>FWPV01000966.1_pt1 | contig 84500 bp, 78 predicted proteins | sample 2228371 | NCBI WGS metagenome assembly FWPV01 (sample SAMEA103939776, study PRJEB20133) | metagenome
ATTGCCTGCCTGATGAGGATCTTCATGTAGCGGGTATAAAATTTTGTGCAATATAACCTGAAATTTTCTTTTACCCCTATATTTGCAGCCCTAATCAAATCTGTGATTTTTTGATCTCAGATCTTTGATTTGATGAGACGGGACGTAGCGCAGCCCGGTAGCGCGTTTGCATGGGGTGCAAGAGGTCGCTGGTTCGAATCCAGTCGTCCCGACAGAAGAGAGGTTGAGTTATGCTTGACCTCTTTTTTTTTAGTTGACAGTTGATAGATGACAGTAGGGCAATTTTTCAATGTCAGATGTGAGATGTCTGATTGGTATATTATAAGTTATTCATTAGTGTAGGTTTTGATCAATAGGGATCATTGAAAGGGTAGCCTCATTTGTACTAAACTCTATTCACCAACAGCATAAAAAAGGCGAACAACAACTGTTCGCCTTTTTCTTTTCTATTTCTGTCAACTAAATACTGTCAACTGTCAACCCTCTAGAATCTCTCCAGCTTCGAGAAGAAGAAGTCTCCTTCAATCGCAGCATTCTCATCGCTGTCACTTCCGTGAACGGCGTTTTCGCCTACAGAAGCAGCATATAATTTACGGATGGTTCCTTCTTCAGCCTGTGCTGGGTTGGTGGCACCGATCAGTTTACGGAAATCAGCTACTGCATTCTCTTTTTCAAGGATAGCAGCCACGATCGGACCACTGCTCATGAATTCAACCAATTCACCAAAGAAAGGACGCTCACGATGGATATCATAAAACAAACCTGCTTGTTCAGGGGTCAGACGAGTCCATTTCATGGCTTTAATGCTAAAGCCTGCTTTCACGATCTGGTCTAAAATAGCACCGGTATGTCCTTTAGCGGTAGCATCCGGCTTAATCATGGTAAAAGTTCTGTTGCTCATAATACTTGCTTTATCGATTTCGGCGGCAAAAGTACAGCAAAGCAGGGCGTTTTGTGGAGATTATCATAGGAATTTTGTTAAATGGTAGGAAAATCATTTGCCCAAGCAACGGGGAAACCGCAATTTTGCCGCCTGACTATGCAATCGATCGATCAATTCCTGCCTTCCCTCAAAACCCCTTTCAAAGCGGTTATTACCATGCACCAGAAACCGGATGGTGATGCCATGGGGTCTGCATTGGGATTATATCATTTTCTGAAAGCTTTGGGACATGATGTAACTGTTATTTCACCTACCAATTGGGCTAATTTTCTGGATTGGATGCCGGGATGTGGTGAAGTGATCGATTTCGAACAACGCAGACATCTTGCATTGGAAATCATTCAAAAGGCGGAGGTGATCTTTTGTCTGGATTTCAACGTCCTCCACCGCACCAAACACATGGAGCAGTCATTGACAGAAGCTCAGTGTATCAAGATTTTAATAGACCATCACCAACAACCTCAGGAAGAGGCTTTTACCTATGGTATCAGCGATACCTCCAAAAGCTCTACCTGTGAAATGGTCTATGATTTTATTATGTCTTCAGAATATGCAAATCTGTTGAATGTTGCTATGGCTGAATGTCTGTACACGGGTCTTATGACAGATACAGGATCATTCCGTTTTCCGGCAACAACAGCGTCTGTTCACAGAATGGCTGCTCATCTGAAAGAAACCGGTATGAATCATACCAAAGTGCATGAAAGTATTTACGATAGCTTCCTGGAAAACAGATTGAGGTTCATCGGTCATGCAATATTGAACAGAATGGAAGTTTTGTATGAATACAATACCAGTCTGATGTATATTACACGCGCTGATTTGCAAAAATTTGATATCAAAACAGGAGATACAGAAGGTTTGGTGAATTATTTACTCACCATTCAGGGTATCAAACTTGGAGCAATTGTCATAGATAGGGATGAAGAAAGAAAGTGGAGCTTCAGAAGCAAAGGTGATTTTGATGTGAACACATTTGCAAGAAAACATTTTGAAGGTGGTGGTCATAAAAACGCAGCCGGCGGAAGAAGCAGCGAGAGTTTAGAGACAACGGTGAAACAATTCAAAGAAATCATAAAAGAGTATCATAATCAATTACAATAAAACAATGATGAGAACAACCACTTCGCTGTTATTAGCGATCGTTTTGCTTGCAAGCTGTAACCAATTCGAAAAAGCACCTTCCGGAATGACGTATAAAATCACCAGCGGAGGAACCAAAGAAAAAGTAAAGCAAGGACAGTTTCTGAAACTGCATATTGAATACAAACTGAAATCTAAAGATTCTGTTTTACAGTCTTCTTTCGGACGTATTCCTGTATATTTTCCTATAGATACTGCAAATCTGGGTAAGCATACTTTTACTGAAATCATTACCAAATGTGCATCAGGTGATAAAGTTGATTTCGTTTTATTCATCGATACGTTGAAAAGAATGCAGGTAATCGACTACAATGAAATGTTCAAGCAAGGTGATATGATCAATGGTCGTTTTGAGATATTGAAAGTTTTCAATACTCAGGACGAAGTGAAAGTTGATTATGATAAAGAGATGGAACTCGAAAAGCAAAGAGAAATTGCTGAAGTAAAAGAGTATGCTAAGAAAAAGAACATGAAAGTTCAGTCAACCGCATCCGGTGTTCAGGTGGAGATCTTGAATCCAGGTACCGGACAAAAAGCTGATTCAGGTTGGCAGGCAGCTGTTTTGTACAAAGGTTATTTTACACAGGGTAAGAAAGACGGTGAAGTATTTGACACAAATATGAATCCCAATGCACCTAATAATCAACCGTATCCTGTTGTAGTGGGAAGCAGATCAGTGATTCCGGGATGGGATGAGGCGCTTCGTTTATTCGGAAAGGGTGGTAAAGGACGTATTATCGTTCCTGCATGGATGGCTTATGGTCAGCAGGGCTCAGCTCCTGTAATTCCTCCATTCTCAAATCTTGGATTTGATATTGAAGTAGTGGATGTTACTAAACCAACACCACAAGCTCCACAGCCTCAAGCCGGAAATCCGGGTGCTCCACAGCAATAAGATGAAATGAACATATATAAAAAGAAAGTCCGCATCATTGCGGACTTTTTTTTTATAGTAAATGACGTGTTAGTGTGATAGCTTCCATTGCTTCCTTTACATCGTGTACCCTCAAAATATCAGCACCTCCCAACAAAGCAGCCGTATGCAAAACGGTTGTGCCATTCAAAGCTTCAGCAGGAGTGCAATTCAAAGTTTTATAAATCGTAGATTTTCTGGAAACACCCATTAATAAAGGTTTTCCTAATAATTTGAGTTGTGGTACTGAGCGGATCAGTTCAAAATTTTGCTCCGGTGTTTTGCTAAACCCAAATCCTGGGTCAAGTATGATATCTGTGAGTCCATGTCCGATACAAGTTCCTATTTTTTGGATAAAGTAATCAGTCACTCGAGTGATCACATTGCCTTCAACCAATGTTGTATGCATCGTGTCTTGTTGACCTTCTACATGCATGCAAACAAAAGGCATACGCAGGCGAGCTACAGTTGGAATCATGGCAGGGTCGAATTGTCCGCCGCTGATATCATTTACGATCGATGCACCCATGTCTGCCGCAGCAATTGTGACTTTGCTATGGTAGGTATCTACCGATATAAAAGTTTCCGGAAATCTGCGGTGAATCTCCGGTAGAATAGTAGAGAGTCTTTTTATTTCTTCTTCAGGTCCAACTTTGGTACTACCCGGACGGGTACTTTGAGCGCCTATATCAAGAATGGTGGCGCCTTCATGGATCATTTTTTCTGCCATTTGTAAGGCAGTATCTACAGTCGCTTTTCGGCTTTCGTCATAAAAGGAATCAGGGGTCGTATTGATGATACCCATCACAATGGGTTGTTCAATTGTCAGTAATCTTCCTTTGCAGTTGAGTGTAAACATCCTTTGTTTCATTTATATTGCAGCACACTTCAAAGATATTACCAAAGCCCAAAGCGGTTCTCGAAAAAATGAGCACAACAAATCAACAATACGACCAGGCCATTCAGGGATGTAAGGATATTTTTATCAAAAAGACCAAAGATTATGGTACTGCCTGGCGGGTATTACGCACCATTTCAGTGGTTGACCAGATCTTTATTAAAGCGCTGCGTATTCGTACAATACAGGATTTGAAAACCCAAAAAGTAGGTGATGATATTCCTTCTGAATTCAAAGGCATCATTAACTACGCGATCATTGGCTTAATACAATTGGAAATGGGGAATCCTCAAGTAGAAGAATTACCCGTTGATCTGGTAGAAACAAATTATAACAAGTATGTCGCCTTCGCTAAAAATACCATGCTAGATAAAAACCATGATTATGGAGAAGCTTGGCGTGATATGAGTCAGGAAAGTTTTGCCGATCTGATATTGATGAAACTGTTGCGCATCAGACAAATATTGGAGAACGACGGTAAAACCCTGATCAGTGAGGGTATTGATGCCAATTATGTAGATATCATTAACTACGCAGTTTTTGCATTGATTTTAATTGACGAAGGAAAACACAACGCATGAGAACCATCATTACACTGATCCGTTGGATCGTTGGATTACTCTTTATTTTCTCCGGTTTAGTGAAGGCTAATGATCCGTTGGGGTTGAGTTACAAAATGCAGGAATTCTTTGAAGTATGGGGCTGGCATTTCCTGCATGATTATACTTTGGTGTTTTCATTGGTGATGAATGTGTTTGAGATCGTTGCAGGAGTTGCGGTGATCGTTGGATGGCGCTTGCGTAGTATTACATGGATGTTATTATTGCTCATCATCTTCTTTACTTTTCTTACCGGTTATGCTTTGTTCTCCGGAAAAATCAAAACTTGCGGATGTTTTGGCGATTGTATCCCATTAACACCTGCAATGTCTTTTGGAAAAGATATTATATTGCTCGTACTTATTTTGATACTACTGTTCACAGTTGATCGTGTGCCTGCTATGATGAGTGAAACAGGAAGTATCACAATTGTATTTATCAGTCTCTTAGCTACCGCTGCCTTACAATGGTATGTATTGAAGTTTCTGCCATTGGTAGATTGTCTGCCCTATAAAAAAGGAAACGATATCGTGCAACAAATGCAAACCCCTGCAGGAGCTATACCGGATAGTTTTGCGATTGTCTTTAAGTATAAGAAAGATGGAAAAGAGATCAGCTTTGACCAGACTTCTTTTCCGGAAGATTTCGACTCAACTTATGAGTATGTAGACAGAGAAGATAAATTGATCAGAAAGGGGAATGGCTTAACAGCTAAGATCGTTGACTTCACTTTACAAAATTTTTCAGGAGAAGACACCACACAGGCTGTTTTTTCTCGTCAGCAGGACTATGTGTTGGTATTGGCCAAAGACATGACACAGGTTGATGAATGGAAAGAAGAATTTATTGCACAAGCTGAACAATGGACATCAAAAGGGATCACTGTATTATTGGTAACTGCTGATGCGGAAAAGGCCAGAGCTTTATTCCCTAATGTTATGTTACTGAAGGGAGATGCAACAGTCATCAAAACTGCAGCCAGGGTAAACCCCACTTATTTTTTAATGAATGGCTCATTAATCAAAGAGAAATTACCTGCCGGAAAAGCGTCTCGATTGATTCCATAATATAGCTACGAGCTTTGAGCCATGAGCTGTGAGCTTTTATGAGTTCAATTGGAAGGATCAAATAGATTGCTCGGAGACTTAATTCATTGCCTTAATTAATGTAAGACTAACTTGCAAGTCTTATCATTTATAACGTTAATGGTACACCACCCTCCCAAAAAAATAACAACTACTCAAGGCTCGTAGCTCGCAGCTCATAGCTCACAGCTTACTGAATTACTACTTCTGTGATCACTTTCTCACCGAACGCTTCATTCACGCGTTCGATGATCTGTACTTTTTGGTAAAGAAGTTCATTCTTTAAAGGCCCCACACTGGTGGTAATGAACAGTTTCTGATTGATGATCTGGATTTTATCGGTGTAACGAGCGATCGTTTTTCCCATCAGTTTCTCCCAGATGTCTTCGATCTGCACAGCTCTAACGCCGTTGCGCAGGTTGCTTTTCTTTAAAAAGCCTTTGATCGCATCACCAATATGGAATTCGGACATGAGGTAAAGGTAGGTAAAAGTGAAAAGTGAAAAGTGAAAAGTCAAAATGTTTAGCTATTTGCTATGAACCATAAGCAATAGGCTTCAAGCCGCAAGCCACACGCTGCAAGGGATTGCCTGCTAAAGTGTAACCATTTGAAAATCCACTTTTGTACCGGCCAACTGTTGCTGTAGTCTTTCCGGATGTGTATCTGTAATAAATACTTGTCCATCACTTTCGGTACATACCCATTGTAGCAATTGTGACATTCTTGTATCATCTAATTTTTCAAAAACATCATCCAACAATAGGATAGGGGTAAATCCTTTTTTCTCCTTCAATATCTGCCACTCCGCTAATTTGAGTGCAAATAGCAAACTTTTTCTTTGTCCTTGAGAAGCTTCAGATTTAAATAATTGATCACCCATGGATAATATGATATCATCACGATGAATACCTGAACTCGTTCGTTGCAGCGCTAGATCTTTATGACGATTGATGTGTAAAAGCTCTTTGAAATCGGTTGTTAAAAGTGGACTATAATATTCCAATATAAGTCCGTCAGATTTGCCGGCAATTCGTTCATAGATCGTATAAGCGAGTGGTAATAAAATGGTCAGAAACTCCTTTCGGGTTTCATAAATAAATGTACCGCTTTCACTCAGTTGATCGTTGAGAATAGATAGTAAGGTTTCATCCATATGCCCCGATTCAGCTGCTTGCTTCAATAAGCTGTTTCTTTGTTGTAATATTTTTTGATAATTGATCAGTTGTTGCAGGTAGGCATGATCCAATTGCGATAATAGGGTATCCAAAAATTTTCTTCTCTCTTCGCTGGGACCACTGATCAATTCTACATCATCGGGGGCGATCATTACAACGGGCATTTTGCCGATATGATCAGAAAACTTTTTGTACACTTCTCCATCCAACTGCAGCTCTTTTTTACCTGTTTCTCGAACAATCGCAGTAACTGATACCTTTTTTTCTTCGAGTGTATACTGTCCCTGTATCCTTAACCCGGATGATCCATGGTGAACATTCTGTGCATCCGGACGTGAAAAGTAGCTTCTGGAAAAGCTTAAATAGTAGATCGCATCCAATAAATTGGTTTTACCGGTGCCGTTTTGTCCGCATATACCCACAATTCTTTCGTCGAAGTGGAAAGAAGCTTGCTGATAATTGCGAAACTGTACCAATGCTATTTCATTCAAATGGAACATGAAACGGCAAATTAAAGCACCCGAGCCGGAATAATTCATCGCAGGTATCAGCGAAAGCAATTATTTTTATTAAAAAATTGGTTTGAAGACGATATTATCATCACAACAGCTGACCCTCACTGTAAAACGACTGGCACATCAGATCCTGGAGAACAATGCTACCTTACAGGATACGGTCATTATTGGGTTACAACCCAGGGGAATCTTCCTTAGCGACCGAATTGTTGATGAGTTGCGAAGCTTAGTAAAAGCAGATGCCATTCAATATGGGAAGTTGGATATCACTTTTTATCGTGATGACGTACGTCAAGGTCTGCATATTGCTAATAGTACGGATATTCCATTCAGTTTAGAGAACAAGCATGTGATATTAATTGATGACGTATTGTACACCGGTAGAACCATCCGCGCGGCATTGGATGCATTGCTTGATTTTGGAAGACCTTCCAAAGTATCGCTTTGCGTGCTGATCGACCGCCGTTTTAGTAGGGAGTTACCCATCCAACCTGATTTTTCCGGTAAAACCATTGATACCATCATATCTCAGAAAGTAAAAGTTTGTTGGAAGGAAAGGGATGAGGTGGATGAGGTAGTACTGGTTTAAGAGACAAGAATGAAGAGACAGGGTACAAGGAAGAAATAAGGCTCAATTTTCAAATAAGAAGAAGGGTTGGAAAGTAGGAATCATTTTATCCTCTTTTGAGAATAATGGCGGAAAGTATTTTTTTGATTTGTAGGGCCTCATTCAATAAAATAGCCCTTTTGGTTTCTATGTCTGGAGTGGTTTCAGGAATATAAACAAGACGCAACCAAAAACAAGATTCTTTGGCTTCTCTTCTGGCTATTTTCAGTTTCATCGTTTCATCGGCCTTCCCAAGCCTATCTGACGCCTCAATATAATTTGCTCCCACCGAGGAAGAAGATCGTAATAATTGTTTGCAATATTCGTGGTTAATTGTATGATTTTGTACTATAAAGCAAAGCTTTCTAGCTTCAAGTGCAAATTGTAAAAATCGGTATTCAAGCTCTTCTGACATCCCACTAAAATAGCCGTTTGAATGATTTCTTTGGTGTAATAAATACATAGAAATATACCTGACTTTATGCACAGCTATTCCCCAAAGAAATTTCTCTAAAACCTCAATTCTTGAATTCTTGAATCTTTCTTGTGCCCTGTCTCTTCATTCTTGTTTCTTTTTTCCGTAGCTTTGATTTTTAATGAAACTCTCTACCAAACATCTCCTTGGTATTAAAGATCTCACACGAGATGATATTCAGTTAATTCTTTCCACAGCAGAACAATTCAAAGAGGTATTACAGCGACCGGTTAAAAAAGTGCCTTCGTTGCGTGATGTAACGATCGTGAACCTTTTTTATGAGAATTCTACCCGTACCCGTATGTCATTTGAATTGGCGGAAAGAAGGCTCTCTGCAGATGTACTCAATTTTGCAGCGACCACTTCTTCTGCAGCAAAAGGGGAAACATTATTGGATACTGTCAACAATATCTTGAGCATGAAAGTGGATATGGTGGTGATGCGACACAGTGCATCGGGCGCCCCTCACTTTCTCGCAAAACATATTCCTGCTGCTATTGTGAATGCCGGTGATGGCATCAATGAACATCCTACACAGGCATTATTGGACGCTTTCTCTATGAAAGAAAAGTTGGGGAAACTGGAAGGACTGAAAGTGGCGATCATTGGTGATATCATGCACAGTCGAGTTGCGCTGAGTAATATGTATCTGCTCAAAAAAATGGGCGCAGAGGTTACGATTGCAGGTCCACCCACATTGATACCAAAATACATACAGCAAGCGTTGGATGTTCGCGTAGAGTATGATCTCAAAAAGGCTTTACAATGGTGTGATGTAGCCAATGTATTACGGATTCAATTGGAGCGACAAAATCAACCCTTGTTTTCATCACTTCGTGAATACAATCTCGCTTACGGCATCAACCGAAAATTATTGGAGAACCTGGGTAAAGAGATCGTCATCATGCACCCCGGACCCATCAACAGAGGTGTGGAATTGGATAGTGATGTTGCAGACGGACCATTTTCAATCATTCTGAATCAAGTAGAAAATGGAGTAGCAGTGAGAATGGCGGTGTTGTATTTGCTGGCGAATGAACAAAGCTAGTAAATGCTGCAAGCTACAGGCTACAAGTAAGGATTTCACAATCATCTTGATTCTCTTGTTCATTGAACATTACAGCTTCCTTGTCTATTGTGCCTTGTGACTTCCTTGTATCTTGTTTCTTCTCTCTTGTCACTTTGCCACCGACACTTTATGCATTACTTTGTTCTTTTTTCTGTTACTTAGCACTCTAAATCATATTCATGCGCATATGTTTATTCCCCGGAACCTTTGATCCCGTTACATTGGGACATATTGATATCATCAACAGAGCCTTGCCTTTGTTTGATGAGATCTATGTGGGTATCGGTATCAACTCTGCGAAGTCGCCGATGTTTAGTCCTGAACAGCGTATGGAGTGGTTTAAAGAGATCTATCGTGATGAACCCAGGGTGAAAAGTGTTGTGTATGATGGATTAACGATTAATTACTGTAAGAAGATCGGCGCCAGATTTATTCTGAGAGGAATTCGTTATGTAAGCGATTTTGAATACGAGAAAACGATTGCTGATGCTAATCGTACACTCGATAAAAATATTGAAACGATTTTCCTCACAGGAGAACCTAAATACACATCTGTAGCTTCTACAATTGTTAGGGATATCCTCAAAAATGGGGGTGATGCTTCTCCCTTTCTTCCTGAAGCCGTGATTCAATCTATTCAAAAATAAGGGTAGTAGTATGTCAGTGATCTGGTTTAAAAAAGACCTCACCGTGGAAGAAATTCAGCCATTGGGAAAGAATACCATGGGTGAACATTTGGGAATGGTTTTTACAGAAGTCGGTCCAGACTATTTGAAAGCCACCATGCCTGTCGATCATCGCACAAAACAGCCCTATGGTTTACTGCATGGAGGTGCATCAGTGGCTTTGGCAGAAACGTTGGGTAGTGTAGGAGCTGCATTGGTGGTTGATCACAACCAACAGATTTGTGTTGGACAAGAGATCAATGCTAACCATTTGCGTAGTGTAAGAAATGGTTTTGTGACTGGAGTTGCTAAGCCTGTACACATCGGTGCCAGCTCTCAGGTTTGGGAGATCAAGATCTATGATGAGAGAGAAAAATTGGTATGTATCAGTCGATTAACCGTTGCTGTTTTAAAGCGAAAAGGTTGATATCATTGATCCAATTCCGCAATGTATTGTTTCAACTCATTCAAATAATTACCGTATAGTTTTTTCAAGTACCACTTCGTGAAATAATATACTGATACAGCCAACGCGATCATGTATAGCCCCAAGAATACCGAAACCTGCCAACGAGAGGTAAATACTTTTACAGAAAATTTTTCTATCTGAGGTATTTCAACAGGATCAACATAAGATAAGATCATCGAAAACATAAAACATACCGGAAGCAATGCCATGGTGAATTGGAAATATCTTTTTACAAACTCTTCCAATAAGCTTACCAAGGTTTGAAGATTGTTCTTGATGGGTCGATCAGAGTCACTGAGTTCATTGGTTCTGCGATACAAATAGTACAGAACAAAAGTCATTAGGAATATCAAAACGGTAAATACGCCAAAGTATAAGCGAATAGACCAGTAATCTGTTACAAAACAAACGTATAACATTGCTGCGAAGAAGAGTATACACATTGCCATTTCAAAGATCAGGCTGCGTTTTAACTTGCCGATCACAGAATGTGTTTTCTTCTTCAGTAATGCAGAGATATCGGCATTACTGCGACTGGCATGATCCGTTGCCAGTTTTTGATTGAGTTGATATTTCAGTTCATCCAATTCCATAACACTTCATTTATGCGGGGGTCATATATTTTTGTGTGGATTCTTTCAGCTTTGTTTTGATACGGTTCATCTTAACCGCAACATTGTTCGCCGTAATACCCATCATTTCTCCAATATCATTGTAACTATAGTCTTCCAGATACAGCATAACGATGGCTTTGTCGATTTTGGATAATTCACCAATGGCTGCATACATCGCTTTTACTTGTTCTTCAATTGGGTCATATGCATCGTTGCTTCTAAAGTCGGGTACAGCTTCAGTAGAAAAAATATCCGGCTGTCTTTTTTCTTTCCTGAAAAAAGTAATAGCAGTATTCAATGCTACGCGATACAACCATGTAGAGAATTTGGCATCACCTCTGAAATTGCCATACGCCTTCCATGCCTGGAGTGTGATCTCCTGAAACAGGTCTTCACGATCGGTATGCGCATCCATATAAAGATTACACACTTTATGGATAATGCGTTGGTGCTCGTTTAGTAATGAGATGAATTCCTTCTCCTTAGACATTTGACGAAATTAGTACAATACAGGAGTGAGTTTGTATCCTTGTTTTCTCAATAGTTCAAGTACACCTTCTTTACCACCTAAGTGGCCGGCACCAACTGCAAAGAAACTAGGCTTTTCATGAATCGCTTTTTCGATCAAGGGTATCCATCTTTTATTTCTCTTTGCTAACATTTCGGTTTCAAAACGGTCATCTCCATTGCTATTCTCTCTGATAAAATCATACAACTTATCGACATTCTTTTCTTTGTATACAGCGATCATTTTATTCATGGATTGTTTCACACTGTCGTATGCAAGCACCATTCTTTTGAGTGAGTATAACTGAGAGTCAAGCGGCTGACTGTTGATTGCCTCGATCTGGTCGTCGATGGTCTCCAACCCTAGAATGAGCATTTTTTTCTGTTGAGCCAACTTTACAAACTCGCCTTCAGGTTGAATTTTGTCGGCACATTCAATACTATTCATTGTTAACAAACTCAATGACATGAAAGGCATGAACTGATTAAACATTTGTAGTTGCATACCGGTAACACGTTGAAAATTTTCACTCAAGGATGTATAATCTGCTTCACTCATCAGATCTTTTAATGTTTTATCCTTCAAACGCATTTTACTCATCATCGACATTTGTAATCCAGGATCATCCATGTCCAATTCTCCATAGAACTGTTCTGTAGCGTTTAATTTTTCTTTCAATAGATCGGTGATGATGAAATCAGACTTGCACATCATGTGAAAAGTGCCAAACACAAAAGAAGGGCGGGAGAGATCCTTGCCACTGATCATCCATAACAATGAGTTCTTAGGCTGCTGTTGACCCATTGCATCATGGCCAATAAAGGATAAGAAGGATAGAAGTATTAGTAAAAATCGTGATAACATGTAGCTGTTTTTCAATATCTGTCGCATAGTAGCAAAAAATATTACTTCCCAACAAAAAAAGCCCCAGGTAGAAACCCGGGGCGTAACCAAAACCAACTGCATGTGTGTCTGATTAGACACTACTATGAAAATTTTATAAAATAGAGATCTCTTTTGGAGATACTTTCACTTCTTCTTTTTTAGGAAGATACAGTTTCAATACACCATTTTCATAACGAGCTTGGATGCCATCTGCATTGATCTTCTCATCCATGGTGAAACTACGCTTGAAAGAACGGTAACTGAATTCTCTTCTGATCGTTTTGTAATCCTTTTGTTCCTGACTTTCTTTCTTTTCATAACTGATGGTCAATAAGCCATTTTCAACATTTACTTTAAAGTCTTCTTTGCTTCTGCCCGGAGCATTCAATTCGAGGTGAAAACCTTCATTGGTTTCATGAATGTTGACAGGAACTGATGCATAGGCCTGATTGTTATCTCTGCCCCAACTTGCTGGGAAACTGTTGAAAAGTTCATCGAACAAGCTGTTGAATGGTGCTGTGTTGTGTTTTACGAGTGTCATATTTTTATTTTTTTAGTTTTATTGAATTCTTATTAGACTGCTCAAATGGTGTACCAGTGCATTTTTTCATTGGTTTGTCGGAAACTTCGACAAATTATAATCAAGATATAAGACATTATGTCATTTTTGGAAATCACAAAGCGACAAGTTGGCTTGTTTAAACCTATTTTAGTGTTACAACTTTTAATTGTAATTTTGTGTTGTACTAAATAAAAACGAGAATATGTATCCCGCAGAGATAGTTTTACCGATGAAAGCAGAGTTAACCGATCATGGTTTTGAAGAGCTTACTTCAGCAGCTTCGGTTGATGAAACATTGAAACAAGAAGGAACCACTTTGGTGGTGATTAACTCGGTATGTGGTTGTGCAGCAGGCACTTGCAGACCAGGAGTATTGATGGCTGTACAGAATGCTACCAAGCGTCCGGACAGATTGACCACTAGTTTTGCAGGCTTTGATATGGAGGCTGTGAATCAGGTTCGTAAGCACACATTGCCTTATCCGCCTTCTTCACCAGCCATTGCGTTGTTCAAAGACGGTCAATTGGTAAGTATGGTGGAGCGTCATCAGATTGAGGGTCGCCCTGCTCAAGTCATTGCACAGCATTTGATTTCAGTTTTTGATGAACACTGCAATTAATTTTTACCTTAGTTTTGTTCACGGATGGGTTAGTAAGTATAGGCTCTGCTTCGGCAGAGCCTCTTTTTTGTTCGTACGAAAGCAGCTTTCCGTATCATAATTTCTAATTATCATTGCATCACTCAATCATTGCATGATCTATAGACTAACTGACTATGTATCCTAATTTATACTACGCTTTTAAAGATATTTTTGGAATTGAATTGGAGGGATTAAAACTGGTGAACAGTTTTGGTTTTTTTGTAGCACTTTCTTTTATCCTATCGGCTTGGATACTCACCCTTGAACTAAAAAGAAAACAGAATCAAGGTCTTTTCACTTTTACCGAAGAGAAAATTTTTGTTGGCGCACCGGCTTCTTTTAGTGAATTATTGATCAATTTCTTGCTTGGTTTTGTGTTTGGTTATAAGATCATTGGTGCATTTGTGACCGAAGATGCATTCAATGACCCTCAAGCGTTCATCCTTTCTTCAAAAGGAAGTTTACTCATGGGATTATTGGTAGGGTTGATTTTTGGCGGATTGAAATGGTGGGAAAAGCAAAAACAGAAACTGGATAAACCCGAAGAAAGGGTCATTCGTATTTGGCCTCATGATCGGGTAGGAGATATTGTTTTATACGCGGCCGTATTTGGTTTTTTGGGTGCTAAAGTGTTTCATAATCTGGAGAATTGGAACGAGTTTTCAAAAGATCCAATAGGCTCATTGATCTCTTTTAGTGGGCTTACTTTTTATGGCGGATTGATCTGTGCGGGTGTAGCCATCATCTTGTATGCTAGAAAAAGAAAAATCAATGTGATTCATCTCGCTGATGCCATGGCGCCTACGATGATGTTTGCGTATGCATTCGGAAGAGTGGGTTGTCAGGTAAGTGGAGACGGAGACTGGGGCATCGTTAATACAAACCCTAAACCTTTCAGTTGGATGCCAGATTGGTTATGGGCTTATAACTATCCGCACAATGTGATCGGAGAGGGAAAGCCTATGGCAGGTTGTGTGGGGCCTTACTGTAATGAATTGGTACCGGCAGTATATCCAACACCTTTGTATGAGATCATTGCCTGTATGCTGCTTTTCGGTGTATTATGGTACTATCGTAAGAAATTAAAAATAGCAGGGCAGCTTTCGGGTCTTTATCTCATATTGAATGGATTAGAACGCTTCTTTATTGAAAAGATACGTGTTAATACAAAGTATGAAGACCTTCCATTTCAGCCTACTCAAGCCGAATTGATATCATTTGCTATGATCATTGCCGGTATTGTTTTAATGGTGAAGGCTAAAGATTGGTTTTCCAAATACTCGAAGTAAATCGCTTCATTTTCAATCATTTCTGAATCGTCTATCTGATAATCAATTAGATAGACGATTTTTTTTGTCTGATTTTTACTCTTTTTTGATCTCTTACCACTCATCCTTGTAAAGCACCGTTCATTACAAAACTATGTACTATGCAAAACATAGTACATAGTTTTGTTCTGTAATTAGCAACAACGAGAACTAAAAACCTTTAAATAAACCAAGTATGAGAAATTTGATGACCATGCTCGCCACAATCGGACTAACTGCAATGTCTTTGGCAGCTCAGGCACAAACAGGAAAAGTAAACGGGACCGTTAGCGGTAGCCAAAAAGCAGTTGAAGCAGCCTCTATAGGTGTATTACGCGCCAAGGATTCAGCTGTAGTGAAATTGGCCGTAACCGATAAAACAGGTCAATTTGAAGTAGAAAAACTCGCTGCAGGTAAATACCTAGTGGTGATACAGTCAGTAGGGTATGCCAAATACTACAGCGAATCTTTTGATTTGGCGAATGGCCAGACCTATACTGTTAAGCCGGTTACTCTTGTAAATGCTGCAAAAGAATTGCAGGGTGTAGTAGTAACCTCTAAAAAACCATTTATCGAGCAAAAGCTAGATAGAACCATTATTAACGTAGATGCTTCTCCAACCAATGCAGGTACTACTGTAATGGAAGTGTTGGAAAAATCTCCTGGTATTTCTGTTGATAAAGATGGTAATATCAGTCTGAAAGGTAAACAAGGTGTTGTGGTGATGTTGGATGGTAAACCTACCTACCTCAGCGCACAGGATCTGGCGAATATGTTGAACAATATGTCGAGTTCTAATCTTGAGTCTATTGAGATCATGACCAATCCGCCTGCGCGTTTTGATGCTTCAGGTAATTCTGGTGTCATCAATATCAAGACGAAGAAAACAAAAGTAATGGGTTACAATGCTAGTATCACAACAGGCTATACACAAGGTGTGTTACCTAAAACGAATAACAGCGTTAACCTGAATTACAGAAAAGGGAAAATGAATTTCTTTGGTAATGCAAGTCACAATTACAATGAAAACTTTGGTGACCTGAAAATTGATAGAAATTTCCGTGATCAGAATACCAACACATTATTATCCACTTTTGATCAAAAAGCAAATAACCAGCGTGAGTTCAACAGTTATAACTATAAAGCAGGATTTGATTATTTTATGAATAAGAAAACTACTTTAGGTTTGGTTGTAAACGGTTACGATAGCAAGGGAATTGAATATACAGACAATACAACTTTTATCAAAGATCCTATGGGTGCACTGGTGACACGTACACAGGCTATTAATGATGTACATCTGCACTTTAATAACGTGGGTGTAAATATGAATCTTCGTCATGTATTCGACAGCACAGGCAAAGAGTTGACCATGGATGCGGATTATATCAGATACAATCAGGATAATACACAAATGCTCACGAATGATTTCTTTGATCAAACAGGTAATATCAAATCACCTAAAGAAATCTTGAGAGGTATTTTGCCGGCGAACATCAATATCTATAGTATTAAAGCGGATTATTCTCAATCTCTGAAAGGACAAATGAAATTAGAAACAGGATGGAAAAGCAGTTATGTAAATACGGATAACGATGCTCAATATGCTAACTGGAATGGCACTACATTTATAAATGATTTTACCCGAAGCAATCACTTTCTATACAAAGAAAATATCAACGCAGCTTACTTAAACCTGAATAAGCAATTCAATAAAAAATGGAGTGCTCAATTAGGACTTCGTGCAGAGAATACCAACATCACCGGTAATCAGTTAACAACCGGAGAAGTTTTCAAACGCAACTATACACAGGTATTTCCAACGATGTACATTGGTTATACAGCGAATGAAAAGAATCAGTTTGCATTGAGTTATGGTCGTCGTATCGATCGTCCAAACTATCAGGATCTGAATCCTTTCTTCTACTTCCTGGATAAGTATACTTATCAAGTTGGTAATCCATACCTGAGACCACAATTCAGTCACAATATCGAACTGACTCATACTTTCAGAGGAATTTTGAATACCTCTATCAATTATAGTACTACCAATGATATTTTACAAGATGTCATTGAGCAGATTGATAGTACAAATAGTTCTTTTGTAAAGAAGAGTAACATTGCGAAAAGACAAAACTTAGGTGCATCAGTAAGTTTAGGTATGCCAATAACAAAATGGTTTAGAACAAATGTTTACATGAATGCATTCCATAATAAGTTTACCGGTGTGGTGAATGGTGGAGCAATATCAGCAAGTGCTACAACCTTTATGACCAATGTATCTAATCAGTTTACTTTTCCTAAAGGTTGGGGTGCTGAATTGAGTGGTTTTTATCGTACCGGTGGGGTAGAAGGTGTGATGGCGATGAGATCAATGGGAGGGTTGAACATTGGATTTAGCAAGCAGGTATTGAAGAACAAAGGAACCATTCGACTAGTAGCTCGTGATATTTTGTATACTCAACAGTTCCGTGGATATAGCAAATACCAAAACGTTGATTTAACAATCCGTCAGGTAAGAGATAGCAGAGTGGTAAACTTGAGTTTCACTTACCGTTTTAGCAAAGGTAAAACAGCCGCTCAACGTAAAAGAGGTGGTGCAAATGAAGAACAGAATCGCGTAAGTATCGGTGGAGGTAATTAATTGACAGATGGATGAACGGAGTTTAGCCGTAGAATAGATGCGATTTTCCATTCGACCTAAAATGACTCCGTTCATCCTTATTTGACAATTTTATGTAGCCCTAAGCAGTCAATTTAGCTGCATCAACTTTGTTTTTTTCTCATGTGCATTATATAGAAGGCGGCCCCGATGTCTATCGGGGCTTTTCTTTGGTTCATAGTCGATAGTCCATGGACCATGGTTTATGAATGTAGTGGGAGATTGACTTTACTTGATAGTGTAATACTATTTTCCCCAAACTATGGACTATTGACCATGGACTATGGTCTGCTCTACAAACCATCCCTCAAGCTCCCTATCTTTGCAAAAAAAACACCATGCCTTCTTTTGACATAGCCAGTAAAGTAGACCTGCAAACACTTGATAATGCGATCAACACTGTAAAAAAAGAAATTGCAGGCAGATTTGACTTCAGGGATTCTCCTGTTTCCATTGAGTTGAATAAAAAAGACTTTATCGTATCGCTTGAAGTTGAGAGTGATATGAAAATGAAACAATTGATCGATGTACTGATCGGCCGAGCCATTAAACAAGGAATCGATGGTAATGCTTTTGATTTTTCAAAAGATGCTTATCCCAGTGGTAAAGTGGTGAAAAAAGAAGTGCCTGTAAGAAATGGACTAAAGCAGGAAGATGCCAAAAAGATCGTAAAAATGATCAAAGACAGCGGTTTGAAGGTTCAAGCCGCCATTATGGATGATATAATCCGTGTAACTGCCAAGAAAATCGATGATTTACAGGAAGTTATAGCGAAATGTAATGCCGGCGGATTTGATATCCCCCTGCAGTATATCAACATGAAAAGCTAAAAAACACCTGTGTTCTTGTCATTTTCTTGAACCCTGTACCTTCATTCTTGAGCCTTATTCCGTGTTTTTTTGGCAAATAACCCGTATTTCGCTACTTTTGCAGTCCTTAAAAAATAAGCGTACGGCCAAATCCGTACCACCTAAAAATAAAAATTATGAAACAAGGTATCCATCCAGAAAATTATCGTTTTGTAGTGTTCAAGGATATGAGTAATGGACATTCATTCCTGAGCCGTTCAACTGCAGCTTCAAAGGAAACCATTCAATGGGAAGATGGTAATGAGTATCCAGTAATCAAATTGGAGATCTCAAATACTTCACACCCTTTCTATACCGGTAAAAACATGCTGGTTGATACTGCAGGCCGTATCGATAAATTCAAAAAACGTTACGAGAAGAAGAAGTAATTTCAACTTCAACCATATTGAAAGTTCCGCTTGTAATACTTGCGGGACTTTTTTTTGCCCATAATTTCCGTTCATCATCAACCACATTGTTATGCGATAGATAGGGTAGCATCGTAAGGATAGTTTTGTAGCTCAATTCGTAATCATGAAACAGATCCGACAAATTATAACATCAACGTTCATCGTATCAAGTCTGATATTCACTGCTTGTAAGAAGCAGCCTATCACACCACAACTACCGCCACCTCAACCACAACAGCCAACAGGTAAGCTGGCTAAATTAATATATGATACAGGTGCATTTGATTCGCTGTATTATTTGGCAGATGGAAGAATCACAAAACTTGTCAACAATATCGATCCCGGATTTGGAGATGGTATTGCATATAATTTTGTATATGATGCCACAGGTAAAGTTGAAAGAATCAATAGCAGTGAGGATCGATCATATCGATACAGTTATGAGAATGGTAAAGTGGTCGCTATTAGTGAATACATCAATCAACATAAGTCTTCTTATAAATTGTTTAATTATGTAAATGATATTCTTACCTCCATGGAGATCTACAACTACAATGGCGCGGCTAGAGGATATGAATTCAGCGGTTTACATACGTATACTTTCTACTCCGATGGTAATTTGAAGGAAGAAGTGACTTACACCGTCAATGTATTTACCGGACAACTGATTAAACATATGACTATCGAATACTCAGATTATGACAATAAATTGAATCCGGAAGAGTTGGTTCGACAAGTGCCTTACTATTATGGAATCGTTCGTATGAAAAATAATCCGGGTAAAAGAATTACGAAAAGAGAAAGCAATGGTATTATAAGCACATTCAATAGTCAGTTCACTTATGACCAACAAGCGAAACCTTTGACAAAGAAATTTCTATACCAAGATCCATCAGGCGCATTGATTGAAACCAATACTTTATTCTATTATTATTAAGTACTTAGCAAGTGATGGAATTTATGAGAAGGGGTATTCATGGGAATACCCTTTCTTATTTATGCAAATGCAAACCTTACCTTTGTGATTCAATTGAAAAATATGAAACTGGATATATTGGCATTTGGCGTTCATCCGGATGATGTTGAATTGGGTTGTTCAGGTACCATCCTGGCGGCATTGGCAGAAGGAAAGAAAGTTGGTATTGTAGACCTTACACGCGGTGAATTGGGAACCAGAGGTACTGCTGAAACCCGCAAGCAAGAAGCAGCAGCAGCTGCAAAGATTCTCGGAGTACAGGTTCGAGAAAACTTAGGTATGGCCGATGGATTTTTTCAGAATGATGAAGCGCATCAAAGATTGGTCATTGAAGTCATTCGTAAATATCAGCCCGAGATCATTCTTGCGAATGCACCGGAAGATAGACATCCTGATCATGGTAGAAGTGCTAAGCTGGTGTCAGATGCTGCATTTCTATCCGGATTACGTAAGATCGAAACAACGCATGATGGTGTAACTCAAAATGCTTGGAGACCCACCTATGTATTCCACTATATTCAAGATCGTTTTATACAACCCTCATTTGTGGTAGATATCACTGCATACATGGATAAAAAGATTGAATCTGTTTTAGCCTATACCACGCAATTCAATAGTACCGGTGGTGATGAACCACAAACTTATATCTCTACGCCACAGTTTTTAGAAACCGTAAAAGCCCGCGCTATGATGCTTGGAAAAAGAATAGGAGTGGGTTATGCTGAAGGATATATCACCGAGAAAATCATTGGTATCAGTAGCTTTGATGCGATTATTAAGCATACAACTTAGACCATAGTCCATAGTTGATGGTCCATGGCCAATACATTTCAATAACTATGGACCATGGACTATCGACCATCAACTATTTCCTCATCATCACAAACAATTCACTGCCTGAACGAGGTGGGATCGAGTTGTAGCAGGGCTCCATGCGAATTTGATGAAATGTTGAAGCGAATAGTGCTCTGTACTCTTTTTCACTTCCGCCAAAGGGTGGGCCACCTTCGAAAGCTCTGTTAAACAATACGCCTACCAATTTACCTTGAGGTTTCAATAGCTCCGACATTTTGGTAACATAATTTCTTCTTAATGCCGGATCAATGGCACAGAAAAAAGTTTGTTCCAAAATGAGATCATAGGATCCGTTGAACTCAAAAAAATCTCCGGTAACGATCTTTATGTTGCTTTTGTATGCTGCAGTTTGCAGTTCTAATTTTTCCGTTACCAAAGGTGCAAGATCTATTACAGTGATGTCTGTAAATCCTTGCTCTAACAAATACAAAGCCTCATAACTATTGCCGCCACCGGGAATGAGTATGCTGATACTTTTATCAGATAATTGATCAATATATTCCTTGAGTGGTGTAGAAACAGTACCAATATCCCAACCTGTTTGATGTTGTAAATACCTGTTGTTCCAATATTCCTGAGAAAGAAATTGATTCATTGAATTCTTTTTAATGCTGATCTTGTCAATCACAACAGCCATCAATCACCGATATGTGATGCATGTGATGGAATGGTAAGAAGCTTTACTTGTCTGCCACTGATATACCTGAATTGATTGCCATCCCAAAAACCATCCTGCTCCAACATGATACGAATAGATTTTTTCCATTGTGGAATGTCAGATGCCGCATTCAATTCGATGGAATAAGCGGTGTTTTTATGCAATGGAAAATCTCCAGAACCGGGTACGCCACCTTGCTGATCCCATAATCCGATGGTCGGACCGGCGGCATGTCCATGAAATCCGATCGGATGTGTATAGATCACCGCTTGAATGTTCTCAGCTTTTGCTTGTGCCAAAGCATCTGCCAATATTTGATTACCGGTTTTACCTGTTTTGAATTGTGAAGTGAGGATATCCTGTAATCGATTTCCTTTTTCAAAAGCTTTGACCAAGTAATCGGGAACCGTTTTCTCTCCGGGTTGCATTACATAAGCATGCTGTTGAATATCCGTATTCAAACGCAGATAAGTAATGCCAATATCCACATGCAATAGATCTCCGGTTCTGATCACTTCGTCTTTAGGTCTGTTGGAAAAGGAGCGAAGATGGTCAAAGCTCTCGGGATCATTTCTCTGTACCGATACGGATGGATGAAACCAGGTATCCAATCCCAGATCTCTGATCTTTTGTCTAAACCACCAAACAAGATCATCGGTAGTGGTGACTCCGGGCATGATCACTTTTTCTGAAAAACCTTCTTTAATAATATCGTGGGTGATCTGGATCAATTGAGGATACAGTTGCATTTCTCTCGCTGTTCTTGTCTCTAGCCAACGAACAGCCAGCTTTTCTGCACTCACTACTTTAGCTGCAGTAGCTGAAGGAAGTTTTGCCATCAACTCTTTTTGTTCCGTGAAGGTGAGCCCGTCAGCATGCGCATAATGTGTTGAGTAATTCAATCCTATTTTATTGGGGTTCTTTTGCTTGATCAGATCTGTCAACGCATCCCACTGATCAGGAAATTTAGTCATGTCCCAAGCTGCTTTGATCTCGCTACCAACATTGTAGCGTGCAATAGCATATTTTTCGATGGTTCCATTTGGATTATTGTAAAACGCTAAAATGGTTCTTCGTCTTGCAGATATCCACGTAGAAGGTAACATGGTCTTGATCACAGGATCTTCATTGTATTCTCGTGAAATAACGATCCACATATCAATACCTTCTTCTTTCATTAAAGCAGGTAACAAATGATTTAAACGTTCAGCCAATAATTCATCAATCACCCTAGATTGTTCTTTCAATGGCAGTATATATTGTGCACGAGCCACAAGTGCGCCAAACACAACGATGGTAACGAATAGTAGTATTTTTTTCATAACAGTAGTTTATCGTGGATGTCAGATCTCAGATCTCAGATGTCTGATGTTGGATGTATGATTTTTTAATTTTGACTTTTCACTTTTGACTTCCTTTTCACCTTTCACTACTCACTATTCACTTCCCTCTGTCTCGGCACAATAAACCCAATCAAATCATTCAACTCTATACCCGCTCTTTCGCAAGCATCTTTAATATCTTCTCTTGAGACATTCGCAGCAAATGATTTTTCTTTGAGTCTTTTGTTAACACCTTTTACGTCCATGCCCTCATAGCCACCCGGACGCATCAATGAATAGGCATGTATCAAACCTGATAGTTCATCAAATGCGTATAACATTTTATCCATTTCAGTTTCAGGGATCACGCCAAAATAATGATGTCCATGAGAAGCAATTGCACGAATGATTTCGGGATCTATATTTCGTTGCTCGAGTTCTTCAATGATTTTTTTACAATGTAATTCAGGCCACTGATCCCAATCCGCATCATGTAAAAGACCGGCCATTTCCCAACGCCATTGTTCAGCCTCGTCGGCCTGTAATTTTTCAGCAGCCCAGCATTTCATCAGGTATCCAACCTGACGCATATGAAGCTTCAATCTGGGATTCAATACCCATTCATGAAACAATGCTTCTGCTTCTTCTCTGGTTAATACTTTTCCTTTATTCGCAGGATCTCCAAAAGTTGTTCTTCCTAAGTGTAAAGACATAGTCCATCATTTATTTCAGTGCCTCTCAGTGAGCTCAGTGGCAATTGATTTGCCACTGAAGACACAGAAGTACACTGAATAAAAATAAGTAAATGGATGATATTTAGTGCCACAGATTCTTCATCATCATTTCTTTGTATTTTTCCGTTTCAACTGAACCCATGAGAAATACAGTTTTATTGATCTTTTTATTGACCGTGATTGCTTGTTCAACACATCCTTATAAGTCTACCAATAAAGTATACAAGCAAAAGGTAAAAGCCTATGCAAAAGAAATTGCGGCATTGCCGATCGAAAATTCATTTTCGGATTCAGCTTTACTGCCACCCTATTGGGTAGGTACTACCAATTTCAATTTGCGGAAACCCACTTTTGTGATCATTCACCATACAGCCCAGAACTCTTGTGACCAAACACTCAAAACATTTACACTTCCACGTACTTCCGTGAGTGCGCATTATGTGATTTGTAAAAGTGGGGTGTTGCATCATATGCTGAACGATTATTTGCGTGCATGGCATGGTGGAGTAGGGAAGTGGGGCAATCAAACCGATATCAATTCTGTATCCATCGGTATAGAACTAGATAACAATGGATTTGAACCATTTGATAGTTTACAGATCAATAGTTTGTTGAGCCTACTAGACAGACTTAAAAAGCAATATGCTATTCAAACCGCTAATTTTATAGGTCATGGAGATATTGCACCCACCCGAAAAAACGACCCCAATTATCGATTCCCCTGGAAATTATTGGCTGAAAAAGGGTTTGGTCTTTGGTATGATGAAAACAGAGAACCTGTTCCTGCGAATTTCAATCATATTCAGGCCTTACGCATTATCGGCTATGACGTTAAAGATACCAGTGCGGCTATCCAAGCCTTCAAACGACATTTCTTGCAGGATACTACCAAGCGAATCAATGACTTGGACAAAAGTGTGCTCAACAACCTTCAAAAGAAATACTATTGATCTGTGATCTTTGATTTCTTGATTTTTTGATTTAGATCAAGAAATCAAAGATCCCAGATTGTACTAATCCTCGTCGTCTCTATTCCCACCTCTGTTATTAAACAGCTTGAATGTGGCACTTCCGAATTTATAAGAGAATGTGATACGGAAGTTGCGGACGTTTCTTCTGTTATAACCGGATTGATAGAATAATTCTGTATCAAAGATATTTCCGTTTCTGTTGGTATTGAAAACATCATTCACGGCCAAAGTGAGAGAAGCTTTTTTATCCTTTAAAAAATCTTTGCGTATGGCCATGTCAATACTATATTGTTCCAACGTTTTACCTTGAGCAGTTACTTCCATGGATTCATATTCTCCGACCATTTGTAAACTTAAATTCCTGAATAAAGACTTTTTAGTAGTAGGAAAGCGATAGTTGGCTATCAATTTTCCTTCCCAGTTAAAACCTTGATTGCTAAGATCCAGTCCACCAACAATTGCCTTTACTTTTCGATACTGCATATTTACACTGGGTGTCAGGTCAAAATCATTACCGATCTTATGTTGTAAAGTAAATTCTGCACCCAATCTATTGGTGTATTGAGCATTAATGAAAGTATTCAGGATAGCATTTGGATCAACAGCAGCATTATTGAGCTGCTGATATTGTGCTGCTGTGATGGTATCACTGAAACGAGTAATATCTCTTTGATTATTTCTAAAATACAATACTCCCAGAAAACTACCGCTTTTATATTTGGTGTTATAGTTGAACTCAAATGAATTGGTGAACTCAGGTTGTAACTGTGGATTACCCTGATTAAGATTCACGGGATCATTAATATCTACAAATGGATTTAATTGTCTGAAATTAGGTCTACGAATCCTGCGACTATAATTGAATTGAATATCTGTGTTTTCATTCAATGTTTTGGTGAGAAATAAACTTGGGAAAAAGCCATCTAGTAATCGATTCCAACTATTCGGATAGGTGTAACCAAATGTACGGGCACTATCCAATAATTCACCTTCAAACTCAGAATATTCTGCTCTTAACCCTGCCTGATAAGAGATACTCTTGATTTTATTTGAATAAGTCACATAACCTGCATGTACTGACTCTTTGTAACGAATATTATTACTTAATGGTAACTTAGTTTCAACTCCGTTGCCCAATGCGAAAGCGGAGAATGAACTACTAACATCATTGATATAAGACCTTAATCCTGTTTCCAGTTTTCCATTCTCACCTTTTGGATCACTATAATCCACCTGAATGGTGAGCTGATTATTTTTATTCGTACCGTTGTTTCTGACTCTGGCTGTTGGTGAATAGATTGTACCATCAGTATTAAAAAATGAATTAGTGATATTGGATAAATTATTACCACTACCATAGTTCATGTTTACATTCGCAGTTAGCTCCTTTCCGTTTTCTGGAAATTTGTGTGTGAAATTCAACTGACTATTATAACGATTGAAGCTGGATCTGTTTTCTCCTAAGCGGTCTCCGGTTCTTTGTAGGGTGCCTGTTTTATCAAAATAGAACTGATCTTGTTCTTCACGATTGGTAAATTTTCCGTCTACGATGCCTTGTGTAAAAGACAAAGTGTTTCTATTATCAAGAAAATAATCCAATCCAAATCGAACGGAATTGAATCTTCTCAAACGTGCATTGGAAGAATATTGGTTAAAGAAGTTATCTGCTACTCCATTGATCCGATTCTCTCTCAAAGATTCACCTCTGGCAATACCTCCGGATTGGTTGATGCTACCACTGGCAAAGACATTCACTTTACCCTGGCGAGCATTCAGTGCCAGATTGCCATTATAGATATCAGGATAACCACCACCAATACTGGCTACACCATTTAAACCAACACGTTTATTTTTCTTGAGTATGATATTAATGATACCACCCGTGCTGGCTGCATCGAATTTAGCTGATGGGTTTGTGATGAGTTCAATGGTTTCAATATTGTCTGATGGAATTTGATCAAGTGTGAGAATGGTAGGACGACCATCCACAAAAATCTGGGGCTGACTATTCCGTAACTGCACATTACCTTCTACGTCTACGGAAACAGAAGGAATATTTTTCATGACATCAATGGCGGTACCACCGGTAGCGGTCAGACTTTTCTCAACGTTGAATACTTTACGATCGATCCCCATCTCCAATGCAGGCTTCGTTGTAGAACGAACCACGACCGCAGCAAGGGTTGTAGCGTCTTGTTCTAAAGAGATATTGCCAAGGTCTTTTTCAACAAAACCAGTTTGAGCGATGTTGCGAACATTGCCGGGTGTAAATAAAACAGAAAATGTTTTAGATGCATATGCGATACTTGAGATGACCAGTTTAAAACTGTCAACTTTCGGTAAATTGGTGAAACGAAAATCACCATTTGTTCTTGTGAGAACTGCATTGATCAGACTATCATTGCCATAAATGCCTTTGCTATATAATTGTACGGAAACTGCTTCCAGAGGTTTGTTGGTTACTGCATCTGTGATTTTTCCAAATATTCGATTGCTGGCAATTTTAAAAGAGAGATTATCGACATCCATATCTCTCTCATCTTGTGCGAAAGTCCGGGCTGTAAACAATAATCCAATCAATAAGTAACGTAGATTTTTCAACATGATTTGTGATTTATCTGTGAAACACGAATAAGAAATAACCTAAATGCCCGGGGAGTAATAAAGTGCAAAAGTACTTTGATGGTTTATAAACGCCTGATGAAAGCCAATTGTTTAACAAATTCTACAGTGATATTTGATTACAGGCTCAAACTTGTATATGAATCGGTCAATAAAACTATTCAAGACGGTCAAATCCATAAAAATCAAAAAATCACAGTCAAAAAATCAAAAATCGCTTTTCCTAACGTTTGTTAGCTTATTTTTGCACCGCCAAAAAGAAAACATATGCAATTCCAATTGAGTGAAGAACATTTAATGATCCAGAAAGCGGCACGTGATTTTGCCCAAAATGAGTGTTTACCAGGCGTAATCGAGCGAGACGAGAAACAGCAGTTTCCGAAGGAACAGATCATGAAACTTGCGGAACTGGGTTTTATGGGAATGATGGTAGATCCTAAATATGGTGGTGCCGGAATGGATACCATCAGTTATGTTCTCGCAATGGAAGAGATCAGTAAAGTAGATGCCAGTACCAGTGTTTGTATGAGTGTGAACAATAGTTTGGTGTGCTGGGGTCTTGAAGCTTTTGGTTCTGAAGAGCAGAAACAAAAATACCTGACTCCATTGGCACAAGGACGTAAAGATGGAGAACTATACATTGGCGCATTCTTATTGAGTGAGCCGGAAGCAGGTAGTGATGCTACCAGTCAGCGTACCACTGCTGAAGACATGGGTGATTACTATTTATTGAATGGTACAAAGAACTGGATCACCAACGGATCTTCTGCTTCTGTATATCTGGTCATGGCACAAACCGATCCTGCAAAAGGAAGTAAGGGTATTAATGCATTCATCGTAGAGAAAAACTGGCCGGGTGTAACCGTTGCCGCTAAAGAAAATAAATTAGGTATTCGCGGAAGTGATACACACACGATTTTATTGACGGATGTAAAAGTGCCTAAAGAAAACAGAATCGGTGAAGATGGATTCGGTTTCAAATTTGCCATGAAAACATTGGCAGGTGGTAGAATCGGTATCGCATCTCAGGCCTTGGGTATTGCGAGCGGTGCTTATGAATTAGCATTGGCGTATAGCAAACAGCGTAAAGCATTTGGTAAAGAGATCATGCACCACCAAGCTATTCAGTTCAAGTTGGCTGATATGGCAACTAAGGTAGAAGCGGCTCGTTTGCTTTGTTTGAAAGCTGCTTGGGAGAAGGATAATAAAATTGATTACACGCTAAGTTCTTCTATGGCTAAAGTATATGCCAGTGAAGCAGCTATGTGGATCTCCACTGAAGCCGTACAAGTACACGGTGGATATGGCTTTGTAAAAGAATACCATGTAGAAAGATTGATGCGCGATGCAAAGATCACGCAGATTTATGAGGGTACCAGTGAAGTGCAGCGGATTGTGATCAGTAGGAGTATTTTGAGTAAGTAAAAAGTCAAAAGTAAAAAGTCGAAAATCAAAATAGGAGGTGAGCTTTGCTCACCTTTTTTTGTGTAGATAAATTGCATAAGACTGATTGTTTTCATCCATGCCTTTTGTTTGTCGAGTCTTTTTTCTTTTTTAATTGACTTCTTTAGAACAAACTTTCTTCTAACATTTTTTTATCATTTTTTCAGAACAAAACTTTTTTTGTGTTGTTCCATAATTACCCCTCTTGATGCATGATCATTTGATCATGTTTAGCTTACGTGTCACGATCGTTGATGAACCCTTAATCAATTGCATGACGATGTTGTGATGGTTTTGTATTGGCCAAAGTCTTGCTGTACACAACTATCCATGTTCACCATTTATCAAATTATTTATTTACTCAGCCGATGGAAACACATGTGAATCCAACTAGCAATTCTATGCCCACAACGCAATCATGGCAACTGATTCAAATGCTGATGCATGGTAAGGGCGTATTGCATGTGATCACTGATGGTTCGATCGTGCAAAACAACATCTTTTATATAACCCATCATTAATCAACAAAAAACCAAATTATGATGAAGCACATTAAAATCTTAATGCTAGCATGCCTGCCACTGTTTGCTTTGGTATCTTGTAAAAAAGATGAAGCAGCACCTGCAAAAACGATTGCAACATTGGTAACAGAAAATGCCAATCTTTCTTTATTGAGAACCGCTGTTGTAAGAGCAGGATTGGTTGAAACTTTATCCGGACAAGGAACATTCACTGTATTTGCACCGGACAATAATGCATTTGCTGCAGCAGGTTTAGGTACAGAAGCTGCTATCAATGCAGTGCCTGAAGCTACACTGCGTCAGATTATTTTATACCACGTGCTCGGACAAGAATATGCATCAGGTGCCATACCTTCTGCTACAACTGAACTGGCAAGTGTAGGTCAGGCAAATGTGTATGTTACCAAAAATGGAAATGGTGTTTTTGTGAATGGTGCTGCTGTGACCACTGCTGATGTAGATGCTGCCAATGGTGTGGTACACGTGATCAATAAAGTATTGATGCCGCCTCCAGGAAATATTGTACAGTTGGCGCAAGGCAATGCGAATCTCTCTTTCTTAGTTGCGGCAGTATTGAGAGCAAGTCAAGGTACGACCAATGTAGCAGCAGTATTATCCGGTGCCGGACCCTTTACTGTATTTGCTCCAACCAATACAGCTTTCCAGAATGCGGGTTTCCCAACTATCGAATCTATACAACAAGCTAACCCCAATACATTGGCTTCTATTTTGACTTACCATGTCATAGCTGCAAGGGTATTTTCTTCTGATCTAACAGAAGGTGCTAGACCCGCAACAGCCAATGGTGGAACTGTGACCATCACTTTAGCAGGAGGTGCCAAAGTAAGAGGTAACGGTAATATGGCCGCTTCCAATATTACAGGTACTGATATTGTTGCCAGCAATGGTGTGGTGCATGTGATTGATGCGGTGTTGCTGCCTTAAGTGAAAAGTGAAAGGTGAAAAGGGAAAGGGGAAAGGGGAGGTTGATCTCTTTTCACATGTTTGAGAATGTTCTATGGTTTGAAAAAAAGAAATTGCGAAACTCGAGATGGGTTTCGCAATTTTTTTATTGGCTTGTTTGTTAGTGTTTTACGTAAGTTGCTGAACTATTTGCAGGTCTTGAAAGTTTTGTAAATTTATGAGTTGGCTGCAACTCCAAATATATCCTCTCAATTTATAGAGAAAATGAAGAAATCTCTTTTCTTATTCTGCCTAACAATATGCACAGTTTCGTATGCAATAGGGCAAAATAAAATAAATGACTCTTTGGTAAAACAATTAGCTCTTATTGCTATAGAGGATCAAACATACAGAGGACAGCTTGAAACAGTTCAAACTAAATATGGTGGAGACTCTAAAGAAATGCGAGATTTAGGAAAAATTATGGTAGAAAAAGATTCAATTAATTTAATAAAAGTAAAAGCTATTATTGACAAATTTGGATGGTTAGGTCCAGATGTCATTGGTGATGAGGGAAACTCAACACTATTCTTGGTTATTCAACATTCCGACATTGTTACTCAAGAAAAGTATTTACCCATAATGCGAGAGGCTGTTAAAAATGGTAAAGCAAAAGCTACCAGTTTAGCTTTATTAGAAGACCGTGTTGCATTACGTCGAGGTAAAAATCAGATTTATGGTTCACAAGTTGTGTGGGATATGAAATCAAATGAATATTTTGTATTGCCTCTCGAGGATCCCGAAAATGTAGATATTAGAAGATCGAAAGTTGGACTTCCCCCGCTTTCAGAATATCTGAATTATTGGCAAATGAAATGGGACATTGAAAAATACAAAAGAGATTTACCAAAGGTCAAAACTCTATATCTAAATCCAAAGAGTAAAGATGGAATATTATATCCATGAACTAGACAAAACGAATTTCTTTTACTCCACTATATCTACACTTTCATTCGCTCATTTTGGTGTAGATGAGCTATTTGCTAGAGGATTTTTTATTCTACATCGAAGTAAACTTCCTAACGACTCAGATTTTCTTAACTATATCCAATCACTTGGGTTTCCTGACGAAGTAATAGAGCAAATAGTTCAGACAAAAACATTTACACCATTTATCTTCATTCCTGGTTTTGTAACAAAGGATAAAAAGACTACCTATAGAATGCTTCCAAATGAATCTGGTCTGCAATTCGCTGTGGAACAAAGAGGAATCACAAGTGCAAATATTGAGTTTACGCATTGGGCAATAATATCTGCATGGGAAAAGATAGTACCATATAATTTACCAGATTCAGAGGTCCTTCAGTTTTTTAGACATATAAGAAATGCTGCAGCCCATAATGGCGAATTTCATTTTACAGGCAAAGTAATTGATCGTTTGACGGGTGAATTGAAAAAGGAAGCAAAATGGAGTAATTTTAATATCACTGTGTCTATTCAAGGGTTAAGACTATTTGGTGATACAAAAACAGACAAAAACTGCTTCTGGGATCAAGGGGATCTTTTGGAGTTTTTACTCGATTTTCAAAATCATTACCCAATTTTAAAAGAATAAAATACTCGACATTTGAATTTCCGACTATTTTGTAATTACTTTGTAATTACAAAAGAACAAATGTATGGAACTCTCAGTCATTAATATCGGAAACTCCAAAGGAATACGTCTTTCTAAGACAATTATAGAAAAGTACAGTATTACTGATAAGATCGAAGTAATACTTGAAAAGGGTTATATCATTTTAAAACCAAAAACGGAGCCTCGGAAAGGATGGGACAATGCATTCAAAAAAATGCATGAAAATGGAGATGATCAACTTTTGATGGACGATGTGTTTGAAGATGAAAATTTTGAAGAATGGAGCAAGTAAATCAGTATGACATCGTATTGGTCAATCTTGATCCGACTATTGGTAGTGAAATGCGAAAAACAAGACCCTGTGTTGTATTGTCACCCAACGAAATGAACAAGTATCTGAACACAATAGTTATTGCTCCCATGACTAGTAGCTCTAAGCCTTATCCAACAAGAGTTGAAGTAAGACATAAGGGAACAAAAGGCTGGATTGCTATTGATCAGATCCGAACGATTGACAGAATGCGTATTGTAAAGCGTTTTGAATCGTTAACGGCTAAAGAGATCGAAAAAGTAAAAGATGTAATGCGAGAAATGTTCGTGGATTGAATTTGTCCTTTCACCTTTCACTTTTGACTTTTCACTTTTAAGCATCCCCTTCCATCACTTTCTCAAACACTTCCTCATATTCTTTATTCATCTCATCCCATTTTGTTTGTGCTGCTTTGTATTGAGCTTCCAGGGCTTGAAACTTCTTAGGATCTGAATAGTTGGATGGATCGCCGAGTGCGGCTTCCAATTGTATTTTCTCTTGTTTTACTTTATCTATTTCTGTTTCAAGATTGCTGAGTCTGCGTTTTAATTTCTGTAACTCCTTCTGTTTTTCTCTATCAATCGGTTGATTGGCAGGAGTAGGTTTCGCAGGTTCAACAACTTCAGCTTTCTTAGTTTCAGCTTGAATCTTATTTTCTGTTTCCTGTCCCTTCCTTGTCTCTTGTTTCTTCCCTCTTGCCTCTTCCTCTTTGATTCTCTCCATTCTTTCATTCCACTCCACCCATTCCTGATAAGTGCCTTTGAATTCTTTGATCTCATGATCAACGATCTCCCAGATCTTATTGGCTGTTTTTGAAATGAAATAACGATCGTGGCTTACTAGGATGATGGTTCCTTCATATTTATTCAATGCTTCCGCCAATAGTTCAACCGAGTGCATGTCTAGATGGTTGGTCGGCTCATCGAGCATCAAAAAGTTGGCTTTACTCACAATGGTCTTTGCGAGTGCAACACGTGCTTTTTCTCCACCGCTTAATACGCGGATCTTTTTCTCAACATCATCACCACTAAATAAAAAAGCTCCTAATAAAGCACGCAGTTCAACATCTGTTTTTTTGCTTCCGCAATGTTGTAATTCTTCCAGAATCGTATGAGTTAAGGTCAGCGCTTCCAGTTGGTGTTGTGCATAGAAGCTCTCTTCAACATTATGTCCCCACACACGCTCACCTTCAAAAGGTTCGGTACCGGCTACCATACGTAATACAGTAGATTTACCTTTTCCGTTCGCACCAATCAACGCAATTTTATCACCTCTTTCTATCTCAGCCTGTGCGCCTTCCAAAATCTTGATCTTCCCAAAACTTTTACTGGCATTTTTTAGCTCCACCAATACTTTACCCGGCACTTTCTCTAATTGAAAATTGATGCGCAGATCCGGTCTTTCCAATTTTACATCTTCGATCTTTTCAATCTTATCCAATCGCTTCTGAATACTTTGTGCCTGAGCAGCTTTACTGGCTTTGGCTTTGAATCGTTCAATAAAGCGTTCTTGTTGACGAATATAATCCTGCTGATTTTCAAAAGCCTTTTGTTGCATTTCTATACGCAACGCTTTTTCTGTTTCATAATAATTATAGTCGCCCGAGTAAATATGTAGTTGCTGTTGGTAAACCTCAACAATTTTATTCACCATTCGATTCAAAAAGAATTTATCGTGGCTCACGATCACCACACTGCCTTGGTAATGCAGGAGGTATTTCTCCAACCATTCAATGGAAGGTAGATCGAGGTGGTTTGTAGGCTCATCCAATAAAAGAACATCGGGCTGTTGAAGGATCATTTTACAGAGCAATACACGCATACGCCATCCACCACTGAATTCTTTATACGGACGAACGAGATCTTCATTACTAAAGCCCAATCCATGCAACACTTCTTCGGCTTTGTGATGAATATTATAGCCATCTAATACATCGAGTTCGTGTAATGCATCAGTATATTGTATCAAAAGGTCATTGTTCTCCGGATCTTTTTCCAGCTCATGCCCCAGTGTTTCGATCTCTTTTTCCAGTTGACGAACACGTTCAAAAGCGCCCAATGCCACTTCGGTGATGGTATCATTGGTATCAAAACTTAATAGATCCTGATGCAGGTAGCCAATAGTGGTATCTTTTCCTTTCTCCACCGATCCTTTCGAAGGGGTATATTCTCCCACAAGTACTTTTAGCAAAGTAGATTTACCGGTGCCGTTATAACCGATCAGTCCAATACGGTCGCCGGGTTGTATATGCCATGTAGCATCTTCCACAATTACACGGGCACCAAATTCAAAAGTCACATTCTGTAAGCCGATCAACATTTCTTAACAATGGTTTAGGAGCGCAAAGGTAATTGCAAACGGCTGCCATTTCAATTTGCTTTAAATTTGTGCAAAATTTATACTTATGAAAAGGATATTGGCCTTCTCCCTGATCTTATTCCTGGCCGCTTGTGGCGGAAACGATGAAAAAGCAGCTGTAACGGAAGCTCCACAGGCACCACTCGGACAAAGTGCCAATTCTGATACTTTCAATCTGGTATTTGGAAAGATGCTGGATAGCTATTTCCAACTGAAAGACCAGTTCATCAAGGAAAATGATACGTTGATCACCAAGGGAACAGAACAATTAATCGCTGATATCAATGCAGCTGCAGGCGTATTGAGTGAGTTAAAAGCTGATTCCAGTATTGTATCAACTGCTAAAACCTATACAACAGGTATTCAGAATGAACTTACCGCCGTAAAGCAGGAGAAAGATATCGAGGAACGCCGTAAATCGTTTCAGGTATTGAGTGAGCAGTTGTATGATTTGATTCGTACCGTTAAGTATGATAGAGCAGTCGTGTATCATCAATATTGTCCGATGGCTTTCAATGATGCCGGTGCTTTCTGGTTGAGCAATTCCTCTGATATCCGTAATCCATACTTACCTAAGAAAATGTTGATCTGCGGGGAAGTAAAAGATTCTATTGATTTCCGAAAACTCTAACTACTCAGCGGAAATCTCCATTATCTCTTGTTCTCTGCGGTGAACCAACTTTCATAATCACCGCAGAGAAGAGGAGATCGCAAAGGTTACGCAGAGATATCTTTATAGCATGCGTGTTTGTTTTTTAGTGATTTCGTTTTTTGTTGGTTCCATCTTATCTGCTCAAGAAAGAGTAACGTTGAATGGTTATCTGAAAGATTCTTTAACAGGAGAGACTTTGATTGGTGCCAATTTACAAGTAGTGGGGCAGGGTAAGGGCGTTCAAAGCAATCAATATGGATTCTATTCTATTTCCTTAGAGAAAGGGGTATATCGTCTCTTGGTTTCTTTTATTGGATATCAAACAGCAGACGTTACCATTGATCTTCAAAAAGATATCCAACAAAATATACTGCTATTGCCTAATGCTGCTGTTATCAATAACGTAACAGTGGTAGGTAGAAGAAGAGAGAACAATGTGAAGACAGCTCAAATGGGTAAAATTGAGTTGAGTATGAGTACTGCGAAAGCTTTACCTGCTTTTTTGGGAGAGGTAGATCCTTTAAAGACGTTACAATTACTACCGGGTGTGCGTAATGCAGGAGAGGGGAATGCAGGATTTTATGTTCGAGGCGGTGGACCCGATCAAAATCTGATTTTATTGGATGATGCGGTTGTGTATAATACAGGTCATCTTTTCGGATTCTTTTCCATCTTTAATGCAGATGCCATCAAGAATGTTACACTCATCAAAGGTGGTATGCCGGCTCAGTATGGTGGACGATTGTCGTCTGTGGTGGATGTAGCAATGAAGGAAGGCAATAATAACAAAACACAGATTGATGCAGGGATTGGGCTCATCGCATCACGTTTCTCGATTCAGGGACCCTTGAAGAAAAACAAAGCTTCTTATATTCTTTCTGCCAGAAGAACCTATGTGGATATACTCGCAAAACCTTTTATTAAAAAAGAAAGTGAGTTTTATGGATCAGGATATTACTTCTATGATCTGAATGCCAAAATGAATTATCGCTTCTCTGAAAAAGATGTGTTGTACTTGAGTGGTTATTTTGGGCGAGATAAATTCACTTTCAATAATAGTAAACGATCCTTCAGCACCACCATACCTTGGGGTAATTCAACCGCTACCCTGCGATGGAATCATGTGTTCAATAAAAAATTATTTGCCAACACCACAGCGGTATATAATGATTATAAGTTTGAATTAGCAGGCAGACAAAATGATTTCAACATCAATTTATCATCCGGTATCAGGGATCTCAATTTGAAAACTGATTTTGATTTTTATCCCGTACCGGAACACAAACTGAAATTTGGTATTCAATATACACACCATACTTTTCGACCTAATATTTTGAGCGGAAGTCAAGACTCTGTGATCTTTGAACCCAATAATGCAAGCAGAAAACTAGCCAATGAATATGCAGCCTATATACAAGATGACTGGGAACTGTCTGATAAGATCAAAGTCAATGCAGGTTTGCGATACAGTGTTTTTCAACAAACAGGTAGGTATACTTTATATGAAAGAGATGCCAATGGGAATAAATTGGATAGTGTGGTGTACGGTCGCGGACAGACTGTAAAAGCATATGGTGGATTCGAACCACGACTCACTGTTCGTTATGCGATTTCAGAACTATCATCTTTCAAAGCGGCTGTTACAAGAAATATTCAGTACATCCATTTAGTAACCAATGCGGGCACAACATTACCAACAGATCTATGGGTGCCTAGTACGATCAGGGTGCGTCCGCAAACAGGCTGGCAATATGCAGCAGGTTATTTCAGGAACTTTAATAATGGCATGTTTGAAACCTCATTCGAGGTTTATTACAAAACCATGAATAATCAAATCGAATACAAAGAAGGATATACCCCTTCATTAAAGGATCCGGAAGAAGAATTTGTTTTTGGGAAAGGGTGGAGTTATGGGGCTGAATTGTTCATCAATAAAGTTCGTGGAAGATTTACAGGATGGATCGGCTATACACTTAGCTGGACATGGAGAAGATTTAAAGACCTAAATGATGGATTGAAATATCCCAGTCGTTATGACCGAAGACATGATATGTCGATTGTAGGTACTTATGAACTATCCAAAAAATGGAAAGTATCGAGTGTGTTTGTGTATGGAACAGGAAATGCAACGTCTTTACCTGAACGTTTTTATTTTGTGGGAGGGGTATTGACGCAGGAATTTAGTCGCATCAATGCTTATCGGATGAAGCCTTATCATAGAATGGATCTTTCATTTACGTATACTCCTACACCTAAAAAAGTGAGAAAGTATACTTCTAATTGGGTATTCAGTTTATACAATGCGTATAGCAGATTGAATCCTTATTTTATTTATTTCGATCAGGAAGGACAAGCATCTAATGGTGATTTGCGTGTATCTGCCAGACAGGTTTCATTATTTCCGGTGATACCGGCTGTGACTTGGAATATCAAGCTGTAGTAGCAAGAAACAAGAAGGAAGAAACAAGGGACGAGGAAGAAATAAGGAATAAGAAATCAGGAATAAGAAATAAGAAACAAGTAGCAAGGAAAAAGAATCGATGTTTACTTAATCTTGCGTATTACTTAAGTGCTGCAGTCGTTCGTCTCTTATGAACTAGTAACATTTAAATTGCTCAGCACTTTAGTGCCGCGAGTTGTAAGAAGGGTGATTTTAGTTAGTTAATGCTTTCAATGCCTTTATCTCTATCCAAATCACACCGATTAAAACAAATATCTCTCCAATAAAATAAGCGAAGCCTAAAGCTTTAAGTTCTTGACTGTAAAGGATGATCAGTGCAGTTGTGAGGCAAGCGTAGAGTGTATTGGCTGTGATAATGATCTTTAAAAAAGGGCTCCATTTTTTCTGAATCAATACCGCGCAAGAACTTGAGTAAATAGTGAAAACTGCAGCTATCGAAGCGAGTATGTAAAGCCAGGTGAAAGAAAGTCCGATATAGGACTGGTAAGCTACCAATAATCCGCCGATCAATGTACTCGTAAGTAATGCTCCCATTGCATCAAAAAGAAAAACAGACTTCGGATTATTGATGAGTTTTTGTAACATTTAATCAGTCAGGTTTGTATTCGATGACTACTTTCGCATTTCTTTTTTCATTGGAAGTAAGAAAGACTTCATAGCGTTTTTTTCCGGCCGTAATAACCATCAACGCAGTATTGGGAGGGATCTCTCCGAGATTTTCTGCCACCAAAATAAGTTCATGTCTAATCTCTTCTTCAGAACATTTTACATTGAATCGAAGTGGCGTAAAATTTAATTTTCCCTGACTGATCACCAATTTATTATTATGGTATAAAGAAATGGTATCATTATCAATGGTCCCATTATCAAAAATTTCCACTGTCAATGAGCGCTCATTGGTATAAATGGTTTTAATGAGATTATTCTCTCTCTCCAATAACACTTTTGGTATTGGCCCCTTCGTAGTGGTGGGTTGTTCCCACTTTACAATTGGCGTGTCAGCTTTTCTTGTTGCGATTGTTGCATCTTGTTTCCAGTTTGACACAGGTGGAGGTGCAATCGTTGTTTCTGTTTTAGGCGGAGTGGAAGTTTTTGTTTTAGGGGTAGTCTTAGCAGTATTTGTAGCCGGTTTTTGTTTTGTTATGGCAGCGTTGTTTTTGGATGCAGGTACTTGTGTAACCGGGGTCGTTTTTTTGGATGTCGAAGGCGCTGTCTGTATTTTCAAAGGAGTTTTCACGGTATTATCCTTTGGAGTATTCGTTTTATTCGGACTAACAGGTTTTTTGAAACTCACTGGAGGCTTTACTGAATCCTTTCCACGTTTAGATGAAAAACCGCCCTTCTTTAATAAAAAAGGCTCTAGCTCAAAATCAGATTCTTTCACACGCTCTAAATAGACTTTACCGCTACCGCAATCCACTTTACTTTTTGCATTGATAGAGATAAAAGTGCCTTGTAACACTTCAAGATTTCCAATCTTGGAGTATTCCAAGTAACAGGTCATTAAACAAGGTTCACTGTTATCACCAATTTTCAATTCTTCTAAAGCCAACTCTTTTAGAATGAGGTTTTTTGTCTGCACGGTATAAATGCCCTGTAATGTGGCCTTACCATAAAAAACAGTGCTTTGATACGAATAAGTGACGCCTTTTAAAGAATTGTTGTTTTGCTGGTCAAACTGAACTTCATATTTGTACATCTCCATCCTGGGATCATCCTTGTATAAGCTACTTGATGAACCGAAATAACCTCTCCAGATCCCCGTCAAATTCTGGGCACCTGAGGCAAGCGAGAACAACAGTAAAAAAGAGGTTAGGGTAATATTCAGTCTCATTCCGGCAAAACTACGATTGCAATATAGTGCATGCTGATAAAGAAGCGTTAAATAAGCCTTGAGCCTTTAGCTGCGAGCTACGAGCAATTCACCTTTTAATAAACCTGAATAAAATAAAGTATCAAGCTCATAGCTCATGGCTCGAAGCTCGCAGCTTTACACTATTTTTGCACTCCTTAGAATTATTCAATTTTTCAGCAATCGAACCAATGATTAAGATTCGTTTTCCCGATGGGGCAGAAAGGCAGTATGAAGCAGGCGTAAGTGCTTTGGATATTGCTAAATCAATCAGTGAAGGGCTGGCCAGAAAGGTATTGGCCGCAAGTGTGAATGGTCAAGTATGGGATGCCACGCGCCCGATCACGACAGATAGCACACTGAAACTGCATACCTGGGATGATGCTGAAGGGAAAAACACTTTCTGGCATTCTTCTGCTCACCTGATGGCTGAGGCAATAGAAGCTTTGTATCCGGGTGTGAAGTTTTGGGTTGGACCGGCTTTGGATAAAGGGTTTTATTATGATATCGACTTGGGTGGACAACATATCTCAGATGAAGATCTGGCGACTATTGAGAAGAAGATGAATGAACTGGCCAAGCAGAATAATGCTTACCAGCGAAAAGAAATATCAAAAGAGGAGGCTGTTTCGTATTTCCAAGAGAAATCAGATGAATATAAGTTAGATCTTTTGCAGGGGTTAGATGATGGCTCTATCACTTTCTACACACAAGGACAGTTCACAGATCTTTGTCGTGGACCTCATATCCCACATACGGGATTCATCAAAGCCATTAAGTTAACAAGCATTGCAGGTGCTTACTGGAAAGGCGATGAAAAGAATAAAATGCTGACCCGTTTATACGGTGTCACTTTCCCGAATCAAAAAGAATTGGATGAATATCTCTTGATGCTGGAAGAAGCAAAAAAGAGAGACCATCGCAAGTTGGGTAAAGAACTTGGCATCTTCACCATGGATGATGATGTTGGGGCAGGATTGCCTTTGTGGTTGCCGAATGGTACAGTGATCATCGAAGAATTGGAGAAGCTGGCGAAGCAAACAGAAGAAGATGCAGGTTACAAGCGTGTAGTAACGCCGCATATCGCCAAAGAAAGCATGTATCTCACCAGCGGACACCTGCCTTATTATGCAGATAGTATGTTCCCACCGATGGAATTGGATGGGACCAAATATTATCTGAAGGCCATGAACTGTCCGCATCACCATAAAATATTTGATGCGGAACCAAAGAGCTACAAGGATCTTCCATTCCGTATCGCAGAATATGGTACTTGTTATCGTTATGAGCAGAGTGGTGAGTTGTTTGGTTTGATGCGCGTTCGTTGTCTGCACATGAATGACGCCCATATTTATTGCAGTAAAGAGCAATTTGCAGCTGAGTTCCGTGCGGTGAATGATATGTACATCAAGTACTTCAAGATCTTTGGCATTGATAAATATGTGATGCGTTTAAGTTTACATGAGCCCACCAAACTGGGAGCTAAATATGTAAATGAGCCTGAACTCTGGAAAGAAACAGAAGAGATGGTGCGCAATGTGTTGATTGAGTCGAATATTCCGTTTGTCGAAGTACCGGATGAAGCAGCTTTCTACGGACCAAAGATCGATGTGCAGATTTGGAGTGCCATTGGAAGAGAGTTTACATTGGCGACCAATCAGGTAGATTTTAATTCAGGAAACAAGTTCAAGTTGAACTATGTAAATCAGAATAACCAACCTGAAGTTCCATTGATCATACACCGTGCTCCATTGGGTACCCATGAGCGTTTCATCGGATTCTTGTTGGAACACTATGCCGGAAAATTCCCGGTATGGATCGCTCCATTACAAGTAAAGATCCTGCCGATCAGTGATAAATTCATGGATTATGCACTAGAGGTAAAACAATCACTGCGAGCGATTGGCGTGAGAGTAGAGATCGATGATAGAAGTGAGAAGATCGGAAAGAAAATTCGTGATACGGAGTTGAGTCGTGTTCCTTATATGTTGGTAGTCGGAGAGAAAGAGGCGGCTGAGAGAAAACTGGCGGTACGCAGACAGGGGAAAGGCGATCTTGGAACACAAGAGTTAGAAGCTTTCATAACCATGATTCAGGATGAAATTCTTCAGCGAAAAAGCGGGGAATAATTCGGAATAAGGAAATAGCTATATCTTTAACACCTAAATTTTTAACTAAACAAGTTTTAATGGCATTACCACCAAGAGGGGGCGGAAGATTTAATCCCAGGTTTAACAGGCAACCGGAGCCTGAACATCGTATCAACGAAAGAATCCGAGTACCACAAGTGCGTTTGGTTGGCGACAATGTAACAGTAGGCGTTTATTCAACGCAGGAAGCATTAAAGATCGCTCAGGAACAAGAGTTGGATCTTGTGGAAATTTCTCCAACAGCTGACCCTCCCGTTTGTAAGGTGATCGATTATAAGAAGTTCCTTTACGAAAAGAAGAAGAAAGAGAAGGAGATGAAGGCCAATTCCAAGCAAAGTGAGATCAAAGAGATCCGCTTTACGCCTGGTACAGATGATCATGACTTCGATTTTAAAGCAAAACACGCAGAGAAATTCCTGAAAGATGGCAATAAAGTAAAAGCTTATGTTCAGTTCAAAGGACGTGCGATCATGTTCCAAGATCGTGGACAGCTGTTACTTTTGAAATTTGCTGAACGTCTGGCTGAAGCAGGTTCTCTGGAAAGCATGCCGAAACTGGAAGGGAAACGCATGTTTGCCATTTTTACCCCTAAAACAGGGAAGAAGAAAGCAGCGAAAACAGAGGAGTAATTTGAAAATTTGAGAATGTGCTAATTTGAAAATAATAGGAGGTCATTGCTACGCAACGACCTTTTTTATGGGGTATTACTCGTAAAACATTGATTGTGATTAGTTTAAGAAATATTCTGCCAAGGCAAGCTCATCGTTTTCAAATTTTCAAATTGCCTCATTTTCAAATTATTTTCGTACATTTGCACTCCAAATTTTTCCCGTAAGGCTCAACAAGTGTCCCGTCTGTTCGGGGCCGCCAGCAGGGTGTAATCTTAATCAGATTATTATTTATGCCAAAGGTAAAAACAAACTCCAGCGCGAAGAAGCGCTTTAAGGTGACTGGCAGTGGAGAGATCACCTTCCAGAAAGCTTTCAAAAGGCACATTTTAACCAAAAAATCTAAGAAGCGTAAAAGAGCATTGAACAAGAAAGGTGTTGTGGGTGCTCCTAACAAAGACTTTGTTCTTCGTTTATTACGTCTGAAAGGTTAATCAAAGCCAATCATCCCGGGAAGGGAAATCAAGCCATTTAAAAACAAATCCTGATATCGGTTCACCGAAGAAGGAACAAAAAAAGATACTATGCCACGTTCAGTAAATGCAGTAGCATCAAGAGCCCGCAGGAAGCGTATCCTGAAGCAGGCCAAAGGATTCTATGGTAAACGTAAAAATGTATACACCGTAGCCAAAAATATTGTTGAAAAAGGTATGACCTACAGCTATGTTGGTCGTAAATTGAAGAAGCGCGAATATCGTCAGCTTTGGATCGCCCGTATCAACGCAGCAGTAAGAGAAGAAGGGTTGACCTATAGCCAGTTTATCAATAAATTGGCGGTAAAAGGTATCGATCTGAATCGTAAAGTGTTGGCAGATCTGGCGATGAATGAACCCGCTAGTTTCAAGGCACTTGTAAACTCAGTAAAATAATCAGCAAGCTGATCAAAAATATAACCGGGAAGTAACCCTACTTCCCGGTTTTTTTATTTGTTGAACTGCACAAACAACTATTTTTGTTGTTTCAATAAGGTACCAATCTTGTTCACACTAAACAACCACTAACCCGGCTAATGAACAATACCTACACCTCACTGGTGAATCAGACCTTCCACTTTCCACAAGAAGGATTCGATGTTAATGACGATGGCTATCTCCAGTTCAATGAATTGGATCTGAAAAAGATCATAGAAAAATATGGTACGCCATTAAAGTTGACTTATCTGCCCAAAATCGGAATGCAGATTAATAAAGCCAAAAAAATGTTTGCCGATGCTTTTAAAAAGCATAAGTATGAAGGCGAATATTTTTATTGCTATTGTACCAAGAGTTCACATTTTTCTTTTGTGGTAGAAGAAGCGTTAAAGCATAACATTCATCTCGAAACATCTTATGCATATGATATTGAGATCATCAATAGATTGTATCAACGCAGAAAGATCAATAAGGAAACCTATATCATCTGCAACGGGTATAAACAGAAGTCTTACACATCACGTATCGCTAAGCTGATTAATACGGGCTTCAAAAATGTAATTCCTATTTTGGATAACAAAGAGGAACTGCAGGCGTATAAACGTAGTGTGAAACAGCCATTTCGTTTGGGTATTCGTGTGGCTGCTGAAGAAGAACCTAATTTCCCTTTTTATACTTCTCGCTTAGGCATTCGTGCAAAAGATATCCTTGAATTTTATGTAGATGAGATCGAAGGATATGAAGATAAATTTCAGTTGAAGATGTTGCACATCTTCCTGAATAAAGGTATCAAAGATGATATCTATTATTGGTCTGAGTTGAACAAAATCATCAACCTCTATTGTCAGCTGAAAAAGATTTGTCCGGAATTAGACTCCATCAATATCGGCGGCGGATTTCCGATCAAACACTCTTTAGGTTTTGAATATGATTATCAGTTCATGATCAATGAGATCGTTAGCAACATCAAGAAAGCCTGTAAGAAAGCCAAAGTGCCGATGCCGAACATTTATACAGAGTTCGGAAGTTATACTGTAGGAGAGAGCATGGCGCATATCTACAGCGTGATCGGACAAAAAGTCCAGAACGACAGAGAGTGTTGGTACATGATTGATTCATCTTTTATTACAACCTTACCGGATACATGGGGCATTGGTGAGAAGTTTCTGATGCTTCCAATCAATAAATGGGATAATGAGTACCAACGAGTCGTATTAGGTGGTATCACTTGTGATAGCCATGATTATTATGATTCGGAAGAACATATCAATGAAGTGTTTCTCCCCAAGCTCACAAATACGGATCCGAAAGATGCAGAAGGGAATAAAGAGCCATTGTATGTCGGCTTTTTCCATACCGGAGCGTATCAGGATCAGATTAGTGGTTATGGAGGTATCAAACACTGTCTTATTCCATCTCCCAAACACGTGATCGTTGAGTATGATAAAAATGGGAAGCTGGAAGATTGGGTATACGCCAAAGAACAAACAGCGCAGAGTATGCTCAAAATACTGGGTTACTTAAGATAAGTTACCAACAGATGATTAAAAGTCAGATCAGACCGGAGTCCTTTCGGCACAAAAAACCATTCGTGATGCCAATGCACAAAATCGTAATGGATTAAAAAATTTCCATGCAGTGCAAGTATCCGGTGGCATCGATCTGTATCTCACACAGTCATCTGAAGAAGCAGTGGCAGTAAGTGCCTCTTCTAATGAATACCGTGATAAGATCATCACAGAAGTGGTGGATGGAGTATTGAAGATTTATTATGAGAAAAACAATAGCTGGAACTGGGGCTCCAATAGCAGCAATAAAAAACTGAAAGCCTATGTCTCTGTAAAGAATTTAGACAAACTAAGTGCTTCCGGAGGATCAGACGTGGCGTTTGAAAGTGTAATCAAGAGCGATAAATTGAACATTGCTATTTCAGGAGGTTCAGACCTAAAAGGAGAAGTAGCCTGTGATGATTTGAGTCTTACCGCCAGTGGTGGTAGTGATGCCGATCTAAAAGGAAGGGTATCCAAAGCCAGAATCAGTGCATCGGGAGGAAGTGATGTTGGTGGTTATGGTTTGATCACGGATATATGTAATGTAATTTCCAGCGGAGGTAGTGATGTGTCTATCACTGTAAACAAGGAAATGGATGCCAATGCCTCAGGAGGTAGTGATATCCATTACAAGGGAAATGCTACAGCACGTACCTCTAAAAGTGGTAGTTCAGACATCCGAAAAGTGAACAATTAAGTCTCCAGCATTTAAGGTAATAGAAGGACAAAACACCTTTGTTTTCCCATCGCCAAGAGCCATGGAAAAACAGGGTGTTTTTTTATGCAGTTTTGTGGATAAAACAGCCTAAAAAACAGCCATTTCAGCCCCTTTTTCCCATCTAAAAAAACTATCTTCGCCATCCCGGATTTATAGGTACCGGAAGAACCAAAAAATACGTACGATAAACGAGAACATGGAAGAAAATCTGCTACCCGAACAGACGAGCGATAACGACCGTATTATACAGGTCAATATTGAAGAACAAATGAAGACCGCTTACATCGACTATTCCATGTCGGTGATCGTTGGTCGAGCTTTACCTGATGCCAGAGATGGCTTTAAACCGGTACATCGCAGGGTCTTATATGCGATGAATGAACTGGGTAACAACAGCAATAAGCCTTATAAAAAATCTGCCCGTATTGTGGGTGAAGTGATGGGTAAGTATCACCCGCATGGTGACTCATCCATCTATGATACATTGGTGCGTATGGCACAGGATTGGACCATGCGTTACACACTGGTAGACGGACAGGGTAACTTTGGTAACCAGGATGGTGATCCACCGGCTGCTATGCGTTATACGGAAGCCCGTTTGCAAAAAGTGGCAGAAGCTATGTTGGATGATATCGAAAAAGAGACGGTTGACTTTCAACTGAATTTTGACGATTCGCTACAAGAACCCACCGTACTTCCATCACGTATTCCTCAGTTATTGGTGAATGGTTCATCCGGTATTGCCGTAGGTATGGCTACCAACATGATGCCCCATAACCTCGGTGAAGTGGTAGATGGATGCGTGGCATTTATTGAAAACAGAGACATTACAGGTGAAGAACTGATACAGTATGTGAAAGCTCCTGATTTTCCAACTGGAGGTGTGATCTATGGTATGGAGGGTGTGAAACAGGCCTTGCTAACAGGAAGAGGAAGAGTCGTGGTGCGTGGTAAATGCCATGTAGATACCAAACAAAGTGGTCGCGAGCAGATCGTGATCACTGAAGTGCCTTATCAGGTGAACAGAGACCAATTGACAGATCGTATCGGACAATTGGTGAATGATAAAACCGTTGAAGGAATTGCACACGTCAACAATGAAAGTAACAAGCGTGAAGGAACACGTATTGTACTGGATTTGAAACGTGATGCTGTGGCGCAGGTGGTCATCAATCAGTTGTACAAATACACCGAACTACAGACCAGTTATGGTATCAATAATGTAGCCTTATCAAAAGGCAAACCTAAGATCATGAACCTTCGCGATCTGATCGCTGAGTTCATTGACTTTAGGATGGAGGTTGTCATTAGAAGAGCCAAATTTGATCTGCGTAAAGCCGAAGAGCGTGCGCATATCTTAGAAGGTTACCTGAAAGCATTGGATCATTTGGATGAAGTGATCACATTGATCCGTGCCAGCAGAACACCGGATGAAGCCAAAGAAAGTTTAATCAGTAAGAGTAAAGAAGCGAAATGGTTACTCCAACAAGCACTCTTCACAGACCTTTCCAATGAATTGTACAAACAGGAAGAAGGATTGTCTGAAGCGCAGGCAAAAGCCATCCTGGAATTACGTTTACAGCGTTTGACCGGTATGGAAAGAGAGAAGATCATTGAAGAATTCAATGGTTTGATCAACACTATCAAAGACCTGAAAGCTTTATTGGGAAGTGAAGTGCTGCGTTATGATCTGATCAAAAAAGAATTGATCGAGATCAAAGAACAGTTTGGTGACGCACGTAAGAGTGAGATCCAATACCTGGCAGATGAAATGCGTATTGAAGATTTGATCGAAGAAGAAGATGTGGTGATCACGATTTCGCATTTGGGTTATATCAAGCGAACATCCGCTTCAGAATATCGCCAACAAAAACGTGGTGGAAGAGGTGCTGTGGGTTCTAAAACAAGAGAAGAAGACTTTGTAGAACACCTGTTTGTAGCTTCTACACATGATACCATGATGTTCTTTACCGAAAAAGGGCGTTGTTATTGGATGAGGGTGTATGAAATTCCGGAAGGAGAGAAGCAAAGTAAAGGTAGAGCCATCCAAAACCTTATACAATTACCGGGTGATGATAAGGTAAAAGCCATCATTGATGTCAAAAATCTCGCCGATAAAGATTTTGTTCAGCAACATTATATTGTACTTTGTACCAAGAAAGGTATCATCAAAAAGACCTCATTGGAAGATTTTAGTCGACCAAGAGCCAATGGTGTAAATGCCATCACCATTGTGGAAGGAGATGAACTACTGGAAGCAAGAATGACCGATGGAAAATCGGAGATCATGTTGGCAGTGAAGAGTGGTAGAGCCATTCGTTTTGAGGAAGAAAAAGTAAGAGCTACCGGAAGAGGAGCTATCGGAGTGGCGGGTATTGAGGTAGATGATGAAAAAGATGAAGTGATTGGCATGATCTGTGTAAATAAGGAAGATGCGACCAGAACCATCCTGGTAGTCAGTGAAAAAGGATTTGGGAAAAGAACACAGATTGATGAGTACCGCATCACGAATAGAGGTGGAAAAGGGGTGAAAACGATCAACGTAACAGACAAAACAGGAAGTTTAGTTGGCATCCTCTATGTGACTGAAAAAGAAGATCTTATCATTACTTGTAAGTCTGGCATTACGATTCGTACCAGTATCAGTGAAATCCGTGAAGCCGGTAGAGCAACACAGGGCGTGAAACTGATCAGGATCGATGAAGGAGATGAGATCGCGGCTATTTCGCAGATCGAGGAAGATGATGAAGATGAATCAATCGTAGCATCCGGTGAAACAACAGAAAACGAACCAACCAACGAAAACCCTGCAACAGAAAATAACGATTCAACCACTAACGAAAACCAAGTTTAAAAACCTCCCGTTATGAAGAAGCTATTTATGCTTTCCATGTTTGCTGCAACACTGCAGTTTGTTACCGCTCAGGATTATAAAAAGGTACAAAATGCATTGATATTAGGCAGGGTGGAAGATGCAAAAACCGAGATTGATAAATTAGCTGCTGATCCAAAAGCACAAGCTAAAGCAGAGACATACATGTATAAAGGAAAGATCTATGCTGCGATCTTTAAATCACCTGAGCTCAATGCGAAATTTGCCAATGCCGGATCAGAAGCAGAAGCAGCTTTGAAAAAGTATCAGGAAATGGATCCTACTTATGCTATTGCCAAAGAAAAAGATGGTATCACCGCTTATTTCGATATGTATTCTGCTTTTATCAATAAGGGTACCGGAAGTTTTAATGCCAAAGATTGGGTAACTGCGGGTGAAGGCTTTGCCAGTGCCATCCGTTATATTGATCAGATCATTGAAAACAAATGGCTCGCCAATAACAACCTGAAGATGGATACTACATCCATCCTTTATGCCGCTTATGCCTTCCAGAATGCAAAGAAAACAGCTACCGCTGCTGAGTATTATCAGCGATTGGCAGATAACAAAGTGAACGATTCAGCCTTCACAGATGTGTATCGCTTCTTATTGGATTACTATACCAATGGAAAAAAAGACGAAGCTCAGTTCAAAAAGAACCTGGCTTTGGCTCACGAAGTGCACCCTGCTTTAAGCAAAGAGTGGGAGAGCTATGAAATGGATTTTATTGATACTTATGATCTGAAAGCGAAAACAGACATGTATGATAAAGAAGATGCAGCCGGTACTTTGTCGGAAAATAAGTACCTGTTGTTTGGTGAAGCATTTGCCAACGCCAAAAACAAAGATGACTTAGACAGTGCTACTACTGCTAAATACACCAATAAATCTATTGAAGCATTTAAGAAAGCATATACCAAGAACAATAATAATGCCATTGCAGCTTTCAACGTGGGTGTTGTGAGTTACAATACCTTCGCTACGCTGGATGATATGGTACGCGAAAACATTCGCTCTGTTCAAAGAATCAATGCCGAGAAGCCGGTAGAAAAAGATCCAAAGAAAAAAGCAGCCGTAGAAGCGAAAGCAAAAGCAGACGCCGAACCATTTTTGAAAGCCAATGCTGCATTGGAACCATCTATCACTCAACAAGTAGATCAGGCCATTGAGTGGTTACAAAAAGCTTATACTATTTTAAAAGATAAAAGCACCAGAACCAACAGCGAAAAGAGTGTGATCAATCGCTCAGTTGACTGGTTAGCGAATCTGTATGCTTATAAGCGCGATAAAGCAAGAGGAAAAGATAATGCTGCTTTTGATGCTTTTGAAGCGAAATACAAAGAGTTTGATGCATTACACAACAAGTTCTAGTTGATACAAACAACAAATTCCAAAAAGCCCTGTTAAACCATTAACAGGGCTTTTTATTTGCTACTGAGAACCATTATATTTATTAGCACGAAAATCCATACATATGAAATCACAGATCACAGCCGCTTTATTGGGATTAACGATTTTATTGAACGCCTGTCAGGGTTCATCCAATAAAAACCCAGAACTACCCATTGCCGGTGAACCAACATTGAAAACAACGGTCATCGTTAATAATAGAGAGATCATTTGGGGGATGGATTTTTTGCCTAACGGAGATTTACTATTCACAGAGAAAAAAGGAACCATCACTCGTTATACTTCCACTGGAAATACGCAGGAGATCAGTGGTGTACCTGCAGGTATATTCAGTAATGGACAAGGCGGTTTATTGGATATCAAAGTGCATCCCAACTATAACACGAACGGATGGATCTATATTTCTTATGCTGCTTCCGAGAGCGGTGTCACTGGCGCACTCTTGAAGCTGACACGCTTCAAACTCAATGGTAATACGATCACCAACACTGAAACTATTTTTCAAACAAAAACAGCCAATACCTGGTATGGACATTACGGAAGTCGCATCGTTTTTGATAAAGCCGGCTTTCTCTATTTGAGTATTGGAGAGGGTGGCTCAACCAGTTATGGTGGAGTAGGTAGTGGCAATATGAATGCACAGGATACCAAAAGCGATTGGGGTAAAGTGCATCGAATGACTGATGATGGCAAAGTACCTGCTGATAATCCGATACTTCCCGGTAACACCGTTGCATCCACTATTTTCTCGTATGGACATCGCAATCCGCAGGGTATGACCTACGATGTTGTCAATAACCGTGTCTGGGAAAATGAACATGGTCCGATGGGTGGGGATGAAATCAATCTCGTAGAAAAAGGAAAAAACTATGGATGGCCGCTGGTGAGTTACGGTAAAAATTATGATGGCGTAACTGTTTCAGCCGATCCAAGAGCGAATGGCATTACCGATCCACTCAAATATTGGGTTCCATCCATTGCTCCAAGTGGGATGGCGATGATCACCAGTGACAAATTCAAATCATGGAAAGGCAATATCCTCACGGGCTCACTCAAATTCAACTACGTAAGCAGGGCGGTATTAGATGGCAATAAGATCACCAAAGATGAAAAGATCCTGGAAGGCATCGGCCGCGTAAGAAACGTCATACAAGGCCCTGATGGCAATATCTATGTATCAGTAGAAGGACCGGGGAGGATTATTCGAGTAATGGGGGAATAGAAGTTTGATTTTTTGATCTGTGATTTCTTGATTTTTTTCATGTACTCGAATCAAGAAATCATAGATCAAGAATTCACAGATCAAAATTAGATCTTACTTTTTCTTGTATCGAATCTTCACCTCTGCAATACCTTTTGTGCGCATGTCAATTTTCATCGCGGCTTTTTTGCTGAGGTCAATGATCCTTCCTTTTACAAACGGACCACGGTCATTGATGCGAACTTTTACGGTTTGTCCGTTGGAGAGATTGGTCACTTTTACAATCGTACCAAAGGGAAGTGTTTTATGTGCAGCAGTTAGTTTGTTTTTATTGAAGGTTTCGCCGTTGGCTGTTTTTTTACCATGATACCCATCACCTGCTCCATAAAAGGAAGCTTGTCCACTCTCCGTCATCTTTCTTCCGCATCCCACTAATAATAAAAGACCAACCGCCATGACCCATACGCCATTAGCTGTTCGTCTCTCAATCCCCAAAAGGCAAAAATTTCTCATCCTGAATTTCTTTAAGAACGGGAGGATGATGGTTCAGCGTATGTCCGTTCAAAACTTTTTCATATTTCAGGAGGTATTGCTGCATCATTTGTGTAGCTGTAAATTGATCCATCACTCGTTCATGACATCTTTTTCGATCATATTGATGGATGTGTTGTAACGCTGCTACCAGTTCTTTTTTGCTAGCCGATAAATATCCAACATCCTTTGTAACAATCTCAGAGAGAGAACCATAGGGTGTCCCGAAAACCGGACAACCAAAATATAAACTCTCGGTGATGGCCAGTCCGAAAGGCTCATGCCAGCGCACAGGAAAGAGCATTGCGGCTGACTGTCGAAGGATATTATTTTTTTCTTCTCCACCTTTCATCCCATGAAAATGAACATGGGTATCAAATGTTAAACGAATACCCTGGTTGAAATTGAATCGATGTCCACCAATCACATGCAAGGGCCATTTTGCTTTTCGTGATACATCTATGGCACCTTGTACATTCTTTACACGCCAGGCGGCATCTCCCAGAAAATGGATGTAAGAGCGAGCGCTGTTGCTCAAAGCAGGGTCACCATAATCATCCGGATCAATGCCATTGCACACATATGAGTCACTGCAAAAACGTTCTGCATGGTTGCGTGAAACAAAAACGGTATTCACCGGCAAAGGAATTTGTTCATTCATATTGCCATGCATGGTCATCAAATGGGGAAGGAGTGGCGTTTCATTCACCCCATGATTCAAGAGTATGATATCAATGCCTTTGTCTTTAGGCACTTGCTGATTAAAAGGCAGTGAAGGATCAAATGGATACACTTCTGCAAACGGACAACTAGATCCCGGTGCCACCAAATAAGAGACCTGATGTCCGGCCTTCACCAATGCTTTCCCCAACCACCAGATCACACGTTCAGTACCACCATATTTTAATGCGGGAATAGCCGTGTTGTTGACGATGAGGATATGCATAGGGTGTAAAAATAAGAAGCAGATGGCAGATGGCGGATGTCTGATTTCGGATGTAGGATGGCAGATGTCTAATTTCTAAAGAATGAAATAATTTCTTTTGAAATGATTTTACCAAATAGAAGCAAGAAATAAGGCACAGAGTAGCGTATAAATACTTAAAAAACGTACCGTATTATCCGTAGAACTTAGAGCAGAGAATACAAGATTGAAGTAGTTGATTCACTTTTGTTTCAATATGAGGGTCTTGTATGGAGCATAGAAAGCTAAGGAAAAGAATTCCATTGAAAAAAACAACAGAGCAGGTCATATTGCATGACCCACTTTTGTTCATTGCCAATAAAGCATCTTTTCAAGCCAGAAAAATAGATGAACATAAAGAGCTAATTCATGTAGAAATTTGGTTTGATAAGCATTACTACAGCAGGTATCAACATGGCGATGAGTCAGGCAAAAGAAATGGAATTGATCCTGATTTGGTAAAAGAAACAATTATTCAATCGATCGCATGGCTAACAACTTGTTCAGGCAAGTATAAGTTTTTTCGATTTTTGAATGCGGATAAGGGAAATGAACAATCTTATCGAATTGTGCTGCAAAAAAATACGGTAGATGGATTATTAAACATTGTAACTGAGTTCCATTGGATAGCACTAAGAAAGTATGAGGTAACGGTGAAGACAGCAATGGTAACTGAGGAATTTAGACTATCGGATGGGCAGTTTGCGCTCCGCTTAGATGATACTGGCTGTGTAATACTAAAGATGGAGAACAACAAGCCGCGAGAGATGGTGCAGTTGTAAGTTTTTTTTGATGGATCGAAAAAGCATTTTTACTTTTACAAAAGAAACATATTGATAAGGCAGGGGAAAATGCTGGACAAGCCAATTTCATTTGGCAGGCATTTTAACTGAACAGCCTTATTTTTTTGAAGAGCCACTGAGAAGTGGCTTTTTATTTTTGATGATAATACACCAGTAGAAAAGTCATGAACAACAATAGGAGTGATAGGATGGGGAATACAACTCGCTTACAAGATTTTTTGAATATCCGATACACCGCAATGATAGGAAGCACAACACCCAAGGCAAGGGTAGGTAAAGCAAGTAGTTCATACAACATACCTGTAACCAGGTAGGAATAGATGCTGATGAGCCAAAAGATGAAGACGAATGAGGAGAGGAGAAGAATGATGAGGTCTACATTCCAGGTTGTTTTCTTCATACAATAAATTCGTGTCTAAAGATATAGACAATCGACCCCTAATCGTGCGTTCGTGCGCACAAATAGACAGACCATTGAAAAACAATTATAACTCAATATTATGTCTCAATCGTTAGCCCCTGTGTAGGGGCAATGCTAATTTGCGTTAGCTGCATTGCCACGGTACGGGCAGAAATACGAGTAAAAAAGAAAACTTAGGGCAAGCGAGGGAAACGAGCAACTATTCGCACAGATAAAATTTGTATTTTAGGAAATATGAAGGAGCAAATTTTGTTTTTTAAAATGTACGATATAGGGTCAAAGTGTTTATTACAAACTAATAATTGGATGCTAGACCCGCAGAAAATACCCAATGATTTTCCGCATGAAAGCCCTGCAACGGGTATATGGAGCGCAATTTTTAATCAACTATATACCGACGGATATATTAAAGAGGCTAAATTTAATAAAGAAGGGGAAATTTATTATATACTCTCCACTGATGGAAGGTTATTTATCGAAAATGGAGGCTATGAGGCATTTTTTGCAGAGCAAAAGGGTAAAAAGGAATTAAACGAAAAACAGATTAATTCTGTAATTGAGACAAATAGAATATCACGAAGAATTGGTTGGATTGCATTATTTATTGCTGGTGCTGCAGCATCGGCATCAATTGCTCAATATTTTAAAAAATCTGATGAGTTAATTCAACCATCATTAGACAAACTGAATAGAGAAGTAAAACTGTTACGAGAATCCCTGCAAAAGGAAGTATCCAATCTAAAGACTCATTCAATAGATACTTTAAACGTGAGAGTTTCAAAATAAATGATTAAGATGTTAATAGATATAGTACCAAACATCGTATCAATACCTGCCGACTTCCTTAACATCTTATCCTTTTTAAAAAGGGGACACTTTCTTCATAAGAACTCTTATGTTAACCACTCGCTACAATAAAATAGAAGCAGAGCCATCTTCTTTCTTAATTTCGTATTTGGTTGTATTCTATTTAACATAATATTAATTATAGGAAATATTATAGTAAGTAAATGGACAGCCAATATGCTGCTCAAAAGTGATATAACTATTTGATTGACTGATATTTATCCTGTAACTCTGCAATCGTTTCCTCATCCTCATTGGCTGATTTCGCCATTTCGATGGCTTTGCGCAGACTTTCTTTGGCGGATTGTTTTTGTCGCTGTATCAATTGTACTTCCGCCAACAGTTCATATAACTCAAATATGTCAGTATTATCCAAGCTCACCAACAGATCCATCCAGTTTCTGGCTTTCTGGATCATCATTTTATTATGGGGATATCGCTTACAGAGATCATTGACCCAGCCCATTACTTCATAGATACTCAATACATGATACCATTCCTTCACCAATCGATCTGCTCTTGTAATTTGTTTTTCCCAAGTTGTTTCTTCTAATTGGATGGACCTATAAGTGTCCAGCATCTCATAATAAATGGTCAAGGCTTTGGCCTGAGGATGTTTATTGGCGATTGATCGCACATATTCTCCCGCCATTTTATACTCCTTAGATGACATATTTCCTGACCAAAATCGGTTCAGGGTGTAATAAATGACCTGATCCACATACCGCTTTCCATATTTTTGAACATAGGCCTGTTCATTCGCCAATAAATATTGAAATGCAGGTGATAAAGGATTGCGTACATAATTGTCCAATAAATTCCACCAGGCAGCTTCCTTTTTTAATGAATCGGGTGTTCGATGAAAAACTTCCGTCAATACACTGTCTGTATGACAATTATAATTCTGTGTACAAGATGTCGGATACTTACTCTTTTTACAATAACGGGCTACTTCACGCAAACTCGCAGTGCCCGACAAAAGCTTTTGATGCAATAAAGACACAGACAACCCCATTTTACTCTCCTGCATGAACACCATCAACTCTTCTTTATCCATAAAACCACTGGATTCATCCAAGATATTTCCGGCGGTATCTACAATGAGCAAGGTGGGAAATCGATTGATCTCAAATTGTTTTTGAATGGCTCTTGCAAAAGGTTTTTCATCAATACAATCTACTTTCACCGGAATACTTGATTCCTCCACCAACTTAATTACATCCGGCTGATTGAATACGGTTCTCTCCATAACCTTACAAGGCGCGCAATACGTGTGTGTAAAATAAAACAGCAGATTTCTTTTTTGTGAACGTGCAGCTTCCATCACACTCGAATAACCGGCTTCTCTAAAACGTATTGACAGATTAGATTGTGTATTGCCGTATACGCCTATAATGACCTGTGCAAATAAGATCAAAAGCCATTTTCTCATGTTATTTGAGTTTATATGGTTATCAAGTTACGTTGAAAAATGATTGCATATTTGTTAAGAAAACAGTTTAACGATCCCCCTATTCACTCCTTACATGATACTGCAACCCTTTATCTTCTCCAATCACCATTCGTCCCTACACACATATTTATGCGGTTGAGTACATGGGTTTTGTAGAACAGTTTTACACTGTAAATCGCAAAACTCAACCACCATATGAAAAGGTATTTTACATTCCTGATGCTCTTGATCACTACCACTGCATTTGCACAACAAAGAGGTAGTATTACCGGTACTTTATCTGGTAATGGTCGCGCTATTGAAAGCGCATCTGTTACCTTATTGAGACAAAAAGATTCCAGTCTGGTTAAAGCAGCTGTATCTGATAAGAATGGCGTTTTCAGTTTTGAAAACATCGCTTTTGGAAACTACTTCATCAGTGTGAGCAGTGTTGGTTATGAACGTTTTTATTCCAATCCCATCTCATTATCTGCCGGTAATAGTGCTGTGAACCTGGGTGCTCAATCTTTAAAAGCACAGGAAACTTCACTGGGTGAAGTAACCGTCACGAGCAAAAAACCTTTTCTGGAAATGAAAGCTGATAAGATGGTGGTGAATGTTGATGCATCTCCTTCCAATGCCGGTAATACTGCTTTGGAAGTATTGGAGAAATCTCCTGGTGTTGCTGTTGACAGAGATGGCAATATCAGTTTAAAAGGCAAACAAGGCGTGATCGTTTTATTGGATGGTCGTCCTACTTACATGAGCAGTGAAGACCTTGCCAATATGTTGCGCGGCATGAATGCCAATCAATTGGATCAGATCGAGATCATGACCAATCCACCTGCCCGTTTTGATGCCTCCGGTAATTCCGGCGTGATCAATATTCGCACAAAAAAAATCAAGACCAAGGGCTTCAATGGTAATGTGAATACAAGTTATGCGCAGGGTGTTTATCCGAAAGCAAGTGTGGGTACCAATTTGAATTATCGTATCAACAAACTGAATGTCTTTGGAAATTATAATTACAGTTATAGAGAAGCGTTTCAACAATTCAGTATCCTAAGAAACTTTATCAATCCATCTACCAAAAATATCACCGGTACTTTTGATCAACGTGCTTATATGCCGGATAGTCGCAATTCACATTCAGGAAAACTGGGTATGGATTATACTTTCTCGAAAAGAACTTCTGCTGCATTGACCTTGAATGGTTTTGGAACCAAGATGGAATTCAACAATAACAGTGTCAGTAAGTTGACAGACGCTGTAGGTAATTTACAATCTACTATTTACGGCGGTACCAACATGACTCCTAATGTGACCAATTATAGTGGCAACCTGAATTTCCGTCATCAGTTTGATTCTACCGGAAGAGAATTGAGTTTTGATGCTGACTATATTCAGTACAAAGACAAACACCGTCAGCGTTTCATCAATAGCATTTACGATGCCAATAACAATCTGGTGGGTAAAGCAGATAGTCTGGTGGGCTATCTCCCATCAGGATTTGATGTGTATGCTGGTAAATTAGATTATGCACAACCATTGAAAAATAAAGGAAGATTTGAAGCCGGTGCGAAAGTTAGCTTTGTAAACAGTGACAACAATATTCGTTTTGATAGTATCATCAATGGCAACCGTATTCCAGATGTGACCAGATCAAATTATTTTATTTACAAAGAGAATGTATATGCGGCGTATGTAAATCTGAATACCCCTTTGAGTACCAAATTATCTATGCAGGCCGGACTTCGTTACGAATACACCGATGCAAGGGGTGATCAGGTGACCAGTAATATTCAGTTTAAAAATACATACGGACAGTTCTTCCCTACCCTATACCTAAGTTATAATCTCAATGAAAAACATATGCTGGGCGCGAATTTCGGTCGCAGGATCATGCGTCCGCAGTATAGAAACCTGAATCCGTTTGTGTTCATTGTAGACAGGTATACGTATCAAAAAGGAAATCCAAATCTACAGCCTCAGTTCAGTAACAATATTGAGTTGACGCACACTTATGCAGGTGCATTAACTACCACGTTGAATTATTCACATACCAGTGGTGTGATCTCGGAAGTGATCGAACAAAATGAAACTACCAAAGAAACATTTTTGATCAGAAAGAATATTGCTACCAGAAAACAATACGGTATCGCATTCAATTTCTACAAGCCGGTGACAAAATGGTTAACCGTTAGTGTGAATGCCAACCTTTTCAATAACCAGTTCAAGGGTATTGTGAATGATTCCTTGATTGATATCAGTGTAAACTCAGGCAATTTCAGCGGAGCTTTACAAACCAAATTAGGTAAGGGATGGGATGCGGAGATCAATGGCTTTTACAATACCAAAGGCGTGGACGGTGTGATGATCTATAAAGGAATGGGAATGTTCACGGTAGCTGTATCAAAATCTGTGATGAACAATAAAGGACGTATCAACCTGAACTATCGTGATCCGTTTAAGATCCAGCGTTTCAATGGAACGGCGAAGTATGCAACCGTAGATGCTACCATCAACAGCAGATGGGAAAACAGTATCCTGAATTTGAGTTTCAACTATCGTTTTGGCAAGAGCTTCAAAATCAACAAACGCAGTTCCGGAAGTGCTACTGAAGAGCAGAGCAGAATTGGGGGATAAGAGAAGTCAAAAGTGAAAAGTCAAAAGTGAAAAATATTGTACCCCCTTTGACTTTTCACTTTTCACAAATCTAACATCTGACATTCTACATCTGACATTTCTTTCTTATCTTACTATCATGAAATCTTATGACAACCTAGTGGAGGCGTTGGCTGATTTAAAACAGCAGGGATATACCACAGATTTCAATCTTGCTTTTGATCAGATCAAATGTGCGAGTACAGGTATCTGTTTATTGCCTTCTCAGTTCACCATCGTAGCACATCATCGTTTTGAAGGTGATACCGATCCTTCCAACTCAAGTATCTTATACGTCATTGAATCGCATGACCAATCCATGAAGGGAACACTCATCAATGCTTATGGTACTTATAGTGATTCTTTGAGTGATGAAATGATTCGGAAACTGTCGGTGAGTGAGAGGTGAAAAGTGAAAGGTGAAAGGAGGATTTTTTTTCACTTTTCACCTTTCACTTTTCACTTCTCTCCTCAAATCAGACATCTGCCATCCTACATCTGACATTTCTTCCTACATTCGACGAAACAAATTGCTATGCTGCATCGTCGACATTTTCTTCAGTTAGGGTCTTTAGGATTATCGGCTCTTACCTTTTCTTCTTTTCGTGGAAAAATAACTGCTCAAAAACCGTTGGTATTATCTACCTGGGATGCAGGTATCGCCGCCAATAAAGCTGCCTGGCAAATCCTTCGTAATGGTGGAAGAGCATTGGACGCAGTAGAACAAGGTGTTCGTGTAACAGAAGCTTCCTTGAACTGTTGTGTGGGATTGGGAGCCAATCCGGATAGAGATGGTTACGTAACATTAGATGCCTGTATCATGGATGAGAATTTCAATTGCGGTAGTGTACTGTTTTTGGAAAAAATAAAACATCCCATCTCCGTAGCCAGACGTGTGATGGAAAAAACTCCGCATGTGATGTTGGCTGGTTCAGGCGCACAACAATTTGCAGTGGCAGAAGGATTTCCACTGGAATCAGGAGAACTTTCCGAAGATGCAAAAAGAGCTTATCAGAACTGGTTGAAGAAAAGTGAATACAGACCTGTGATCAATATTGAAAACTCGAAGCGACAAGAAGCATTTGTTCCGAACAAACTAGAGAATGGCGATTGGAACCATGATACGATCGGTATGATCGCTTTGGATGCGAAAGGAAATTTGAGCGGTAGTTGCACCACGAGTGGCATGGGATTTAAAATGCGTGGTCGTATTGGAGACTCCCCTATCATTGGCGCGGGATTATTTGTAGACAATGAAGTAGGTGCAGCTGTGGCTACAGGACAAGGAGAAGACATCATCCGCATTTGTGGTGCCCATACTATTGTTGAATTGATGCGCCAAGGAATGGATCCTGAAACAGCTTGCAAAAAAGCAATGGAAAGATTATTGAAAGTAAAAGGCATCGATAAAGCCAAAGCTATTCAGGCAGGTTTTATTGCCATCAGTAAATCGGGTGAATACGGAGGATATGCTTTACAAAAAGGATTCAACTTCGCTGTTTGTCATGCCGACGATAAAAATTTCTTAGTAGACGCTAAACCACTGATCTGATCTATGTCATTACCACTTGAAATATGTGTATTCAATACCGCTACAGCCATAGAAGCTGCCAATGCAGGTGCAGATAGAATTGAGTTATGTGAGAACTATGCGAACGGTGGTACTACCCCATCGTATGGATATTTAAAAACAACTCGCGAGAAAGTAGCCATTCCTATTTTTCCGATGATTCGTCCACGTGGTGGCGATTATTATCATAGTGAAGAAGAATTAGAGATCATCCGAAAAGATATTCTGTTGTGTAAAGAATTGGGATTTGAAGGTGTTGTCTTTGGCTTATTGCAAAAAGATGGAAGCATTGATGCAGAAAATACAGCCCGTTTAACTGAATTGGCTTATCCATTGGATGTTACTTTTCATCGTGCTTTTGATCGATGCAAAGATCCATTGCAAGCATTGGAAACCATTATACAATGTGGTTGTACAAGAATACTCACCAGTGGACAACAACCCAAAGCTCCGGATGGAAAAGAATTGATCAAACAATTGGTTACACAAGCTGATGGAAGAATCATCATCATGCCGGGTAGTGGTATCAACAGTAATAATATTGTAGAGATGCGTACTTATACCGGCGCTGTTGAATTTCATACTTCTGCACGCATCCTGATTCCTTCATTAAGTGACTACATGAATCCGGATATGCCGGAAGATTTTAGTAGAGATTTCACCAATACAGAAGAAATCAAAAAAATAAAAGCTTTGCTTTCTTAAAATATCATGCGAGCACATGAATATACAGGAAGCCATATTAGCAGAACATTCCAGAGAACAGGCACTTAGAATAGCCACTTATGCTATTCAAAATAAAAAACAATTCAAAGAGTTGATGCGTTGTTATATGGATACAGATTATCGCTTATCTCAGCGAGCTGCATGGAGTGTGAGTTGGGCTGCCAGAAAGAAACCTGAAATGATTCAACCGTATATCGGTGAATTGGTCAAGCGATTACAAGATGATACCGCGCATCCGGCCGTGATCAGAAATGCCGTTAGGGTCTTGGAAGATTTGGACATACCTGAAGAATACCATGGAGAAGTGATGAACCGTTGTTTTCAATTTTTAGAAAGTCCAACAACACCTGCAGCTATCAAAGCTTTTTCGATGACAGTTCTTCATCATCTTTCCAAACATTATCCCGAGATCAAACAAGAATTAAAACTCATCATTGAAGAAAACTGGGAACATGAAACACCCGCTTTTAAGAGCAGGGGTAGAAAAATATTGAAGACATTGTAGAATGTTAGATGTCAGATCTCAAATGGCAGATATAAAATCTGAGATCTAACATCTGATATCTGCGATCTAATAAAGCATTCTAACCTTGATTGTCTCCTTCACTTCTTTCAACAACTCTACAGCTCTCTTTGATAATTTTTTGTCGACATCCAATACCACATAACCGATCTCTTCGTTGGTTTTGAGGTATTGTCCAACAATGTTGATATTGTTTTTAGATAAAGCAGTATTGATGGCACTCAACACACCCGGAACATTTTTATGAATATGAAGAATACGATGTGCTCCATCTACAGGTGGTAAACCGATCGCAGGAACTGTGTGTGAACCATTGGTGATACCACGTTCGAGGTATTGAAATAATTTCACACTCACATCTTCACCAATATTTTGTTGGGCTTCTTCTGTTGAACCACCAATATGTGGCGTTAGAATAACATTGGGTAATCCTTGAAGTGGTGTTTCAAAATGATCGCCATTCTTTTCAGGCTCCCAAGGATATACATCAATACCTGCCCCGGCAATAACCCCTTCTTTAATAGCTTCACTCAATGCTTTCAGATCCACCACTTCTCCCCTTGCATAGTTCAATAAGATCGAGCCCTTTTTAAAGAGCTTGATATTATTTCTGTTGATCAGATTTTTTGTTTGTGCAGTTTCAGGAACATGTAAAGAGATGATATCACTATTCATCAACACTTCTTTCATGTTTTTGGCAGCTACTGCATTGCCTAAAGGGAGTTTGGTTTCCGTATCATAGAACAATACTTTCATACCCAAAGCTTCACACAATACACTAACCTGAGAACCGATGTTACCATAACCAATGATACCCATGGTTTTGCCACGTAATTCATAACTGCCTTTGGCCTCTTTCATCCAGATACCTTGATGCGCGGATATATTTTTATCAGATATCTTTCTGATCAACATCACTGAAATACCAATCACCAACTCAGCTACACTTCTGGTATTACTATATGGAGCATTAAAAACAACTACCCCTTTTTTTGTTGCAGTTTTGAGATCGACCTGGTTAACACCGATACAGAAACAACCAATGGCCTGCAATTTTTTAGCAGCTTCCAAAACTTTGGGTGTGATCTGTGTTTTGGAACGAATACCCAGCAGGTGAACATCTTTTATTTCCTTGATGAGTTCTTCTTCACTTAATGCACCTGCTATTTTTTTGACATTGGCATAGCCTTGTTGTTTGAAATATTGTACAGCTTTATCACTGATATTTTCAAGAAATAAAATATTGATCCGTTCTTTCGGATAACTGGTTGTTGCCTGCTTGCTCATAGAACGAAAATAATGTTTTTATTTTCTGGATAATCTTTCTCGTTTTAACCATTTCACTAACACATAGTTCTTTATTTTCGCGACGAAGAAAAACTAACAGATGATCGTAAGAGTCTTTGGTATCGCAATTTTGATGGGATTATTCCAGGCCTGTAGTGCTCAACCTGCAGAGAAAGATTCTGCGGGAGAGAGTAATGCATATTCCGCTATTCCTTCTGCTGCAAAAGCATTGTATGCTTCCGAAATTGAAAAGCAGTATAAACAAATACTAGCGAATCGTGGTTTCAACGGTAGTATTTTGGTGGCTAAAAATGGAGAGATCTTATTTGAAGATTATAAAGGATATAGCAATTTCAAAACCAAAGATCCGATCACTCCCAATACACCTTTTCATCTGGCATCTGTCTCCAAAACTTTTACCGGGATGGCCATTCTCAAACTAAGAGAACAAGGTAAATTGGACTTGGATGATACAGTCGATGAATTCTTTCCCGGATTCCCCTATCAAAATATCACCGTACAACAATTACTCAATCACCGTAGTGGCTTGAATAATTATGTTTATTTCATGGTGGATAGAAAAGTAGAAACCTATCGGGTAAAAAATAAAAAGGGTCGTTGGGTTAGAAGAACACGTACCATCAAAATGCCGCCACTGAAGCCCGGGTTATTGACGAATCAGGATGTATTGGATTATATGATTAAACATCGTCCGGCCCCACTCTTTGCTCCCGACCGAGCTTTCCGATACAGCAATACCAATTATGCGTTGCTTGCTTTGATTATTGAAAAAGTTACGGGACAATCCTATCCGACTTATATGAGAGATAGTCTATTCATTCCATTGGGTATGAACGACTCTTATGTTTTTAGTGTGGCGGATACAGGAAACTATATCCCATCCTACAAATACAATAATGTACCCTACGGTATTGAAAAGCTGGATTGTATTTATGGAGATAAGAATGTCTACTCAACTGTAAGGGATTTATTATTATGGGATCGCGCCCTTCATGAGGGCACTTATGTCAACAAAGCCTCGCAAGAGCTTGCTTATCAGCCATATAGTTTCGAGACGAAGTCGTTTCACAATTACGGTCTCGGCTGGCGTTTACTGAATTCACCAACTGAAGAAATTGTGTATCACAATGGTTGGTGGCATGGCAACAATACTGTTTTTACTCGCTATATCAAAGATTCGGCTACGATTATTGTACTGGGAAACCGCTACAATCGCAATATTTATAAGGCAAAAGCGCTTTCATCTGCCTTTACCGGAAGAACAGATAGCACCGAATTAGAGGAATAAGTTTATTCCGTGGGATATATTGTCAACACTAAGGCCACTAACCGTTGTTTTTAGCCTTTTCCCCCTATTTTTGCAGACTTTCAATTAACATAAACTTACCAGACACACTGTATTATGGACAAAATCTTGTTTTATGCCGTTCCGGCGATGGGAGTTGTAGGTCTCCTGTACACATTATTGAAGTTTAACTGGGTATCCAAGCAGGATGCGGGCAATGACCGTATGAAAGAGATCAGCACATACATTGCTGAAGGCGCTATGGCTTTCCTTCGAGCTGAATGGAAAATACTGACCTATTTCGTAGCAATTGTGGCTTTATTATTGGGTATCATGGCCAAAAGCAATCCACATTCACATTGGTCTATTTCTCTGGCCTTTGTATTGGGTGCTGTTTGTAGTGCTGTTGCCGGATATATTGGTATGAAAGTGGCTACCAAGGCCAACGTTCGTACTGCTCAGGCCGCAAGAACCAGTCTGTCAAAGGCCCTGAATGTATCATTTACCGGTGGTGCTGTGATGGGATTGGGTGTTGCCGGATTGGCGGTATTAGGTCTCGGTGGTGTTTATCTGATTTTGAAGCAAGTATTTGCTCCGGAAGCAGCAGCCAACTCTGCTGAAATGCTTCAGACCATTGAAGTATTGACCGGTTTCTCTTTGGGTGCTGAATCTATTGCATTGTTTGCCCGTGTGGGTGGTGGTATCTATACCAAAGCTGCTGACGTAGGTGCTGACCTGGTAGGTAAAGTAGAAGCAGGTATCCCTGAAGATGATCCTCGTAACCCTGCTACCATCGCTGATAACGTAGGTGATAATGTGGGTGATGTGGCAGGTATGGGTGCTGACTTGTTTGGTTCTTATGTAGCAACTGTATTGGCTACCATGGTACTTGGACAAGAAACTGTTTCTACTGATAATTTTGGTGGATATGCTCCTATCCTTTTACCCATGTTGATTGCGGGTGTAGGTATCCTGTTCTCGATCGTAGGTACTTGGTTTGTTCGCGTAAGTGATGCAGCAGGTATCAACACCGCTAACGTACAGAAAGCCCTGAACATGGGTAACTGGGGTTCTATTATTTTAACGGCCGCTGCTTGTGCAGGTCTGGTATATTATATTTTACCTGAAACCATGACCCTCCGTGGATTGGAATTCACACGTGATGGTGTTTTGGGTGCTATTGTGGTGGGTCTGGCTGTAGGTACTTTGATGAGTATTATTACTGAGTACTATACCGCAATGGGTAAGCGTCCGGTAATGTCGATCATTCGTCAGTCTTCTACCGGACACGCTACCAACGTAATCGGAGGTTTGGCAGTAGGTATGGAATCTACTTTCTTACCGATCTTGGTTTTGGCTGGTGGTATCTGGGGTTCTTATGAGTGTGCAGGATTATACGGTGTGGCAATCGCTGCTGCCGGTATGATGGCCACTACTGCGATGCAATTGGCGATCGATGCATTTGGTCCGATCGCAGATAACGCAGGTGGTATCGCTGAAATGAGTGAATTACCCAAAGAAGTGCGCGAAAAAACAGACGTATTGGATGCTGTAGGTAACACCACAGCCGCTACCGGTAAAGGTTTTGCCATTGCTTCTGCAGCATTGACTGCATTGGCATTGTTTGCAGCGTTTGTGGGTGTTGCGGGTATCAATGGTATCGATATTTATAAAGCAAAAGTATTGGCCTCTCTTTTTGTAGGTGCGATGATTCCTTTTATCTTCTCTTCATTAGCGATTCGTGCGGTTGGACAAGCAGCAATGGCGATGGTGGAAGAAGTACGTCGTCAGTTCCGTTCTATTCCTGGAATTATGGAAGGAACAGGAAAGCCTGAGTATGATAAATGCGTAGCGATCTCTACAGAAGCATCGATCAAAAAAATGATGTTGCCTGGTGCAATCGCGATCATTTCTCCTTTGATCATTGGTTTCTTATTGGGTGCTGAAGCATTGGGTGGATTCCTGGCAGGTGCTACTGTAAGTGGTGTACTGATGGGTATGTTCCAGAACAATGCCGGTGGTGCTTGGGATAATGCCAAGAAATCTTTTGAAAAAGGTGTTGAGATCAATGGTGAGATGTACTATAAAAAATCTGAACCACACAAAGCTTCTGTAACAGGTGATACTGTAGGTGATCCATTTAAAGATACTTCAGGTCCGTCCATGAATATCCTGATCAAATTGATGTCGATCGTTTCTCTGGTGATCGCTCCTACCCTTGCACAATTACATGGTGCAGATGTAGACAAGCAGATCGTAGAGAAAAGAATTGAGATCAAAGCGACTGATGGAGATAATAAAGTGAATGTAAGTGTGAATGCTGAAGATATGAAGATGGATGAGATGATCAATGAATTGAAGAAAGCCGGATTGATCACAGGTGATAATGTTTCTCTGGAGATCAAAGACGGAAAAGTGATCATCAATGGAAAAGAATTATCTGAAGATGTTGCCAAACAATTCTCCATGTATCTGGAAGAAAAAGATGGCGTGAATATTAAAGTGGATTTAAAAGAAGAAAAGAAATAATCAAATAGTTTCTTATAAAAAATGCCCCTCTCAGCAGGGGCATTTTTGTTTTCATACGAATCCATTATTTCAAACTTCCGATAGGTCTCAAAGAACCTAATCCGGAAAGAAAACTTAGAGATGTGATCAGGTTATCTTTTTGCAGGAATGGCTGAAGAAAATCCTTCCCAAAAGAAAAGGACAGATTTTGGTTCTTCCCAATTTTATAATTGATGGAAAATGCAGAACGATTGGAGTTATCAGGAGGAATCACATTAGATGCTTCAAATTTCTGATTATTATAAGACACGAGTCTGCGTATCAACTCATATGATAAAGTGAATTTATCATTGAAGTCTTTGTACAACCGAAAGCCGATATCAAATGCGTTATGATGAAGATTAGAGACTTTCATGCCCATTTGATTTTTTAAAGCATAATCAAATTGCCCGGTGAATCGAACCAATGCTAAAAAATTCAATTCATTGGGTTTGTCCTCCAGTCCCATCGTTAACCAAGCTCCTGCTTTGGAAAGATAGGCTTGTTGAAAAGTATTAGCTGGATAATCCATCACAACTCCCCCAGCCATATCTAATTTAAAACCGTATCTCTTGAAATCTGTACTACCGGCAAGACGTTTAATGTTTGCTAGGTCTTCGACTCTTTTAATCAAATCATATTGGTATGCTTTTTCAGCTTGTTTATGTAGTACTTTTTGTATGACATTCGCACTATCTTCTAGAGCTTGAATACGTGCTATATCTGTAATTGTTGAATCACCTATCTTTTTTGTTAATAATTGAAATAAAGAATCATTTTTTTCATATAATCGATACCAATATTCTGCTTTTTGATTTTCTCTTTTTAAAATCTTAGATAAAGTATCACTCCATCTTTCATATTCCTCTGCAACTTTGCCTCGTAAAATGGATAAACTAAATCCAACTGCGACTTGTGTAAACTCAGATGAATCGAAAGAAGATCTTGATGTATTGGTACCAACCGATAATACCAATGTTTGAGGAATACTGTACTTGGGTTTTTCAGATATAAAAGACTGTAAAGAAGGTTTCTTCTTTGAAAACAACCAAAAAGGAGCAACTTCTAAAGAAAAGTTTTTGGGTAAAGCTGTAAACCCATTCGTTGCATTAGCCAATGCAAAACTAAAATCAGTTGGATTTTTAGGTCTTTCAATATTATTTGGTGCAACTCCAAGTAATACAAATGCTGGAGATGAAGGTACTTGAAGCTGGTCTAATTGTACCGCGGTATCTGACTGTGCGAATAATTGACCAAGAAACACATATATAGCGATAACAGTTAAAGAAAGTTTATTATAAATCATAGGAATGATATTGGTTATCTAAAAATGAAAGTCATTTTATGTGTAGCTATTCCCGAGGTTGGGTCAAATGGAATTATAAAAGTTTGACTGTAAGGTATTGCTGCACCTGATAACCTATAAGTAATCTCTGCATTCTCATGACCCAATAAACGAAGTATCGTAGATGTCATCTCTACTCTCTTTGATTTTAATTCTGTATTCGAACCAATGATCCGATCGGAAAAATCATTATCAATATCCGCTATTAAGGCATCAGATAATAATATTCGAGTATTCCCCTTCAATCCATTAAGATTTAATGAAATGGAAATAACATCCGTACTTGGACGCGTAAAAATGACTTTAGTAGGCATAACAAATGGTTTTTCAAGAATGAATCAATAACAATCTTCTCTGCGAACTAGCAAACAATAAAATGAGGGGTACAAGTGTGGGGAGACTTAAAAGTAGAGCTCTCTTTTGGAGAATTCAAGAAAAACATATTAATTTTCTTATTATTTATCTAAATACCTATTTATCGTGAGACATAGAGCTATTATTCTCGTATTCATCTTGATTGCGCTATTCGCCTGTAACAATATTTCAGAAAAGACAACATCACAAAAAGACTCGATCGTCGTAATACCTCTCGATACCATTTCAGAGCGGCGTACAGTTATTCGTAAAGAGGCTGTAGTTAGCCATGAACAAAAAGTTCCTGATGAATTGAACGATTGGAAATTTGCGGTGAAGCTCTATGAAACTGAACGAAGGTTCCACTACACCGTTAGAATGCAATACAAAGAATTACGCATCACCGACTCCATCAACATCCCTAATCTGGGCAAAGAGCCTATTCTAAAAATTGAAAAAGACAATACTCCCTACTCCTGCACCATAGGTTTTCTTGACAATAAAGGCAACTTCAAACCCTACTACCGTGCCAATATTGTCAAAGAACAGTTACGCTTTAAAAAGATAGCGGGATACGGGGTGAGTATAGTCCACAGACCATAGACCATGGTCCATTGACTATGGACTATTAACATAACTTTTCTTGCTCATTTACGACTAACCTCGTAAATTGCTTACGAATTAAATCGTAAAGCATGGCAAAGCATATTAAGCCCACAGAAAGTGAGCTGGAAATACTCAGGGTTTTATGGGATAAAGGAACTGCTACTGTTCGTGAAGTACATGAAATATTGAGTGAACACAAGGATGCCGGTTACACCACTACCTTGAAACTCATGCAGATCATGTTTGAGAAAGGGATTGTAAAAAGAGATGATAGCAGTAAAACACATATCTACCGCGCCAATATCAGTCGCGAGAGTACCCAACAACAAATCGTTGGTAAAATGATCAACTCTTTGTTCGGAGGATCATCTAGTCAGTTGGTGATGCAGGCATTGGGAAATCAAACACCCAATAAAGAAGAATTAGAAGAGATCCAGAAATTATTGGATAACCTGAAAAAGCAATAAAATGCTCTCCTTTTTTCAGTCTGTTTTTCTACAATCATTGGGTTATGCTATTGCGAATAGTTTATGGCAAATGGCTATTCTTTGGTTGTTCTATATCCTCATTACTTCCGTACTAAAACCGAAGGCATCCATTAAATATACCTTCGCCGTTATTTTGCAAAGCATCGGTTTTATCTGGTTTATCATTACTCTGTTCTTTTACTATAGCGCCTATAATCAGTTGGTGCCGATTAATACAACGACACAAGCAGGTACCATTACTACCATCGTACCTCCGGGAACCGGTTTTCGATCTACTATCATAAAAATCATGATTCTCGCAGAGCAGCTATTGCCTTATTTATCTGCTGCATATCTGATTTTGATGATCTTTTTATCTGCAAGATGGATCATTGGATATCGATACACATTGCAGATCCGAAAAGAAGGGTTGATTAAAATGCCTGCTAACTGGCGTGTATTTGTGCAGGATACGGCTCAACAATTAGGTATCATAAGAGAAGTACGAATTTTCTTATCCGAGAAAATCGCGTCTCCTCTGACGATTGGATTTTTAAAACCATTGATACTTGTACCTGTTGCAAGTATCAATCATTTATCGGTTGCACAACTCGAAGCTATTTTACTGCATGAGCTGGCGCATATCAAACGCTATGATTATCTGATCAATATTCTTTTGTCGGTTGCTGAGATCAGTTTGTTTTTCAATCCCTTCACCCGATTATTCTCCAAACATATCCGTAAAGAACGAGAAAACAGTTGTGACGATTGGGTTCTACAGTTCCAATACAGTGCTTCCACCTATGCCGAAGCTTTGTTACGAATGGCGCAATTGCAATCTACTCCTGCTTTTGCAATGGCCGCAACCGGTAATCATCAGCATGAATTATTGAATCGGGTGAAAAGAATGATCGGTGCCAATGAAAACAGATTCAATTATAAGAAACAGCTATTATCTTTTTTATTGGTAACCGGTATCCTTAGTTCTGTAGCATGGTTTCATCCTGAGCAATCCAAAAAAACGGGTGCTGAACTGAAAGCAAAGAATCTTTCAGATACATTGATCAGCAGACCCAAGGAAGTTCAACCAGTAGCAATTGAACCGATGGCCGTGAAAGTCACTAATCCATTATTCAATCCGGCATTCTTTCTTTCCAATTCGTTGAAAAAAGAAATGAGCGAAAACCTGGAAATGGCATCTAGAGAAATTGAGGCTTCATTGAATAGCAGAGAGGTTCAGGAAGCTATCCATCAAATTCCTGCGACCTTACAAAGTGCACTTCAACAATTACAATCAGAAAAGAATCTGGAGTTAACCGATTGGAAAGATGAGCTGAGTAAAATCAACAGAGCTGAGCAAGAAATGAAGCAAGCTTATAAAACATTGGATACGAATACCATGCCTGCTTACGTGCGTAAGCCTTTCAAAGAGGAGTTTGAGAAAGACATGCAGCGAATGGAAAAAGATATTCAGGAGGCAAAGCTCACCATTGCCAAGGAAATGAAGAATAGTTTATTGAATAAAACGGAACAGGAAAGGATCAGTAAAGAAGTAGAGATGGCCCTAAAGGCTGTGCAAGAATTGGATTTACAACAAGTCATACCGGCTAGTTTGGAGTCCATAGATAAAATGATCGAAGCATTTGAGAAGCTCGATAAAAAGCTCAAACCCTTAACTCCCCTATCTCCTGATAAACCCAAATACAAGAAGCCTATTCTTGAAGATAAACGAAAGGAAAAAGAGCAAAGTGAAAATGAAATAAAAATCAGTACAAAAGAGCCCGCTGAAATCTTAGCGCTACTTGATCGTTTAGTCATTCCTGAACTGCAAAATGATTGGATCACTTACACTGCTGCTTTCAATGAGCATGATTCATTATTGGCGAAAAAAAGAATGCTGATAGATTGGTACAAACGACAACTCGTTCAGCAATGGATCAATCGTGATAGTATTTCAGCGAAAGGATTGAAGAAAGTCAGACTCTAGTTGATACTTGTTTACCAAAGATTACGCGGACACCAATCTCCATATTTATTTCCTAATTGAAATCCGATCAAAATTTCATGGGTTCCTTTGCTCACGGTATTCAGTCGCGATGTTTGCAAATCATAGGAATATCCGATATTGATGTTGTGACTGATATTCAATCCTACCATCCCTGCAAAGCCATCCTGATAGCGATAAGAACCACCCACCCATAACAGATCCTGGTACATAAATTTGGCGTTCAAATCAAATCCAACAGGTAAAGGAGATACATAACGAATCAGTGTTGAAGGCAATAAACTTACATCCTGTGATAATTGCATCCGATAACCGGCACTAAAAAACAGATGTGGTACCAATTTCCCTTTTTCTACATACACTGTATTATTAGAGAACGCAATATTCTGCGGAACGATTTGTTGTGCAGATACACCCAAGAAATAATCTTTTGAGTACAACCATAATCCGGCACCGATATCAGGTCTGATCTGATTGATCAATACACTGCCCGCTACAGCAGGATCAACTGTTGTAGAACCAAAATTAAGTTTGGAAGCATCTAAACTCATATTGCTAATACCCACTGAAACACCCGCAGACAAACTAGTGGTAGGAGAAATACCTAAATGATAAGAATAAGTACCAAAAGCAGCAAAGCGATTCAAGGGGCCTGTCTTATCATTCAACATGGTAAATCCGATACCATGATGTGGCTCAGCAGATTGATAACTTTGCCAATAAGCTTGTCCTCGTGGATTCTCACCCCTCGCACGCATACTGGTAGCTGTTTCCCAACCAAAGTCATTTTTTTTCAAAGGACCATGCATGGTGATATAAGTGGTTACCGGCGCATCCTGTACTCCTACCCACTGCATCCGATGAGAGGCTTTTACATCCCAATAATTTTCAATACCAGCCACAGCCGGGTTGATGATATAATTATTCATGATGTACTGGGTATAATAGGGCCGTTGTTGTGCGGTAACAACAACAGTCATAAACATCCCCATCAATAATCCATATAGTTTCAAACTCTTCATGCTATCTAATGATCGTTATGGACCCGGTATAAATCGGCTTTCCATTTTTGGGATTAATGATATAATAGTATGTACCAATGGGTAACAGTTGTCCTTTCGATGTACCATCCCAAGGTCTGGTGTATCCAAAAGAACGAAAAACAACTTGTCCATACCTGTTAAATACATCAACGGTTGCGCCCGGATAGCTTTCAAGATACTTAATATTCCAAGTATCATTAATACCATCCCCATTCGGTGAAAAGGCATTGGGGATTTCAGGAGACTTCAATACTTTGATAAAGATGGTATCACTCACCGAACATCCCCCCTCTCCCGTCAATGTAAAAGTATATCGAATATCATCCACCGGTTTTGAGACAGGTGAATAAGCCGTATCGCTGCTCAGATAAGATGGTGGCGTCCATAAATAACTAAGATCATTACCATATACAAATAATGGGTTTAATTTAATCTGACCGCCTTCTAGTATGGTTACACTTTTCGCTCCCATATCTAATACGGGGAGCGGATAAACTGTTAATGTCAGCATCGCAGTATCACTACCACAACCGGCAGCGCTATACACATGCAATGTAGTATTGAAAGAGCCTGAATCTTTATACGCACGTACAGGATTTTGGATCGAAGAAGTGTTCCCTTTTCCTAAATCCCATACCCATCTGGTAGGTGACACTGCTGATCTGTTTGCACTTTGATCTATAAAAGATACAGGTTCATCAAAACAAACTTCTGTACCGGATACTGTAAAAGCAGCCAAAGGATTCGGATATACTGTAATGGTTTTTGTGATTTCACTTACACAGGTATTGCCACCTGAATATGAAACCAATCGGATATTGAAGTCTTGTCCTGCATTATTGGATACTGCATACTTATAATTATAGGCTTTATTTGAAACGGGAGTTTCATCTGTTTGAAAAGTATTTGGATTATTTACCCTATCCCAATAAATTTCTGATTTTGTCACCGAACCAAAATCAACCGTTGATTTATTCAATATCACAACAGGTGTTTTGGCACAGAGTACATTATTCATTTGAACCTCAAAGTCAGCTTTAGGTATCGATCCGTTCACCGTGAAATTTTGAGAAATCGTATTCACACATCCATCTTTTGAAGTGACCCGCAGTGATACTGTATAATTATGTGACTTATTGTATTTCACCTGTGGATTCTTCAATGTACTACTGGTGATATTGGGAGCCGGATTGATCGCAGGAGTACCGGCATTAAAGTTCCACAGGTAAGTAAACTGTGCTTCTGAGCCATCAGCAATCTTACTCGTATCGGTAAACTGAGCACTGGCATCGTTCAAACAAACTTCAGGTAATATAAATCCCGGTTGTGGAAGCGGATGAACAAAAGGAAGTGTGGCAGGAATAAAAACATCGCTTTTACAACCCGATGCAGTTTCTACTTGTAAGCTTGCCGTTTTTCCTCCGGTAGTAGTATACTTTGTGGTTTGTTGTGCATTTGTTGTAGCGATAATATCCCCTTTCCCATCACCCAGATTCCATGTCCATTTAGCAATAGCACCGACCTGACTAGTAGAAGCGTCGGTAAATGTTATATCTGTATCTGTACAACGGACAGAAGAAAAACTAAAATTGGCAATAGGTTTTGTGGTGATGGATAAAACTTTAGTAACTTCTTCGGAGACACAACCTATATCTGAAATAGTCCGCAGTTTTACATTGAAGTTACCGGGTTGGGCAAATACAACACCATGTGTTTCGTTTGTAAGATCAAGATTGGTACCATTGCCTAAATCCCAAAGCCACCTTACCCCGGATGTTTTCGGTGTATTGAAAGTCACAACATCTGAAACACATCCACTGGCAATCCAGGAAAAATCAGCAACGGGTTTACTATTCACTTTAATCGGAATAGAAAATACCTGATCAGTACTACCGCAACCATCAGGTGTGGCTGAAGTAGTTAATAATTTAATGGTATCTCTAACAGCGGCAGTGTTGATAGCCGAAAAAGAATAGGTCTGACCAGTACTGAAATAATATACACGTTGACCATTTACAATGGGGGTACTATCCGCAACAGGAGTAGTAATGGGACCAATCGTAGTATTGGGTGAAATATTAGGTGCCGCACTAAAATCCCATCTCAAGCTTGTGGGTTGAAATCCAAGTGGAACAGAAAATTGAACCGGAGTATTGATACAGGTAACCGCCGAATCAATTCGGGTATAAGGATTTTTGAATGCAGCCTGCCGACTAAAATCTTTAAAATTTGCTCCTCCATTATAGCCATATGACTCCACACTACCATAGCCATACACTATAGCAGAGAAACCTGTATCAGCTGTTACACGATGGACAGGATTGGTGGCGGATGAATTGGATAGGTCTTGTTGCAGATAGCTGTAATTGGTGCCGGGAATATCTATAAAACCGGTAGCAGCAGCATTATCAATCTTAACAGTGTTCTTAAAATTCTTACTAATGATCAGGTTTACATAATGTACTTGAACCTGGGTTTGATTGGGGGGTACAAAATTTCGGTGTGCAGAGAAGAAAGTAATATCACTCAATGTTTGTTCAACCGGATTCAGAATCACCATTTCAGGATCAGAGAAACAAGAGGTAGGAAGATTATTACCACCGGTGGCACAACCTGTTTTACAAGTTTGGGAAGTGATGTATTGCACTACAGAAATAGGATCCGATCCCGTTATGACCAAGGGGTTACTACTTGTATATTGATAATAATTTCCATTGCTAACAAATGCTGATTGTGGCAATGTTGTGGTTACACCATTATCCGTTACCTGAATAGATGTAGATGAGTTTTGAACAAAAATTCTATAGATATCTGATGGTCGATTAATGAAAGGCGCTGTCACAAATTGTCTACCCCAAGATCTGGTAGGAAATAGTTGTTGGTATAGATTATCCCCTCCACTAGCACCGGCACATTCGAAAGTACTCCAGGTAGAAGAGGAAAAAACCGCAATAGGTTTACATCCCCCTGACCCACCCGAAGCGATGGATCTGATTTTAGTTCCTGATAAATCTGCTTGTGAAGCAGCTTGAAATTGATACACGTCACCTTCAGCCAATAAAGAAACCTGAAAAGGCACTCCAGCAACTCTTGATCCTCCTGCCGCTGTAGGCGTGATTTCAATGGTAGTATTAGCCTGGGTAGCCACTACTGTAATTTGACCTATTCCACCCTGTGCACCGCCTGTACCAGGGCCTGGGTTACTAATAGTAACAGATCTGAAACTAGGCGCTATATATTCATTTCCCAATACTTGGGTAGGAATGATTAAAGAAGCACCACTTCTGGCACTACGAATAATATGAGAATACACAACGATTGGGTCTTGACTATTGATCTTAATAGCCGCGTTTGATTTAATTCCATCTGCCATGTTGAGATAAACATCGTTATTCGACGCATCTACTCCGGTAGAGTTGCCTAAGAAAACACGTGTTACCTGATTAGCTGTAACGGTAAAGTTCAGCGTTGTTGTAGGTCCGACTTTTACAGTACCCGAAGTGTTGATATCAGAAGTGATGTACAACCCCATTACAGATTGGGTACCATCAATATGCGCGGGATAAACGACCCAAAACTCTTTTCCTTTATTGGAGAACTCTTGTGCATAAATAAAACTCACACAGCACAGAAGCAGTGAGATCAGTAACAATTTTCTTTTATTCATCAGGGAGTTGAGCACAAACACTACATTGACCACATTGAGTAACAAAGGTTTAAAATTAAGGTTTCAACCCTATTCCAACCTAAGATTATTTAAATGGATAAAACGTTGCCTTTCAGGAGTGAATGAGCCGATGGCCCCATACAAAACAATAAGTCCAAAATGCTGAGATTGGGCTGAAAACCGATTCGATCCTCAAATACCTGCCGGTACCGGATGGAACCATGATCCAATTGGAAATTTTTAGGCATCCATCGGTTCCGGGCATCAAAGCTGTTTTCCGGAATTTGGATTTGATAGGATGAGGTTTCAGAAAAGCCGGCGGGCACTTTTAATACTTTCCATAACCACTGTTGGATATCCCGATTGAGGTCGAGCAGGTACGCAGGTCTGCAGGTAAAGATCCTTTCCAACCCATCTCGATAGAATTCGTAAAAAGGAGACCGGTTATAACAGGACTCTATTGTTCGCCAATGTTGCTGCTGCCATGGCAAGGAGTAACTAATTCGAACATCTCTAACTGGCTGCTTTTGATCTCTTCCTTTTTCCAAGGGAACTGATAAATGTACCAGCCCATTACTACCCGCCAGCACCATTCTATTACGAAAACTCATCTTTTGAAAGTTTTCATATACTTCAAATTCTATATTTGAAAAATGAAACAAAGTATTAATGTAATTAATACTTCCAAAATATTGATATTCAATTAATAAATTGTAATTCATAACTAAAAACTAACCATCTCGATTATTGCTCTAAAAATTATTCAATAGATGTTAAATAGATTATTTTATTATTTTGATTAAATCTTATAAATACTTGATAAACAAACAATTAATGAATAATTTTAAAGCTAAATAATATAGCTTTTAGATTTTATTCAATAAAACATTAAAAAGCTAAAATATTTAGACTTACATTGTATAAAAAAAGTCACCTCCGCTCCTTTCGAAATACTTCAATGACTCTTTGCTGAATAAAGATACCTCAGGATTGATTTCATCCATTCACATTCTCCCCACAGTAAATGATAAGCCTGATGGATGAATTGATAAATGGCATCATCACAATAGTACAATCCGCTAATTTGCACCAAATTGAAACTGTGAAGTATCTCCTATTATTGTGGATTGTATCGATTGGATTATTCGCTTGTCAGAAACCTCAGGCTTTTGACTACCGGAATGTGAAAAATGTAAAGATCGAAAAGCTGGGGTTTGAGAAATCCACCCTCAGTATGGATCTGGTCTATTATAACCCAAATGCTTTTGGGGTTGACTTAAGAAAAGTGGATGCTGATATTTATGTCGACAATCACTATCTCGGCAAATACCAATTAGATACCTTAATGCATATCCAACGTAAAGCCGAATTTATACTTCCCTCCCGTATTCAAGTAGATATGCGTGGAATTTTCAAAAATGCGCTAACGGTACTTTTCAATAAAGAAGTATTACTGCACGTAAAAGGAACTACAAGAGTGGGCAAGGCAGGATTCTTTAAAACCATCCCTTTCGATTACGAAGCCAGACATAAACTTGAGTTGTAAGGTTCAAGGAACAAGAAGACAAGACACAGGGAAGGTTACAAGTAGACAAGGCACAAGAAAGTTCCCTAAGTACAAGCAGATCAGACACAAGAAAGGTTTAAGTTTCCAAGGCTCAAGATTACTTACACCGAACTTCAGTCCGCCGAAAACTTGAATCTTGAGCTTTGAGTCTTGTAACTTCCTTGTGTCTTGTCCTCTTGTCTCTTGAACCTTAATTATAGGGTTTGACGTGGCAGGGTTTTCTTGGCTGTGGTCCACCGCCATCTGTGGCTCGTTTACAAGACGGCGGTAACTTTTTATAGGCATCTTCTGTTGCCTTGGTATCATCCGCATCGAAACCTGCATTGTTTAAGGTTACTTTGAGAGCATCAGGATTGGTATAATTAGGCAGATATTGTATTCTGATCTCACCTTGCAACAAATTGATCTTCCACTGAACCAGACCACCTTCAATGATTCCCTTTTCCTCCAACAGGTATTTATCCAATATTTCTTTACACTCCCAGCATTTTAGATTATTAGATTTGATCGATACCCACTCAGGTTTAGCTTGCTGGGCATTTACCATTTTTCCGATGGCCACACAGAACAACATCAATAACAATATCTTTTTCATAAACTGAGAATTTAAATGCTTTTTCAGTGATTTACTGTGCCCTCAGTGGCAATTTCTTTATACAAGACACTGAATGAATAGAAAATGTTGCCACTGAAAGCACTTAGAAACACAGAAATTAGAGGCCCTTCCAATTGGCAGGGTCCTTTCTCCATTCCAACAATAATTGTTCCGTTTCTGCAGAAACTTGTCCTTTTTCAACAGCCAGACTAATCAGGCTACTATAATTCGTTAATGATTTGTATTGAACACCGGCTTTTGCAAAAGCTTCATCCGCATGTGGGAACCCATACGTAAAGATGGACACCATACCCACCACTTGTACACCTGCAGCCTTTAACACATCTACTACCTGTAAACTACTTTTTCCCGTTGAGATCAGATCTTCAATGACTAATACTTTTTGTCCGGCAGTATAGAACCCCTCGATCTGATTTCCCATACCATGTTCTTTCGGTTTCGGACGAACATAGACATAAGGTAATTTCAGTTGATCTGCAGCCATGGCCCCCCATGCGATTCCTGCAGTGGCAACTCCAGCCAACAATTCTGCTTCCGGAAATCCTTCAAAAATGACATTGCACAATTCACTCTTAATAAAATCCCTGACATAAGGAAATGACAATACTTTTCGGTTATCACAATATATTGGGCTTTTCCACCCGCTTGCCCAGGTAAAAGGATTTTCGGGGCTCAGTTTTACAGCTGCTACCTGAAGCAACTTTTCTGCAACGGCTTTTTCATTAGTCATGATGCGAATGTAGAGCAATTGTCAATTTGAAAATTTGAAAATTTGAAAATAATGACCAGATTTGAACCATGGGAATACAAACAATCATTGCTGCAGGCGGGCTGGTATTAAATGAGAAGAAACAAATACTGATGATCTTCCGCAGAGGTAAGTGGGATCTTCCAAAAGGAAAGCTAGATGATGGAGAAAGCATTGAAGATTGCGCTATTCGGGAAGTCATGGAAGAAACCGGTCTAACAAAACTAGACTTAGGCCCGTTACTGATCATTACCCACCATACCTATTTTGATCCATGGATCAAACAGGAGGTGATTAAAGAAACGCATTGGTATCGGATGAAAGCAAGTTTAGATCAACCATTAGTCCCTCAAACAACAGAAGATATTGAAAGTATTGAATGGGTGAGTAAGCCCCAACTAAGTGAAAGATTAGAAAATAGTTATGATACGATTATAGAAGTAGTGAGCAAGTTGACAGTTGACAGTTGACGGAAGGGAAGAAAGTTTCCTGAAATTCTGTCAACTGTCAACCATCAACTGTCAACTAAATAAAACCCTACTTCTCACAAGGTTCCTTCCTTCTCGTATCAATCAAAAAATGAATCTTCCATCCATTTTTTTCTCTGAGTAATTGGAAAGAATTAACGCCACAATGACTAAAGTTTCCATTGAAATAAAACTTATACGGCGTCCAAACAGAAGCTAGTGCTCCATCAATTTTGATAGTTTCGAATTCAATACGTTCATCCGCTGCATTCTTTTGCAACCCTGCAATACTTCTACCGAAATTAGATACCAACTCTGTTCTTACACCCATATTCCCATCTCTATCACGAACGATGGTTTGCAAAATATTTTTTTCAGAAAAACAATTCACTACACCGGTAGAATCGGCATTACGCATAGAAGTAAATAACTGATTGATCACAGCTTTAACAGAATCTTCTGCAGATTGTGCTTGAACATTCGCTGTTACAGTCATCAATACAATTGCGAACAGGTATTTTTTCATAAATATTACTTTCTTTAAAAGTAGCAGTAAATATGCTTTGTACATATCCGTTTAAAAAAAAAGTCATATCGAACTCGGATGTCTATAAGAGTACCGAAACGAATAAGGAGATGACTTGTTTCATGTAGGTGATTTTATCCGTTAAACGGATGATCTTTTGATAAGTTACAACCGAGACAGGAATTTTCATGTGAATCAAACAGGTGTTGATAGTCATTTATCATTCCTTGATCTTTACAGATTTCACATTCCTTATTTCTACTTAGCTTGCGGCATGTTTTTTCCGACCACGCATATCCTGGTTTTTGGTGCCGGTAAATCGGCCACTGTTTTGATCGATTATCTCAAAAGAGAAACCCGTAGCAGGAACTGGAAATTAACCGTTGCGGATGCGGACCATACCACCGTTTTACAGAAACTGGGTACTGAACCTCATACAGTTGCCGTTCAGATCGATATTCTGGATACGGAAAAAAGAAGAACATTGATCGAAGCTGCTGATGTGGTCATTTCTCTCATGCCCCCTTCTCTTCATTATCATGTGGCATTGGATTGCCTGGCATTGAGAAAACATTTGCTCACCGCTTCTTATGTAGACGACAAGATCAAAGCACTACAATCACAAATAACTGAAAAGGGATTATTGTTTTTATGTGAAATGGGTTTAGATCCGGGAATCGATCATATGAGCGCCATGCAACTGATCCATCACATCAAATCTCTGGGCGGGCGTATCCATGCTTTTAAATCGCATTGCGGCGGCTTGGTTGCACCTGAAAGCGATAATAATCCATGGCATTATAAAATCAGTTGGAACCCGCGCAACGTGGTACTAGCCGGTAAAGCAGGTGCTGTTTTTTTGAAAGATGGCAAAGAACAGGAAATTGCTTACGATCAATTATTTCATCAGTCCGGCTTGGTGGAAATTCCGGCGATCGGTTCGCTGGCGTATTATGCCAATAGAGACTCTTTGAGTTATATCGATAAATACGATTTACAAAGTTGTACGGAGTTCATCAGAACGACACTTCGATATCCTGATTTTTGCAAAGGATGGGCTGCTATCGTAGATCTTAAACTTACCGATGAATCTCCCATTTATGCTACGGATGGAATGACCATGCAAGATTTTTTAAGATCGCATATTCAACATCATCACTTATCTATTTCAGTGGAGCGTCTTTCGGATGATCCGATGATAGACAACATGCTACAAAGTTTAGGATTGAATAGTTCTGAAATACGCATCAATAAAGGCACATGTTCAGCCGCTGATATTCTTCAATGGAGAATGGAATCATCTTGGATATTAGAACCACATGATAAAGACATGATTGTCATGCTGCATGAAATTGACTACGAATTGAATGGACAACAAAAAAGCGTTAAAAGCAGTTTGGTGGTAAAAGGCGAAGATCATCTGCGCACTGCCATGGCTAAAACGGTTGGATTACCATTGGGAATCGCTGCCATTTTGATAGGCGAAAAATCATTGACAGAAAAAGGGTTGCATATTCCGATCATTCCTTCGATCTATACACCGGTATTGACCATGTTGGAAAAAGAAGGGATCATATTTCATGAAGTAGAAAACTGATCGATCAAAATTTTACTTCCGTTTCTTTTTACCACTCTCCTTTTCACCTTTCACTTTTGACTTTTCACTCTTTCCTTCAATCACCCATTCATAATCCAATTGTCTCTTTTCCATATTAGCGGCTACTACCCTGATGGTAACTTTATCTCCCATGCGGAAGGTTCTACCGCTTCTTCTTCCAACCAAACTATAATCACTCTCCACCAATCTGAAATCATCGTAATCACTGAGTCCCATTAAGCTTACCAGACCTTCGCATTTGTGTTCTACTGTTTCTACCCAAAAACCAAAACTTGCCACACCACTTACAACACCTTCAAATGTTTCACCCAGGTAATCACGCATGTACTCTACTTGTTTGTATTTGTTACCCGCGCGTTCGCACTCCATAGCAGCACGTTCTCTGTCGCTGCTGTGTTTGCATTTTTCCTCCATCTTTTTATCGATCATGGGTTTGCCCTGTAGCACTGTTTCCAGTACTCTGTGTACCAAAACATCCGGATATCTTCTGATGGGGGAAGTAAAATGACAATAAAATTCAAATGCTAATCCATAGTGACCAATATTCTCAGTGGTGTATACTGCTTTGGCCATGGTTCTGATACCCAATTGTTCCAACACATGTTGTTCGGGTTTCCCTTTTGCATCTGCGAGCATCTGATTAAAACTTGCAGCGATTGATTCAGGTGAACTTAGATCAAATTTGTGTCCGTATTTTTTTGCGAATTCCATAAACGGAGCCAGCCTTTCTGCATCCGGCTGATCATGCACACGATATGGGAACGGGATCGCTTTTTTATTGATCTGTATCTTAGAAATATTCTCTGCTACTGTGCGATTGGCGAGCAACATAAATTCTTCAATCAATTGATGTGCTTCCTTGCTCTCCTTTACTACAATACCTACCGGCTTTCCTTTTTCATCCAGTTTGAAACGAACTTCCTGTGAAGAGAAATTGATCGCGCCTTTACTGAATCTTTTCTTGCGCATTTTTTGTGCGAAATCATTCAGCAGTAAAATATCTTCCGAAAACTTTCCTTCTTTGGTTTCAATGATTTCTTGAACATCTTCATACGTAAATCGATGATCCGAATGAATCACCGTTCTTCCTAACCAATATTGTTTGATCTCCCCTTTTGTATTCATTTGAAAAATAGCTGAGAAAGTAAACTTGTCTTCATGTGGTCTGAGCGAACACAATTCATTGGAAATGCGTTCCGGTAACATGGGGTTTACACGATCGGGCAAGTATACAGATGTGGCCCTTTTATAAGCTTCTTCATCCAATTCTGTTTCCGGATGAACATAATAACTTACATCTGCGATATGTACCCCGATCTCATAAATACCATTGGATAATGTTCTGATCGAGATCGCATCATCAAAATCTTTGGCATCTACAGGATCAATGGTAAATGTGCGGATATCCCTGCAGTCTTTTCTTTTTTTGATTTCTTCTGAGTCCAATACATCCGGTAATCTTTCAGCTTCTTCCAATACGTCTTCCGGAAAAAATAAAGGGAACCCCGCTTGCGCCAGTAATTCTTTCATGGCTGCGTCGTTCTCATCTTCCGGTTGCATCACACTCACGACTTCCCCTACCGGTTTTTTATCTTCTTTATCCCATTTTACCAATCTGGCCACTACTCTGTCTTTGTTTTTTGCTCCATTCAATGATGTGAGCGGTATAAAGAGATCAGGCATGGGTTTATCCGTATCCGGAACAAAAAAAGCAAAGTTGGTAGAGAGTTGTATATAACCAATGAATTCTGTTTGTCTTCTGCTAATGACCTCAGTGATCTTACCTTCTTTCTTACCGGTTCTTCCATTTTCGCGAACCACTTTTACACGCACTACATCACCGTTCAACGCATTCATAAAATCACCCTGACGAACCAGCACATCACCACTCCCATTGTCGATCACTACATAACCCATTCCTGAACGGGTTACTTCAAGTTTACCTTTCAGTAGTTGAGCCGTTACGGTTTTTTGTTTTTGCTTTTGCTTCTTTTGCTTGGATGTTTTCTTACTCATGATAGTGGCTTGTACCTAAAGTTCCTGATAAAATCAGTAACCATACGATTAAATTGTTCACCTTCTCCAAACAAAAAATCGTGACGGATCGGAAGAACATACATGGGTAATGTTGATAATTCTTCTCTGAATTTTAAAAGTCGTACCGCGTCTTTTTCTGTGGTCAGTATGATCTTGTCTTTGGCATGTATGTTATCGAATTTCTCTTTTATTTCATTCAGATCGTCGATTGAAAAAATATGATGATCTGAATAATCCTGCTGGTAATAAGTGTGTGTGCATTCATGCAGGTATTCTTTGAGTGGTTTTGGATTTGCAATACCACATACGAGTAATACCTCTACCCTGGGCGTCAATAACCATTCATCTTCATAATTGAAGATATGATAAGGCACGCCATATGCGATCCTTGTAAAAAATACTTTTTGATCTGCACGCGGTTTGAGATGACGAATGATTTGTTGTTTTCTTTCAAAAGAAAGATCCCCCGGACATTTTGTAACGACTATAATATCTGCTCTTTTTGCGGATCTTCTTTCATCCCGGAGATCTCCGGTTGGCAAAAAGAAATCGTTAACGTAGATATTGCTGTACTCGGTCAATAAAATATTAAACCCAGCATTCACAGAGCGATGTTGAAAAGCATCGTCCAAAATAATCGCTTGCAAATCGGGTACATCCTGTAATAATTGTGGAATGGCCACCAATCTTTCTTCTCCTACTGCTACCGGCGTCTGTGGAAACTTCATGTGGAATAACATGGGCTCATCTCCTATCTCGAGAGCAGTCGTATTGGGATTAGCCAATGCGTATCCTTTTGTTTTTCTCTTATATCCTCTGCTTAATGTACCTACTTTAAATTGCGGGGACAACAAATACAGCAGATATTCAACCATAGGAGATTTACCGGTTCCTCCAACTGCTAAATTGCCCACACAGATTAAGGGGAAATTGAAAGAAGCTGATTTGAGATATTGTTTATCGAACATCCAATTGCGAATACGAATAATGAGTCCGTATAACAATGCGACCGGTAACAATAGAACCCTGAAGGAAGTAAGAAATATCATATTAAAATTCATAGACCTC
>FWPV01000969.1_pt1 | contig 84448 bp, 89 predicted proteins | sample 2228371 | NCBI WGS metagenome assembly FWPV01 (sample SAMEA103939776, study PRJEB20133) | metagenome
GTGAGCACGTGGCTGCAACAAAAATAGAACACATGATGCAAGAGGCAATTCTAAAGTTCACATTTTATAATATGATAATAAATTAAAATCCGGTGTAAGAAACCAGACAGACGATTACATGAGGAACTCAAAGGAATTATTCAACACAGCATCTACCTCAAAAAGGTTATATAATGTGATCTTAGGTTGTGGGATGAACAGATTGTTACGTTATAACTCATGTGGAGGACAACCGATTGAAGACGAAGATACTGCTCGATGAAGAGGATCTCCCAAAGAGATGGTATAATGTGGCTGCGGATCTGCCCACACCACTGGATCCGCCAAGGAATCCGGCCACGCTGGAGCCGCTGAAGCCAGAGGATCTCGAGATAATCTTTCCAAAGTCTCTCATAAAGCAGGAGATGAGCACAGAGCGCTGGATAGACATCCCTGAGGAGGTAAGAGATGTCTACAGGCTCTGGAGGCCTACGCCTCTCTACAGAGCGGTCAGGCTCGAGAGAGCCCTGAAAACGCCTGCAAGGATCTATTACAAATACGAGGGAGTGAGCCCCGCTGGAAGCCATAAACCGAATACAGCTGTACCGCAGGCTTATTACAACATGAAAGAGGGCATAGAGCGGATCGCAACAGAGACTGGCGCCGGACAGTGGGGTTCAGCGCTCGCCTTGGCCACATGCATCTTCGGGTTGAAATGCACGATATACATGGTTCGAGCCAGCTATGAGCAGAAACCGTATCGAAAGAGCATGATGCGGGTATGGGGTGCAGAATGCTTCCCGAGCCCCAGCAACAGGACAAATTCCGGCAGGAGGATCCTGGAGCAGTTCCCGGACACACCGGGAAGCCTGGGGATTGCGATATCTGAGGCTGTAGAGGATGCGGCCACACATGATGATACAAACTACGCCCTCGGCTCGGTTCTGAACCATGTTCTCCTGCATCAGACCGTGGAGGGGCTCGAGGTCAAGAAGCAGTTCGAGCTCATCGACGATTATCCCGATGTGATCTACGGCTGCTGCGGTGGTGGAAGCAACTTCCCGGGTGTTTGCTTCCCCTTCATACCGGACAAACTGAAGGACAAAAAGGATCTCAGGATGGTCGCATGCGAGCCGACAGCATGTCCGACTCTGACTAAAGGTATCTACACCTATGATTACGGAGATACAGCCAGGCTGACGCCGTTGCTTAAGATGTACACCCTAGGACATGACTTCGTCCCTCCTGGAATACATGCCGGAGGTCTCAGATATCATGGCGATGCGCCATTGCTATGCAATCTGGTGCATGAAGGGATAATCGAGGCGCAGGCGTTCCATCAGCGTGAGGTCTTCGAGGCGGCTACGATATTTGCCCGGGCTGAGGGGATCATCCCAGCACCCGAGTCGGCACATGCTATCAAGCCCGCGATCGACGAGGCGAGACGCTGCAGGGAGACTGGGGAGACAAAGACCATACTGATCAACCTTAGCGGCCACGGCCACTTCGATCTAGCTGCCTACGATGCCTTCAATGATAGCATCCTCGAGGATTACGAGTATCCCGAAGAGCTGGTGAGGCAATCGCTTGCCAAGCTGCCAAAGATCTAAGCTCGGATTTCTGATAAACCCCATCGCAGGGATGGGCGGGTCTGTGGGCCTCAAGGGAACCGACGGCGTAGTAGATGTAGCTCGCAGCCGTGGAGCCATTCCCATATCTCACGAGAGGGCTAGGAGGGCTCTTGTCGCCCTCTTCTCCTTATTCGAGGGATCTATTCCAGCGCGGATACTTACCGCAGGCGGCTGCATGGGCGCGGCCGTGCTCTCGGATCTGGGCATCGATCATGAGGTTGTTTATTCCCCAGGGGAGATAACATGCGCGGATGATACCAAAAACGCATGCACCATATTCGGCTCCGAGTGCGTGGATCTGATACTCTTTTGCGGCGGAGATGGCACGGCCAGAGATATCGCATCAGTTGCTCTCGGTATCCCCGTCCTGGGGATTCCGGCGGGCGTGAAGATGCAGTCAGGAGTTTTTGCTGTCAGCCCCGAGGCCGCTGCTGAGCTGGCGTACAGGTATCTCAGAGGGGAGCTGAGGACGAGAGAGACGGAGATAGCGGACGTGGATGAGGAACGCTACAGAAGGGGAGAGCTCGTAGTACGCATCTTCGGCACGGCCAGAACCCCGTACCTTCCTGCTCTGGTCCAGCAGAGGAAGCAGCTATACGCAAGCGCTGACGAGGAATACTCCAAGCTCGAGATAGCTCAGTTCGCCAGGGAGTTCATGGCTGATGGCTCTTATTACATCATAGGCGCTGGAACAACAACAGCGAAGATCGCTGAGCTCATCGGCGCTGAGAAGACTCTCCTGGGAGTGGATGTCATCAGAAATGGGGAGACTGTGATAAAAGATGCATCGGAGATGGATCTTCTGGCACTTCTCGATAAAGTCGATGGCGATGCTAGAATCATAGTGAGCCCCATAGGCGCACAGGGCTTCATACTTGGCAGAGGGAGCCAGCAGATAAGCCCAAGGGTTCTCAGGAGGGTGGGTCTGAACAGGCTTATTGTGATAGCAACGCCGCACAAGCTCAGGGATCTGAAATACCTTCTAGTAGATACCGGAGATGTTGAGTTGGACAGAGCACTTAGCGGGAAGCGCCAGGTCATCATCGGTTACCGTATCGCACAGCTCAAGGAAGTGAGAGCCGCCAGCGATATGAGGTGAAGATCCCCTGAGAGGCAGCTACCCACGCGCATCTATCGAGCAGAGAATTCTTAAAAACTCTTTATTCGGACTATTCCTTTGGGGGACGTGTCCGAACAAGAATTAAGTGTTTCTGACATGCAGAAGAGGAGAGTGTCAAAATTTCTGGACTCAGCGCTTATCCGGAGAGGTCCGACTCTTCCGACACAAAAGGCATATCTAATCAGGAGCATATGCGTTATCGATGGCCAGGCTCTCCCCACTGATGGAGCAGTACTTCAGCATAAAGCGGCAGTGCCCAGATGCCCTTCTACTCTTCAGGATGGGGGACTTCTATGAGACGTTCGGAGAGGATGCAATCAACGCCTCAAAGACGCTGAACATCACCCTCACCTCGAGGCAGAAGGACGACGAGGGCAACAAGATCCCGCTGGCTGGCATACCCTACCATGCCCTAGAGGTATATCTCTCAAAGCTCGTCAATGCAGGCTACAAGGTCGCGATATGCGAACAGGTCGAGGATCCGAAGCAGGCAAAAGGCATTGTCAAAAGGGAGATAACAAGAATAGTGACGCCTGGAACCGTGATAGAGCCAGCCCTGCTCCAGGAGAAGAGCAATAACTATCTCGCTGCTCTGCTTCCTGAGAATGGAAGGGCCGGTATCGCGCTTCTCGACCTGTCGACAGGTGATTTTCTGGGGGAAGAGGTTCCGATCGAGAGGCTGCGCTCTGAGATAGTCAGGTTCTCACCATCCGAATGCATCGCTCCATCCAATGTATCTTTAGATGGCGTGAGGATACAGCATATCGATGATGATATGTTCTCAATCGAGAGGGCCGGTGAGCTTCTCAGCGATACATTGACTGATAGTCAGCCGCTGTGCGCCCGAGCTGCGAGCGCCATTCTCTCGTATCTGAAGGCCTCCAAGATCCAAGAGCTGGATCATATCAAGCCGATCCGCTTGATCTCCTCCGCGGAGTTCATGCTCCTCGATGAGATAACGATTCGCAACCTGGAGATCTTCAAGAACCTCCGCGATGGATCCAGAAACGGCACGCTCATGGCAGTCCTGGATGAGACATCGACACCCATGGGCTCGCGGACGCTGGCGAAATGGCTGCAGATGCCGTCGATGTCCCTCGAGGTGATTCGCCGGAGACAGGATGCAATAGATGAGATGATAAGAAGGGCGATGGAGAGAAATGAGATCTCAGAGCTTCTGGATGGACTTGGTGACATAGAGCGGATAATCGGAAGGGCATCGCTCGGGAGCGCGAGCCCAAAGGATCTCGTTGCCCTGAAATCATCGTTGTATAAACTTCCGGAGATCGCATGCGCTATGGCTGGCCTCGAGTCCGATTATCTGAAGGATATCCTGAAGAGGTTGGAGAAAAATGAGTTGCTGGAGCTAGCGGATTTGCTGGACAGAGCGCTGAGCGACGACCCGCCCCTTTCTCCAAGAGATGGTGGGGTCATAAGGGATGGTTACAGCGCGGAGCTGGATGAGCTTCGCATGGCTCTCAGGAATGGGAAGAACTGGATCGCAGAGCTGGAGGCGGCGGAGAGGAGAAGGACGGGAATAAAATCGCTGAAGGTGGGGTACAACAACGTCTTCGGCTATTACATCGAGGTCACAAGGCCGAATCTCTCGATGGTTCCGAAGGATTACGTGAGAAAACAGACGCTCGCAAATGCCGAGCGCTTCATCACTCAAGAGCTGAAGGAGATGGAGGAGAAGGTGCTCTCAGCGCAGGAGAAGTCTCTCGCTCTTGAGTACGAGCTATTCTTAGACCTCCGTAAGAAGGTTGCAGCCAAGACGAGAGCGATACAGGAGGTTGCAGCCGCAATAGGCGAGCTCGATTCTATCCTTGGACTGACAAAAGCAGCCCTCGCGGGAGCCATGGTCAAACCTATCGTGGATACTAGTGGAGAGATACTGCTTCGCGATTCGAGACATCCAGTTCTGGATAGAGTGATGCGAGGCAGCTTCGTGCCGAATGATCTGACGATGGATGCTAGAGGCTGGTTTATGATATTGACGGGGCCCAACATGGCCGGCAAGTCGACGTTCATGCGGCAGGTAGCCCTCATAGTGATAATGGCCCAGATCGGCTCCTTCGTTCCGGCCTCGTACGCTAGAATAGGGCTCGTGGACAGGATATTCACCAGAGTGGGCGCGAGGGATGATCTGGTCGCCGGCCAGTCCACATTTATGGTGGAGATGAGCGAGCTCGCGAACATACTCACCTCAGCCACACCGCATAGCCTGATACTCCTCGATGAGATCGGCAGGGGCACGAGCACATTCGACGGCCTGAGCATAGCTTGGGCGGTCTCGGAATACATACACTCAAAGATAAGGGCCAAGACGATCTTCGCCACACATTACCATCAGCTAACACAGCTTAATCTCCCAGGCATAGTGAACTACAGCATGGCGGTCCAGGAGGAAGGCAGATCGATAACATTCCTCAGGACTGTAGTTCCCGGTGCAACCAACAAGAGCTACGGAATACATGTCGCAAAGCTCGCTGGCGTTCCGGATCCGGTTATAAAGAGGGCCGAGGATCTCCTGAGGATCATCGAGGAACAGGCCTCGATAGAGATCAGCAGATGCAAAACTAAAGAGAAGGCACGGAGATACACGCAGCTCATATTCTTCAGCCCGCCTGAGAACGACAATGACGATGGCATTCTGGAGGAGATAAAGAAACTAGATCTAGAGAAGATCACGCCGCTTGAGGCCCTGAATATGCTTGCAGATTACAAGAGACGTCTTGGGGGATCCTGAATTTATCAGGATTTTGCGCTCCTCGATAGCTTCATCACCCTCAGGTCACGAGCCCTTATAAACGCTCTGTCGCTCTCGTTGAAACGCCCGAGGGCTTTGAGCGCGAGGCCTTTGTTGTACCAGGCATCTTCATCCATAGGGCTTATGGAGATAGCCATTTCGTAAGAGGCTAGGGCATCCTCATATCTTCCCAGGTTATAGAGCGACCAGCCGCGGTTCTTCATTGCGGATGTGTTATGTGCATCTATAGATAGGACGCGGTCAAAGCACTCCACCGCGCTTTCGTATAAACCGATGCTTCTTAATGCCACACCTTTTGCGTACCATGTTGGTACGTGCTCTCTATCCATAGCGAGCGCGGAATCAAATGCATCTATCGCCTTTTGTATATCTCCTAAAGCCCTGTATGAGATCCCCTTGCCATACCACGCTTGAATGGAGGCTGGATCGAGCCTTATGGCCTCTTCATAAGATTTTATCGCATCTTCATACCTGCCGAGGCTATGCAAAGAATCGCCCCTTCTTATCCAGAATGTGGTGTCGGATGGTCTTATCTCAAGAGCACGTTCAAAGCATTCAAGCGCCTCTTCATAGCTACCGATCGTTTGGAGCGCCTCCCCCATTATGCTCCAGTCAGTGGCATCGGGCGAACCTATCTCGATAGCCCTGCGGTAGGCCTCTATGGCCTCCTCATATCTGCCAAGAGAGAAAAGGGCCAGCCCCTTCTGCCTCCAGCTATCTGCATCCTCTGGCCTGGCATCTATGCACCTCTCTATCCAGGAGAGAGCGTATTCAGGGTCCTTGTCTATGGCCTCCTGGTAAGAGCCGATTGCCTCATCGCATCGACCCAGAAGAAACAACACCTCTGCGCGGTTCTCCCACGCAGGGACATACTCCCTATCGGCCTCGATCGCTTTGTTGTAGCATTCGAGCGCCTCATCATAACGTGAGAGAGCGAAGTAAGCCAATCCCTTGCCGCACCAGGCTGCGGCATTCTTTGGGTCGCTCTCCAGGGCTATATCATAGTACCTTATCGAATCTTCGTAAAACCCTTCGAGGTACATCTCCTCTGCCTTTCGAATCGGATTATCTGCTCGGAAGAGGCCAAATATCATAAACATATGTTATAAAATCGGGATCTATTTAAAAAGCTTTCTGGATGGAGGAAACACCTTCATCCGAAAAGCGTTCCCATTCCAGCTTCCGCGGATTCCTGCTCCTCTCTGAAGGCATTTATAACCGCTTCAGCCTCGTCACCTTCTAAGAGCTTAGCAGGTGTATCCTTGAGCAGCTTCTGGGCCTCCTCTACGAGGTCATCCCTTGCTTTTATGTAAAGCAGAAAACCATCCTTATCGAAGCCAACCGACCTAGCCTCACGAACTATCGGTCCAAGCCTCTTGAAGAACTCCTGTTCTAAGACCTTCTTCATAGTGGCGTTCCCGGCCATATCATAATAGTAAGCAATCTCCATCTGAATCACCATTCACAGGGCATTCTTCGCCCTCTTGAGGCACTCGGCACATCTATCCATGAGAGATGCAGCCTCTTCGATCGCCCTAGCAGCCTCTGGGCTTATCTCATTTATCTGTTTTGCTCGCTCCCTGAAGCTCTTACTATGGCTCTCGTTATGCTCTATCCAATGTTCGAGCAGATGCTCAGCCTCGTGCTTGTTCATTATACCACCACCTCAGCCTCTGATCGCCTCAACTTAAAGTTTTGTATGGCATTCCTGTGTTGAATAATTTCTGGTGGCGTACTCAGATTACTGAATAGCGCTAACCGGTGAACTGATAGCTCTTTGGCAGGAAATAAATCTCTTGCATTCGATTCTAGTGAAGAGTTTTTCAGTAGAGCGAGTACACGACCTAATTTCTTATTGCAAGGTGAACCGCTGAAAGAACTCGCAAGGATTGATATCCCATGCCATTCCAGTAATAAAGCATCTCATGGTTGTATGCTTGCGGTTTTCCGTAACTCGGCTACACGACAGAAATTGCCTTCGAACCACTTTCATCCCCTCGGTGACCTTCGGCCATGAGCGTTTGGTACGAAAATGCCTCCGAAGCATTTCCATTCTCATGGCTAGCCGTAGGCCAGGAAGGCAGAGGTATATCCGTATGTCAGAGTGTTAGTATTTTACATTGAATTGCCACAACTATCTGAATGTAAAAGTATCCAGAGTGCGCATTCAATAAGCATCGGTAAGGCATATCTAGCGAAAAGTATATATACTATTGCTTCCTCCAAATAAACGATCTATTATGTCGCTAGCCTCAACTGTAATGGTGAAAATATACACCAGAATACGTTCGAGGATGTAGCGGCGCCTTTCTTCGGCCATCTGATAGAGTGATGCTCATATCTATCTGAATTTATATTAATAATATTAATCGAATATAAGGAGGTGAGTGGTGATGAATCGCACTGCAAAGCTGCTGATGCTCTCAGATATCCTCGTGCTCACAGGTCTTGGGCTGATACAGCCTATACTGGCGATATTCATAAATGACGGGGTCGATGGTGGCAGTGTCCTATCAGCCGGCTTAGCGAGCACGCTCTTCCTGGTGACTAAATCGCTCGTCCAGCTGCCCTTCGGAATGTACATCGACAAGGTAAAGAACAAAAGCAGATGGCTTCTCGTTGGCACATCTATAATAAGCTGCGTGCCCGTCATGTACGTGTTCATAGATAACATACACCAGGTCTATATCGCAGAGATAATCAATGGAATAGGAAGCGGCCTCGCTTATCCTGCCTGGGTAGCTCTCTGGAGCGCCAACGTGGAGAAGGGCAACGAGGGCTTCGAGTGGTCTCTGTACTCCACATCCACAGGTCTCGGAACGGCATTTACAGCAGCAATCGGCGCTGCAATCGCCAGCATGCTTGGATTCACCGCCACCTTCGTATTCACAAGCCTGATGTGCCTTTTCGGCGCAGGGATAATTCTGATGCTCGACCGGGAAGAGCGTGTCAACTACTCCGGTCTGAAGGCGATGCTTGTAGCTGAGAACCTCTGAGAGAGAACAGACCGGTTGGCATCATTTTCAAACTCTAGCCAAGTGGCCTACCTGCACAACCTCTAGCCCCAACTGCGGTTTCAGGCTTACATCTCCTACTGGATTCGAGGTTGTTCTAATCCCATCCTCATTCTGCTATCATCGACTCCAGGGAGGCGGAGCGCACTAGAGGTCTCGCAGTAGAGGTCTGATGGTATTTTTGACCTGTATGACTGCGACTGAAAAATCGATGGCTATGTGCGCTTATCGCCGGTCTGATTTTGCGGCCTGCTCTTCTCTATCACAAAATACATTATGCTCCTGAATTCAGCCCTCGCCCTCTATCTTCTTTTTGGCCTTCGAGGCCTTCTCTGCGATATCTTTTTTCCCGACGACATGGCCTATAGCCTCAACTGCCTCAAGATAGCGCACGATCTGATCCAGATAGTTTATAAGATCTCCATGGTAGGCGTAGATCCCGTACTCGTCGCTGAAGAGATCTATTATCTCTTTCGGATCATTCCCAGATGATCTGAGATCTAGGATCTTCAGGGATACGGCCCGCTCGACGCAGCCGCAGTATGGCGATTCCTTGCAGGTGCATCGCATGAAGTCGCTGGCGAACCTCATGCACTCCGCCTGGATGTTTCTCGGCAGCTTGAGCAGATCGGGGCTGGCTATGAGCTCGAAGAACGAGCCGTGAAATATCCGCTCTGATATCTGCATTCTGAGGGTCGCAGATATCCGCTCGGCTGCCTTGAGAAAGATCGCATCGAACTGCTCAAGATCCACAGCTATCTCCAGGGGCTCTTTATCGAGCTCAATTCCTTTCAGCACGATCTCCGCCTGCTCAGGAGTGAGAAAGTGAGCCGCAACCGCCATCCCGAGCCTTGTAGGGGCCACACCTCTAACGAGACCCTTTTCCCTGAGAATGGCGAGCGAGCTATTGAGATCGTCGAGCCCGATTGTATACGAGTGGAGTCGCTTCAGCTCATCTATGGATCTGACAAGAGCCGTGTTCGCAAGGACCTCCTCGAGCTGTTGCTGCTCCTCATACTCTGGCGCGACATCCTCCACAGAGCCGCTGAGCAACCTTAGAGCTATCTCATCCTCGCTCTCAACGCTGCTGTAACGCTTTCCCGGCTCCGCTAAGATATACACAATGCCTTTATCATGATAGCCCGGTCTTCCAGCCCTTCCCAGCATCTGATTGAACTCATGCACGCTCAACCATTCGATCCCCATGGCCAATGTCTCGAATATCACCTGCGAGGCTGGAAAGTCCACACCTGCCGCTAGAGCTGAAGTTGTGACCACCGCAGTTATCCTGCCCTGAGCAAACATCTCCTCTATCCGCTTGCGTTCATGATACTGAAGCCCGGCATGATATGCGACAGCTCCAGGAATCGCCTGGGCGAATGCAAAGCATTTCCTTCTCGAGTTTGTGAATATTATCGTCTGGCCTCTGTAACCTGTGGATGATGTAAGAGACGCAGCAGATGATACAAGTTTTCTTATGAGGCTCAGCTTCTCCCCCGGATTTGTGAATATGAGATGTCTCTCTATGGGCACCGGTCTGATCTCATATTCCACCAGATCTACCCCGAGCCTCTTTGAGAGAGCGGCTGGATTTCCAACCGTTGCCGAGAGGTATATGAATTGCGCGCCCGGAGCCACGAATCGCAGCCTTGCTATCAAGCCAGAGAGCCTGTGGCCGCGTTCATTATCCTCAAGCATGTGGACCTCGTCGATGACAACAGTCCCTATCTTGCCCAGGTCCCTTCTGCTCCGGAGCAACTGATCTATGCCCTCATAAGTCCCCACGATTATGTCAGCATCGAGATCTGTTGGCAAGGAGAGAGCTCTTCCGAATTTTATCCGGCTAACACCAACGCGTATGGATATCTTGAACCCAAGCCCGGAGTAGGCTGAGAGCTGATCGAACTTCTGGTTGGCGAGCGCAACCAGAGGCACGAGAAACAGAAACTTGCCTCTGCCGTCGAGGAGGTTCTTTATGCCAGCCATCTCGCCTATAAGGCTCTTTCCGGTGGCTGTAGCTGAGACGACAAGCAGGCTTTTTCCCTTCAAAAGACCCTTATTCACAGCCAGCGCCTGCACTGGCAGAAGATTCGTGAGCCTCCCCTTCAGGAATTCCTTGAGTTCATCTGGAACCTCCAGCTCATCTATCTTCAATGGCGAGACATTCTCGCTCGCCTCCATCACATCGAATCTTGTGAGCTCCGGATCTATTCTCTCGAGGTTGAGAAGGTCTATCACATCGTCCAGGTTCTTTCTCCTGGCAAGGATCACGGCGAGATGCTTCCTTCCAGCTCTTCCAATGCCTCTGAAGTCGGCCTCTCGATTTATCTCATCGATGGCACAGCTGTAACATATCCTGGATTGCCTGTAATTCACCGAGTTCTCTCCCAGCAACGTTACCCTTCTCTTCCCGAGGCAGTGCTTGCAAACAGAGATCCTGTGATGCTTTAGTTGATATGAGTTCAAAAGCTCCAAGAACCTCTGCTCCAGAGCCTCCTCGCCATCCACTATGAAAATCCCCTTTGCTCTGCGGAGAAGTCTTACCGAATCATCCGGAGATAGATACCGTTCGGTATCTCTTTTGACGAGAAACTTGTAAGGCCGGGGGCCTTTCGGTGTATCCTTTATTCGCAGATACCCCTCGAAGACGACCCTGTCATCTTTTACGGGCAGCAGGAGAATCCTTGATCTCTCTGCCTGAGCCAAAACGTTCAAGCTCATCTTGTCTTTGTCAGGTCGACGAGCTCGTACTTAATACCTTCTGACTCAAGCCTGTTGAGGATCCCAGGGATCTGCTCGTCGACGCTGACTATTAGAGAGGAGACGCCGTGATATGCTGCCTCTACCACAGCTTCTTTTGAGCCAAAAAAGATGTCCGGCTCCCTTCCAACCTTTCTCAAAGATACAAGAGCCTCTATTCCGAGCGCTCCAACGATCCCCTTCTCAGGGAGCAGCCTGGCGAGAGCCTCAAGATCGACCTGCCTGCTTCCACCCAGCTGTACCCTTGGAACCTTGCAGACCTTGATCCTTCCCTCCTCAAGGCTTATAAGGCCTCTCAGATCCGAGATTCCGACATCCTCTCCCTTAGAGGCATCGGATATCGCTATGCCGCTGGCCTCGATATCCTCTCTGTAGCGCGTGGCGTAGAGCAGACCATCCTCCATCACAAGCGTCACACGCTCCCCTTCAGAGATCTCATCTCTGGCGATTGCGGGCCAGACGGATACATGATTTATGATCTCCTCCATCACAACTCTAGCATATCGCTTGAGCTCGGCTGCGCTTTCAAGAAGCCACTCGACTCCTCTTTTCGTGATCCTGTAGCGCATTCTGCCATCAGTCTCAACGAGACCATCTGCGACAAGCTCTTTTATGTACTCTGAGACCGCCTGAGGGGTCACGCCGAGTTTATCTGCCACCTCCTTCTGTCTTATGTTCGGCTGATGAGCTGCAATCTCAACAAGTATCTGAAACCTGGAGCTGTCGCGCCTCGACTGAAGAACGTTCGGCATATGTCAATCCTCGGTCAACTCTATTCTCTGACCTCTTACCGTTAATCCTTTTGCCCTTTTGGCAACCGCTTTCAGATAGACTTGACTTTTGCCGAGATCCCGTGATAGTGTGGATATCGACGTCACTCCTGAAGCAACCTTCTCTCTGAGCCGCTCTGTGATATCCCTAAGCTCCTCGTCTGACATGAAAGTTACACGGATCAGATCACTTATATCTTCCATGGACGCGATAAAATTTGCCTGAACACGTGAGAATGCGGAGTGGTACTCTTTCTCGGGGCTCTTGCCAGGCTCTGGTACCCTCCACTTCGTCTCAATCAACCCGCTCTTCCGGAGAAGCTCTATAGACTGGCTAACGCTCTCGTTATCTCCAAAGATGTCCACAAGCTCTCCTTCGGTGAGCCATTGCTCACAGAGCTTATCGAAAACCCTTTTGTGAGACTCTGAACCAAAAGCTTGAAGCAAAGGGACCAGATCAGATGGATCGTTGATGATCCTAATTCTTTTCCCGTTCACAGAGCATCCCAAGCCTTGTTTGGAGCTTACACCACTTAAAGCTTTTGAGGGGATCCTGGGACGTGTCCGGATAAGGATTAGGTGTTTCTGACAGGCAGAAGCGGTAAAGGTCCAGATTTCTGGCCTCAGCGCTTATCCGGAAAGGTCCCATGAACACTGTGGCCTGTGGTCATGAAGGTTTGGCTTGAAAATGCCTTTGGCCCATTTTCATTTCGATGGGTGACCTCCGGTCATGAGCGCTTTTCTATACGGCTCCGACCGGGTCGTGTACTCGCTCTACTGAAAATCTTCACTAGAATCGAATGCAAGGGATTTATTTCCTGCCAAAGAGCTATCAGTTCACCGGTTAGCGCTATTCAGTAATCTGAGTACGCCACCTCCGACCGTAAGTTGCGATCTGTCCGAATAAGCATAAAGTAGCTCGATACGACAAACAGACTTGCCTCTCTATATCGAGATCTTATACGGGCACGTCCCTGACTGGCATCGTTAGATCAAAGTGATCTCCTCCCCTCAGCAAGCTGTAAGGTATTTTTATATACTAAGAGAATATCCACCCTCTCTGCCGGGTCAAGTCCGGCATCGAAAGGGGAATCGATTAACGTGATGCGAGGACCACAGCGAACGTGACATAAAAATAAAAGGATGCTTCCGCGTTCGCGCCATGACCTTGCTGATCATCCCCTTTCGCTCTGAGCGTCTTCTGGGCGAAGTTGGTTTTATTAGAATACCCTGCAGCTCGCTGTAGGAAGGCAGTCACAAATGCGGGCCACCTTAATCAGATGCCTGAGCGGAAGAGTAAGCAAAGCTTAGAACAACGTGAGAGCTAAAATAGCTGTACCTATTTCTTAATTGATCGTACCTGGCTCGCGTTATATGCTGAGCTACAGGGGGTTAATGAAATGATATCAAAAATATATATTTCTCATTGCCGTTCTGATACCGAACTGGCTAGAGATGTCAGCTCTGCGCTCTATCGGATAGGAATCGAGTCGCTCACATCCCACTTCGAATACTCTCGCGGTATCAGCAGAGCGGAAAGGGCGGCATTCGGCATAAGATTTTCAGAATGTTTCGTGCCAATAATAACATCGAACTCGATATTCTCCAGAACTGTAAACATGGAGATCGGCTTTGCCAAGGCTATCGATCATCTGATAATTCCTCTCGCCGAGGATGGGACAGAGTTGCCCTTCATGATAGAGGACGTGGTTCCAATCACGTTCTCAGAAAGAACATTCGCGGATGCTGTAGCCGATCTGCTCAAGATCGTAAGATCCCTCACAAGGCTTGAGTGGCTCAGGATCCGATGCCCCAGATGTGGAGAGGAGATGACACAATATCTCACACCACAGGAGAACGTGGATCGCGCTAGAAAGGAGAAGAGGTATCTTGAGACTCTATGCTCCTTCTGCACAACCGCGATCTCCCTCGATCCGAGGACCTTCGCCCCGATCAAGGAATAGGGTCGTGTACTCGCTCTACTGAAAATCTTCACTAGAATCGAATGCAAGGGATTTATTTCCTGCCAAAGAGCTATCAGTTAGCGCTATTCAGTAATCTGAGTACGCCACCAAACGGTAAAGGTCCAAATTTCTGACCCCAAGCGCATATCCGGACAGGTCCAGATCCTTGAGAGAAGAGTTTATACCATCTGGTGCATCTTAAGCTAGGGTTCAGCTGTGTCGTACGATCCGGTTTCAAAGTGGGAGGAGTTCATCCGTTCGAGATACTGGGATGCGCTCCTGAAGGTGGCAGAATCCTATCCGTCTACGCGAAGTCTTATCGTGGACTTCGCCGACCTGGATAGATACGACACCGATTTTGCGGATGACCTGCTCGAGAATCCTGATGTGTTGCTGGATGCTGCGCAGAATGCTCTGCAGGAGATCGTTCTTCCGGTAGATGTCGATCTGAGTAGGGCGCATATCAGAATTGTCGATCTCCCACAGCATCTCAAGACCAGGGAGCTCAGAAGCGATCACATTGGGAAGCTCATAGCAATCGAGGGGCAGGTTAGGACAGCCACTGAGGTTCGGCCGAAATTGACCACAGCGGCTTATGAATGCCAGCGGTGCGGACATGTCTTTTATGTTGAGCAGTCGGGAACGAAGTTCATCGAGCCCTACGAATGCCCCAATGATGCTTGTGATAGAAGGGGTCCCTTCAGGCTCCTCCCCAAGAGATCCACGTTTGTTGATGCACAGAAGGTTCGCATCCAGGAGTCCCCCGAGGATCTGAGGGGTGGTGAGCAGCCCCAGACACTTGATGTGGAGCTCAGCGATGATCTTGTTGGCAAGATCTTCCCTGGGGATAGGGTGATCATCAACGGGATCTTGCGCTCATACCAAAGAACGACGCAGAGCGGAAAGAGCACGTACTTCGACCTGTTTCTTGATGGCATCAGCATCGAGATGATGGAGCAGGAGTTTGAGGAGATCGAGATATCACCAGAGGACGAGAAGCGCATACTCTCTTTGAGCAAGGATCCGGATATCTACAACAAGATAGTGAGGTCCATCGCGCCATCCATCTATGGCTATGAGGATGTTAAGGAGGCTCTAGCCCTCCAGCTCGTCTCTGGCTTCTCCAAGAGGCTGCCAGATGGCTCCAGAATCAGGGGTGATATTCACATACTCCTCGTGGGAGATCCTGGCGTGGCGAAGTCGCAGCTTCTGAGGTACATGGCAAAGCTATCTCCCAGGGGCATATACACATCTGGAAAGAGCTCGACATCGGCTGGACTTACGGCGACTGCCATTAAAGACGAACTGGGAGATGGACGATGGACAATAGAAGCTGGCGCGCTTGTTCTTGCTGACAAAGGAATCGCAGCAGTAGATGAGATGGATAAGATGAGCCCCGATGATCGTTCGGCACTCCATGAGGCGATGGAGCAACAGACGATCAGTGTCGCAAAGGCGGGCGTTATGGCAACGCTCAAGTCAAGGTGCGCTCTGCTCGCAGCAGCGAACCCAAAGATGGGGAGGTTCGATAAATACGAGCCTATCGCGCCGCAGATCAATCTGACCCCTGCACTGATGTCCAGATTCGATCTCATATTCGTGCTCACAGACGAGCCCGATGTTGAGAGAGATTCTCAGATAGCCAACCACATACTTAAGAGCAATTACGCCGGCGAGCTGTCAAGCCAGCGCAGCATAAACCCCTCTATAAAAGATTACGATATCGAGAGCGCCACGGAGATCATCAAACCTGAGATAGAGCCCGAGCTTCTTCGGAAGTATGTTGCTTATGCCAGGAAGAACATATTCCCTACGCTTACAGAGGTGGCGATGGAGAGGTTCAGAGAATATTACATCAACCTGAGAAGCCAGGGGCAGGATGGGAACAAACCTGTTCCGATTACGGCGAGACAGCTGGAGGCACTTATACGCCTTGGAGAGGCAAGCGCCAGACTGAGACTCAGCAACAAGATCACAGAAGAGGATGTCGATAGGGTTATACGAATCATGGAGTCTTGCCTGAAGAAGGTTGGCGTTGATCCCGAGACCGGCATGCTCGATGCGGATATCATAAGCTTGGGGATGAGCAAGAGCATCAGAGACAAGACAAAGCTGATGCTGAGTATCATAAAAGAGATCGGCGGGAAGGATGGGGCTCAGCTCGAGGATGTTCTACAGAGGGCGGAGGCAGAGGGGATAGACAGAGATAGAGCAGAGGAGATAATCTCCCGCTTGCGACAGGAGGGGTCACTGATACAGACAAGCAGAGGCACACTCAGAGCTGTATGATGGAGCAGGGCACAGACTCCGGTCTTCAGGCCCGAGAGGAAGTCACAGGTAGAGATGCGAAACCTCGCTCTTCGGGGAGAGTCGAGCCGGGACGTGCCCGATAAGGGTCTAACTTCAATAAACTAACATCAACAAACCAAAAGCCATAAAGCTCGTTTATTCGTATTCTCGACGATCGATCAGACGTGCGTACTGAGATCTTCCTAGCCGCCATATGAGAGATCTATCTTTATAGCAAGTGGGCTATCACATAAATCCATGGAGCTATGGAAGATTCTGATGATATGCCTTCTGATGCTTCCGATATTCTTCGTGTTAAACTACCTGGTTGTTGTTTATCTGGTTCGGAGCAGAAGAGAAAGGGAGATGAGAGTCGAGAAGGCTATTGGAGAATCAATTGGAAGAGATTACAGATCCAATAAGTTTGTAACAAGACGATACAGACCCAGAAGGCCAAGATAGAGGTGCAGTTAAGTTAGCTATAAGCAAGAGACTCCGAAAAACCTTCATATCCAATGATACCGTATTTCCAAATCGTCAAGATCTCATGACGGATCGCGGGTTAATTTCGAGTTAAAGTTATATACGGCATATTTTTATTAGCACTGTGCTGAGGTATGGATATTTCGCGGTGTGATTACAAAGCGCAGGGAGGATAGAATATGAAAAGCAAGCTCTCGAGAACTGCATTCGTGCTGATGTTTCTCGCGGCACAGATTGTTTCCACAGCGGTATCGCAAGACAATCTGCAGATATCACAAGTTTATGATGTGGATCAATATTTCAGGCAGAAGCCGACCTATGACATACAGCAGTTTGTGAAGACCCAGGATGTATATGATGTTGAGATGTACTTCAGGCAGAAACCGCTATACGACGTTCAGGCTTATTTCAGGCAGAAGCCGACCTATGACATACAGCAGTTTGTGAAGACCCAGGATGTATATGATGTTGAGATGTACTTCAGGCAGAAACCGCTATACGATGTTCAGGCGTATTTCAGGCAGAAGCCGACCTACGACATACAGCAGTTTGTGAAGGCAAAAGACACTTATGACATCAGAAAGTACGCAACGACAACAAAGCCGCCATACCATACAATCGCAACAAGGCCTTAGAATCATGCAGGGCTGATCCCGGCCATTCTGATGGCGGGATACAGCCTCAAGCTATTCATCCGTAAATTTGTGTGTAGTCCCGAATTTCTATCAACTTTCATCCCAACACAAATTTCACAGCACGTTTTCCCGACGTGGTGATCTTCCGCTTAGTTAGGTTTTATTGCGCTTCCTTATGGCGTTAGTGGGTCTGTCTGATACTGCTGTGTTGAAATAATGTTCATAACTCCAATAGCAGAGCGTTCATTCATACGAATAAAATTTCGGTATGAATTGATATCTATCGCCCACATCACTTCGAATTATTCAACATATTATCGGATACCAAAGATTCCAAAACTCTTCACCACTTTTCCCAAAAAGACTAAATACCATTTTAACAAAATACCTACTAAGGTGTAGTGGTAAAAATGAAAAGCGTATTTCCGTACTGGATTGGTCTTCTTGCTGTAGCGTGTGCGGCTATGTTCCTATCCGGGCTGCTCTGAGGTGCAGAGCTATCAGAGCTAGCACATTGTGGAGCTGATCTTCAGCGCACATGACTGACCTAAACGGCTTCCTGGACTTCAGGCTGGGAATGAAAAGCCGCCCTTATTTTTTAGCACCTAACATAATATCCCGCGATTTTGGCTCAGAATCTGTAAGGTGTTGTTGCCATGAAAAACCCTAACAATCAACCGGAGCCGATATGTTAGCATTGATGTCAGAAAGAATCGACCGCAATCATCTTGAGCGCGTTGAGATGCTGAGGTCAAATTTGCATTGGACTAGCCGAACTTACTAGCAGTCCATAAGACCTGTCCAGATAAGCGCTTAGGCCAGAAATTTGAAACTTTACCGCTTCTGCATGTCAAGGAAACACTTAATCCTTATTCGTACAGGTCCAGTCCATAATCCGCAACGTTTAAGAGATTGACGCCGAGGGTGAGATTCGAACTCACGAGACTCTTTCGAGTCACCAGCTCTCCAGGAGTTTCACTCCAGGCTGGCGCCCTACCACTAGACGACCTCGGCACCTTTGCTCAGCTTCCACCGTCTTGGGTAAATACCTGGATCCATTATCACCCTTTCGGTCGATGCGATTATGCCGCTCTTCGCGCGCACCATCTCATCGCTTGAGATCGTAGCCTTACCTACGGCGACCGCCTCTCCTTTCAGGGTGCAGATCACAACGAAATCGCCCTTGTTTATATCAGTTTCCAAACTCAACAGCCCGGGGGCTGCAAGCGGGGCTCCGTGGCAGATCGCATCGACAGCGTTATCCGAGATAACCAGCTTTGGCAGATGGCTGAGCGCGCGTTCCACAGGCAGAACCGCCTTTCTCAAAGCGCTCTCGTCGCCAGACTCCTTCCAGATCTCGTAGGCATCTTTGAGCTTGTGCAATGTCACGAGGCTCTCATCCTCAGCGAACGGCCCGGCCTTTGTCCTTCGCAGCTCCTCCATGTTCGCACCACAGCCGAGCGCGAGACCTATGTCGTAGCAGAGCTTTCTGATGTATGTTCCAGCCTCGCACCCCACCTTCATGAGAACTCTCTGCCCTTCGATCTCGAGGATCTCCAGGTAGTATATCTTCCTGGTTCTGAGGTTTCTCGCGACGCTCGACTTCAGCGGCGGTCTCTGGTATATCTCGCCGACGAACTCCTCGCAGACCTCCATGATCCTTCTGCGCGGAACCTGCTCATGCGTTCTCATGAGACATACATACTCTTTGCCAGCTGTCAGCAAGAACTCCACCACGCGCGTCGCATCGCCAGTGAGCACAGGCAGGATACCAGTGACCTTCGGGTCCAGCGTGCCGCTATGGCCCGCCTTCTCAATATCTAGTATCCTCTTCACCCATGCGACGACCTCATGGCTCGTCGGTCCAGACGGCTTGTCCAGATTTATCGCGCCCAGACGCAGATGCTCCTTGAGATCTCTCATCTCCGGCGCGCATCCATATGATGGATCGGTAACGCCTTCGCGCCTTACGATCGTCTCTCTCTGACGCTCGGCTGGAAGTTTCAAGCTTTTAGAGAGCCTCGCTCGTGAGGTCGCCATATGCTTGCTCCTACTTGAGGGCCCTGATCGCTGCGAGCGCGATCGCCAGCGTGCCCTTTTCGTCCCATCTGCCCGTGTCAATCACAAGATCGTATATGCTGAGATCGTTGATATCTATGTTGTAGTACATCTTGTACCTTCTCGCCTCGCACTCCTCCCGCGACCTAGCCTCAGATAGAGCCTCCTCCAGCGTTTTGTTCTCCCTCTTGGCTATCCTACTAGCTCTCACATTCAGGGATGTCTTGAGCATTATCTTGAGGTCCGCGTCGAGCATATGTCCCGCTAATCTTCCCTCGAAGATGCCGCTGCCCTTCTTAGCAAGGCTTCGCTGGGCGTTATCTATCATATAATCTATCTCTGGACCCAGCTCTGCGAGCCTCCCGAGCTCCTTGAGCGTGAGACCGCGATCGGCCGCGATCTTCCTGAATAGATCCCCGGAGTTAATCCATCGCAGGCCGAGCGCTTCTGAGAGCCCCTTCGCAAGCGTGCTTGTTCCAGACCCAGGTGGTCCGCTGATGGTTATTATCATTCCATACCGCCAATATCCAGTGCCTTTCGTATGATCTGAGATACCGGGATCGAGCAGACAAAGTACCAGTAGAACCAGTAGAGTATCGGCCCCCAGACGATGCGGTTGATGTTCTGCTCACCCCAGAACGGGAAGACCATGGTTATGCTGTGTTGGTCGATGTACAGATAGGCCCACATGAACAGCGGCACCGAGACTATTCCGATGTAGGCCATGGGCTTCAGCTGCATCTTCATCATCTTTCCCTGATCGCCCATCATCTCAAGCTGTTTGTTCTGGAGCTGCTGGACGCGGGCCTGATCGCCTGCTAGCTGGGCAGCCCGAAGCTCCGCCTGGAACTCCCTCATCCTGAGCTGCTGCTCCCTCAAAAACTCCCAGTCCATCGTGTATTTCTGTATCAGACTCGCATAAAGGCCGGTGATGGCAGCGAGCACGAAGAGGACCATGTGGAAGGGGAGTATCTGCGGAAGCCAGCCGATGATGAACTCCATCGCGGTGCCTATGGCCACCCGGAATTCGTGGCTCAGCATTATGCCGATGGTGAGCACGAATCCCACGCTGAGCGCAAGCGTATCTATCGACTCTATGAGCTTCGACCTCATGTACTCTCCCCGAAGATCCTCTGCATCATCGGGTACATCTCCTGTATCTGCTCGCTTGCGATCTGCTCGTAGAGCCTGTACATGATCGATACCGCGAGCAGCAGCCCAGTTCCACCCGCGCCGCCGAGAGTTCCGAGCAGGCTTGCAATGACTGTGAGTAGACCGATTATCGCTCCGCCGATGACCGTCACTTTGGGTATGTAACGCTCCATCATGCGCTCTATGATCGCCGGATTTCTTCTATGTCCTGGTATCTGGAGACCTGAGGCATAGATCTTCGCGGCTATGCTCTTAGCTCCCATTCCCGTCGTCTCGATCCAGAATATGGCGAATATTATCCCGCCTATTATAAGGAAGGCCGTATCGGTGATGACATGCAACCATATCTGCCATCCAGCTATCGGATCTATCCCGAGCTCGACAAGGCCGGGGGTTGCTTGAGATACCATGCTGGGTATCCAGTCGCTCGGCCCGTGTATCGGAGAGAGGTAGTACATCAGGCCGGATACCGGCTGTGGCGAGGTGGCGCTTATCGGAGCGCCTGTGGCTGCGTCGAACTTAGCAGATGAGAGGAAGGTGCCAAGCCAGCTCGTGTATGCTGTATAGACTATCCTCACACCCTCTGATGTTGTTTCCGCGGTCGTTACAGCCCCCAGCTTCGCGGTGATGAGCGCCCCGACCATCTCGATGTTGGCTTGCAGCGCTCTCACGAGGATCATCGGAAGCACGCTCGCGTATACCAGCTTTACCGGGAACCGCCCCCTCGCGCCTCTCACCCTGCTGTGCGCCAGAGGTATCTCGATCCTTGTGCTCTCAACCAATACCACTAGAAGTATTATGCCGATTGTGGAGATCAAGGCGAGAAGCCCGCCTGTCACGAATATGAACTTCAGTCCCTCGGATGTGAATATCTCATCTAGACCTATCAACCTCAGCCTGATTATGGAGATCCATTTGGGTATGATCCCTATTGGTAGCCCTCCATCGCCTGTGGCCCAGTTGAACAGGCCGGTGACGAGCTGCTGGCTCACACCCGCAACTATGAAGAGACCGACGCCTGAACCGATGCCCCACTTGGAGACGATCTCGTCCATGTAGAGTATGAGAACCCCACCGAGGCATACCTGCAGAAATATTATCAGCGAGATAACCGAGAGCGAGACGCCGAGTACCGAGGCAAGCGTCTGGTCTGGGAGCAGATATCCGCCGGTGATCTGCGGAAGCGCCTCGACAACTATCATTACAAAAACGAGGGCCTTCTGTGTTCCCTGGAATATGGCCTGATCCCGCGGATCCCTGAGGTTGAGCTTTATGATCTCAGCGCCGACCAGGAGCTGCAGCACTATCGACGCTGTCACGATCGGCCCAATGCCCAGGAGCATCAGCGAGCCGAAGGAGCCTGCGAAGAATGCTCTGTAGTAGCCGAATAGATCTATCGAATGTTTGGAGAGGCCGAAGAGGGGGACGTTGGATAGTATGAAGTACAACAGCAGTATCCCAACAGTCCAGCCGAGCTTCCTCTTGAAATGGACATGTCCGGCAGGCCTCTCTACAGCAGGCAGCCTCTTTACAAAAGGCTCTATCGCATAGAAGAAACTTTGCTGATTCATAGTATCACAGCTTCACCACCAGCGGCCTCGATCTTGCTCTTAGCTGAGGCGGAGAATGCAGCTGCTGCGACCGTTAGCCTTCTTGTGACCTTTCCCTTTCCCAGGACCTTCATGCCATGCAGCTCTATCCTGCCCTCAGGCCCCACCATCTCATCAAGCACTCCAACATTTATGGTATTGATATCGAATGAATTGGGCCTGACGAAGCCATGCTTGCCCATCGCCTCTCCGCGTATTATCGATCTTACCCAGTGATGCTTGCAAGTGCCTGCGTTTCCACGCCCGCCTCTGGAGCCGCCGCCCCTCTGGTTCTTGTGCTTTCCATGATATGTCCTGTGACCGCGCTTCTCCTTTGTATGCTCCCTGACCATGATATCACCTCATCTTCTTTATGAGCTCGGCTATCGACTCGTGGTAGCCCAGCTCGCCCCTTTCCTTGACGGTCTTCTTTATCCCTCGGTGGCCCTTACGCGGAGGGTGCAGCCTGAAGACCGGCTTTATCCCGAAATCCTTCAAACTCGCGGCCCCTGAAGATACCGCATCAGCGAGCTCACGTATGCTCTTGTACGGAGAGATCTGACTGACCACCTCATCTGTAAGACGCCTGTTTCCGCTGAGCCTTCCGCGCCTTTCAAGCAGCATCGCCAGAAGATCGGCATCGGCTTTACCCCAGGCGACATAGTCCTTGACCACCTGTATCATGCCGCGGTAGTGCTCGTCCTCTCTCACGAAGACGCAGTGGTTCACTCTGTGAAGACGGAGCATGCTCAGGGTATCTCGGATCTGCGGTTTTGTGTTCACTTCACCCCTGAGCCTGATTATCGCGTACATCCTCAAGACCTCACAGTTATGGTGTTAAGGAGCGCATTGTATGTTGCCTTGGCGAAGTTGAGGGTTGTTCTCGTTGACCCTTCTGTCCTGGTCCAGACGTCCTTTATGCCGGCCATCTCCATTACCTTCTTCGCCACATCTCCGGCTGATAATCCAAGACCTCGCGGTGCGGGCATCAGATATATGCGCACGCTTCCGGAGCTGCCGGCTACCTTGTAAGGCACGGTATGTTCCTGACCGCAGCCGCACTCCCAGCTGCCACAGCCCCTCTTTATCTTAACAACGTTCAGCTTTGCGTTCTCTATGCCCTTCTTTATAGCGCCGCCGACCTGGACGTCCTTCCCATGGCCTATGCCTATGTATCCATCCCTGTTTCCGACGATCACGGTTGTTCTGAACTTGACCCTTCTCCCGGAATCGGTCATCCTCTGCACCATTGTTATATCCAGAACCTCGTCCTCGAGGCCGGGGAGCAGAAGATCGATTATCTGGTGCTCTTTTATGGGAAGGCCTGACTTCACGGCTTCCTCGAATGTTGTGACCTGACCTTCATATACGAGCCTGCCGAGCCTGGTCTTTGGCACCCACTCCTCTTCAGTCTCATATCCCTTGATCACGATCTCACCTCTAGTATCTTCTCCCTAGCGGCCTCGAACTGTGAGACCACATCCACTCCAGTGTAGTCCTTTATGACCTCTCCACGGATCCTGGACTCATCCGGGAAGATCTCGGGGTCATGGGGAACGTTTACTCCGGCATCCACGACGCCCTTCAGGGCGGCATATACCCTGCTTCCCTTGGAGTTCGAGTGCAGGCCTATGTCCAGTATGCCCTCCTCGTACCCCATTGCGAGCATCTTCTTTCCGAACAACAACCCCGTAAGGTAAGCAGCAGGCACGTTGCCCGTGCTGTGTTCAAAACCATAACTCTTGAGCTGCTTCGAGTTGACCGACAGGAGCGTCCTGTCACCCTTCAGCTCAGCAATCACTAACTGTACTGTGATGTTTGCATTGCTCTTCCTCACAACCACCCTGGGCATCTTGGATAAGAGGAGCCTGTATCTAACATGATAGTTAGTTCTGCCCTCTCTCCGCCTTCGGAAGGGCACCTTATATCGTGGTCCTGTAGCCAAATAGAATCACTCTCTCATGAGGCCTTTAGCCTTTATGTAAGCATCAAGATGTGCAATGCTCCTGTACTCTCCGCCTTTCGCCTTCCTGTATAACAGCCTGTATGCGTGCTGGTCTATCTTTCTGCTCTCCTTCAGCTCTCTCAGACGCCTGCGGAGCGCGCGGATCCTGCTCATCCAGAGATCTTTCGATGGAGCTCTAGCGCCCTTCGCGCCTCTTCGCCGACCGGGTCCTTTTCCGTGGCCGTAAGCCCTTTTTGCGGCCCTGGCCCTAAACCTAGCTCGGCTGTTGCCTTTCTTCGGCTTTGCTTTTATATTACCGGCATCTATCTGAGCGCGGATATCCTCTCTGGTTATAGCTGCAGCCAGCTCCTCTGCGACTGAAGGATCGGGATTTATCCAGATCCGGCTCTCGCCAACTCCTAGCTCGCTGGCCGCAAGCCTTCTCTGCACGCTGAAGTCGGGCACCTCACTCGCCTCCGGTCTTTGGATTCAGAATCTTCAGATTCATCTCTCTGGCCATAGCCTCGATCTTCTCCCTCTTGCGCATACCAACGGTCCTGGCTATTCTGACAGCACAGCCCTCTGCCTTTTTGAGATCGTCCACGCATCTCACAAGGATCTCTTTCATTCCGGAGGGATGCAGCCCTCTGACAGCTCTTGGACTTCCGAAGCCGGGCCTGACAAGCCGTCCCTTTGCCCTGACCTGCTGCCTGAGCTTGTTATGCAAGCCCCTCGGCCTGCGCCAGCTATCGCCAAGTCGCGCCTTCTTGTGGGAGTCGTGCCTCCTGAACTCCGGCTTCTTCGCCTTCTGTCTAGCTCTGACTCTGAGCAACCTGTCCATCTCTGTTCACCTCTTATCCACCAGATATATCCCGTCCTGGAATATCCTGATATCAAAGCCCCTGACTCTAGTAGCTTGCTCTATGTTCGCCATCGTCTGGCCTACTGACTCCTTGTCTATGCCGCTGATCAGTATCTCGTCCTTCTTGATCTCAACATTCGCATTTCCTACTATCTTAGCAAAGCGCGGCTTCCTTTCGCCGAGGAAGTTGCTTATCACCACCTCTCCATCAGCTACCTTGACCTGAATTGGGAAGTGCGAATATACCACCTTCATTCTGTATTCAAAGCCCTCTGTCACACCCTTGATCATGTTCTTAATATGCGCAGCTATTGTACCCATCATAGCCAGGTGCTGCTTCCTTGTTATCCCAGATGCAATCAGTATCTCCGAATCCTCTCTCTTTATCTCTATGCCTGGATACCAGAGCTCCCTAGAGAGCTCGCCCTTAGGTCCTTTTACTTTTACACTGTGCCCTGCAATCTGAACGTCAACGCCATCCGGGATATCCAAACGACGAACCACCTCTTTGACCATGGATCATCACCTAGTACACATAGGCCAGCAGATGGCCGCCTATACCACGCGCTCTGGCGTCGGTATGTGGCATCACACCCTGGCTAGTGCTCACTATCAGCACCCCGAAGTTTCTCGCGGGGAGAAAACGCCTCTCCCACTTCTCCAGCTCGGTGACCTTGGTGGCGAACCTGGGCTTTATGACACCACAGCGGTTTATTCTTCCCAGCAGTTTGACCTTAAACATGCCTGACTTTCCGTCATCGATAAACTCAAACTCGCCGATATATCCCAGATCTGCCATGACCTTCAGCGTCATGGCGATGAGCTTGGATGCCGGCTTTATTATACATTCGGGCTTGCCGACGTTCTCTGCGTTTTTTATAGTGGACATCGCATCAGCGAGCGGATCTAGCAACATAATCTCACCTATGAGTATTTCTCGAAGCCCATATCCCTGGCTATCTCTCGGAAGCACTGCCTGCAGAGGTATATACCGTACTTCCTTACCAGGCCGGGCTTCCTCCCGCAGCGCCTGCATTCGTTAGCGCCTCTACCAAAGCTCTTCTTCTTCATGTAGCCTCCACGACCCGTACTCCAAATCTCTTCTGGACGAATTCCATCGCCTCATCCCTCTTGATCTTATGCGAGTTTGGAAGTTTCCTCCGGGCCACACGCCTCTCTGCTACACGATAACCTGCCCTCTTCAGCGATACCGCCACGTCCATGCCGAAGATGCCGACCTCGGGATCGTACTTCATCCCTGGAAAGTCCGTGTGCTCCTCGATACCAAAGGCGAAGTTGCCGTTCTCATCAAACTGGCTCTTCTTAATGACATTCCCTGCCACCTTGAAAGCAGTCTCCAAGAACTCCTCCGCCCTCTTGCCGCGGAGTGTAACCCGAGTGCCAATGGGCTCTCTCTTCTTTATTCCAAAGGTTGGGAGCGTCTTTTTCGCCCTGGATCTGATGGGAGTCTGACCGGTTATCTCCGAGAGTATCGACTCCGCATTCACAAGGCGCTGGCCGCTCTCGCCCACGCCTATATGTACCACGACCTTCTCTATCCTCGGATCGAGATTCATCTGCCGGCCTCCAGTTCGATCACAGGCGTATCTTTGCCGATCATGAATACGTAATCGATGATGGTATCGATATCGCCATCCGGTGCAGAAAGCGTGACCCTGTTCGGCATAGAGCTTCTCACTATTTGAACGGATTTGATTCTGCCGATCTTTCCGGTGTGAGATCCGCCCGTAACCACAGCGAGATTCCCAACATCGAACTTTATAACATCCTCTATGCTCCGTTCTGGCAGGGATAAGAGCAGAGAATCTCCTGTCTTAAAGTCGCCCTCTGCAAGGATGTTGGATCCATCGCTCAGGTTCAGCTGGGTCCTGTTGCCCTTCTGGGTCGTCTTATTTTTTATCCGGACCACTTTCTTCGGCTTCTCCGGTGGAATCTCTATAAGCACGAAATACCCTTGGGTGTTCTTGACCATTCTGTACTGCTTGTTCAGAGCAGGAACTGTTATAACATCAAATATCCCTACCGGAAAATTCGCGTCCCTTCTCACGGTTCCGTCGACCAGCACCCCGCCCTCATGTAGGATCCTCTTGACCTCACGAGCATTATCAGCTAGCTTCAGTAGATCCCTGACGACAACCATGAGTGATAGACTCTCATCTGCTGAATGCGGCCCTGGCCTTGGCTTCGCTATCCACTTGCTGGTCTTTCTCGGTATAGGCCAGCTTCTCGGTATCGTGACCCTCTTCCTGTGCACTTGAATCACCTTGAGAATATCTTCTCGCGCTCGCCGTCCTCGAGATCAAGTTTCGTGATCATGACGTTTGATGGATGTACGGGCCTTGGAACCTCGGTCCCGTCGGCGCGGAAGTTGCTGACTCCTGCAACTGTTATCACGCCTCCCTTGAGATCGACGGTGAGTACCTCACCCTCCACGCCTGCATGATCGCCGCGCATGACCTTCACGGTATCGCCCTTTTTGACCTGAGCGCTTCTCTTCTTATACTCCTTCCGCAGCTCCGGACTGAGCATAGCATGCATCAGCTTCTGTCTGACGTGAAGCGGAGCATTGAATCTTTCCTTACGCTGCTTGCGTGGCTGTTTGCTAACCATAACGATCACACTATCATCGCTGCTGACGATGCTATCTTGCCAAACCGCTCTGCCACTTCTCTGGCCACAGGTCCTTTTATCTCAGAACCCTTTGGAACGCCATCCTCGTCGGTTATAACCGCTGCATTGTCCTCGAACTTGACTCTGAGACCATCCGGCCGCCTGAACTCCTTCTTCTGTCTGATTATGACGGCATTGAATATCTGTTTCCTCATCTCAGGGGTTCCTTTTTTGACGGAGACAACGACCATGTCGCCTATGCCAGCGCAGGGTTGCCTGTTTTTAACGCCACGGTACTTCTTTACCGAGACGACGAAGAGCGTTCTAGCGCCCGTGTTGTCGGCGCATTCCAGATATGTCCCTGTGTTTATCGACCTGGGGATCTTCGCTTTATTTCCCCTCATCGCAGAACCTCCACAACCACAAAGGACTTTGTCTTGCTCAGGGGCCTGCACTCAGCAATCCTGACCCGCTCTCCTGTCTTAGCGCCTATGCACGGCGGGTTATGAGCATGGATCTTCGATCTGCGTTTCTCATATCGCTCGTACTTTGCTATTCGCTTCTTGAACTCTCTCATAACAACCACGGTTCTGGCCATCTTATCGCTGACCACGACCCCCTCTAGGACCTGGCCGCGGACCGGCAGAGAACCGTGGAAGGGACACTTCGGATCGTTGCAGGCCTCCTTGGGCGCGCTCACGTCCAGTCCGATGTCTCTCATAATTTCCACCTCAATATTTGCATTCTTTTATTTATTCTGTTCTCGGGTTGTGAGATCAAAACAGAGCCCGCGATCCTCACCTTCTGCCCGTCTGGCAGCGTAAAGATGAAGCTTGTGTGGGCCTTTGGGACGCGCCTCAAGCCGCGCTGCGTCTCGATAACGAAGGTGTTCCTCGTCTCATCTACCACCAAGCCTCTCATGCCAAGCATGGTGCGGTTTGGGGTATCGATCACCTCGACCGTCAAACCTATCAGCTCATGCCTGGCTATGTTACCGGGACTGATCATCACTTCTTGACGCGCTCCCTCTGTACGGTCTTCATCCTGGCGATGGTCCGACGTATCTCTTTTATCCGTCCTGGCTTCTCAGGAGCGCCGCCAGCTCTTACAATACCTCTTTCGCGTATCAGCTCCACTTCCAGCTTGTGGAGCTCCTCTTCAAGCTCCTCGGAGCTCATGTTCCGAATCTCATCGATCCTGAATATCGCCATGGACATCAGCCTCGCTCTTCTGCTCCTCTGTTACATCCTGAGATCCGGGTAATTCCTCGGAAGAAGCGGGTTCCGTTGATTCGAGGAGCTTGTCCAGCTCGCTCTTCTGCTCCTCTGGAGGTGCCTCAGATGTCGCCTTCTCTGCTGGAGCAGCCTCTGGCGCAGTAGCCTCCTTCGCTTCTGCCTCCTTTACTGGGGCTTTTATCTGGAAATCATCCGGCAGGACCGCTCCTGGCGGGACAATCCGGACCTGACAGCCTATGGCCCCGAGCTTCTTCACAGCCACTGAATAGCCTTTATCGACTATCTCCTCCGCAGGCTTTCCTGAGTGTTTAATGTAGCCAGCGAGGAACTTCTCGACGCGAGCCCTTGGACCCGTTAACTTGCCGCTTATCACTATCTCGCATCCGAGCGCGCCGGCATCCATCACCCTACGAAGCATCGACTGTCCTGCCTTGCGGAAGTACCAGCCGTGCTCCAGAGAGCTGGCAAGCCTGTTGGCCACGACCCTCGCGTTCAGATCCCCCTTTCCGACGTCCTGAACGTCTATCTGGGGGTTGTCGAGCCGGAACCGCCTCTCCAGATCCCTGGTGATCTTGCGGATCAGCTTTCCTCCCTTTCCAATAACCATACCGGGCTTCTCAGCATAGACCGTGATCTGGGTGCCCATAGGGGTTCGGTTCATGACCATACCGCCGTACCCAGCCCGATCCAACTCCTTAGCGAGATATTCGTCGACAAGGGCCTTGGTGAATCCCTCCTGAACGAACTTCTTCTCTACAGCCAACCTAGCTCACCTCTGTCAGTATCATCTCTATAGATACGGTCTCCTGGTTCTTCGGCGTGGCCCTTCCCATAGCTCTAGGCATCCAGCCACGGATCGTCCTGCCCTTCTTTGTGTTAGCGTATCCAATCCTGAGCTTATCTTTATCGAGGCCCTTATATTCGGCATTTCCAATCGCATTCTCAAGCACCTTGAGAACGGCCCTGGCGGCTTTCTGGGGGAATCGCCCAGCTGGCCATCCGACCAAGCCGCGCTTGTGGGGCACGTTTCTGTTGTACCTTCTGAAAGGCACAGCTCTCTTCAGGGCTATGACATCCTGCAGGTATCTCTCAGCAGCCTCTGCTTTCATGCCGCGGATGGCTCTGCATATCTCTCTAGCGTGCTTCGGTGAGATGGGAAGCTCAACTCCCATCGCCCTTGCGAAGCGCCCCTCGGGGGTAATCGAGTATTTCAATCGTCCCACTAGACACACCTCACTTCAGCGGCACGAACTTGCTCGACCGCGTTGCTCCAACACCTGCAGCGCCGTGAATCACCCGGGCTCTTGTCAGGGCATACTCTCCTAGGTAATGCCCGATCATCTCCGGTATGATCTCCACCGACTGGAAGGTCTTTCCGTTGTGAATCTCCACAACCTTGCCAACCATCTCAGGCAGTACTATCGTATCTCTGAGATGCGTCCTGGCGCTACCCCGCGCCTTCAGCTTGGCCATGAACTTCTTCTGCTCCTTTGATAGGCCTCTCTTGAGGCTCCTCCGCTGCCTTGCTGGAAGCAGCTCGGCTATATCCTCTAAGCGCATCTTTACGAGCTCAGAGACCTTGTAGCCCCTGTAGGTGAACTCCTCCTTCCTCTTGGGAAGTTTGGACCCTGCTCTCTTTGCCACAACATCCTCCTCCTAGCGTTTGCCCGTCCTGCGAGCTGCTATCGATCCGACCTTGCGTCCGGGAGGTGTTCCCCTGCTTACGGTCTTAGGCCTGCCAGGATGCTGACGTCCGCCTCCACCGAAGGGATGATCTACGGCATTCATCGCCACACCCCTGACCTTAGGCCATTTAAGCGCTTTCGATCTGTACTTGTAAAAGCTCTTTCCGGCTTTTACCAAGGGTTTTTCGGTTCGACCGCCACCCGCGACGACGCCTATCGTTGCCATGCAGTTCGGATTGAGCCACTTCATCTCTCCGCTTGGAAGCTGAACCACTGTCGCTCCAACATCATGTGCCACCAGTATAGCGTAAACTCCGCTTGCTCTTGCAAACTGTCCGCCGTGACCCGGCTTGGACTCTATGTTGCATATAGGCATGCCCTCTGGTATGCTCGCTAGAGGCAGAGTATTGCCCGGCTGTATCTCTGCGCTTGGGCCACATGAGATCTCCTGTCCCACATATGTTCCCTCGGTGGCGAGGATGTAGTGCTTCTCTCCGTTCTCGAGCTTAACAAGCGCTACAGGAGCCGTTCTCGCCGGATCGTGCATTATCTCCTCTACAACACCGCGAACAACATCACCGCTGAACTTTATGTGCTTGATATCCGCCCTGTATCTGTGTGATGGCGCACGATATGTGGGCGTTCCACGACCTCTGTTCTGCGATATTATTCTTTTGCCCATTGCTACCACCTTACAGCAGGCCCAGCCTCGTGGCCAACTCATTGGCTGTTTTATCACCGGCCAGCTTTACGATCGCCTTCTTCTCGCCCCGGGGAGTGATCATCGTCCTCACAGCGACTACCTCGACGTCGTAGAGATCCTCGATCTCCTTCTTGATCTGAGACTTTGTGGCCTTCAGATCGACTATGAATTCTATAGTATTATATTTATCAATAAGATTTGTGACCTTCTCGGGGACATAAGGGCATTTTACGATCATAGACGCTCCTCCAGGATCTTCAAGGACGGCTCGCTCCAGACTGTAAGCCTGCCAGCATGCGTTCCAGGCGCCAGGAGCTCGGCATTCAATTTATCCGCTGTCACGAAATCGACGCCGGGAAGGTTGCGGGCTGCCCTGCTTATTCCATTGTCGGATGCGCCCACGATCAGAATGCTCTTCGGTTGCTTGAACCTTCTTCCTCTGAGCTTGCCCTTTCCTGCACGCACCTTTCTTCCGTTTTTAGCTCTCAGCACATCCTCCCAAAGTCCAGCGGCCAGCAAAAACCTCCTGAGCTCCGAGGTCTTGGTTATGCTCTCAAGATCGGCTTTAACGACGACCGGTATATCTCCTCTGAATAAATGTCCTCGTGCCATTACGAGATCGGCTCTTGCTGTCGCAGCTATGGCGGATCTCAACGCCTTTATCCTCTCCTTCTCGTTGATCTTCTCGCTCAGAACCTTTGCTGGCTGTGGAGGATGTGATGCGCGCCCGCCGCGTGCCATCGGCACGGCAGCTGCCCTTCGTCCTATCCTTGGCACCCTTGAGACGCCATGGCCAGGCCCCCATGATCTCGCAGATGTGTTCATGCCAGCGTAGAAGTGTGGCCCGTAGGGTTGCAATCTGTTGGCCTGGGCTGAGAGCACCGCCTTCTTTATGAGATCCGGTCTGTACTCCTCCTCGAACACCTTCGGAAGGACTATCTCGCCAACCGGATTTCCTGATAGATCGATTACCTTAGCGTTCATCGCGATCCCCGATCAGTCTCCCTGCTTGGACTCCTTGCTGACGTATAATATCTGGGGCGCCTTTGGCGCGAATGCAGCGCCCGGTCTGATCGCCTTGCGCATCCTGATCAGCCTCTTCACAGGCCCCGGGACGCTTCCCTTTATAAGCATGTATTCATTTCTGACCACGCCGTAACCCACGAAGCCACCATCTGGGGTTATATCCATTCCATTTGTGCCGATGGCCAGTATTCTCTTGTTGAACTCCGTCCTCTGATGATATCCCGTCTGGCCGAGCTGTGGAACCCTCCAGCTGATCCTCGCTGGATGCCAGGGTCCTAGGTTGCCCACATGTCTCATCTTGCCTGTGCGAGAGTGTTTTCTCTTCTGAAGCATTATGCCCCAGCGCTTCACCGGTCCCTGCGTCCCCTTTCCTTTTGTCACTGCAGAGACGTCGATCCAGTCTCCAACGCTGAAGATGCTGCTCACAGCTAGCTGATTGCCCAGCAGGCTCTCTGCAACTTTCAGCTGATCCTCTATGGATCCACCTGTAATTGGTATCTCCATTATCTCAGGCACCTTCTTGGGGATCCCTGTCACAAGCCCCGGATTTGTATGGGCCAGAACCCTCACCTGGCATAGCGCATCTATCTTGGACTCTATATCCTCCAGGGATGCGCCCTTCTTCTCTTTAGGCACTGTTATAGCTCTAGCCAGATCCTTGCTCAGGTTCTCGGCCCAGAGTTCGCCGGCGGGTTGCATGCCGCCGTTGTACGTCTCATACACCCTGAGCGCAGCTACGCTCATCGGTGGCACCTCTACTACTGTGACGGGCACACTGATCTCCATGCCCTCTGTGAGGCTTCTGGGCCTGTCATCTATCATTATGATATGTGTCATACCAGCCTTATATCCGGCAAAGCCAGCCACGCTGGCCTTCTCCTCTGAGACCCAGGATCTTATCCTTGGGACCTCGCTCTTAGCCCTCTTTCTCGGGCTGAAGGCCAATGAACCCCGCCTCGGTCGGTGTATCTTTGCCATTTACTCCTCCAGATGCACCAGGTTCAGGAGAGCCAGAGTCGAGAAGATAGCTTCCTCGACGCGTACAGTCTCCGTTCCCTGCTGCGGTATTGTGTTTATCACGCAGCATCTCTCCAGCATCTCGCGGCTCAGGAATGCATCAACGCCCCGTGCGGGGGAGCCGAACACTACCGCAAGCCCTTTGGAGCTAGATCTCCCGATTTGCTTGAGCAGATCGAAGCTCACCGGTACGCCCCGTCGGGATGTGGCTACGACGAAATCATCTCTGGAGAGGAGATACTCCTCCGCGCTGTCTACTACTACCGTCTCGTAACCCCAGTACCCGGGGATGTCCTTTCTAGCTACAGGCTCAGCGGCGAGTGGATTCAGCGAAAAGATCCTGACGTTCAGGCGTTGCCCCTTCGGTATCTCCTTTTCGGTTTTGAGGGGTATTGGGCGATCTAGACCGATTTCCACCCATGCGCCACCATCAGATCCGACGCTTTCTACTACCACTCCGACTCTTATCTCGCCTATCTTGAGCGTTGAGCTCCTCGAGCTCACTGGATGATGAGCGGTTCTCAGAGGCGGCAGTACTCCGGCATGTTTGAGCTCTCTCATTCTGGGGAAGAGCAGCTTTCGCAGGTACTGAGGGGTCTCTGCGTACCGCAGCACCGTGCTTATGAACCTCGAATCGTCGAACTCTGCATCGCGATAGACGACGATTTTATCTATGCGGAATACAGCCGCAGCCCTCGCGAGCAAGCCCACCTTCGCGGTGCGAAGGCGCAGGTCTGCCGTCTCCATCGTATAGGAGGACGGTATCAGTATGGACCACTCGCAAGGACCACTCATCAGATTTCCTTCTCTCAAGAGAGAGATCGTATATAAAAAGATTTGCATAGACCTGCTGTGTTGGGTGGCGTACTCAGATTACTGAATAGCGCTAACCGGTGAACTGATAGCTCTTTGGCAGGAAATAAATCCCTTGCATTCGATTCTAGTGAAGATTTTCAGTAGAGCGAGTACACGACCGTGTGTTGAATAATGTTCGGAAATCCAATAGCATGAGGCCGATTCATACGAATCAAATTTTTGATGTGAATCGATGGCTAGCGACCACATCGCCTCGAATTATTCAACACAGCAATACAATGGAAATCTCTTTATACTATAAACAGAGAAGTTTCACGATGGGTGATTAATTGAGCGGTAAGACCGATCATTTAAGAGAGCTCGTCTTGAAGATCGCCCCCACGACTAAGGTGGTCGAGAAGCCAGCTAAAAAACATGGTACTTTAAGGAGCACTTCTGAAATTGAGCAAGCTCTTCTCGGCGTTGTCTCTGAGATGATAAAGGCTTATAACATCCAGACAAAACTCACACCAGAGCAGCTCGCGACTGTTGTAAGACTGTTCTACAAAGGTCTTAGCGATACAGAGATTGCGGAACAGTTGGGAAATCGCGCACTCAATAAGACCGTAAGCCGAGCCCGTATAAAGCTTCATCTATTCCGTGAATCGGATCTCAAGCCGCCATTTGATAAGGAGATCTTCATAAAGCTCTGGGAGGAAGGAAAATCCGTAAAGGAGATGAGCGAGATCCTCCAGGTAGCACCTTCTACCGTAAGCGAGTACAAGAACATATTCGAAAGCCACAGGGCGGCTGAGAAGGACGGCTACCTCAAAAGGTTCGAGGAGATACTTTCCGATCAGGATGTCTCAGAGAGAATGGTCTCTCATATCTCCAAGGACGGCCTCCAGGACACAATGGACACCGATTACGAGGTGGCAGAGGCCTAAAATATAACTGATAATAGTGCCTTGGTTTTCTCAAAAACAACCTTGCATATGATCGAGGGTAGTCTTTATTTTAGCTTTGTCTCGAGATGGTTTGGCAAACTTTTTTTGCCAGAATCTGCATTTCCACAAAATATCAACTGTCCGATCATATGGCTGGCTCTTCGATACCGGCAGTGAGAATCTTCAACCACGCGCTGTCATCTTGCTGGACCATCCGGATGAGATATCCGGATCTAAATAGCCTTGCAGTTTGATCCTTCTAGTCTTCTGTTCTACTCTTAACTATCCCATCCAGACATCATGCAAGTTTCGAAAGTTATATTAATTGAGAGGTGTAAAACATTAATCAAATTTTGAGGTGAATCGCTTGAACGGGGATGTATATAAATTCATAGAGCTGGTCGGCACGTCGACGGTTGGCTGGGAGGATGCTGTAAAGACAGTCGTGGAGACGGCCTCAAAGACGCTGAGGGATTTGAGAGTGGCGGAGGTCACAGAGCTGGATGTGAGATTGGATAAGGGCAAGATCGTCGAGTACAGAGCTAAAGTTAAGCTATCTTTCAAGTACGAGAAGGAAGAGGATTGATCCTCAAAGGCCCAGACTTTTGAGGATTACATTTTTATGAATTCAGCGGCACGAGAGATTATTTCTGTGTCTTTTCTATGTTTTGCGGTGAGTGCTATAATAGCGATACCAACAGCTTGCGAGGGTGAAGCGATTCTCATGGCATAAGGTGCATTCCCCAGAACTCTCATCGAACCGATCGCGAGAAATATTTGGGGGAATTAATGGCCGCGATCTCCGGCTTTAAGCGAAGGTTCGCGGCGCTCCGCTCAGACATACATATCCCCGCGCTCGATCTCTCTGGATGCTTTCTTCCTCAGGGATTCTGCCAGATGCATGTAGTATTTCATGGTATCCGGCGTCACGGAGGGGCCTATCTCACGTATTGCTGAGAGGAAATGCTTCTGCTGTACATTCTCGGAACTCATGTTCTCCCTCAGCGCAAGCCGGCCGGCCTTTCTGCAGATTGCTGCTATGTCTGCGCCTGTGTAGTGCTCAGTCATATCGACAAGAGTATCGATATCGACATCCGGAGCCAGCGGCATGTTCTTCGTGTGTACCTGGAAGATCTTCTTTCTGGATAGCTTGTCCGGCACAGGCACGAGTATCAGCTCGTCGAAGCGTCCCGGCCTCAGAAGGGCGGGATCTATAATGTCCGGCCTGTTGGTCGCGCCAATCACCACCACACCATGAAGCTCCTCCAAGCCGTCCATCTCTGAGAGCAGCTGGTTCACTATCCTCTCCGTAACATGGGGCTCTCCGAGGGCTCCGCCGCGTATTGGAACAAGCGCATCCAACTCGTCCAAGAATATGACTGCTGGAGCAACCTGCCTTGCCTTCCGGAAGATCTCTGCCACCCGTTTCTCGCTCTCGCCATACCACTTCGAGAGGAGAGCGCTGCCTTTAGCTGTTATGAAGTTGGCATCGCTCTCGTTGGCTACGGCCTTCGCGAGCATAGTCTTGCCGGTGCCCGGTGGTCCATACAGAAGTATGCCCTTCGGCGCGTTTATTCCGAGCCTCTTGAAGTTGCTCGCGTAGCGGAGAGGCCACTCCACAGCTTCGATGAGCAGCTGCTTCACATCCTCGAGGCCGCCTATGTCGTCCCAGGTGACCTTCGGAACCTCGACCATGATCTCTCTAAGCGCAGATGGCTGGATCTCCCTGAGCGCAGCCTCGAAGTCGATCCTTTGAACAACGAGTCTGTCCAGGATCTCCTTGGGTATAGTCGGCTCATCCAGATCGATCTCGGGGAGTATTCTTCGGAGTGCGTTCATAGCAGCTTCTCTGCACACAGCGGCTATATCCGCACCCACAAAGCCGTAAGTCAGCTCCGCGAACTCCTCGATATTGACATCATCCGCAAGCGGCATGCCTCTTGTGTGAATCTGGAAGATCTCCTTCCTTCCCTCGAAATCCGGGACCCCCAGCTCGATCTCCCTGTCGAATCTTCCTGGCCTTCTGAGCGCCACATCAAGAGCTTCAGGCCTGTTGGTGGAGCCTATCACCAATACGTTCTTCCTCTCCTTCAGGCCGTCCATGAGTGAGAGCAGCTGTGCGACGACCCTCCTCTCCACCTCTCCCGTGACCTCGCCGCGCTTGGGGGCTATCGAGTCCAGCTCATCCAGGAATATAATCGCAGGCGCGTTCTTCTCCGCCTCCTCGAATATATCGCGCAGCGCCTTCTCGGACTCTCCATAATACTTGGACATTATCTCAGGCCCGTTAACTGAGATGAAGTACGCATCGCTCTCGTTGGCTACGGCCTTCGCGAGCATAGTCTTGCCTGTACCCGGCGGCCCATACAGAAGTATGCCCTTCGGCGGATCGATTCCGAGACGATCGAAGAGCTCTGGATGCTTGAGCGGGAGCTCTATCATCTCTCTGACCTTGGTTATGGCGTTCTTGAGGCCGCCAACATCCTCGTAGCATACAGAAGGCACGGGGCGCTCTGATATCTCCACGGCTTGCGGCAGGAGCTCGATCTCGGTCGCATCTGTGATCTTCACGAGCCCCGAGGGGTTGGTGGAGACCACACGCAGCTTGATCTCGCCGAGCCCGAAGGCTTGGGCTCCGAGGAAGCCCCTGAATATCTCCTCGAACATCGTCTCTCTGCCGAACGTGTCCGAGGGTGGGCGGCGAACACTTGTTGTTGATATTATGTCACCTTTGCATACGGGCCTTCCCTGGAAGACCTTCGTCAGAACCTCGCTCGGGGCGAAGATCTGCATGCCTTTTGTCACAGGAGCGAGCGTGACATGCTTAGCCTCTGACCACTCGGCCTTCTTCACCTCAACATACTGACCTATGCTGGAACCCGCATTTGATCTGATGAGACCATCCATGCGTATTATGTCTAGACCCTGGTCCGCGCTGTAGGCGCTTACAACCAGTGCAGCGGTCTTCCTGTCGCCGGTGATCTCAATAACATCGAGCGGTCGCACGCCCATTTTCTTCATATACTCATCGCTGACTCTGGCTATCCCCTTTCCAACATCCCTCTGATCAGCCTCTGCTACCTTCAGTCGGACAGCTTCGCTCATAGATCCAAACCATCTCCGATCTCATTAATACCAATTGCTACGCGTTCCCGAAATATCCGACCCCGACTATGCTCAATATCCCCATGGAGATTATGTCCGATCCATTCTTAAAAGTTTGTCTATTCGCCGGGCATGCCTCTCCGAACAGGAGAGCAAGAGCCCCGGAAGAAGACGTCGAAGCTAAGCATGCCATTTCAGACACTTTTAACATTCACAAGAATTATTCAACACCGCATCGTAAGAGACTTGTTTTTAAAGCATGAAAGAGGTCATCTACTATAATCCAGCAGCGCTTGGACGACGAAGGATTCGTTTAGATCTTCTGCCATATGAGACAGTTATTCCTAAAACCCCGTGATTCCCAGGAACCGTCACTCAAAGATCCATACATTTCGCAGCATGCTTATATCAACCAAGTTTTATATGATCTGGGCTGGTTTTAGAAATCCTCGATTACACTATCTGGTGATCCATTTACCCTTATCCGGACATGTCTCTCTGCTATCGAGAAATCAGATTCGTTTAAATAATAAAAATAGTTATACCGTAGTATTATCAAATTAAAAAATAAATATACTGTTAAATTCCCAAATGATATCCTTTTTGCATAAAATCTCCACTGGAAATTAAGGGGTCGACTACCAAAAATTTTGTTCTCCCTTCCCCCACCGATTTTCAGAATAGACTGTGGTTCATTTTCCAGCTGTGTCAGATATAAACATTTCTCATGAGAATGCAGACCTGTCCGGATAAGCGCTGAGGCAAGAGATTTGGACCTTTACCGCTTGGTCGTGTACTCGCTCTACTGAAAATCTTCACTAGAATCGAATGCAAGGGATTTATTTCCTGCCGAAGAGCTATCAGTTCACCGGTTAGCGCTATTCAGTAATCTGAGTACGCCACCTACCGCTTCTGCATGTCAGAAACACTTAATCCTCATTCGGACACGTCCCGCGATCAACTAAATAATTTTATCTAGTTGAGCGCAGATATAATTACATATACGTCTAACAAACAGAAAAAGTTATGAAGTTGATGTATGGTAGCAATCTCGGTACTTATCACATAGATGGTGAACACCATGCCCTATAAAGAGAGAATACTCCAGGTCATCCAGGACTCAAAGGACGGGCTAACCACTGTAGAGGTGGCCAGACGGGCAGGGGTGAGCAAGACCACGGTTATAAAGTATCTCTCTGTTCTGAAGTCAGAGGGCAAGTGCGAGTATGTAGAGGTCGGCCCATCGAAGTTATGGCGCGCGGTCTCTCCCAGAAAGGAGATATGCAAGGGCGAGATACAGCCGTGTGAGGTGGAAGAGATCTCTGCAAAAGAGATAGCCGATGAAAGTGGAATGGTATCCATATCATTCAAGGTCAGGGCAGATCAGCTTTCTACGCTTCTCAAGCAGATACAGAGATCCATCGAAGAGAAATGCTGATAACGGCGTGTACGAATAAGAACCAAGTGGCGATGAGATATAAAGCGTTGAATCGCGAAATTCCGATCGCAATCTCTTATTCGGAACGGTCACGGGAATAATCTTAAGATCTATCATGACACCAAGGTTAACAATATTCATAGAATCTAAATATCAGATGATAGAATAGACAGCATGGCGTAATCCTCCACACGCGGAGGACGTCATCATTCCGATACGGATGTGGAGGGGATTGATGCGTATACCTCCTGAGATACATAGGTTCTTTGATATTGGTGAGGGGCAGACGCTTCTGATCAAGGGCTTGCCTGGGACTGGCAAGACCACCTTCGCGTTTGAGATACTGAACGCCTTATGCGATAAGAATAATGGAATGTACATATCCACGCGCGTCGACCCCGATAGGCTCTATAGAACGTTCCCTTGGATAAAAGAGATCGTCCCCCCAAAGAATGTCATTAACGCGACCCAGTCAAAGCTACTTCAGATGCTGAGGGAGATGGCTGGGGGCATCCCAACTTACGATACCGTACTTGATTTCTTCCGCCTCTTCTTCGAGGGAAGCGAAGAGATGGACAATCCGATAATAGTTTTCGATAGCTGGGATGCCATGATGAACTACATCTCTCCGATAATAAAGGAGCAGCAGCAGAGCTTCGAGCAGAACATCTGCGAGTTCGCCAGGGATCTGGGAATCCACATGATATTCGTCAGCGAGACTACAGATCTAATGCCCTTGGACTACATAGTTGATGGAGTGGTTTACATGGAGCACTTCAGGTTCGCAGGCTCGCCATCTTCTCTGGTCAAGGATAGTGGCATGCGGACAAGATTTGCTCGCGAGATCCGGCTGGAGAAGCTCCGCGGGGTGGAGATAGTACAGCGCGCGTTCACCGCGACGCTGCATGGGGGCAGATTCGAGTACTTCCAACCGTGCCTTGAGGATATCGATACAAAGCTTGGAGACGATCGTATAAGAATCCCTGATCCAAAAGAGGACTGCGCATCTACGGGCATACCCCAGCTTGATGAGATAACGGGAGGGCTCAAATACGGCTCCTGCAACGTCCTGGAGATAAACCACGGCGTCGGCAAGCGGTACTATCACATCCTAACAGCTCTTGCATCGAACGCGCTCAAGAATGGTAGAGCTGTATGCATAATCCCCTCAATCGGCTATCAGCTGAGCCCAAAGGAGATCTTCGTGCCCACGAATGTCTGCATAGTCCAACCAGAAGGCAACGACATCGTGAGCTGGGGTAAAGAGCTAATGAGCATATGGGACGAGTTGCGGGAACGAAGCGGGCGCCCAATCCTCAACATAATAGGTATGGATGCAATGGAGTTCGCCTTCGGCTACAGACAGCTCCTAAATATCGCAAACAGGCTGATCAACCAGTGGAAGGAGACGAATGACATAAATCTTCTGGTTGTCAAGACCGGCCAGCAGAGCATCAACATGGCGATACATGTTGCGGACACGTACTTCGTGGTCAACGAGCTGAACGGCGGTCTCTGCATCTACGGCGTGATTCCGCGCACGGAGCTGTACAACATCGGCATCGGAAGCGAGAACAGGATCTGCCTCACACCTATAGTTTGAGATATTAGTATCTCTTGCTGACAATTATTCGTAATCGACCACCTCTTCGGCATGAAGACAGGAGTTTGCGGCATTTCGTTCTCTATCCGGGGCCTTTTCGGATAGACATAAAAATGGCTTTTGTAAACATCAGCTATGGGATATCCCTTCCAAACATGAATCACTTATTCAGAGAGATCCAGCTCGAATGAAAACCTATTTATTGCATTCATTCGCATAATATTTGGAGGGATTCTATGGGATTTATCGATGAGTTTAAGGAGTTCGCTATCAAAGGCAATGCTGTGGATATGGCCGTGGGCATAATCATAGGCGCTGCCTTTGGAGCGATCGTCAATTCCCTTGTCAAGGATATAATAATGCCGCCACTCGGCCTTATCCTGGGCAGGGTGAACTTCACGGATCTCTTCATTGCCCTCGACGGGAAGGCATACGCTTCTCTAGCAGAAGCCCAGGCGGCGGGAGCCCCGACGATAAACTACGGTCTCTTCATCAACACGATAGTAAACTTCGTAATAGTAGCGCTGGCCATATTTGTGGTCATCAGGCGGATAAATGCGATGAAGAAAGCTCCAGCTCCACCTGAGCCGAATACAAAAGAATGCCCGTATTGCAAGGAGAGCATACCCCTAGCAGCAGTGAAATGCCCGCATTGCACATCTGATTTAAAGGTCTGATCCAGCTCAGACGTCTAGGCCATACACCTCCCTCAGCGACTCTCTGGCCATCTCCTTGACGCTCTCTGGGCATCGCTCAGAGCAACAGGCGTCTCTGAGGGGTGTGATAGCCCTTTTATCATTTATCTCACCCAATGACCATGCGGCCCAGGCCCGGATCTCATCGAGGTCGTCTCCAAACATCACCTCAACGAGATCGTTTAATGCTCTTGCGTTGCCCATCTCACCCAGAGTTGTCACGGCGCAGAGCCTTATCTCCGGATTCTCATCACCGAGCGCCGATAAGACGAGATCGCATGCATAATCGGTGCGTATACGCCCAAGTGCCTTTACAGCCTCCATTCTGACATCTGTATATTCATCATTCAGCAATGGAGCAAGAAGCTCGGCAGCCTCCTCCATCTCAAGCTCCCCCATGAAGCTAGCTGCTCTCCGCCTCACCTCGCGATTCTCATCGTGCAGGAGCTCTGAAACAGGCCCCATCGCATCTTTTGATCTCAACCTCGCGAGCGCGGTAACTGCCATGCCTCTCACCAGGGGATCAGAATCTTTGAGAAGATCTATCAGAGCATCTTCTGCATGGAGACCACGCAGAGCCGCCACTGCTCTGAGGCGAACATCCTTTGATCTATCGAACCTCATAGCTTTTACGAGAGCCGGTATAGCAGACTGATCGGCGATCGACTCTAGGGCAGCGGCAGACCACTCCCTCACAGTTACATCTTCATCCTCAAGCATGGCTGTTGATAAAGCCTCTATTGCCACCGGATCCCCTATCTTGCCGAGAGCCCAGGCGGCCCTGTAACGAACCTGTGGCGTCGGATCGCCAAGCGCATCGATGAGCCCGGCGACCGCAGCCTTTCCGATCCTCACGAGCTCCCAGGCGGCCTTCTGGCTCTCAAAATAATTATCGCTCCTGAGCATCCTGAGCGCATCATCATGATCCATCATTTATCCACCCCGCGCCATAACATGGCAAGCATCTCTCACAGTAAGGCTGTCCTGGTGGTAAGGTTTACTTAGCTTTCGCTTAACTCATAGATCATGTTCGGAGGCAAAGATCACATTCAGTCAGTCGATGGCCATCTCCATATCTCAGGTGTTGATGCGGTTGAGATCGCTGAGAGGTTCGGCACGCCGTTATATGTTATATCAGAGGAACGTCTCAGGAGCAACATAAAGCGATATCACAGGGCATTTCCAGATGCTGAGAAATATTTTGCTGTAAAGGCAAACGGCAACATCACACTGATCAGAATACTCGCACAGGAGGGCGCGGGGGCCGATGTCTTCTCCGCAGGAGAGCTCTATCTGGCCCGTTTAGCTGGTGTTCCCGTCGATAAGATCCTCTTCAATGGGAACTCCAAGAGGGAGGAGGAGCTGAGAATGGCCGTTGAGATGGGCGTTCGCGTATCGATCGACTCTGAGGAGGAGCTCGAGTGTCTCAGCAGAGAGGCATCAGATCGAGGAAAGGAAATCGAGGTCCTCTTCAGGGTCAATCCTGATATATCCGTCAAGACGCATCCCAAGATAGCAACAGGGCTTAAGAGCTCCAAGTTCGGCATACCGGCATCCTCTTTGAAAGAGCTCTATAAAAGAGCGATGAGCATTGATGGCATAAAGCCGGTTGGGCTCCACTGTCACATAGGCTCCCAGATACTCGATATCGCCCCCTTTGTTGAAGCTGCATCAAAGATGATGGATCTTGTCGAGGAGATCGTCGAGGTGGGAGGAGAGGTAAAAATCTTGGATCTTGGAGGAGGTCTTGGAATACAGTACGATCCTAGCGGAGCTCCGGCACCATCTCCAGATGATCTCGCGAAGGGCATACTGCCTGTCATCAAAGATAGATCGGAAGAGATCGGCGTAACACCAAAGCTGATTCTAGAGCCAGGAAGGAGCATCGTAGCGGATACGACTATACTTCTGACCAAGGTAAATGTCGTAAAGAAGGCGCATGTCACATTCGTCGGGGTCGATGCGGGCTTCAATGTTCTCGCCCGGCCGATGTTGTATGATGCATATCACCATATCGTGGTGGCGAACAGGGCAGAGGCACCACCATCTGAGACCTACACGGTAGTCGGGCCGATATGCGAGAGCGGGGATATTCTCGCGCGAGACAGACCGCTGCCACAGGTAAAGAGAGGCGATATTCTTGCATTCCTGGATACCGGAGCTTACGGCTTCTCGATGTCCTCGCAGTACAACGGCCAACCGAGGCCTGCTGAGGTCCTGGTACACAATGGAGATGTCGAGATGATAAGAAAGCAAGAGGATTACACAGCCCTTCTTGCTTACCAGCTCATACCGCCAAGGCTGCTCCGATAGTAACGATCGCAAACTCCGGTCTTAAGGCCGGGCTCACCATCGATGAGAGAATACTTGCAGAGTCTTGGAATCACCGCATCACTTGCAGGATTCGTAGGTAGATACCACGAGATAGCCATTCCTGAGGCACTCTTCGATGAATCGAGCCCGCGGCCCTATTTTCAGCGAGATTTTCTTAATTCTTCCATAAATTTTTCAGCCATTTTCATATACTCATCTTCATCCATCAGCGGCCTGCTGATCGTCTTGAGCACCTCCTCTGAGATACTCCCGCGAGTCGCTAACTGCCTGCCCGCTTCCTTCGCCGCATCCAGGATGTCCTTTACAGCGCTCTCTGGCATGAACCGAATCGCCTCAGCTCCGGGTCGCAGAAGCGCGCCGACGAACTCGACCTCACCGGGCCTGGAATAGATCGCCTTCATCTGTACTAAAAGTGGATCGAAGGCATGGATATCCCAGGCGCCGCAGGATGAGACCAGAACCACTTTCTGCATCTTCTTCGGCGGCACTCCCGGGAGATGAAGAGGCAGCTGTCTATCCATTAGATTCTTGAGCGGGCCTGTAACGCCCGAGAAGTAGACAGGCGTGGCCCATACGATCACATCCGCCTCCTCGAACTTCGGATAGAGCATTTGCATATCATCCTTCTGCCCGCATCTGCCAGGATTTCTGAACCAGCAGCTCATATCGCCGTTGCAGGCTCCGATATTGAGCTGTCTGGTGTAGAATAGATCCACAATAGCACCGGCTTCCTTCATGCCCTCAAGAAAGGGGTTCAGTATCTTGGCGGTGTTTCCCTCAGCCATCTTCGGGCTGCCATTTATAGCAAGAACTTTCATGCGAATCTCCTCAGATTACGTGAAGAATATGTTCAAAAAATATTTAAAAACATCTGTGCTGGCCAACACCAGCGCGATCTTCAATCTGGTTGTCAGCTTGGCCGCTTCGATCTTTATATCACCCTTGTTTTTGGCCTCCTTGAATGCAGCTACATGATCTTGGGAGGACACTACTTGGTCTATCGTGCTCTCCGAGGTCTTTATTTTTATAGTATAATCATCAATGCCACCTGGATAAGACTGTATGATACGCCCAGCGAGCGTCTCGAGGCCTAGCCTGTAGATGGTGCCATTTTTCATCGTTATCTCTATATCAACCACCTCACTCCCCAACAGATCCCTCAGGATCTGAGGGGCCTGATCGATGTTGGTATTGTATGCGTCTATATAATCCTGTGGAGACTTCGTCTCGAAAAGCGCATCTGCTGCCTGCAGAACTAGCACGATGGCCATAAGAATCAAAATATATCGCATAAAGGTAATTCGGAGATGCTAGATAAATGCCTTCCGCCGGCTTTTAGGACGAAGGATGGGCTAATCCCCGTCTTTTCAAAGGCGTGATACAGCTCGCACGTGTTGATTGAATGAAGCGGGGTCCGCCAACTCAGGAAGCCTGCCTACAAGTTCCGCTTGTATCCACAAGGACCTGTCCGGATAAGCGGTGGCGTACTCAGATTACTGAATAACGCTAACCGGTGAACTGATCGCTCTTTTGCAGGAAATAAATCCATTGCATTCGATTCTAGTGAAGATTTTCAGTAGAGCGATACACGACCGGATAAGCGCTGAGGCCAGAAATTTTGACATCCTCCTCTTCTGCATGTCAGAAACACTTGATCTTTATCCGGACACGTCCCTGGTTGATAGCGCAAACTTTTTAGATATGGAGCAGGATCTGGATCTGTTCATCCAAGTGAGGCAATTTTCCCGATGAATGATGACGGGCGGATGCCCTGAAGGAGATGTGTAATATGGCGAGACCGATATATGTGAGGTTTGATGTTCCAGCTGAGCTGGCTGCCAAGGCGCTTGAGGCACTGGAGCTGGCTCGTGATACGGGAAGGATAAAGAAGGGAACAAACGAGGCTACAAAGGCCGTGGAGCGCGGGGTGGCGAAGCTTGTTGTAATCGGCGAGGATGTAGAACCACCTGAGATAGTGGCCCATCTGCCGCCGCTCTGCGAGGAGAAGAACACACCCTACATCTATGTGAAGAAGCAGAGCGATGTGGGGATGGCTGCAGGTCTGAGCGTGAAGAGCGCAGCAGCAGCGATAATAGAGCCAGGAAAAGGAAAAGAGCTATTGGAGGATATCATACAGAAACTCCAGGCTCTGAAGTAGGTGATAAATAGTGGCTGAGGAGAACGGCGTCCCTGCTGAGGTTATAGAGATCATCGGGGTCACCGGAATGCATGGGGAGGCTACCCAGATAAAGTGTAGGATACTTGAAGGCTCCAACAAGGGCAGGATCATAACCAGGAACTGCATGGGACCTGTGAGGGTTGGAGACATCCTGATGCTTCTTGAGACAGCTCGTGAGGCTAAGAAGCTGACGGGCAGGTGATCCTCATGGAAGAGAGAAAGTGCTCGTTCTGCAACAAGAGGATCACTCCTGGCACAGGTAAGCTGTATGCCAAGAAGGATGGTACTGTCTATTACTTCTGTTCCTCTAAGTGCGAGAAGAACCTGAAGCTTGGGCGCGTCAGAAGGAAGATAAAGTGGGCTAGAAAGGGGGCATAGAGGCTGGAGAGGACATTCGTAATGATAAAGCCGGATGGCGTGCAGAGAGGGCTTGTCGGCAAGATAATACAGCGAATCGAGGAGAAGGGGTTCAAGATAGTTGCGATGCGCCTCTCCGTCATGGAAAGGGAGAGAGCCGAGAAGCATTACGCAGAGCATGCGAAAAAGCCATTCTACAAAGATCTCGTGGAGTTCATAACCTCGGGCCCCTCTGTCCAGATGGTCGTAGAGGGAAAGGGCGTCATCGAAGCGATGAGGAAGATGAACGGTGCGACTAATCCGGCTGAGGCCGCTCCAGGAACGATCAGAGGCGATTTCGCGATAGAGACCGGCCGGAATGTAATTCACGGCTCAGACTCACCAGCGTCGGCTGCTCGAGAGATCGCCCTTCACTTCAACGACTCTGAGATATTCGAGTACAGACGCATAGATGAGCCATGGCTTTACGAATAGCAAAGCTCTGGCCCATACCTATTTTAGCGACCCATCCGCTCGCGCACCGGTTAATTAGATTTCTTGAGGGTAAGTAGTCTGAGTACACGGCCAACCGCTTCAGCATTTCATGTACTCCCTAAGCACAACAGTCGCATAGGAGCCCGGTGGCAGCTGGAATTCCAGGGATGCTGTAGCTCCTTTGACCTCGAATTTGGGCGTTACCTTCATCTGAGCTGCTCTCCTGGCGCCTGGAGAGCTGAGATCCGGGCAATCTTTTACGCGGAAGTCTTCCGGCGAGATGCGCTCTGCTTCCAGGACAGCTCGCTCGATCTCGCCCTCTTCACCTTCTGCAAGAATGGACTCGTAGCCCACAAGAGGGAGCGTGACGAAGGCACGCCCTCTAGCTACGAGCCTTCGTATAGCATCTATATTCCCGGCTGAGACCTTTTCGATCTTTTTTGTATCGGGGAGACCATCCCTCGAGAAGCAGACAACATCCCCCTCGACGGGCTCGAATCTCAGGCCTCTTCTCAAACGCATGCTTAGCATCCTGTTGAATAGATAGGACTGATAGGCATGCGTGAACATCCTCCTCAGATTTTGGGGAAGAACTCGAAAAGCCCCAGCGTAATCATCCGGCTTGGAGTTCAGATGATTCAGCATCGCCAGCTCATAGGTGAGATGCTTTGGATAATGCATGAGAGCCGCTCTGACATCTCTGGTTAGCCAGAGCTCTTCGCGCGCGCGCCTCGTGCCCTCCTGCTCTCCCGGAAATGGCATTGCTAGATACTTGAAAGCAGCATCCTCTAAATCACCCCTGACGATCGCCTCTCCGACGAGATGCGTCACAGGCCTGACCTCGCCGAATCTCTGGACGCCAAAGTAGTTTGGAACACCGCCTATCCCATATATCTCAGAGGTTATTCGCTCCATACGCTCTCTCGTATCCTCCGGATCGAGAGAAATATTTTTAATTATAATTTTAAAATAATTCCCTTTCAGATCACCAAGTCCAAGCGGCCTGTTGGTCCTTCCCAGAATGGATATCTTGAGATCGGGTATTTTGAGATCCGCAAGCTCCCTCTCATCTAGATTCAAGATCGCCACTCTCTGTCTCGTAACGGCTCTCTTGTCCTTCGTGCCAGCGAAGAATATCCTCTTCTGGCTTATCCTGAGGGCTCTAGCCATCTCCCTGATGATTTTATGCGTGTCCCAGTCGCGTTTCTCCAGCTCGACAACCAGATACCTTCCACCCTCGTATTCCTCATCATCGAATAGCTCTTCAACCCTGAAATCTTCCGGGCTCTCGCGAATCGTGCCGCCTATTCCGGGGGTTCGTGTGAGGTAGATCTCAATGCCTATGGCACTCTCATTTTCAGGCGCGGGAATAAGCTCATAATTACTAATTACCATCACTCTCCGAAGACTTTGACGAAACTCTCAACTGAGCCCGGCGGGCCGAGAAGGAAGAGCAGATCTCCAGGCAGGATCATCGTGTCCCCTGAGATATCGATCAGCGCATCTCCTCCTCTGTCGATTGCAACGATCGTGCAACCGAAGCGCTCTACAATTGAGAGATCCCTCAATCTTTTGTTCGCCAAGGAGGATCTCCTGCGAACCTCGTGCCTCTTGATCTCCAGGCCCTCGTAGAGAATCGTGAGCTCCTCTCTCCCCGGGCTTACTATATCCAAGAGCATCCTGCTTGCAACGAGCGGGATCGGTGCGACATAATCTGCCCCCGCCCGATATAGCTTCTCGATGGAGCTGAGGTGGTTGGATCTTGATATTATGAAGGCATCCGGATTCAAATTTCTGGCGACGAGCGTTGAGTAGATCGCGTCGTGATCGTTGTTCAGCATGATCATTATGCCAGTAGCATCATTTATGCCAGCCTTTAAGAGCACATCCTCTGAGTAGCCATCTCCTTTGATATGCTCGAATCTCGTCGTTTCCAGCTCTCTCCTATCAACTACGCTGGGTCTGATGCCCCACTCGCAGAGAACGCGAACCAGCCTTCGACCGACATCGCCGTAGCCTATAACTACAAATCTTTTGCCGGTCTCGCCTCCGGTGCTCAACGATCTCAGGCGCATCAGCTGCTCAACTTCGCCCACTGCGAGTATGACCGATCGGGGAGGTAGCACATCATCGCCAAACGGCCGGGGTTTGAATTCGCCCCTCTTCCATATTCCAACAATAACAGCCCCCGTCTCCAGGATGAGGGGGTCTGAGGTGCGCCTTCCCATCAAAGGACTCTCTGGAAATAGAGGTATCTCCACGAGTGTTATTGTGCTGAAGAGCTGAACGGCACCCGGAAGTAGAGAGCCACTGCATGAGGGATGCGATATCTGAGCGACAAAGGTCCCCAGCATCGTCTTGGGAGAGAGCACTCTGGACGCTCCGGCATAGCTCAGAAACTTGGAGTTTCTGAGATCCTCGACCATGGCTATAACCTCGATCCCCGAGATCTCCCTGATCGTCAGGACTATGTCTGCGTTCACCTCGTCTGCGTAGTTCGCTATAACGGCTCTCGCTGAGGATATCCGGGCGTTTCTCAATACATGTATCTCGGATGGCTCTCCCCAAATGGTTGGATATCTTTTAAAAATGCTCCTGGCCACAGACTCTCTGCTCTCCACTATCACAAACGGTATCCTCATCTCAACCAGCTTCTCGATGAGACTCTCGACGAGCGGGCCGTAGCCGCAGACGATTATGTGATCTTCGAGCCATTCCGGCGCCGTCTCAGGTAGCTCTTGTCCAAGATGCTCGAACCAGGGCATCACTATACCGGGCAGTATGAAAGCGAAGACCAGAACTATACCGGTCAGACTGACTATTATGCTGAATATATACCCCGCAGGAGTGCTGAAGACTATATCGCCGTAGCCGACGGTCGTCATAGTCGCCACGACCCAATATATCGCTCTAACAGGATCCGCCAGCTCCGGCCTCCCCTCCAGACGCATCAGGATCATGTAAGCAACGCTGTAGAGTGCCGCTATGAATAGGCTCAGCGCAAGAAACTTCGAGACCTCTACTTTGAAGGCCCTTTCATCGACCATTTTAGATCTTTCAGACTCCCAACCTTATGTGTTTTATCTCCATGTATTCAGCCAGGCCATGGTGTGAGAGCTCTCTTCCAAATCCGCTCTGCTTCCATCCGCCAAATGGAGCCTGATGATCGATAACGCTTCCGACATTTATTCCAACGCTTCCGGCCTCGAGCCGCTCAGCGATTCGAATCGCCCTTCTGAGGTTGTTTGTGTATACGTACGCTGCAAGGCCGTATTCGGTATCGTTCGCAAGCCTCACGGCCTCATCATCATCCTTGAACCTCATGACTGGAGCCACGGGCCCGAAGGTCTCCTCCCTCATTATTCTCATCGAATGGTTTACCTCCGAGAGTATGGTGGGCAGGAAGAAGTAGCCTCTCGCATACTCATCTCCCTCAGGTTCACGGCCGCCACAGAGGAGCTCGGCGCCTTTCCGCAGGGCATCATCGATATGCTCTTTTGTCTTTCTGCGCTGAGACTCGCTCACCATCGGCCCGAGATCAACATCAGGATCTAAACCATTTCCTATCCTGAGCTTCTCGGTGAGCCTTACGAAGAGATCTATGAAATCATCGGCCACGCGATCCTCCACATAGACCCGGTTCACAGCTATGCAGACCTGTCCCATGTTGCCGAAGGACCTCCTGACGCATGAAAGCGCCGCAGCATCCAGATCTGCATCATCGAATATGATGAATGGGGCGTGGCCGCCGAGCTCGAGAGATACTCTTTTAATATGAGTAGCTGCAGCCTGCATGATCCATCTTCCCGTCGCAGTCTCTCCTGTGAATGATATCTTTCGAGATATCGGATTCTGCACGAGCTCCGCGCCAACGGTATCTCCCGGCCCGTGGACTATGTTCAGCACGCCGGCTGGCAATCCTGCATCGTTTAGCGCCATGACGAATTCGGTGGCGGCAATCGGAGCCAGGCTAGATGGCTTTGAGACTGCTGTACACCCCGCTGCAAGCGCGGGCCCGACCTTCCATGCGAGCAGCTCCACGGGATAATTCCAGGGGGTTATGAGGGCGACAACGCCAACCGGCTGTCTTGTGATTATGCTTCTGGAATTAGAAGAGATGAGCCAGTCGCCTATGTTCCGGATGCCCTCCTCCGCGAAGAAATCTAGTGAATCCGCTGCAGATAGCACCTCTCTTCTCGAGTCCCTTATCGGCTTGCCCATCTCCTTCGTCAGAAGCTCGGCTATGAAATTCGCTCTTTTTCTAACCAGATCCGCTGCATCATGTAGGATATCGCTTCGCTCCTTTGGAGATCTCGATGACCAGCCGGCAAAAGCTTCTTTGGCGGCCTCAAGTGCTCTTCTGGCATCGATTACATCTCCAACCGCGACCTGCGCCACAGGCTCCTGGTTCGCGGGGTTGTATATCACATCGAATCTTCCAGAGGCACCGTCCACCGGCGCGCCATTTATCAGCATTCTAGAGTAATGCATGAGTTCTTTTCTGCGTTATGTATAGAAATTATTTTACCTATACCATCCGAGAATCGAGCTGTATCTAGCTGCTGTCTTGATGAACTGAGAATCTGTGTTGAACAATTTCGAATTTGGTACGAAAAATGTCTCAGAACAATTTTCATTCGACTGGGTGACCATGGGTAATGAGTGTTTGGTATGAAAATGCCTCCGAACCATTTTTATGGGTGACCGAGGGTCCATGAAGGGTTTTCGACAGGACGTGCCGATTCTCATCAGAATTCTGAGAAGGCTCGATCGCTATCGACCTAAGCGCCACGATTTGTTCAACACAGCAAAGCAAGATATTCAGAGCACAATATATTCCTCTAGTCGCTTCATGGCTGCGATCTCCCTGGGACCGCCACATCTCTGCACTATTCGCTTGAGTCTTCTTATCTCCTCGAGATACGAATCCGCCCTCAGAGCGTTGTATCTAGTAGCCGCGATTGCGGCCTCGATCACACAGGAGACCCCGCGGTTTATCGCCCTAAACTCCTTTCTCACAACACCGCCTTTTACGAACTCCAGCTCAGGCATGATTATGTCCGTTCTGTACGGGCTACAACGGAAGAGGGCCCATGTCTCAGCATCTTTAAGGGTTAGAACGCCCTCTCTTCTTACGAAGCAATCCTCCTCGAGATCGGACATCGCTGCCTCAACGAAGATCATCGGGTCGTGGCTTACGTTTGCTACAAGCAGACCTGTTGCGAGAACGTTCTCGTAGGTGTGCGTTCCGAGAAAGAGGCGGACCCTGATATTATCATCTCTTATTATGCCGATCGGCGCAGCATTAGGAATGCCCTCCCTCTCAGTTGTGACTATGACCTCGTTAATACCTGGAAGTATACCTAGGTCATCCAGAATTCTCTCTGTCTTTGTCTCCATGGAGATCCCCTCAGAAACGCAGACCCCTCAGCAGTGCGATAAATAAAGATGATGCTATGAGATCCGCTGTGGCCCCGGGGTTGATATCTTTGGCTATAAGCATGCTGTCCATATCCTTAGCGCTCGATATGATATCCGGGGAGCTCAGGGCTTCGCTCGCCATTCTCGAAACAGCAATTGCGGTCTCGATTCCGAATTTAGCAGCTACAAGACTGTCGGGCTCTCTCGACAACGCTATCAGATACGTTGAGACCACACCTTTGTTCAGACCATGGCTCGATACATTTTCGTAGAGGATGTCCGCCAGCTCGAAGCTTCTTGAGAATCCCGTCGACCATTCCCGTGCGATCAGGTCGTGCCCCTGTGATAGTCGCATGAGATCTATCAATCTCAACTCTCTTGCCCTGATCTCATCGATCGATCCCTCATCTTTTAGACTCATCTTCTTCACATCTGCTGCCCTTGCGCCGGCTAGCCTGAAAGCTTTATAAAATGCTATCGAGTCCTCTACACTTGTAGACTCCAAGATCTTTTTTATCTCATCTCTTAAAATCCCAGGGCGTGATGCCGCAGAGGCGAGGGGCATGAGAAGAACTATCTCCCCGAAGTGCGTGTTGCCCTTCAGGCCCCATTCGCGCCAGGCCGAGACTGTCTCGAGGATGAGATCTCCGATGCTCGAGATGCCCGATGCCGCCTTTCTGAAATACGGATATGAGAGAACAGCGCTCGCAACGAAATGGCTGAAGCCGATATCCTCATAATCGTGACACCTATCCACGTTTCCGGGCTTCGGGCTCGAGGATAGCTCTAAGAGCATCGAGAGCTGGGCAAGCTGTGCGATCTCGTCTGGATTCATACATATACTCCTAGATCATGTTCATAGACCTATCCGGCCTATGGAGGGGCGTTCTGATTGGTCTGAAAATGCCTATGAATCATGAATTTCATTCGCGTCTCCGACCTCGCGTCATGGTGTTTGATATGAAAACGCATCCGAACCGTTTCTCATTCTGTTTTTGCCTCTGATTTGGCTATATTTCCCCTTATTGCTATCTCCAGCTCCAAAATACACAGCACTGCAGCATATCCCGTGCTTACTGCTATAATTCGCCGGAAGTCCTATGCTATCTTCTTGTTCGCCTTTTCCCCAAACCGCATCGGAGCCCAAACTGCCAGGCATGCGATCCAGTTACAAGAATATATGATTTACAAGCTCAAATCAGTGGGGCGCGCTTCATCCTACAGCTGGAGTCGCCGGAATTCGCTGCCCCTGCGCCCCTTCATCTCAAATTTGCTTCAGCAGCCCCTCGGCAACTCTTCTCTTCAGAATCATGTACTCCTTCGGCGTTAAACCAGCCCTTCTCAGGGCAGCATCTCTCATGTAGCACGGCTTTGTTATCTTGCAGCACCATATCAGGCTCCCGAAGCACGTGCCATCACCCTTCTCGAGAGGTGTGCCCCTTGCCAGCTCGAGCTTTCTTCTCACGAACTCCTCGGCTGTGATTCCGAGCCTCCTCAGCGCGCCGTGTACCGGGCACGGCTTGACAGGGGGGCAGCAGAAAGCGAGCCCGCGAAGGTCGCCACCAGCGCATATATGCTTTGGGGCGTTGTACCAGCCGGTGATCTCATCGAATCTTCGGATGGCTGTTGAGAGCCGGCTCGCAAAGCTCACGTCCTTCAGACCGTTGAGCGAGATCATATCCGCGCCCATGGCTAGCAGGCGCTTTGCATCGTCAAACGACTTGATGTTCGCGAGGGCCATTATTTTAGGGCCCCTGGCATCGGATACGTTTTTCAGAATCGTCAGAGCGGATCCATCATAGCCCCGCAGATCCAGATGGAGCATATCAAGCCCGCATGCGCTAAAGCTCTTTATCGCATCGGGATTTGTTCTTTTGTTTAAGGCCTCCGGAGAGATCCTCAGAGAGGTTGTCGCTCCAGCAGATTTCAACATTTTAAGAAGAAGAGATACTCGGTTGATATCCAAAGAATCCCTATCGGAGAGATCGATCTCCACTAGCCAGTTATGATCGGCCGCTAATTTAGCATTATCACTAAGACCTTTAGAAGATGGCGACCTGAATGAGAGCCCCACCGGTATATCCAACTCTCTGATTAACGCCCCGATATCATCAGTCCCATTCAGCCCCTGGAGTATCAGAAAACCCAGATCTTTCACCTCTGGGATTGGCGCGTCTGCTTGGCATATCAGGGCCACAGGGCTTCTCAGAGAGATGTTTCCCACCTTCAGCATCGATATCCTCAAAGCGTATCCTCGAATATCAGCCTTTCGATGCACAACGGCGTTTGTTCAGGATGCTCAATATCTTGTGATTCGTTCTATGCGGTGTCTAACAACCTTTGAACTGATACTGAAATGCCCATCTGAACCATGTGACCCTAGGACGTGTGTTTTTCTCTAATTCGCTCCTCCGCGGCTCTTGGTCTCAGGCTAGCCTTCTCGATCTCTTATCAAGCGGATCTACCGCGATAGGCAACTTTGATATAGAATTTGCAAGAGAAATAGTTACAATATTTTTGGTATTAATGGGGCTGAGCTTGATGAGAAACTATCCCTATCCCCCGGGAGATGGCGAGATAAAGTGGGTGTCTCCGGATTGGCTGGATGAAAAGAAAGAGGATGTCTTTGTACTGGATGTCCAGCCCAACGTACACGACTACATTATGGGGCATATCCCTGGAGCGGTTTATATGAACGAAGGTCTGCTCAGAGCTACGCGCCGGAGGCAGCCTGCAAGCTTCGTTCCTGCGGCATCTATAGAGATCATATTCGGAACTACCGGCATCTCCAGAGAGGTACCAGTGGTCGTTTACAGCGGCCCAGGCGTATACAGCAGATGCACAGCAGGACTTGGCGATGGCCTTGAACAGACGATGGTCGCATATGCGCTAGCCCGCTTCGGCCATGATGAAATATACATATTGGATGGCGGCATCGACGCGTGGCTGGCTTCTGGCAGAAGGCTAACAAAAGAATTTCCCGATGCGGAGGAGAGTCAATTCAAATCCCAGATTAGACACGAGTATTTTATAGAGATGGAAGAGCTGAAAAGCATAATCGGCAGAGATGATGTGATAATCTTCGATGCACGACCCACCGAATCCTATGAAGGTCAAGCTATGTGGATGAAGCCGGGGCATATCCCTGGGGCATACAGCTTGCCATGGAGAAGATTGATGACTGAAAAGAACAGCCGCCTCTTGAAGAGCGATGAAGAACTTAGAGCTCTGATAAAAAACTTTGATCTCGAAGAGAAAAGGATAATAGTATATTGCGGCACGGGGAGAGAGGCGACAAACGAGTTCATATTCTTCAAATGGTACCTTGGCTGCCCGGATGTCAAAATATACGAGGGCTCGTTTACGGAGTGGTCATCGTATCTGGAGAACCCCACTGTTACAGGCCCAAATCCCGGATGAAAGAGGTCGTTAGCATGCTTTTTGAGAGGATCATCTCAGAGGGATTGGCGCACTACTCTTACATCGTGGGTGAGAAGGGCAGAGCGTTGGTAATAGACCCTCGACTGGACTGCGATGTATACGTGGAAATCGCATCGAGAAACGGCATGCGCATAACCGATATCCTGGAGACGCACAGAAATGAGGACTATGTTATAGGTTCTGCAGAGCTCTCGGCTCTGACAGGGGCCTCAGTCTGGCATGCCGATCCGGAGCTCGGTTATCAGTATGGAGCGCCTGTCAAGGATGGACAGGTCTGGCGGTTGGGCAGCTGGTATGTCGAGGCGATATCCACGCCAGGCCACACGCTCGGCTCGATGTCTTACGTTCTCAAGAACCCCTCCGGCATCCCGTATGCAGTATTTACAGGTGATGCGCTATTCGCGGGAGATGTTGGGCGTGTCGATCTTCTCGGCATGGAACGTGCAGAAGAGCTCGCAGATATGCTCTACGAGAGCATCTTCCAAAGGATTCTCCCCCTGGGGGATGGTGTTCTCTTGTGCCCAGCACATGGCGCTGGCTCTGTATGCGGTTCTGCCATAAGCGACACGCCCTGGACGACAACGGGCATAGAGCGTATCACTAATGAAAAGCTGAAGGTTGGCAGCAGAGTGGAGTTCGTCGAGAAGATCGCGGTGGAGCTCGAGCGGCCCCCTTACTTCAGGAAGATGGAGGTCCTGAACTTAAAGGGCCACAGGCTTAAGAGACGTTCAGTGCCTCCACTCTCCGCGCGAGAGGTCGAAGAGATCCGAGAGAAGAGCACCATCATTGATACGAGATCCGAGGTCGCATTCGGAGGGGCGCACATTCCAGGATCGCAGTTCATATGGCTTGATGGTCTGGCAGCACTTGCTGGCTGGTATATCTCATACGATGTGCCGTTGATCCTCGTGGGTGATGATATCGAACGGGCACAGAGGATACTGATGCGCATGGGCTACGATGATATTACAGGTTATCTGGCAGGCGGCATGCTAGAGTGGCATATGGCTGGATTTGAGAGCGCTTCGATAAACACCGTAACTGTTCAGGAGCTCTGCAGGCATATAGATCAGGGCGGGCATGCATGGATACTGGATGTGCGATCTGAAATGGAGGTTTCCAGAGAGCGGATAAAAGGATCTCACAACATACCCGTTACGCGGATTCCTGAGAGGGCAGAGGAGATTCCGAAAGATAGAGCAGTCTACATCTTCTGCGGCAGCGGCATGCGCTCTATGGTAGCAGCCTCCTATCTCAAGAGGAACGGCTGGCATAGCATTGCGGTCGTCCTGGGAGGTCTTGCTGGCTGGAGGAGCATCACCTGCCCTGTAACACGATAGGTGTCTATTTGCCCCTAATCTGGCGCGATGAAGATCTGCGAAGGGTGCTCACCGAGTCAAAGACGGTAGCTGTACTGGGGGCTTCCCCGAATCCGTACAAGCCCAGTTTTTTTTGTATCATCAGTCGTCAAGACATACGGCTTCAGGATGTTCTTTGTCAACCCCAACCATGCCGGTGAGGAGATCCTGGGGGAGAGGGTCTATGCGACCCTCAGAGAGATCCCAGAGGAGATAGATATAGTGGATGTGTTCAGAAGACCCTCTGCAGCCAAAAACGTCGCGGAGGAGGTGAGGGCGAAGGGTTGCAAGACCGTCTGGTTCCAGCCGGGAACTGAGAACATGGCTGTAGCAAACGAGCTGGCAAATGAGGGCTTTAATGTTGTGGTGGGTAGCTGCATGAAGGTTGTATGCAGAAGGCTTCTTTGAATATGTAATAGACAGGTTGAGCAAGATGATCAAATGCTGGTCGTGTACTCGCTCTACTGAAAATCTTCACTAGAATCGAATGCAAGGGATTTATTTCCTGCCAGAGAGCTATCAGTCCACCGGTTAGCGCTATTCAGTAATCTGAGTACGCCAACCAAGTGCTTTGAAACGTGCTTTTTACTTGGAGCAAGGCGATGTTTTAGATATCGGGACCTGTCCGGATATGCGCTGAGGCAAGAAATTTGGACCTTTACCGTTTCTGTATGTCAAAATGATCTGTCCGGATAAGCGTTGAGGCCAGAAATTTGGTCCTTTACTGCTTCTGCATGTCATAAACATTTAATCCTTATTCGGACACGTCCGATATCGCGATCGCAAATGATTTAGATGTGTGGCTCATCAGCTGCTAGAAAAGCTGAGCAGGCGTGATCTGTGAGTCGCCATAACGCATATCGAAGCAATAAACTCTGCATTGCGGCTGGAGATAAAGCCACGAATCCAGACTTAGCAGCTAATTCCAAGAGGACCAAGGGCAATCCTCTCTGTAATCGAGCCGAGGGATGATTAGATCATGAGTTGTATCTATGCCGTCCGTGCCTCAGAGATATGCAAAAGCTTCAACACGATACTGCGCAAGAAGAAAGATGTCCTGAGAGATATCAATCTCCAGATCGAGGGGGATGAGATCTTCGGCATACTTGGACCGAACGGATCCGGCAAGACCACACTTCTCTCGATATTCTCCACACTGATATATCCGGATAGAGGCGATCTCTCCATTCTTGGAATAGACGCCCGGAGGAACACACATGAGGTCCGAAAGCTCATAAACATAAGCACCGGCAAGCCGAATTTTCCATGGAGCCTCACTGTTAGGGAGAACCTGAAACACTCGGGCATGCTTTACGGGCTGCATGGAAGAGAGCTCGAGAGAGCGATAGAGTGGTCGATGGAGAGCTTCGATCTCTATGAGTATCAGGATACGCGATTCGAGAACCTCTCAACAGGTGTGAAACAGAGGTTGTCGCTTGCAAAGGCGATGCTGAACGAGCCGAAGCTTTTATTTCTGGATGAGCCGACAACCGGCCTCGATCCCCAAATGGCGCAGCGAACGAGAGATCTTGTGAAGAGGATCCACAGAGATATGGGCGTATCAGTTGTGATGACGACGCATTACATGCCCGAGGCTGAGGAGCTCTGCGGGATGATCGCCTTTCTGAGAGACGGGAGGATCGTAGCGCAGGACACGCCGTCTAAGCTGAAAAGGGATCTGAAGCTCGGCGAGAGGTTGAGGATAAGGTACAGAGGCGATGTTGAGGAGCGCCATCTGAGATCGATACCTGGATTGATATCTGCAGAGATATCAGGAGATCGCGCGGAGCTTTTGATCGATAAGAGCGAGGAGACGTTCAGTCTTGTCATGCGATCGTTCCAGAGAGCTGAGATCCTCGACATGGAGATAGTGGAGCCTGATCTGGAGGATGTATTCCTTGAGCTTGCAGGGTGAGATCAACAAATGTTTGTCATCCGCTTACAAGAACTGGATAATATCCAAGAGGAATGTGTTCACGGTCTTCGAGCTCGTATTCTGGCCCCTGATCAGCCTCCTCTCCATAGGATTGATGACGCGGTTCCTTGGCGTCGGGGGAGAGACGGTCGCCTTTCTCCTTGTAGGAGCAATAGGCCTAACAATACTCCAGATATGCCAGATAGATGTAGCCTACGTCCTGCTCTTCGATATGTGGTCGAAGAGCATAAAGAACACCTTCGTCTCGCCTATAAGAGGATATCACCTGGTCCTCGGCGCTCTTCTATTCGGGATCGTGAGAGGCACGTTTGCATTTACGATACTGGTAATTATAAGCAGAATCCTTTTTGGATTCGACTTCCTTGCTGGAGGTGCACTCATGGTTCTCGTATTTCTGGCAGGCGTCTTCTCGGTCGCAGCATTGATAGGAATGATAGTATGCATATCCATCCTCTTATTCGGCCAGAAGGCCGATGTCGCCGCATGGAGCCTGAGCGGCGTGATAATGCTGATAAGCGGCATCTACTATCCGGTGAATGTTCTTCCAGAAGAGCTGCAGCTACTGGCCAGAGCAGTGCCGCTTACGTACTTCCTGGAGTACTACAGATCAGCTTATGGTTTTGGGGGACACGATGTAATCACAGGTTGGGTTTTGGTTGTTGTGTATATGCTGACAGGTCTGATAGTGCTTGAGAAGGCGATCGAGACGGCCCGGAAGACAGGAATCCTCCTGCGCCTCTCGGAGTGAGAGCGGCATCGCATGCTGCGTTGAATAAATCGAGATGCTGATAGGAGCTGCCTTCTCAAAGTTAAGATCGGTGTGAATTTGCTCATGAGAAAACCTTCATGGTCGAACGGCCGTTCATGGGGATGAAAATTGGCCCGATGCGGATCCTATTTTGATACCAAACGGCCATGAGCTACCCTCTTGGGGATGGAAGTGATGGTAGGCATTTGCCTACGAAACGCCATGACGAAGGTCGCCTAATGGGGATGAAAATGATTCGGAGGCATTTTCGCAGTAGACATTCAACTTTCGTTCCTTGCTGCGAAATGCGGGTTACTAGGAACGGACCTGTCCGGATAAGCGCTGACGCCAGAAATTTGGACCTTTACCGCTTCTGTCTGTCAGAAACGATTAATCCTTATCCGGACACGTCCCTATGAACTGACATCAAATTTTTCTTATAGATATGCTCATAAGATCTCTCCCGGCAACTGTTTTGATGCCGGAGATCTCCTCCACCCTGCGAGCCATGCTCTCTTCAAGTCCGTTGCAATGTGGATAGAAGTGGGTAAGAACAATCTCCTTCACATCGCGGATCAGACGGCCCAGACCGCTGGGTGTCGTGTGGTTCGTCACGTCTAAGCCATCAGGAAAAGAGCACTCATGGATGAGAAGATCGGATCCCCTCGCGATCTCACAAACACTTGCTGTCGGCTCTGTATCCCCTGAATAGGTTATGACAGAGCCACCCTCAATTCTGTAACAAAGCGATGGTACACTGTGTATAGTAGATGCGCTGGATACCTCAAATCCATTGACATCTAATCCAGATCCAGCATCGATCTCGTTCACCTCTAATCTCATCGAATTGAGATACGGATACAACGCCTGGAGCGAGACGAGCCAATGCTTTGTTCCGGCTGGACCGTAGACCCTCAGCCAGGGTTCGCCGAGAAGGTATCTCGCCTTTGCAAGAGGCAGCAGATCTGAGACGTGATCCAAGTGCAAATGGCTGAGGATCACAGCATCCAGATCCAAGGGATTGATGCCGAGCTCTCCTATCCTGAGCAGAGCTCCGGCGCCACAATCTATCAGCAGCATACGATCCTCGCGTATGAGAATCGATGACTGCGCACGCCCTGGCTGCGGTATTCCGGCACCTGTGCCCAGCAGCGTTAAATCCATCTGTTCACCTCAGCTTCCGTTCTCTGGGACATAGATGACCTGCCCGCTCTTAAGCCTGTATGCTGCGCCTATCTTGACCCCCTGCCCGCCTCCTATCTGCTCCGTCATATTCAATATCTGTATGCTGCTTGTGTTTTTGATTATTATCTGCATATCCGGCTCGCCAGGATTCTTAACCACCGTAACGCTTGAGGTCGGATCCAAGAGCTCTGGCATGTTGTATGAGAGAACAAGCGCGAGCAACAGCGCAACAGCGAAGACCATTGCGACATCGAAGAGGTTCGCCACACCCCCCATCGGATCCTCATCGATATCATCCAAGATTCTCGATCTGCTTCGCATCCGAATGCTCCCTCAGTATATCCACAACGTACTCTATATCGCTGAGATCCTGGCGGTACCATCTGTTCCTGATTAGCAACGCGCAGTAACAGATGCCGCCTACGACCAGCCCGATCACCGTCGTCGCGAATGCTATTATGAGGCTGGTCGCCATCGACTGGATATCGCCCTTTGAAAGGCTCACAAGCGCCGGACCCATTGGTATCAAAGTCCCCATCAGGCCGAGTATCGGTCCTGCCCTTGTCCCTATTCTCAGGGGCTCGAGCCTCTTGTAAATCTCCAGCTCTACATCTTGGAGTATCTTCTCGAATTTTATGAGAGACGTGCCGCTCTCGAGAGCGCCGCATATCTCCATGAGAGCGGATGCCAGCTGCGGAGATCTGTAGCCTCTGAGAACCTCTGCAGCGTCTTCGACCATCTTCGATCTGAGGAGAGACGCTGCTCTTAAAGATCTCTCCTCCAGCTCTCTGAGATCTCTGTATCTTGATGTGTACTCCTGGATCATCGATCCCACGAGTATTATCGACCAGGCGAAGAGGATGAGCAGGCAGAAGATGTCGGGATAGAGAAGAGAGCTGGAGAACACGTAGAGAAGGCTGACAGACATCTCGTATATCATACCGTTACACCCTTCTTTCTGATGATGAAACCTATGGAGATCAAAAGCAAGAGTATCAGGTAAGATGGAAGTACTCCAGCCTGTACATCAGAGGGGATTTCCAGAGGCAGACTCTTCATGTTGATATACGCGGGCAGCAGCAGTATCGATAGGATGTAAAACCCACCGATTAAAAGCATGATGTTTCCGATAACGCTCGGTTTTAGCTGGTACCTTCTAAGAAGCGAAGATATCACGAATATGGTGATAAAGAGCATCATTCCTACAGCCAAGCTGATCTTCAATGGAGATATACCTGAGATCTCCGCCACTGCGCCGCAGGAGAGGAAGGTAGCGGCCATGCAGGCAGGGCATGGCATCGAGAGGGCCCAGAATGTCCTACGCGAGAGATCTCTACAGAAGCATCTCCACTCTCTGATCGTGATTATGCCAAGAGCAATAAGAGCCAGAGCTATGATTGCATGCATGGCCAATCCTGCTTTGAGCAGATTCGATATCATATCCACAGGTATGTGATCGAGAGCAAGACCCATCGCTATAGCTGTCAAAAAGTACGCGGATGATACGAGCAAGACCTCCGAGCGGCTGAGAGAGGCCAGGCCGCAGCCAATGCTGGCCTTCAAGGCGAATATAAGTACCCCGATTAGCACGCCAAATGCGATCGCCAGTTCCAAGATAGACACCTGTTAAACTTAGTTGGTTTAAGTTCAAGTTTTTTGGATATAGCTTTTACGCATCTGTCTCGAGGCGTGTCGAACAAGAAAACGCAGCTGTAACCATCTATCTGGAAGCTCATTTCAGCATCTCGGTTGCTTATTCGGATCTTCCTCCCTCAGCTGGAGCCGAATTTGCTGAGTTTATGCTGCGTTTAACAAGTCGAGGTGCTGTCGTCGATAGCAGTCGATAGTTGGTACGAAAATGTCTCTGAGTCATTCCCATGGGTGGCCTTCAGTCATGAGCGTTTCCAGGATTCTATTCAAAACAGCGGCCGGCCTAATAAGCAATGGTTATTTAAAGTATTACATAGTTTGAATCATAATGATGTATTAATACATGTCTCTGAAGGGGGTGTATTGCTGTCTATCGCGGTGATATCTGATACGCATTTTGGCTCTAGATATTCACATCTTTCACGGCGCGAGAAGGTGGATTATCTCATATGGGAGCTCTGGAGATACGGAGAAGGCATCGATGAGGTGGTTCTTCTCGGAGATATCCTGGATCTCTGGAGGGTGAGGATGGAGAGCGCGATCCGCGATGCTCGCTATTTCTTCAGGCGTTTGAACGACCTGAATGTGAGGGTGAGCTACGTAGTGGGCAATCACGATCATCATATGACCATTCTACGCCAGGAGCTCTCCCTTTTGGAGAGGGCTGCAAGGGGTGAGACGTTTGCGGTATACCTTCCGAATCTCAGGTGGTCGATGGTCCTGGCAGGCCTGAGTATGATGTTCCATTATCCGACGTATGAGTTAGAGGTGGGAAGGAGGCGTGTGGTGTTCACACACGGCCATCACCTCGATGGTATAAAGTCGCTGCCCGTTCAGATCTTTGAGGGCATACGCAGGCTCTCGGGAGAGCCGGTTCTGCCAGCTGATCTGGAGAGGATGATGGCGTATGCCTACGAGAGCATATACAGATCATGTTATCTTGGTGAGGCGGTTGAGATCGAGGAGTCGCTATGGAGGGTCTCGAGCATCTTCGAGAGATTCAGAAGCGGTGTGCTTAAGACATTCAGATACAGTCCTGTTGAGTCCCAGTACGATGCCATCCTGAGATTCATCAAGGAGAGGCAGCTCGGAAGGGTCGACTGCTTCGTGTATGGTGATACACATCAGGCAGCTATATACAGAAGAGATGATGAGATTCTGGTTGCAAACGCGGGCTCGCTTGCAGATGGCGGTGATAACACATATCTCATCATCACAGATGAGGAGATCTTCCTGAGAGGAATCGGCAGGCCCGAGCCTTTGTTTAGGGAGAAACTCTCCTGAGCAAACCAAGCGTCTGATAGAGCATACGTTGGTCTTCAGGCCGGAGGGAGGTCTCTCTTTTGGACGCGCCCGATGACCTGCCGGATAAGCGCTGAGGCCAGAAATCTGGACCTTTACCGCTTCTGCATGTCAGAAACACTTAATCCTTACCCGGACCGTCCGATTAAAGAAAAACATTCAAGACCCAAGATCACACATGGAAAAATGATTCATTGTCCGGAGGCTTTTCATACCAAAGCGACTGAGATAACCAAATGCCCCACAGCATTTACCGGCTTTGTTCTCATATCTCAGATAGCTAACCTGAAAAGAGAGTTTTCCATCATCTCGATCCCAAGACGATCGGTACGGATGGCGTGAAGGGGCTCCGGTATATGCTTGCTCTTACATGCAGGATTTGAGTCATGTAGCCCATCGACCTGAGTTTATCGGCGACGTGGATATCCTCAGACGGAAAGTGATATGCTGCAATCGCGATCTTTCTGCACTTCATCTCATCCGCGTGGCTCAGTATCTTCAGCGCAGCCCCCTCCACATCGATCTTGACAGCATCCGGTTTTACGCCAAGATCTTCTATGAGCCCGTCCATCGTGTTGATCTCGACATCCTGCCAGAGGTGGCTTCTTCTGAATATCAGGGAATGGGCGACCGTCCCCTCGGCGAGAAAGAGCCTTCCACGGCCTCGAAAATCCGAAAGCGCCATCCTTAAGGGTATTATGTTCTCCAGACCGCTTCTCTCTGCATTTCTCTTCAGAACATGATAGTTGCTGAGCTCCGGCTCCAAAGCCACTACCAGTCCATCCTCTCCGACAATCCTGGCGGCCCTCAATGCGAACGATCCGATATGCGCACCCACATCAAATACAATCTCGCCCTGCTTCAACTCAAGGGCATCGTAATGCCCGTGCAGATAAACATCCCGGATCATATCCGCATCGCCCTCTGAAAAAGGCCGGAAGATTATGCGACAGCCATCTGGGAGCTCTGCATCAAGCAAGATCTCGTCCAAATCCATACCTGGAGTTATGGAGCACTCTTCCTATAACCGCTGTGTTGAATAAGTCGAGACGTGATAGGGATTGATTCTTATCGAAATTCGTATTCGTGTGAATCATATCCTTGATATCGAAAAACGCTCATAGCCCGGAGGTCAGCTATGGGAATGACTCAGAGGGCATTCGCATACCAATTCAGAAGTTGTTCAACACAGCGAGAGAAAACTTAAATTCGTATAAGAGCCAGCAGGTCTAGCAGGAGGATTTCACTATGGCAGACTGTGATCTTTGTACTGTTGCGAAGCCAACCCTTATACCGATAAAGGTCAAGGTGCACACGCTTGCGAATCCGGAGGGCGCATACAAGGGTGTGTGCGAGAGCTGTCTCGAGGCACTAAACGCCGCATGGATGGAGCGCTTCGGACCTAAGGAGAACAAAAAATAACGTCCGGAGGCATCGAGTATCTGGCTGCAGAGGGAGGAGAAGATAGCAATAGTCCTGCTTCTGATGGCCCTCTTCTCTCTGACTGTCGCTTACTGGGCATTTGGAGCTGGCATAAATAGCTCTGATGATGAAGTATCTGTGGAGGGGAAGATACTTGGCATCAGAGAGACGCGCACCGGCGGCCATCTTATAATAACGCTGGATGCAACACCGATGCAGATCTTTTTGCCCTCCAGAATCGCGAAGGATCTGAAAGACAGGCTATCAAAAGGGGATTCCGTAAGGGTCAGGGGTCGCATCTCCGAATACATGGGGAAGAAGGAGATCGAGGTGAGAAGGGCCACGGATATAACTCCCATCTGAGGGCACAGAAGAGCGAGGATCTCTGGAATAATCCGCGGTAAGAAACAAGAGCAACAAAACTTCGTTCTTTATGCACGAATCGCTATGAGGAGAATAATAACATTCATCACAGACTTCGGATCTTTCTATCTGGCTCAGATGAAAGGGGTGATACTTCAAAAGATAGAGGATGTCATCTTCGTTGATATCGCCACTGATATACCACCGCAGGATATCAGAAGCGGCGCATTCGCGCTTCTTGCGACAGCCAGCTATTTCCCTCGAGGAACGATTCATATAGCGATCGTCGATCCCGGAGTCGGAACAGAGCGCGCTGCAATCGCTGTTGAGAGCGACGGTCATGTATTTCTCGGCCCGGACAACGGAATTTTGATGCCGGCCTCTCGATCCCTTGGCCCTCCCAGAGCTTGGAAGTTACCTGTGCCTGAAGGAGTTTCGCCAACCTTTCACGGAAGAGATCTCTTCGCACCGGTGGCAGCTCAGATAGCTTCTGGCACGCCTTTAGATGAGCTGGGCACACCATTCGAGCCCAGAGATCTCGATCTCGGATCTCCACGGATAACGGCAAATGGGATTGAGACCACTGTTTTGTACATCGACTGCTTCGGGAATGTGATCGTGAATATCAGGGATCTTCCGGAGCGGGATCTCAAGCTCAAGGGCCATAGGCTACGGCGGGTTCGCACCTATGGCGAGGCGGGATGGAACGAATCTCTTATAACTCTTGGGAGTCATGGGTTTGCAGAGATAGCGGTCAACGGTGGGAGCGCGGCCAAGTTCTTCGGTCTCGCCACTGGTGACAGAATATTGTTGGAGGATGTGAGTTGTTCGGAATAGAGTTCGTTCCCGCGGATCCTGCTCTGAAGATAGGATATCTGTCCAAGCTTGCAGAGGAGGTCGGCTTCGAGACCGTATGGATAACAGACCACTACAACAATCGCGATGTATATACAACGCTCGCAGTTCTCTCGTTGGTAACCAACAAGATAAAGCTGGGGACTGGGGTGACAAACCCATACACGAGGAGCCCGATCATAACAGCCTCCAGCATAGCCTCTGTAAACGAGCTCTCCGGAGGCAGAGCCGTTCTTGGTATGGGGCCGGGAGATAAAGCGACATTCGATGCCATGGGCATCGCCTGGGAAAAGCCTCTCACAAAGGTCAGGGAGAGCATCGCCATCATCAGAGCGCTGCTCAAGAAGGAAAGGGTGACATGGGGTGGCATGAACGCGCAGCTATCATTCTCCGCAGGCGACATACCGATATACATGGGCGCCCAGGGGCCGAAGATGCTGGAGCTTGCGGGAGAGATAGCCGATGGAGTGCTCATAAATGCGTCCCATCCCGAGGATTTCAGGGCGGCAATTCCGCTGATAAGAAACGGCATAGAAAAAGCCGGAAGGAAGCCGGAGGATGTAAAAATCTGTGCCTATACAAGCTTCAGCGTCGACGGGGATCGATCGAAGGCTTTGGCAGAGGCCAGAAAGGTCGTGGCCTTCATAGCCGCAGGCTCGCCAGATGTCGTTCTGGAGAGGCATAATATCGATACGAGCCAGCGGGATGAGATCTCGAAGGCGATCTCCAGAGGCGATTTCGCAGGCGCGATGAACAGCGTCACAGATCACATGCTTGATGTCTTCTCCGTCTCAGGGACTCCGGAGGATTGCAGAGCGAGGGTCGATGAGCTTCTCTCCATCGGTGTGAACCAGATCGTTGTGGGCTCACCCATCGGCCCTGATAAGGAGCGCTCCATAAAGCTGATCGGCAAGAAGATTCTATGAGAAGGGGCTTCTACATAGGCAGATTCCAGCCGTATCACCTCGGCCATCATTTCGTGCTGGAGCAGATCTCCCGCGAGGTCGACGAGATCATAGTTGGCATAGGGACGGCCCAGATAAGCCATACAGTCTCAGACCCGTTTACAGCGGGCGAGAGGATCGCGATGATCTACGGTGCCCTCAGGGAGCTGGGAAGGTGGTTCTACATCATACCCCTGCCCGATATCAACAGAAACGCGGTATGGGTATCGCATGTCAAATCCATGACGCCCCCATTCGATGTGGTTTACTCCAACAATCCTCTGGTCGTGGAGCTCTTCACAGAGGCCGGAATAGAGGTCAGAAGACCGCCGATGTATAGAAGGGATATCTACTCCGGAACAGCGATAAGACGCCTGATGATAGAAGGGGGGAAGTGGAAGCACCTGGTTCCAGATGCTGTGGCAAGGGTGATAGATGAGATAAAGGGCGTTGAGAGGCTGAGAAACATAAGCAAGGACGATCTTTAATGAATGTTCATGCTTTCGTACAAGGCTCAAAGTGCTGGTCGAAAGCTGATATTGGTAGACCTACACAACACTTCACAGGGATGGAACAGCCCGTAGTGCCCATAGAATCAAAACCTCTACATCACCTTTCTGTGATGCAAATTTTGGCGATGAAGTGGGAAGCTCTACCCTTTAGGGTAGGGTAGTTCACGAGGATTCGATGCATCTCACGCGCGATGAGGAGTCGGTGCTCCAGGGGGAGCAGGGCGAGACGCTTAGGCGTGCGATGGAGATACTCGTGGCCCTTGGAGACATCTATGGTGCGGAGCGGCTTGTGGCTATCCGGAGCGCCCAGATCGCAGGAGTATCATATGAGACTATTGGAGAGGCTGGTCTCGAGTGGCTATCAGATCTCAATGGAAGAGTCGCGGTGCCGAGCATATTGAATCCAGCCGGCATGGATCTGAAACGCTGGAGGGAGCAGTCGATCGATGAGGGTTTTGCGGAGAAGCAGCTTGCCATCATTGAAGCTTACAGAAGGCTTGGTGTTGCAATCGAGTGCACATGCACGCCATATCTGCTTTACGACTCCATAGCCTCGAAAGGGGATCATCTGGCCTGGTCCGAGTCATCGGCTGTGGCGTATGCAAACTCGGTCATAGGCGCGATGACAAACCGTGAGGGCGGACCGTCTGCTCTAGCGGCAGCTCTGGTCGGAAAGACACCCCTCTACGGATACCACTTGGCGGAGAACCGAAGGCCGACGCACATAGTTAGGGTCGATGCCGAGGTCGTGGATTATGGCGCTCTGGGATATGTAGCAGGCCGGCTGGTCGGAGATGGCGTGCCTCTATTCATCCTCAGCAGGATCCATAAGAGAGTGGAGAGAGATGATCTGAAGGCTCTGGGCGCTGCAATGGCTGCAACCGGATCGATCGCCCTTTATTACGTGGAGGGTGTAACGCACGAACCGCCGGAATACAACCGCTCAGGGTGCGAGATCGTAACCATAACCGAAGAGGACCTGAGGTCTATCTACTGCTCTCATAACGATATCGATATCGTTGCTATCGGATGTCCGCACTGCTCGCTTCAGGAGCTGGAGAGGATAGCGGATCTCCTCAAAGGCAAGAGGGTCAGCAGAGAGCTCTGGATATGCACATCCAGACGTATAGCGGAATCTGCTCCTGAGATTGTGAAGAGAATAGAAGCTACCGGCGCCAAGGTGATATGCGACACATGCATGGTTGTGTCACCGGCGAGCAAGAGATACAAACACATGCTCGTGAACTCGGGGAAGGCGTTCGCCTACATACCAGGCATGTGCGGCATAAAAGCCGCCTTCGGATCGTTGGAAGAGTGCATAAATATAGCTACCGGCGACTCTTGAGCGATCATCCTGTGCGGTCAACCCTCCATATTCAAGAAATTATGAACGCGTAAACACAGCTAACGGGGAATCTTGGGTGGAGATCAGATGTCATAAGGTCTCGGGCGGTCGGGGGGAGGGGCCCTCTCTTGTCACAAAAGAGAGGATCTCCTTTCTGGGCAATGTCAACGCGGAGACGGGTATCGTAGTCGATCCTAATCACGAGCTTTACGGCAGATCCATCGCAGGAACTGTCCTTATATTTCCGGGCGGAAAGGGCTCCACCGTTGGATCTTACGTGATATACCAGCTCAAAAAGAGGGGCGTGGCCCCCGCTGCCATGATCAATCTCCACTCAGAGCCGATAGTTGCGGTAGGGGCGATAATCAGCGATATACCGCTCGTGGACAGGGTTCCCGAATGGATTCTCGACATAAAGAATGGCACAAAGGTTGTAGTCGACGCTGCGAGGGAAGTTGTGGTTATAGGGAACCAAGCGGAAGGCCACGACTTTTATGACATGGGGTGAGTTCGAGGCGCCTCATGCGTAGAGCTTTCCGTAGGGTCTTTTCGATCTGGGAGAGAGCTTATGCCATTCGCTATCGAGAAGCCCATCAATGCTCGGAGATGTATCTGGAAATCGATCCAGGAACTCTGAGATATGATGGCTCAATATATCTAGATCTGAATCATCCAAAGAGGATATCTCCACGTGTCTGTCGACCTGATCTCTCTTTATTCCTCCTCTGAGATATATCGTTCCGCCGTGCATGCCGCTCCCGATGAAGCTCGCATTATGCGATCCGTACAGGCCGAGAAGTACGACCACACCACCTGCCATGTACTCACCGAGAAAATCCTGTGAGGTCCCGCCGATGATGAGCAGAGGCCTTCTATCCTCGAACTCCTTCATGTGGAGCGCTGCTCTGTAGCCGACGTCGTTCTTTACGAATATCTTCCCTCCGCGCATCGACATACCCACGACATCTCCGGCTCTCCCCTCAACTACGATCTCGCCGGATTCCATTGTGTTGCCTACACCATCCTGGGCATTTCCATGAACGATTATCCTGTGACCAAATAGAAATGCCCCCAGATCGTTACCTGGTGTGCCATAGATCTCTATGGTCATGGTATGGCTCTGAGGCGAATAAAGCCTGGTGCCTATGTATCGCTGACCGCAGACATTTCTAAGCACAACCCTTTCACAGCCTCCGAGCATCATCTCCCTGAGAATTTCGTTCAGCTCCTTGGTATCCAGATTCTCTGCATCTATAACGCTCTCATTGCTCAGCCCATTGCACCCCCTCTCCAAGTGGACCTCCTCCATCTCACTCCCCCGCGCCCTTAATTCCCAGAACATCCAGCTCCCATTCGTGGAGATCTATGCCTCTCAGTTGATCGCGATTTCCCCGCAGGCTCTCTATAGCATTGATTCCCATGCCTCCGAGCATCTCTTCGATCTCATGGGACCATGCAGCAAGAAGGTTTACAAGCCTTTGGCTAGCTTTATCCACATCCAACCTTCGCGAGAGATTCTTATCCTGTGTGCAGATGCCCCAGTTGCACCTTCCTGTGTAGCATTTCTGGCATAATGTGCATCCCATCGCTATAAGAGCAGCAGTGCCTATGTAGACCGCATCTGCGCCCAGAGCTATGGCTTTGATAACATCCGCGCTGCACCTGATTCCGCCGCCCGCGATTATCGAGCACCTCTCTCGTATTCCCTCATCTCTCAGTCTTTTATCGACCGTGGCTATCGCCAGCTCTATTGGTATCCCCACGTTGTCCCTTATGACCTTCGGAGCGGCTCCAGTGCCACCACGAAATCCATCTATCGCGATTATATCCGCGCCGGCCCTCACAATACCGGAGGCTATGGCTCCGATATTGTGGACCGCGGCTATCTTGACGATGATCGGCTTCTCGTAGTTTGTGACCTCCTTCAGCGCGGATATGAGCGTTGCCAGATCCTCTATGGAGTATATGTCGTGGTGTGGCGCAGGAGATATGGCATCCGCCCCCTGTGGAATCATCCGGGTCGATGCCACCTTCTCGGAGACCTTCTCTCCCGGAAGATGACCGCCGATGCCCGGCTTCGCGCCCTGCCCTATCTTTATCTCGACTGCAGCTGCGCAGTTGAGATACTCCGCATCTATCCCGAATCGTCCCGATGCCACCTGAACGATAGCATGCTTTCCGTAAATCCCTCTCATCTCATGAGGCAGCCCGCCCTCGCCCGTGTTGAAGAACGTGCCCGATCTAGCTGCTGCGTCTGCGAGGGCTTTGAATGCATTGTAGCTTATCGCCCCATAGGACATCGCTGAGAAGAGGATGGGGGTCTCCACCATCAGGCTAGGACCCAGGTTCGTATCTATCGCATCATCCCTCAGCGAGAGCCTCTCGGGCCTCGATCCCAGGAACGTTCTGAGCTCCATCGGCTCTCTGAGAGGATCTATGGATGGGTTCGTGACCTGGGATGCGTTCAGCAGTATGTGATCCCAGTAGATCCTGAATGGCTTATCGCTTCCGCAGCCTGTCAGGAGAACACCGCCTGTCTCGGCCTGCCTTTTGATGTCCTCGATTCGCTCGCGCGGCCATGCGACATTTGGCCTGTAGAATGATGGAGCAGGACGTACCTCTATCGCGTTTCTTGGGCATATCAAAACACACCTCTGACAGCCCACGCATCTATAGTTATCAGATACCATTCTGTCCTTTACGGCATCGTATGCATGCACTTCAAAGGAGCACTGCCGTTCGCATGCCCTGCATCTGTCGCAACTATCGTCTCTGTGTATCAGAAACTCAGGTAAGACTGAAGATCTCATCCTCTACCATCCTCTCGGCAAGCTCGCAGACTACAGGCTCCCCACCTCTCGGAGACCAGACAGAGTCGAGGTCCGGCGATATCAGCCTTATCGAGGCCTCCTCTGAGGAGATGTAGAACATATCACCTCTCACGGCTGCCGTGAGCGGTCTGAGCCGTATCCTGTCCGTGAGGCCGATCATTCTATTGCTCTGAGCTATGATTATCGCAAACGGGCCGTTCATGAGGAGCGGAGCGTATACCCTTCTCAAAGCCGTGAGCAGACTCTTCTCCTTCTCGTTCATCGCCTCTATGGAATCCCAGACTGGCGGTGCGAGGATCTTCGCCACGATATCTATCGGAAGAGAATGCCTTCTTGTGAGAAGATCCACCGCATATGCTATCACTTCAGTATCCGTATGGAGGGTGCATGCGTATCCATTCATCTCCAGATACCAGCGGTTCGTTCCGTAAGACGATATCTCGCCGTTGTGCACTACTGTGGTATCGAGAAGGCCGAAGGGATGGGCTCCGCCCCACCAGGCCTGGCTGTTGGTTGGAAATCTCCCGTGGGCCGTCCAGATATGACCCCTGTAAAGGCTATCGAGCATGAAGTATCTTCCGATATCCTCGGGATAGCCGACGCCCTTGAAGCAGCCCATGTTCTTGCCGGAGGAGAAGACGTAGGCGTTATCGATTCTGGAGTTGACCCAGATCACCTTTCTCACTACATACTCATCATCTGGTAGAGACAGGTCATCACCATGCTTTCTTGGCAGTACGAAGTACCTCCATAGGAGAGGAGGATCTTTGACCACAACATCATCGTTGTGCGGTATCTCCTCATCATAAACTACATCAAAGCCCTCGCAGAGAAACAGCTCGAACGACATCTTCGCCTCTGCCCGGGCCACGGCATCTCCTGTGAACATCAGATGAAATGCATAATATTCCTTATATTCTGGATATATGCCATAGGCTGCATAGCCGCCTCCAAGCCCATTGCTGCGGGATTGCATGTTAGCCATAGCTCGAATGACTCGCTCGCCCGTGAACCTCTCCCCTTCGCGGTTCATGGCCCCGAAGACGGAGCAGGCGCATATCTCCTTGCTGTAAGGCTTATCTCTTCTAGCACGCATGACGACCTCAAACTCCAATCGATTCAAAAGCTGTCAATTAACTCCGACGGATCGAGTTTTATATCTATTTGAGAATTTTTCATAAAAGTTATGAACCTAAGCTCCCCCAACCATTAGGCAAAGGAGGAAAAATGAGGTGCGCAATACCATTTCTCCTTCTTATAGCAAGGTACCTCCTGCCCACTGCTAATCGCTATGCTTCGGCGTTATTCAGAGAAATCGTTAGTTCATCTAACCATGACCAAAACGGCGCTTTTCTCGTTTGAAATTCTTCTCAGCATATGATAAGGAGGGCCTCGCTTTCACCTCATCCTTGAATGAGGCTTCCTCCCCTCCCGACAACTGCGAAGTAAAAGTAGCCCGGCCAGGATTCGAACCTAGGTAAGGAGGTCCAGAGCCTCCCGTGATTGACCGCTACACCACCGGGCTGCATCTCTCTTTCGTAGTAGATGTATCATATTAATCTATCGGTGACCCTCCTTGTTGAATGAATCTAGACATCTAGGTCGATAGCAATTGATTTGTATCTTTGACCATCAACGATTAAAGGCCGAGCTGCACTTCGAATAGTAATGTGGATGCAGCAGAGAGATACCGCTATTGGAGTTAAACTACACAATGTTAACTAAAGATAAAAAGTATTTCTAAGTTTTCAGCCATCGTGCTTCTTTTTCAAACGTTTGTGGCTCGGCAGCAGGAGAGAAGGTTAAGTATGATGAATGTTAATAATTAATCGGAGGAATTGTATGGCTAGAATTCTGGTCGCCTATTATTCTCGGACTGGTAACACGGCTAAGATGGCCAGAGCGGTGGCTGATGGCGCGAGAGCTGCAGGAGCTGAGGTGGAGCTCAAGCAGGTGGAGGATGTCAAACTTGAAGATATGAAGGGCGCGGACGGAATAATAATCGGCTCGCCAACATACTACGGACTGATGGCAGCAGAGGTCAAACAGCTTTTCGATGGCAGCTCGAGAATAAGGGGCAAGCTGGAGGATAAGATCGGGGCAGCCTTCACATCATCCGCGAGCATAGGAGGAGGAAATCAGACCACGCTCCTCTCACTGATACAGGCCATGCTGATTCACGGAATGATAATCGTCGGAGATCCTATGGAGACCGGCGGACATTACGGAGCGATAGCCATCGGATCTCCGGATGGGGATGCTATTAACACATGCAGGAAGCTCGGCGAGAGGGTGGCGCGGCTGGCGGAGAGATTGAAGAGGTGACCCCTCTCGCTCCTAACGGGTAGTTGTAGTTTATAATTCTCGTTACACAACTTTGATCTTAGCAGTCGCTGTCTTCTTAGCGGCGAGCTCAAGGCAGAATAAGCGTAAAGTATCTCTGATAACCGATAGCTTCAGGGATCGTCTCTCTGAGGAGCTTTTTCATGGCGCACATCCCATCAATGCACCAATGCTCATCCCAACCGCAGCGAGCTGCGGGGTATTCTAATTAATCGATTCTTATCAGAGTTCAGATTTGTGTGAATTAGAACATACGAAAAACCTTCATGGTCTAACCGCCATCACGTGAATGAAAATTGTCCAGAGCCATTTTCATGCTAATTTAGATGGTCATGAGGCGATCAAAGGTTGTAATTTTGTCTCAGATGATGCTGTTATTCTGGAGATGCTTTTCAACTGATTCATGTTCATTCACATTATTGCTATCTGCAAACGTGTTTCTAAAACTCCAACCTGTTTCAGGTTCATGACCAAAATTGTTCAACACAGCGTATTCATCAAAAATTTTTAATATGAATATCATGCTCGCGGTATTGAGCATGCCGATCGAGGAAATCAATCGGGATTTGGCCCTTCAGATAGTGGAATACCTCGGGCAGGGTGTTCTCACATCGAGGATCGCGGATGGTCGCCGGGTGATCGACTACGCGAATCCTGCGATATCCGATATGCTCGGCATTCCTCGAAGAGAGATCATCGGAAGATCGCTGGATGATTTTGTACATCCCGATGACATTCCAAAGCTTTTGGAGGGAAGAAAGCTTAGGTCTCAGGGCAAGACGACGAGCTACGAGATCAGGCTTTTACGGAAAGATGGCAGGGAGTTGCCGGTGCTCGTAACCGGCGCCCCGAGGTTCGAGAATAAGACCTTCGTTGGATCCATACTCGTCATTACAGATCTCTCGGAGTACCAGGCGGTCTTGCAGATGCTCAAAAATTCGGAGCGGAGGTTCGCCGAAATTCTGGAGTTCATGCCCGATCCGGCCTTCGGCATAGATCTCGAGGGCAGGGTGATGTTCTGGAACCAGGCCTGCAAGTCACTGACAGGTGTGAAAAAGGCGGAGATCGTTGGCAGAGGCGATCACGAATACGCGATACCATTCTACGGCCACAGAAGAAAGGTGCTCGCCGATCTGGTTCTCGAGGGATACGATGATGACCTCGCGTCTAAGTACGATAATCTCAGAGCAGAGGGAGATGTCCTGACCGCTGAGGTCTACATACCTACACTCGGCCCGGAGGGCTCCTACCTCTGGCTTAAGGCCGCTCCCATATACAACTCCGATGGCAAGATAACAGGAGCTATAGAGATTATACGCGATATAAGCGATCAGATACGTAAAATAAAGGCGCTCAGCCTGAGCGAGGCTAGATATAGATCGCTGGTGGAGGACATGCCGTTTCTTGTATGTCGCTTCGATCACAACGCCGTTCTCACATTCGTCAACGATAACTACTGCAGATATTTCGGTTATGATAGAGATGAGCTGATAGGCAGATCATTTCTGGATTTCATACCTGAGAATGAGAGGGAGGATGTGCTGAAGAGATTTAGAAGCCTGACGCCTGAAAGGCCGTATGTGAAATACACGCACAAGGTTTTGAGGGGAGATCAATTACGATGGCAGAGATGGACCGATCGAGCTATCTTCGGGCCTGATGGAGAGGTGGTTGAATATCAATCGCTTGGCGAGGACATAACAGATGAAAAAGCCATGGAGGATGCGCTCAGGCAGAGCGAGCAGAGGTTCAGGGTACTCGCTGAGAGCACATCAGCAGGCATAGCGATCTTCAAAGATGAGAGGTTCTTTTACGTCAACAGGGCTGGAGAGGAGATAAGCGGATACAAAAGAGACGAGCTCATAGGCGAATCTATATGGAAGGTCGTTCACCCCGATGACCTCCAGTGGATCAAGGATATGTACACGCTCAGAATACACGGTGAGGCAATTCCCAACAGATACGAGTTCAGGATAGTCACCAAGAAGGGAGATGTGAGATGGGTGAGCTATGCGGGTGGCACAATAGAGATCGATGGCGAGACCGCGATACTTGGAACACTTGTCGACATCACGGAGAGAAAGCTCGCCGAAGAGGCTCTGAGACGGGAAGAGGAGATCTTGGAGGAGAAGGTGAAAGAGCGCACTGCTGAGCTCGAGAAGAGGAACGAGGAGATGGAGCGCTTCGTTTACACGGTCTCCCATGATCTGAGAAGGCCGCTGATAACCATAGGCGGACTCGCCGACCTTATAGAACTGGATATATCGAAGGGGGATGTGGAAAAGGCGATTCAGAGCCTGAGAACCATCCAGAAGTCTGTTGAGCGATTGGACTCGCTCTTGAACGATCTGCTCGAGCTCTCCAGGATCGGGCGTGTCGTCAATCCTCCGGAGGACGTTCCATTCGACGCGATCGTGAAAGAGGCGATGGCCGAGCTTTCAGACAAGATCAAAGAGAAGGGGGTTCGCATCAGTATCGCTCAAGAAATGCCCCTGGTCCGCGTGGACAGGATTAGAATTGTAGAGATGCTCGTTAATTTAATGGATAACAGCATAAAGTACATGGGGGAGCAGGAGAACCCCGAGATAGATATCTTCTACAAAGATGGCGTCTTCTCCGTCAAGGACAACGGAATCGGGATTGAGGACAGCAAGAAGGAGAAGGTCTTCGAGCTCTTCTACAAAGTCGACCCCAAGAGCGAAGGGACAGGCGTCGGCCTGACCATCGCCAAAAGAATTGTCGAGGCTCACGGCGGGAAGATCTGGATAGAATCAGACGGAAGGAGCGGAACAACCTTCTGCTTCACGCTTCCAGTTGTTGACCCCACACATTGATGAATATCGGAGTTCGGGTCGTGTACTCGCTCTACTGAAAATCTTCACTAGAATCGATTGCAAGGGATTTATTTCCTGCCAAAGAGCTATCAGTTCACCGGTTAGCGCTATTCAGTAATCTGAGTACGCCACCGGTGTTCGCATATCACTGGGAATCTCACTCATCTCTCAAAGGCACATCGATTCTCATCAGATCCGATGCAATCGATGTCTCGGGAAAGATCTTTCTGGCATCGTTGAGAAGCGGTGTTGTATCCTCCGAGTATCTCGAGCTTATGTGCGTCAGAATCAATCTTCTCACGCCGGCTCTCAATGCAAGAGCGGCTGCCTCTCCGGCTGTTGTGTGCTTCGTCTCGACGGCCCAGTCCAGCATATCATCTGCCAGAGCGCCATCGTGTATCAGAAGGTCGGCATCTCTGCTCGCCTCCTCGATCTCCTGCGTGGGTCTTGTATCTCCGCTGTAAACGATCTTTCTGCCGGGCCTAGGCTTTCCCAGTACATCGTCAGGCTTGATAACCCTTCCTTTGATCTCCACGCACTCCCCGCGCTGGAGCCTGCCGAAGAGCGGTCCCACGGGCACTCCGAGCTCTATAGCGCGCTCTCTGTTAAACCTCCCCGGTCTCATATCCTCAAGCAGAACGTAACCAAGGCTCGGCACGCTGTGGTGGGTCGCGACGGCGATGATCCTGTAGCCGTTCATCTTAACGATATCGCCAGGGCGCATCTCGAGCGCTCTGACCTCGAAATCCCTGGCGCAGCAGGCTAAGCTGTTGAACATGCTCACGACTCTAGCGGTTCGCGGCGGACCGACGATCACAAGAGGAGACTCTCTCCCCTGAAACGCCATGGTCTCGAGGAGACCCGGTATCCCCAGAATGTGGTCTGCATGGAGATGCGTCAAGAAGATGTGGCTGAGGCGCATCATTCCAGTCTTGGCTATCATCATCTGTCTCTGGGTGCCCTCGCCACAATCGAAAAGCAGAAGTTCCCCCTCTCTGTTTATGAGAATGGCGGGAAGGCTTCTCTCAGGCGTTGGTAGTGAGCCAGCAGTGCCTAAAAAGATGACCTGTAGCAACAGCCCTCACCTTGAAAATCACTGCATATAGCTGTCGAGGCGCCTGAGACCTTCCATCTCGCTCTTGTCCATTCCAGAGATCTCGATTATCCTCTCCTGAATGCGAATAGGCGCCTTGGCCCTCAGCGCGAGCGCAAGACAATCGCTGGGTCTCGCGTCGAGCTCGCTCCTATTAGAGCCGTGTAAAAGGGAGAGCCTCGCATAGTATATGCCCCCTTCGAGATCATCTATGAGCACATCCGCTATAGTCGCCTGGAGACACTCGAGAACGGAGATGAAAAGATCGTGAGTCATCGGCCTGGGGGATACCTCTCCTGAGAGGGCGTTATGTATCGATATAGCCTCGGATAGTCCGACGAATATTGGCACTATTCTGGATCTCTCGTCCTCCAGGAGGACTACGGGCGATGGGGCTCCGCCTAGTGTCTCTGCTATATAAACACCTTTCACCTTCACAGGCACGGCGTTATCCTCGCCGCCCTCTTCATATACATCTTCTACCATCTCAATTTCCCCAAGCTGCTCGCGCTGAACGTATGTCTCAGGCTTTCGCTACAGCCACCTTTATGTTCATGCCATCGACATCCCAGTCCTTAACGAGTTCACCCTCAATATCTATATCACTTCCTATTCTTAAGAGAGTCGCCCTGACCTCGCTGCTTATATGGTCCCTCCAGTTGGAGATTAGATTGAGGACATCGTTTTTATCGAGCGCGACTGAGACCTTGATCTTGTCATCCACCCTCAGATCGAGATCCTTCCTCATATCCTGGATCCTTCTTATGATCTCGCGCGCGTATCCCTCTGCCCTCAGATCATCTGTTAGCTGAATATCAACATAGACCGTGCCTTTTGAGAACTCAGCAGGTACCAAGTTGGCTGGCGGTTTTTCGTGGAACTCCACCATCTCCGGTGTTATCTTGTATCTCTTGCCCCGCCACTCCAACGGCTCGCCGCTCTCGATGATGCGCTTTATATCCTTTGGAGGAGATGACATGATCGCATCGACCACATCTTTGGAATCGCCCTTGAAGACCGGCCCGATCTTCTTCTGGACGACCGAGATCTCCATCTCCATCTCGGGCTTTTCTCCCGGCGGAAGAACGATTATCTCCTTGGAGTTCGTCTGCGTCTTTAGAACGTTAACTAGATCTCCCAGATCCATCTCCTCCTTTGTGGAGATAATTATCCTGGAAACAGGCCAGCGGAGCTTTCTTCCGCCTTTCTGTCTTGCGTTAGAAGCCGCCTCAGCGATCTCTCTCACGTAATTCATGCTCTCCTCGAGCCTCTTGTCTATCAGATCCTCCCTGTAACCAGGCCAGTCACACATGTGCACAGATTCTGGAGCATCAGGATCGAGACCTCTGACGAGATTCTGATACATGCTCTCCGCCAGAAAAGGCGTGAAGGGCGCAAGAAGTTTGATGAGGTGCGACATAACGTTATAGAGCGTGGCGTAAGCAGCCAGTTTGTCGGGATCTTCCGTCTCTATCCACGTTCTCGGCCTCACTAGCTGTATGTACCATCTGGACAGATCCTCGAGGATGAATTCCTGCAGCGCTCTTGTAACTCTATGGAGCATATACTGCGACATATTGGTCTCGATCTCCTTCGCGAGGGAGTTCACCCTAGAGATCAGCCAGCGATCCTCTGGTCTGAGTGCGTACTTTTCGATATCAGCCTTTGATATATCGAATCCGTCTAGAATCATGTAGGGCAGCGGGAATCTGTATGCGTTCCATAATATATTGAGCATCCTGTTGATGTTCTCAACGCCATCCCAGCTGAAGTGCAGGTCCTCCCATGGCGCATTTGATGCGAGAACATAGAAGCGAAGCGTATCGGCACCGTATTTGTCGACGACCTCCTCCGGCTGTACAACGTTTCCTATGCTCTTGGACATCTTTCTGCCCTGCTCATCGAGCGTGAAGCCGTGCATGAGGACGCTCTTGTACGGAGCTCTGCCAAACGCAACCATGCTCGCTCCCAGCTGGGAGTAGAACCAGCCTCTGGTCTGGTCGTGCCCTTCGGTTATAAAATCGGCCGGCCACCACTCTTTGAAGGCATCTATCTCCCGCGGAAAGTTCAGGGTAGCCCAGGATGCCACGGCGCTGTCGAACCAGACGTCGAAGACATCCGGGACACGTTCCATCTCTCCGCCGCAGCTGCATTTTATCCTGACCTCATCTACGGCGGGCCTGTGCAGATCTTCTACCTTGCAGCCGCACTTCTCTTCCAGCTCAGCAGCGGTGCCTATTACATCCATGGTTCCGCAGCTTCTGCATATCCATATGGGCAGTGGAATTCCCCAGTAACGCTGTCTCGAGATGCACCAATCGCGCGCATTCGATATCCAATCCTTGAATCTCGCAGATCCTGCCCACTCCGGATACCATGAGACCTTCTCTATCTCCTGAAGCATCTGCTCTTTGAGATCCGATATCCGCAAGAACCACTGCCGAGTGGCTATGAATATTATCGGAGTCTTGCACCTCCAGCAGTGGCCGTATCTATGGACGAGCTCGCCGCTCGCCAGGAGCGCACCCCTCTCCCTGAGATCCTCTATGACCTCCGGATTCGCATCTCTTACATACTTGCCCTCGTACTTCTCGCCAGCCTCCGAGGTGTATCTCCCATCCTCTCCGACCGGACAGAATATCGGCATCTTCTTCTCGATTCCCAGCTCGTAATCCTCGAGGCCGTGCCCGGGTGCTATATGAACTATTCCTGTGTTCTCAGCCGTGACGAAGTCAGCTAGATGCGCCCTGTGGACGAAATCCCTCTGCGGGGGAACTATATCCTGAAGGGGATTGATGTATGTTAGAGAGAGGAGATCCTCACCGCGCATGCTCTCCAGTATCTCATAATCGACATAACGGCCCTGCTTCAGAACGTTCTCAACGAGATCCGTGGCGATTATCAGAATCTCGTATGTTCCGTCCTTTCGCCAGGCCCTGACCTTTGAGTAGATGAAGTCCTTGTGGACAGCCACGCCAACGTTTGCTGGGATGGTCCAGGGTGTTGTGGTCCATATCACGATGTACGTGTTGTCCTCTCCAACAACAGGGAACTTAACGTATATCGACGGGTCCCTTTCGTCCCAGTACTCCACCTCAGAGTCTGCTATGGCGGTCTGGCATCGCGGGCACCAGTTCACCACTCTGAGACCCCTCTCAAGAAGGCCCCTCTCATGAGCTCTCTTCAGCGTCCACCAGGCAGCCTCTATGTACTCGTTCTTCAGCGTCATGTATGGATTATCCCAGTCGAGCCAGACTCCGAGGGACTTGAACTGAGCGGTCATCTCGTCCTTCTGCCTCAATGCGAAACTCTTGCACTGTTCGATGAAGTTGCCGACGCCGTAGGTCTCGATCTCTTTCTTGCTCTTGAATCCCAAGTACTCCTCAACCTTGACCTCGATGGGCAGACCATGCATATCCCAACCGGCGCGGTCCTTGAGCGCATGGCCCTTCATAGAGAGATATCTGAGTATGGAGTCCTTTATGACCTTGTTCCAGGCTGTGCCGAGGTGTATTCTACCCGTTGTGTATGGTGGGCCATCTACGAAGAAGAAACGCCTTCCTCCGGCTCTGAGCAATCTCACCTTATGATAGGTGTCACCCCTCTGCCAGAAACCCCTGACCTCATCTTCGACATTCTTGGGATTATACTGTCCTGGAACCTCGACGATCACACCAAGTCCTCCACTAAAGTCGATTTGCATCATTTAGCGATGCTCTATTTAGCCTTTATCTAGCAGGAACGAGAAGACCACAGTATTCAAAGGCGAGGATGAGAGCTGAGTTCGCCTCCAAGAGGGCTTACCGAAATCTGTATATGTTTGTAAGCCTAGCATCTTTTTGCTACTTAGCTGAAAATGCTGGTAGTCTTTGCAAATCAAATACAATCACACTCGGACTAATAGGATGGGAGATACCGGCTAACCGGATCGATGAAGCCTTCGAATGCTCTCGGTTTCGTCGAAGCGCTTCGAAGGGCACTGACCGCAGAGCGCAGAAAACTGCGGCATTATGCCGGATAGGAGGCACTTGCGCCTCTAAGAATGGTGGTACGATGGTATCCATAAAAGTCGATGCTGATGCAAAGGCCAGGCTGCAGGGGGACGAGAGTCTAGAGAAGTATCCCATAGTTGCAAAGGTGACCGGCAGCGGGAAGGCTGGATCTCTTGGCATAGAGCTCTCCACCGATGGTACGCCACTGCCAGCTTCTGTAGCGATAAACGGCGCGATAGGTATCAAAGAGCTAGCCGGCATTGCGGAATCTCTGGCGAAGCTCGTCTCTTCGGGCATTAAGATATCAGATGCTCCAGTGACCGTATCGCTCGGGGAGATACCTGTGGACCTTACATTGTCCGTTTACTCCCCCAAAGAAGAGCAGGTTTTCAGAGTGGATATAAAGGGCACGATAGGAAAGTAACCACTAGGAGCCTGTCACTGGGAAGTTACACCCCAGAAACAAATTGCATGAGCGAGTCACCGCTGCGGTGTGGCCGTGTGTCCCAGCGAAGCCGCATAACCACTATCCGAATTCATCCTGATATAACGATTGTCTTTGGCCTTCGCTATATGTTGTATGTGCAGTGATTGAATTCTTTCTTTAATCATTCAATTCTGCCGGCATGTTTCTTGAGATGTTTCTTAGCGGATCGGGTATCGCGTCCTTGAGGTCGCTTTCTCAGCGAGTCGCGCATGTCCTTTGTTGTTGAATCAGCCCTCCGGAATGGATCTAGCCGTCAGAATCCACAGCGAGATACTTGATACCGAGATCTATACCAACGCCATCAGGATCAGACGGATAGTCTCCATGTGTTTCTATCACTTTACAGCGATGCTGTGTTGAATCAATCGAGGCGCCGAGGTCGAAGCGATTGATTCTTATCAGAATTCTGATTCGTGTGAATTGGATCATGCTATCTAAAAACGCTCATGACCAAAGGTCGCCCATGGGAATAGCTCGGAGGCATTTTCGTACCAATTGAGATTATTCAACACAAGCACGCCACAGCAGAGCGGGGCACGCTCCTCTGTTATCCCTGCGCCTCAGGTGATTATATGAAAGGAGGGAGCAAAAGCCGTTTGGATGTAGGAGGGAGGAAAATGGTACGACTTTTGCCACAGTCAAATACGTCTATAGTCGAATAAAAACTTTTCGGTTAGGGTGCTGTGTTGAATAATGTTCCGAAATCCAATAGCTGAGGTTCATTTCACACGGATCTGAAATTTGATAAGAATCGATGTCTAACGACTGTATTGCCGCGAATTATTCAACACAGCTGGTTAGGGTGCTGTGTTTGAATAATGTTCGGAAATCCAATAGTGGAGGGCCGATTCATACGAATCAAAATTTTGATAAGAATCAATATCTAGTGACCACATTGCTTCGAATTATTCAACACAGCAGGTTGGGGTGGCATATCGTACTAAAAAATGAGTATGAAAAAATCTGCTTAAATCTTATGCAACTTCATTTCCAGCCGCGCGTCTCGCTGGACCACTGTATAGTCCCGAAATCTTTGGCTTTATATAGTCATCCTGAGTGCATGGGGAAGCGCAATAAAGCGGTAAAGCTAACAGATCGAAAGATTAGGCAGATAATCCGGGACAAAATCAACAATCGCAGC
>FWPV01000970.1_pt1 | contig 84326 bp, 65 predicted proteins | sample 2228371 | NCBI WGS metagenome assembly FWPV01 (sample SAMEA103939776, study PRJEB20133) | metagenome
GTCTCCAGGATAATAAAGAAGAAAAGGAAAAAATTTGTAATAAAAAAACAATTTTTAAAATTAAACGCATAAATCATCCCCCTCACTTTTTTTAACTTTTCTATAATCATATATCAAATAATAAAATTAGTATATTAATATATTATAATTTTTTTAAAAATTATAATATAATTTTTTTTAATAATCTTTTAGCAATCTTCCATTTTAGCAATCTTCCATCAAAAAATTCCGTATTTGCGTAACTGACGAAATGTTGTTTTTGCGGCAATAATCTTCTATTCCGTTAAGAACATTTATTGGAATGTGCGGATCGACGAAAACGGCGGTTCCGATCTGTATTGCGGCTGCGCCTGCAAGAAGGTATTGAATTGCGTCGTCGGCGCACATAATACCACCCATACCTATAACCGGAATTGAGACCGCCCGGCTTACCTTATAGACCGCCGCAACTCCGATCGGCCGTACGGCGGGCCCGCTCAGGCCTCCGGTCTTCATCGAAAAGACGGGGCGTTTTTCTTTAATGTCAATAACCATTCCTATGCAGGTGTTTATGCACGAAACGGCGTCGGCGCCACCGTTCTCTGCGGCCTTTGCGATAACCGTAATGTCGGTGACGTTCGGCGTAAGCTTTACTATAATAGGTTTACGTGTAAGAAGACGCAGCGACGACGTAAGTCTTTCTGTAAGCACCGGATCTGTGCCGAATGCCATTCCGCCGTGTTTTACATTCGGACACGAAACGTTTATTTCGTAACCCAAAAGAATGCCGCAGCTTTCCAGCCGTTCGACAACGTGGCAATATTCCTCTTCCGTTGCGCCGGCAATATTGGCGACGACCGGACATTGAATACGGCTCAGGAAAGGTATTTTTTCTTCAATAAACTTTTCCACTCCTGCATTGGCAAGACCGATGGAGTTGAGAAGTCCCGAGGGGGTTTCGACCAGACGTGGTGGAGGATTCCCATTACGCGGGGCAAGCGTTATTGCCTTGGTGTAAAGCGCTCCAAGCCGTGAGAGGTCGATAAGCGGCTCATATTCTTCGCCGCAGCCGAAAATTCCCGACGCGACTCCCACCGGATTCGGCAGCACTCCGGTTCCTATCCTTACTGCCATATCGATCATTCCCATGCGATCTCTCCGCATTCGAACACCGGCCCCTCTTTACAAACGCGTACGAACTGCCTGTCGTCACGCACTTTGACCGTACAGCCCATACACGCTCCCACGCCGCAGGCCATTACCTGTTCAACCGAAACAAAGCACCTCAGACGGCGGTCGGCCGCAAACCGACAGCATCCGATCAGCATGGCTTCAGGCCCGCAACAGTAAAGTATTTCATCGTCGGATATCGAAGTTGCGATCGATTTAAGGAAATCCACCGTATTGCCGTGAAAGCCAAAACTTCCGTCGTCGGTGCATATTAAAGCATTACGGCCTGTTAAAACCGGGTGTGGGATCTTGGGGGCCGAACCGCAGCCAAATACCAACCGGTATTCTATACCGCATTCTCTCAGGGAATCGGCCAGAAAAATAATTGGGCCTAGTCCGATGCCGCCGGCAACTAGAAGCGCTCTTTCTCCCCTTTTCGGAAAAGGGAAAGGTTTACCCAGAGGGCCGATAATATCAAGCAAAGCGCCTTTTCCCAATGAGCTTAAAATATTAGTACCGGCTCCACGTACTTCGTAGATACAGAAAGCTCTGTTATCGACGGAATTGAAGCCCGAGAAAGCAAAAGGCCGACGAAGAAGCGGCACCGAAAGATCATTTATCTTAATAGTAAAAAACTGTCCTGCCTCCGGTCTCTCCTCAATGCCGGGAAGAATAAACTCAAGTAAATATATCGAAGCGCAGATTGAAGAATTTGAGATAAGAGGCGATAAATACTGTTTCATTCAAATATTTCAGACTAGCAGATATTTCGATACTTACCGAAAAAATACATGGCGGTGACTGTTATTACAAAGCTGTTTCTGCCATATTTAAACATAGAACCGGACAAAAAACATCCATCGGTATTTATTTTCTTTTATTGCGGCCGGAAGTTCATAGAAGTAAAAAATCGGTGAATTTAACTATTTCGAAAAAAGGGTTTTCAATCAAGTCCACACTTATATATTTTATTCGTTTAATTATATATATAAAATCGGTTTCTATTGGTGAAAGTTATAAAAACATTTCTTCCATATTGACGTGAGGAAATGGAAGAAACCGGTGTGGTAGCAACGTTTTAAATAAAGAAATAATTACTCTTTTTTTCCGGTATAGCAGGGAGGGAGAACGATGCGTTTTTTCATTTTTGATAAGTGTTTGTGTTCAGGTTTGCTGTTCATTACCTTGACATTTACGATTAATGCGGATGACGCTTTTGAAAAGCTGTTTTCGGCCGGAAAATACAGAGAAGCGATCGATTACGCCGACGAAAAGATGCCCTCTTCCGAACGTTCTTCGGCGGTTTGGGCCAAACTGGGCATAGCTCACGAGGAACAGGGAATGACCGAAAAGGCGCTTGCTTGCTATATGGTAAGCATTCGTCTCGACCAGAATAACTATGAGGCGCATCTTGGAGCCGCCCGTGTCTACAATAAAATGGGTCAGGCCGAAAAGGCGCTTGAATTATCCAAAAAAGCAATGGACATCAAACAAACCGGCGAGGCGTCGTGGATGTTTGCCCAGGCCTGCATAACTCTTAACAGGGTGGGTGAAGCGAAAACCGCACTGGAGAAGGTGGTCGAGGTCGATCCTTCCAACACTACGGCCCAGCGAGCGCTGGGTAACCTTTACTATAAAGATAAAAACTATCAAAAAGCCATACAGTGTCTGAAAAAAGCTTATGCGGCCAAACCGGACGGGGAAACGGCGTTTGATATTGCGAATGCCTATAAAAACACCGGTAATCTTGACAGCGCCGAAATGTTCTACAAAGATGCTTCACGCGACCGTAAAGCCTCAAAACCCGAGGCGACCGTCGAGCTTGCACGGATTTACTTCAAAAAAGAAAAATTTCAGGACGCCTCCGAAGAGTACGAAAAGGCGAACAGCGCTCTTTTAACGAGTCAGGATTACTTCAACTTCGGCGTCAGTATAGAAAAAATAAACGGCAACAAAGAAAAAGCCGCGGAGGCGTTCGAAACCGCGGCTAAAAAGGCAGGGAACGCTTCTACGCCTGACGTATTATCCGCAAAGGAAAAAGCGGGGCGGTATCGGTTGGAAGCCAGAAAATACCAGCAGGCGCTTGATAACCTTGAGTTCGTACGTAAGCAGGCCGGAGACTCAAAAGTGGATCCGAAAATACTTTTTATGATTGCCGAAGCTTACGACGGTCTCAAACAGCGTGACAAGGCCATTCCGCTTCTCGAAGCGGTCATAAAACGCGACAGTAAGAATGTGGAGGCATACGCCAGGCTTGCTGATCTTTATACAAAAGAGAATCTTCCGGATAAGGCTAAGGAGATCTATGAGAAGCTGATCTCTCTTCAGCCAAACAGCCCGGAGGTTTATCTTACGCTTGGTGAATACAACTATAAGGCCAAAAAATATGAGGAGGCCTTGAAGAATTTTCAGAAAAGTTTCACCCTCGACCAGAAGGCGCCCGCCGCCGTCGGTATGATGAAGGCGGCATGGGAACTGAAAAAATACGACGTCGCCCGCGATGCGGCCGAATCGGCTTTACATAAAGACCAAAAGCTTCGCGAACCGCAGGTTGTGCTTGCGAAAATATTTATGAATGAAAAAAATTATGACGCAGCGGCTTCCAAATTGGAAGACCTCCTAAAAGAAGAACCAAACAATCTTGAACTGCTTGAACTGCTTGCAGAATGTTACGATAAACAAAATAAAAAGGATAAACTGGCAGAAATAGACAAAAGAATAATAGCTCTCGACAAGAAAAATGTCGGCGCGGGCCTTAGATTTGCGAAATTTTCCAAACAGGCGGGAGATCTTAATGCCGCAAAGGCGGTGCTTGCGGACTTGTTCATACTCCAACCTAAAAATACGGATATATTGCAGAACCTCTACGAAATATCCCTGAATATAGGCGACAAAAAAGAAGCACTCCGGTACCTTAAAGCCTATCTGGAAATCAAACCGTCCGACGCTGTTTTACAAAAAGCGGCAGGCGACCTGATGTACGAAACCAACGACAAAGAAGGAGCGCTTTCGGCTTACCGCACCGCCCTCAAACTCAATCCGTCGGTAAAAGGGTTATACAAGAGATATGCCGAACTTATAATGAAAAGAAAAGGCGGCGACAAAACTGAACAGCAGGAGGTAATAAATGTTCTGAATGCCGCGGTAAAAGCAGAGGAAGCCGACGCCGAAATATATGCGACTTTAGGTGCCATCTATAAGGACCAGGGCATTTACGCCCAGGCGATAGAAATGCTGCAAAAGGCACTTCAGAAGAATCCACAGGATATAGAGGCGCTTACTTCTCTTGCCTATTGCCAGGAAAAAGCGGGTAAATTCGCGGATGCAATAGTTTCTTATGAACAGGCAACCGTAATGAATCCGAAAAGCGTAGGGGAGTACAAGTCTTTGGGCGATCTGTATACTAAAATCGGAAAAAAAGAACAAGCTATTGATGCATATAAGAAATATCTTGAAAAATCCACAGATGCGGGAATTGCATTGTTTGTGGGCAATTTCGAATTCGATCGGAAGAGATTCGGCGACGCTTTGAAATATTACGCAATGGTAAGCGGCGGAGCCGCAAATGAAACAGGCTTTCTCGAAAGATATGCCAAGGCCGCCTTTCAGGCCGGAGATATGAAAAAGGCGGAAGAAGTTCTCAAGATACTTGTTATTAAATCTCCGCAGAATCCTGAGGCTTTTAAAAGATTGTATGAAATTACAATTAAGGCGGACAGAAAAAAGGAAGCGGCGGAACACTTACAGCGATATACGAACTTACAGCCTCAGGATGCGTTATATCTGCAAAAGCTCGGCGATCTGTATTATGAACTTAAGAATACCCTTTCGGCAATCAACGCTTACCGCAATACGCTGAAAGCCAATCCAAAAGCAAAGGGATTTTATAGGAAATATCTTGAGCTTGTAGCGGTTCACGGTACTCCGGAAGAAAAAACGAATGCATTAGAGGGTGCGATAAACGCCGGCGAGGCGGACGCAGAGGCGTACATTCAGCTTGGTAAGATCTATCTTGAAAGCAAAAATTATGTTCGTGCTCTTCAATATTTCGAGAAGGCCTCTCAACTCGACCCGAAAAATATCGAGGCTCTGAAGTCGGTCGCCGATTGTCAGAAGAAAACCGGCGCCGTATCCGCCGCTGTCTTGACCTATGAGCAGGTGATCGCCCTTGATCCGAAAGCCGATAAAGAGTATAAGGAACTGGGCGATCTTTATGCAATACAGAAAAATACCGACAATGCGGTTGCTTCATATAAAAAATATCTTGAAAAAATAAAAGACGATAAAATTGCCGTTTTTGTCGGCAACGCCGAATTGAAGAAAAACAATTACGCCGAAGCCGTCAATTATTACGATATGGTAAAAGGTAAGGAATCGCAGCAACCGGAATTCCTTCAGAATTATGGAGAAGCTTGTCTCAAATCCAATAACGATGACAAGGCATTGGAGATTTTCAGGAAACTTACCGTACTTACTCCTCAGAATGCGGATGTTTTGAAGACCATATTCGAAATTCTCTTACGTAAAAACCGGAAGGATGAGGCGCTTGGATACCTGAAAAAGTATCTAACATTAAAACCTACTGACGCTCAGGCACAGAAAACACTGGCGGAGATGTTATATGAACGCAAAGACAGAACCGGAGCGCTTGCCGCTTACGAAGCTGCAATAAAAGCGGATCCGAAAATAAAAGGAATCTATAAAAATTATGCCGAACTGATAATGGAAACGGGCAAAGAAGATGCAATTGCAGAGGTTCTTTCCGCTGCGGTTGCAGCAGGAGAAGCAGACGTCGGGATATACAAACGGCTCGGATCTATCTATATGAAACAGAAAAAATACGGCCAGGCGATTCCTATGTTCGAAAAGACGCTCGAGATTGAACCCCAGAACGTTCAAACTCTGACCGCTCTGGCGGAGGCCCAGACGAAAAGCGGCAACATTTCCGCGGCAATTCTGACATATGAACAGGTTGTTGCTCTTAACCCCAAAGCGGATGTCGAATTCAAAGCTCTGGGAGATCTTTATAAAGCTCAAAAAAAGATCGATAATGCAATAAAGAATTACAGAAACTACCTTGATAAGAAAAGCGACAATTCTATAGCGATAGAGGTAGGACAGTACCTGTTCGATCGTAAAGAGTATTCCGAAGCTCTGAAATATTTCGACCGGATAACCGGCGCCGAAGCCGGAAGCGCTTCCTTTTTAAAAACTTATGCCGAAGCCTCAATGCAGGCTAATGAGCCTATGAAAGCTTTCGGCCTTTATAAAAAACTTTCAACAATCGAACCGACAAATGCCGTAGTAGTAAAACGACTTGCCGAACTGGCAGAAAAAACTGGTGGGAAAGATGAAATGCTTTATTATTTAAAGAAATATGCTTCACTTAAACCCGAAGATGCAGAGGCTCAAAGAATGCTGGGGGATATTTGTTACGAGAAAAAGGACATTGAGTGTGCTATTGGAGCATATCGGACCGTTTTCAAAACAAATCCGAAAATGAAAGGATATTTCGCCAAATTCGCCACACTGGTAATGGCTTCGGGAAAAGAGGAGGAGATAGTCGCGGTTCTTACTGCGGCTATAAATACTGGCGAAGCCGATATTTCGATGTATAAACGGCTCGGAACAATATACCTTAACAATAAAAACTACCGGTCCGCAATAAGCATGTTCGAAAAAGCCTCTCAACTCGATCCCAAAAACGTTTACATATTAGAAGATCTGGCAAAAACTCAGGTAGCCGCGGGTAATATCGGCGCCGCGATACTTACTTACGAACAGGTTACGGCAATGAACCCCCAGGCCGATAATCAGCTGAAGGAACTCGGAGATCTCTATTGGCAACAGAGAAAAACGGATCAGGCGATAAAAACCTATATACGTTATCTCGACAAAAAACCCGACAACAAAATTGCAAAGCTGGTCGGAAAAACATTGTACGATCAGAAGAATTATTCCGAAGCAATAAAATATTTCGCCATGGTTACGGGCGCAGAAGCGAACGACGCCCAATATCTGATGCAATACGGAGAAGCTTGTATTGCCGCAAAAGACGATTTTAAAGCTTATCAGATATTCAGACAGTTGGCCAACATATCTCCAAAAGATCCTGTGGTTTTCGAGCGACTTTATAATCTGTCACAACGTGCAGGCACAAAGGATGACGTGTTTAATTATTTGAGAAATTATGCGGCACTTAAACCTTCAGACGCGGAGGCGCAGAAGAAACTGGGAGACATGCTTCTCGAACGAAAAGACGATATGGGCGCTCTTAACGCATACCGTGCGGCTCTTAAAGTCGATCCGAAGAGATCAGGCATATATAAAACATACGCGCAACTGGTAATGTCATACGGACAGGAAACCGAAAAGGAGACTGTCCTGGAGGGGGCGGTTGCCGCGGGCGAAGCGGACGGAAAAATGTATGCCGCGCTAGGCGACATTTACTATAAAAAAGGATTATACGATAAGGCGGCTTCTAATTACGAAAAAGCTTCCCAACTGGAGCCTCAAAACGACAAACTGCTTTCGTCCCTGGCTCAGACTCAGGTAAAAAAAGGATCAATTTCAGAAGCAGTGGCTACCTATGAACAGGTTATTGCTCTTAACCCCAGAGCGGAAAATGAATTGAAAATACTTGGGAATCTTTATATGCAGCAGAAAAAAGACAGCCTGGCCGTTAATTGTTATAAAAAGTATCTGGATCGAAGGCCTGAAGACTCGGAGGTCTCGCTTCTCGTAGGTGAAGCATTATTCAAAAGAAAGAATTATGCTGACGCTGTAAAATATTTCGGTATGGTCAGAGGAGAAGCGGAAAAGACGCCCTCTTTCTTAAGAATGTATGCCGACGCCTGTTATGAAAACAAAGACTATCCGCGGGCGCTTGTTCAATATCAGAGGTTAAGTAAAATGACCCCGCAGGATGCGGCCGTATTTAAACGGATTTACGAAATCAATATGCAATCAGGCGCCACACGTGATGCATTGGCCGCCCTACGGGTATATACCCAGCTTATGCCGAAGGACGCCAGCGCTCTTAAAGAACTCGGCGACCTCCTTTACGAACAGAATTACAGAGACGAGGCATTAAATGCGTACCGTCAGGCGCTTTCGGCGGATCCGAAAATAAAAGGTTTTTACAAAAAGTATGTTTCTCTTGTTTTATCTACTCCCAAGGCTCCCGATAAGATAAGCGCACTAAACGGAGCCGTATCTGCAGGCGAAGCGGACGCCGTTGTTTACAAAACTCTCGGAGACGTCTATTCTGAATCCAAAAATTACCAGAAAGCAATCGAAATGTATAAGGAGGCGGTCAAACTAGAGCAAAAAGATCCTTCTTTATATCTTGCCCTTTCCGATTGCCTGCTTAAAACAGGATCTCTTGGCGAGGCGGCTGTAACCCTCGAAAAAGCATTGAAACTGAATCCTTCGGCTGTAAAGGAATACAAGCTTCTTGGCGACATCAACATGAAGCAGAAGAAAACCGACGAGGCAATAGAGGCATACAGAAAATATCTCGACAGAGTGCCCAACGATGAAGAAATCGCACGTATAGTAGCCGACTACTTTTACAAGCAGAAAAAATACGGCGACGCGTACAAATACTTCAGCAGTATTAAAAAGGATGCTTCGGTCGGATTTATGATCCCTTACGGTATAAGCGCGTTGCAGTGCAAGGATTATTCGGCCGCAATAAGTATTCTCGAAAAGGTACGTTCGTCAAAAGAAAGTTCAGCCGAACGCGACGCCGCTTATAAGGCACTTGCGGAAGCTTACGAAAAAAGCGGCAATCCGCGTAAAGCCGCGGAAGTGCTTTATGATTACGTTAGATTACCTGGAGTAAACGATCCGGACGCAGCGTACCGTATAGCGTCTGTCTATGAATCAATTGATATGGATGAAGCTATATCAATGTACAAAGCCAATATCAAATCATATCCTAAAGATTACCGCAATCATCTGAAACTCGGACTTTATTATGCAAAAAAGAAGGGAAGCGAACAAAACGCAATTCCTTATCTGGAAAAAAGCATCGCTATAGCCGACTCTATGCCGACTCTATTGCTGGAACTTGGCGCTATATATGGTAAATTAAACCGTACCGACGATATGCTTCGTGTATATAGAAAATTTATCGAAGTAGATCCGAAAAATGCACCGGCGATGGCTGAAATAGGCGAAGTCCTTATTGCAAAGAACCTGATTTCCGACGCTATTATTTTCCTTGAGATGGCAAACGCAGAAGACGAAAACAATATTAAATACATGACGCTGCTTGCGCGTTGCTATATTACGAGCGGACAGCAGCGGGAAGGCGCCAGACTTATCGAAAAAGTAATCAAGGCTTCAAAAGGCAATATCGACGATGAACTCCGACTTACGCTTGCCGATATATATATTGCAAATCAGGATTATAACAAAGCTGCTGCAGAGCTGAAAGAGGTTATGAAAACCAATACCTCTTCAAAGGTAATGATAAAATATGCTCAAACGCTGATTGCCGCCGGTAAGAGCGCCGACGCGCTTAAGATAGCAGAACAGATAAAAGCGAAAGATCCGGAGAATATCGAAGTTCTCATGATGATAGGTAGAATTAAAGTTGCCATGAAGAAATACAACGATGCTATAGAAACATTCAAAGAAGTGCTTTATATGGACCAGAATTACGCGCCAGCTCTTTGCGAAAGGGCCAATGTTTATCTTCTTCAGGGGAAGTTGCAGTGGGCAGAGACATTCTACGACAGAGCTCTTAAGGCTGACCCGCAAAATGCAATGGTATATCTGGGGCTTGCCAGACTTGCAAAAGAGAAGAAAGATTATGCAAGCTACAGCGATTATCTTGAAAAAGCGCGTAAGCTGGATCCCCAGAATAGAGAAATACAGGCGGAGCTGAGAAGCGGGCGTTAATTTTTTATCTTTAAGATTCCAAGACTTCTAGTTGAAATAGAAGATAATATAAATATTCTCAGTAATTAAATTTGTTTATTTTATTCTATTGTTTTAGATAACATTTTTATATGTAAATTAAGTAAATGATATTGATAATATATGTTTGATAAAAGGCGTTTCGATACTTTTATCTTTGCGGTTTATATTGCGGCCGTGAAATGTCTTTCCATCGAAGCCTTTGGGATAGAAATAGACAATAAAGAAATATTACAACAAATACTCACCTCCCCCTCTACCGGATCGTTTCTTGAGCTTGGATGTCTTACCTCGCCCATGAGTTATACTGTTATCAGCCGCAGAGATATTCAGGAATCGGGAGCAAGAACACTTACAGAATTGCTCGAGATTTATGTGCCAGGCTTTCAGTATCTGTTTAATCCGTTTTACGGAACATTATGGGGAATGCGCGGTATATGCAGCGACCGTAATACGAAATTTATAGTTCTTGTAAATAATCATATTCTGAACATGCAGTCCCGGGACGGTTTCAGGTCTGAACTTGTTTTGGGGATGCTTGGCGATATCGAACGCATTGAAGTATTACGCGGGCCGGCAAGTCTTGTCTACGGTTCGGGTGCTATGGCCGGTATTGTCAATATTATTACACGAAGAGAACTTAACGATACCTGCGATTTAACATTGTCTCACGGGCCTTTCAATGCCAGGGAAGCCGACTTTTATATTTCCCGACGTCTGGGAAAAAATCAGATGCTGAGAGGGTCTCTGGGGTGGAGGCAGTCGGCAGGGATGGGAATACATGAATCCAGATTATACGGCGTCCCGCAATGGCCGTTTCCCGACATTGCCGATCCGACCATCGATTCATCCGATATGGAATATAACGGTGTTCCTTCGAACGGCAGCCACGGCGCAACGCCGGGAAACTATAAAGCCTCTCTGGACTGGAACTGGAATATGGAATCAGGGAGAAAACTGCGGCTTTACATAAGATATACAAAACAGATCGAAAGTATTGCAGGACTGGTTATTGCTGATCCGTGGCCTGAGATTGCAGGAAAACCTTATCTTGTAAGGATAGATACATCTTTACAATATGTAGACAGCAGCAGTGAGTACAGAGTTTATAATAAAACTGATAACAGCTATATCGGAACCACACATGACGGCGAATACTACACGCCGTTCAAAATTCCTGAAGAGGCAAAAGACCTTTATAGATTTTTCGGCTACGATTCGATTCTTCCTGCAAATACATTCTGGAATCTTACCGAATCGTGGGGAGACAACAGAAGACAGTATATCAACGAAAATCTTATGGCAGAACTTAATTATACTACCTTCCCGCAATTATGGAACATCAACTGGAAAGTTGATTTCAAATATAGCTATGACAATGCCGCGAATAAGACTGTCTTCGAAAAACTTCCGGGTTATGAAAATATTAATATAGCATCTGCAAATACTCTAGAGAGATTCGGAGAACAGAGACATCTGCTTGGAGTTAAAGCTTTAGGGAAATTTATGGAGCCAAGACAATACAATCTCCAGATGGCTTCGGGCATAGAAAGCAGATGCGATATAATCGGAAAAGACTGGATGGGAAGAAACGAATGGAGAGAAGAGGCTTTACACAAAGTGGTTGAAGACGTCACATACTGGACGTTATCCGCATTTACGGAAGGATTTTTCAGTTTTAAACAGAGCAGGAAATCGGAAAACCTTATCAACTTAAATGGCGGCCTTCGTTACGACCATCATAGCAGAGGAAAAGGAATGTTGAATACCAAAGCGGCATTTGTAATGATTTTTCCTCAATGGGGGCCGTCTGAATGGTCGGCTAAAGTAATATATCAATCTTCATCGAATTACGGAAGTGCCGACAACTATGAGCCCAATCATTACAATTACGACAGCACCGGTGCGATAAATTATTCATTTGAAAAGAAAGAACGTTCTCCTGATGAAGGAGGCGGCGGAACAATTCCTCCCTATAAGGAAGTAGAGCTTAAGCCGGAAAGCATAGTTGGAACCGATTATATATTATCAACTTCATTGTTCGATAATCTGATTGTAAATACCCTCTCTTTTTCTAAAGGTAATATAAGAAACCTTTTCGTATGGTCGCAGGAACAATACAGGATTGTCAATGCCGGCCCATACTCATATTACAATTTCGACGCCGACGTCAGGATAAACGGCAACCGTTTTACGGCAGGAGTAAACCATACCTTGCAACGCCCTATTGTAACTGCTGAAAGTGATACGCTGGTAAAAAATGTTATTTCCGCCGATGGGAGGAATTTTCTCAATCTTGCCGCCAATATTACCAAACTATATTTTACATTTCGTCCCTATCATAGCATATCTTTTCATACGGACGGCAGAATATTCTGGGGTTATCCGGGAAGAAATGTCGTTCAAAAGAGCGCCAATAATATAAAAATTCAATATTGGAATATAGATAATCTACCTCTTTTAAAGCTTGACACTTCGATACGATATAAAATTTCCCGAAAGGTAACGCTTTCTTTATATGCATATGATATTTTTGGCATGGACCAGGGAAAAACCGACGAAAAAGGACTGAACTCTTTTTTTGTCCGTAATTCACTCCGCTGTATTTATATAGCCGATCCTAAAACAAACGGTTCGGTATCTACGGACAGACGATCATACGCAGTTAGACTAGATGTTTCGTTATAGTTAAATTCTACTTAAAAGGCAATATTTTACTCTCACATTGCGCCGGAGAAGATAGTTCCGCCGGAAGATGTCTGAAATAAATATAATCATATGTAAACTTCACAGGAAGCCTGAGCTCGAAAGGTGCAACGGTAGGGCCTTTTGAAAGAGGGTTTCTGCTTAATTTTTCTATTTTCGACAATGCCGTATCCAAATACGGAGTAAGTTCCCTGAACGAAAATTTCTTTTTTGAGGCAACGGCATAATATATTTCGGTTCCGGTGACTTCATTAAGTAAAAACGGTGGAACCGGTATTTTTCCACCAGCAAAGAAGACCGGTTCGAGTTCTCCTCTGGGGAATACAGGTAAAGGAATCATCATCGAATCTATACAAAACACCATTACATAGCAATTCGGGGCCGAGTTTACTGATAAATGAATGATATCTCCGCTTCTGCATACATCATTTAGTTTACCGTTTCGTATTCCGCCGGCTGCGGAGCTTTCTATCTGATAGTCCATCTGAAGTGGAACGATCAAATTCTTATCAGAGGCGTTGGTAAGCCATCCGGTTTTATTGTTTAATTGCAAAATACCCGACAAGGCGGCTATTATATAAATCATTACTATTAAAAGCGCAGCCGACAATATCAGTATTATAGAATTATTCTTTGAAAATAATTTTTTCATCGCGAAACGTTTACCCGTGTTTTCAGTTTGTTGTAGCATCCTGTATATCCTTTTATTCTTTTTGCAAGAGGCAGCATCATTTCGGGGCTTCCGATCCAGTCGCGTAAATCAGGCGTTTGTAAAGAACGGCTTCTCGTACGTTGCTCGACATTTTTTTTCACATAGTCGAAAAGTTCTCCAAGATTGACATGGTTTATATCTGCGGAGTCTTCTTCCGCACATCCCTTAAGCCCTTCTATAAGGTAATACGTAAAGGTACCCATACGGAATTCATCATCTTCCCACGACACCTGCGAGCCGCTTGCAGAAGTAAATATTATCTTATTTTCGGGCATTTTTCCGATTTTCCCGAAAAAATCATCCTGATTGAAATAAGCTTCTCCAACGCCGCCTTTAAATCCGATCATTCCGCTTTTACACGCGTCGATGAAAGCCACTACATGTCCGGCTCTCGACTCGGAGATAAGATTCATAAACAGCTTATACGAAAAGCCCGAACGATAATTGTCGGGCTGGAAATCGTAAGTAAGAAGATATACTTCTCCCGGCTGTAAGGGATGAGAACGGGCATGGCCGGAAAAAAAGATATAAATAAGATCTTCCGGTTCCGCACGGGTAAGAATTGTGGTGAGCTCGTTGTCGAGTGCCACTGTTGTAGCTTTTTCGTTTGTAAGGAAACGTATATCCCATCCTCCGCCGCTTCGCAAAACGTCGTTGAAAAAGTTCCTGAAAGCTTCCGCGTCTTTTGCGCTGTATTTAAGGTTGGACAATTCGGTTCTGTATTCATTCCCAGAGAGATATTTGTATTCTGCTATTCCAACCACAATCGCATATTTTTTGCCGGTTCGCACGACCGGACGGGAAGAAAAGGTAGTCATGCCAGGTCCTTTAAAAGTATTTTTATTTATAGTATCAAGCATCTCTACGATGGTTTCCGGCTTATAATAACCGGACGGAACTTCGAGAATCCTACAAACGGAATCACTTGACAAACAATCAATATATCTGAATAAATTATTCCTTACATTTTCCGACGCCGTAAAGTACCCTTCTCTATTATAACAGATATAATCACTGTCGTTAAACAGGTAGGTAGTAAGCAGCCAAGCACTGTCTTTAACGGAATGGTACCGGAGAGAACGGTTATTACCTCCCGAAATAAGCAACCCTGTCGTGTTCCCCGCAAATATAACAGATTTCTTTGTATGCTGATCGGCTGGCAGTACCGAAACGATACTGTAATCTGTCGCCGACCGGATTGTAATATTTCCGTTATAATCCAACGATGCGAGAAGAGAATTATCGGAGGAGTAACAAAGGGATGAAATGCCTTCATGATTATCATTTAATTGACAAAGGAGAGAGTGGTCAGGAAAAGAACGAACCTGTATGGCCCCGTCTGATGCGGAAACCGCATAATATGCCCCGCTGGGAGTAAATGCAACCGATGTTATACCGCAACTTAGAGTCGAATCGAATATGGTTTGAATGTTTTTCTGATTGTTAATTGTCCATACGCGGATATTACCGTTATTGCTGCCGGAAATTATAAGGTCTCCGTTTTGCGGTACAAACGTCATCGAAGTAAAACTCTCAGCCTGGAACCTTTTTCTGAGTCTTGCAATCGTCTTCCCGTTTGATACTAAGTGCACCAGAATCGTATTATCACCGCATAAGGTGGCAATCATCGAATTATTCGGGGAAAAAGCTATCGAACGTAATACGTCCGAATGCCCTCTGGAGCTTACTGCAACTAACCTGCCTGTTTGTGGTTCGAACAGCTTGACTTTTCTGCCGTAGCCAGCGGCCAGTATATTTCCGTTCCCCGAAAATGATACTGCATAACATTTCCCGGCAGTGTAAACAGTTTTATATAATTTGCCGCTTTTCAATGAAAAAATAAAAAACTTCTCGCTTCCGTCTGCCGCTGCTAGTAAAGAAGTGATCGGATTGTATGTTGATGTGATGGAAAAAAAAGAACTGCAGTTTTCTACAATCGAATCAACGAGCGGCGACTGAGGGGTTTTCCATATAAAGATTTTACCGTCCCATCCGCCCGAAATAAGATATGATCCGTCGGAAGAAACGTCCATTGACATTACAAATGATGAATGAGCGGAATACACAGGGATGAAATCATTGGTACTTTGTAAATATATCGGTCTTATTTCACCCAGGTTATTTCCAATAAAAAGTTTTTTACTGTCGGGAGAAAACCTGCAGCAGTAATTGATCTGCATACCGGTTCTGATCTTACGGACGAACTGGCCTGTCATAGGATTCCATAATTTAACGGTATTATCACAGGAACTCGAAGCAATACAGGAGCCGTCGGGAGAAAAGGAAACACAGAGCACTTTGTCGGAATGGCCTTCGATGGTTATAGGGTCATCCGGTTTAAAAAGCGGCCAGATTCTTACCGAATTGTCGTATCCGCCCGAGACCATTTTTTCACCGTCGGGAGAAAATACAACAGATGAAACGGTGTTCTGGTGACCGTTGAAAACTTTTACAAGAGAGAATGTTCTGAGCGACCATACTTTTATCACCGAATCTATACCCGCGGAAGCCAGATATTCTCCGTTGGGAGAAACGGCTATAGATTTTATTGCCCCTTTGTGGGCTTTAAAAGTATGAATGATGTAATTATTTGACCAAACTATTATAGTTCCATCACTCCCGGCGGAAACAAGAATTTCGCCGTCAGGCGAGAAAGCAAGCGAGTTTACATGGCCCGAATGACCGTATAGCGTCTTTATAAGATGTTTGTCGGGAAATGACCATATTTTTATAGATTTATCGGTTCCTCCGGATACAAAAGTATTTCCCCTTGGCGAGAAAGCTACGGCAAGAACCGGGCCGTGATGCCCGTATTTTGGTGAAATGTTTATTTCAGAATTTCCTGCATATATGAAATGAATGTCCGATACTATAATTATTACAATACAATATATAATTCTCTCCCATAACAAGGCAGGAAAAAAAAATCTGTAAATTTTCTTCATAAAGAATCAATCGATGTTATACCTGTATCTCATTATTTATTATTTAAATAAATAATAAATATCCACTGTTTCAAGACTCAAATTACGAATTATAGATATCATTAAAGCAAAATCTCCGGCTTTGTTAATTAATAAGTTCATATCGTATATTTGATCTGAATATACTCAATGCAGTTTTCCGAATACTTATAATGTGTCATATTTATACTATTGATGTAAAAACTCTTCATTACAACACATAAGCAATCGATGTTAAAGAAAATAATTATCATTATATATGTTCCCTTGATTTTAATAATTTCCGTATTATTTTCCTCAAAAGAACTTGTCATTTTCCCGTCGGCAGAAGTAAAGCGTTTCCGCATCTTTACCTATACCGATTCCATTTATACTTCTTCGGCGTCTTTCGGCAGTGTTTCGGGCGTTTCCGATAAATCCATTGTCTTCGAATATACCGCCGGCTCTTCCAATGCCCCCCTTGCCGTAAGACCAGTTAACGGTATAGAGATTAACTTCGAAACCGATACGGTCGATATAAGAAAATATAATCAGATTGACATAGGAATAACCTGCAGCAAAAGTTTTGTTACTAATATCGACATTGTAACAGCCGGACTCTCCGGCAACGACACTTCTGTTTTGAAAAGACATTATTACTCCGGCATTATAAAAGTGAAGCCCGGGAAAAAAACATACGGTATTAAACTTGACAATTTCGACCCGCCCTGGTGGTGGAAATCGCGAATCTCTTTTACAACCTACCTTTCGCTGGCCGATAAAAGTCTCGATTTTTCCAGAGTTATAGCAATCCGAATAGGGAAGGATCCCAACAGCATACTCTTTCATTCCCCTGTCGGATTCGAGATCAATAGTATAAAATTCAGAAAATCCTGTCGTATTTTCGTGACGGCTGTTTTCGCCGTATGTTTTGTATGGATAAGTCTGGCGATCATGATACTGTTTTTCGGAAGAAAAATCGTCCCGCCTTCCCCGCAACCGCTTCCGCCGCCGCCCGATCCGGACGAAGAGGCTCTTAAAAGACTCGAAGATTATATTGCCGAAAACTACCACGATCCCGACCTTACGGTTGAGATTGTTGCCAGAAAGGTGGGAATAAGCGCATCCAGAATCCCTGCTCTTTTGCAAAAAAAATATAAGATGAATTTCAAGAAATATCTTAACCATATAAGGGTTACAGAAGCAAAAAGACTGCTTACAGAATCCGACAGATCCATCTCCGAAATAGCTTTTGCCGTCGGATATCAAACCATTCCTCACTTCAACCGTGAGTTCAAAAAAATTTCAGGCAAAAGTCCTTCAGAATTCCGTAAATAATAAATAGCCAATAATTCACCAATCCGCATCCTGAAATACTAAATTAAGAGGGAACGGACATTTTGTCCGCTCCCAGGGAACCCACCGCCGGGAGGGCTGAGTGAAGTTCCGGTCGAATCAGGTGAAAAAGAAATATTATAAAAGGGGTAAATCAAATTTATAGGTAATCTGCAAATTAAACCGGATTGTCTGAAAATATTGATTGTTTCAGAGTAACCTCTTTTTCCAGAGATGATGGTTTGGCTTTCGACTGTCACGGCCGTTAATCCAATAAATATTATAAGCATCAAATACCTGAAAAACATATCACCTCCTCTTTTCATTTATTTTTATTCCTTCGTTCTGTTTCATTAATCTGCTTTAAAAGATACCGTAAACAGGACAAAAGCGCTTCTCATTATCAACAAAAAAGATTTTCATTTTTCTTATGTAATGAAAATGCAAAGTAATGGAAAAAGTCAATAAATGTCCGGTGCCGGATAACCATATGGCAATGGTTGTTTTTTCGTTCTCTTCCCCCTACTCCCACAGAGAGAAGATGGAGAAGGTATTAGTCAATGGTTCATCTCTTTTCGGGAAAGGCGTCGGAGAGAGCTTCGTCGAACCGGGATGCAAGGCGACGAACCGGGCCTGCGGTTCCCAAGTTTATCGAGGGACGGTTCCCGAGCTTGTCGAGGGATCGAGGGATGGTCCCCGAGTCAGCCGAGGGGTCGAGGTGGGGTGAGGTCAAAAGATACCACCAAATACCGAAGAGGTTTATATCTTTTCATTTTTCCTATTTTAGGATTAACTCTTTTTTTCCCCGGAAATAGAATCCTTACTCTGTCGCTCCGGTTTCAGCCTCATACGTTCATCACGTTCCATAAGACTCAGACGGCATCCGCAGTAATTTTGCCGATATAAGCCGAGATCTTTACTTAAGGCAATACTCTTTTTAAAACCATCCTTCTTTTTAAAATCGAAGGGAAGGAATTCTACCCCGAAAGCGGCGGCCGCAGCTTTCCCCGCCTCATTGATCATACTGATTCGTTTATGCGGCGAAATGCTCATTACGGTTGTAAATGCCTTAAATCCTATATCAGCGCAGAAACGGGCGGTTCTTGACAGACGTATATCGAAACAACGTCTGCAACGTTCCCCTCCTTCGGGGGTCTCCGAAAAACCTTCGACCGCACTCTCCCATAAACCCGGCTCATAGGCGTCGGCGGTAAAAGCTACGCCATAATGAAAGGCTACCTTCCTGGCCTCTTCGAGGCGAAGGTTATATTCGCTTTCCGGGAAAATATTAGGATTACAAAAGAAACAGTGAAGCAGATACTCTTTGCAAAGAGTATGAACAACCCATGCTTCATCCGGAGCGCAACATATATGGAGAAGAATTTTGGGTTTCATAATATTTTATGTTTTTTTAATCGGTTACAACGGAGGTTCGAGAAACAATTCCTGGCGTCTATGAATTAAAAACCTGCCAAGACAGAAAGCCCCCAAAAAGCTTATATATATTCCGGCTGCCAGAGCCGTTGTTAATATATTGGAATTTGAACCCATATAAATCAAAATAAGTAACCCGGCAACAAATATATTGACAAAAAGAAAGAGGAACCTTTCAATGTAATATCGGAAGATATATTGACGGTACTCCCTGGGTCTTTGGCCGAAAAAACGAAGAAAACGGAGCACTTCTTCCGTTTCTTTTTTACGAAACCTTTTATGTCGTGCGAAATAATTCATTGTATTGTTCCATCCGCACTGACCTACATATTTAAAAAGAAATGGTATCGAGTAGGCGGTATGGCCTCGTTCGAGAATAATATCAACCATAAAGGGAATAATCTCCTTCTCCGCAGGCACTGTTTTATATGCCTTTTTAAGATAATGGAAAGCATCTAAAAATCTACCCTCCTCACGATAATAATCGGCAAGAAACCAGTAATCCTCGATACAATACGGCTGCTCAAGCCTTATTACCGTTTTAATCATTTTCTCCATAGCTTCAGTGTCGCCGCAACTTCGGAGGTGACGATAAAAGTCCCTCATTATTTCGGTATTTTCAGAATCAATTTCAAGCGCTTTCTCAAAGGCTGCCCTCCCTTTTTCCCACTCGCCGAGATCGGAATGAGCTATACCTTTCACGCGATACGCTTCAGCTTCGAGAGGGGAGACATCGAGAGCTTGTTCCGCATATTTAAGTGCTGATTGCGGCTGATTTTCGTTGAGATAAACATATGCCAGATCAATGTATCCTATGGGTGAATTCGGAAAAAGCCGGATTGACTCTCCGGCAAGAGACATTGCATCTTCGATTCGGTTTGCCTGATTGTAACAGTATACTAAACGGGAAATTATTCTGATGTTTCGCGGTGAGTTGTCGAGAGCGTGCTGATATAACTGAATGGCTTTTTCCTCCTGTCCCATAAATAAATAAAGATCCGCAAGCATATCGAGAGCTTCGTCGTATTGCGGATTCAGTTCGAGAGATATTTTGAGACATCTCTCGGCTTTCTCGTAAAGTCCGCTTCGTTGATATGCAATCGCACCGTTACGATAGGCTTCGGGGTTGTTGGTTCCTTTTACCTCCAGCCTCTCGAAGTATTTTATTGCAGTACCGTTTTCGTTTATTTCAGAATAATACCATACAAGGGCAATCAGTATATCTTCATTCTCCGGATGATGTTTTTCGGCGCGCAAAAGATATTTACCGCCCTGTTTAACTTTTCTCATCATTGCGTAGGCATAGAACAATCCTAAGAGCGATTCCGCATTGTTGCGATCGATCTGTAATCCCCTCTTGAGCCATACAACGGCTGCTTTGGGGTTATTCCGGTCGGTGTATATCCTGCCGTAAAGAACACAGATTTCCCATGATTGAGTGTATATATGAGAATAGCGCTTAAGAAGACTTAATGCTTCATCGTAGAGTCCGATTTCGACCATTTCCTCACACCGGTCGATGAGGTCGTCAAGTTCAAGCCATTCATCCATCTTATAGTCTCCGTTGAAAAGGTTCGGCGACGGCGCCTTATGGTTTTGAAGAGATTATCGAAGACGGATATTTTTTACGGAAAATACGATCGATAAAACCCACAACAATAAACCCGCTGAAAAATGCAATTCCGGCAAAAAAAATAAAAAAAACGGATTCTGTGCCTGAAGAATTCAATGCGTACCATACCGCAAGTACCGACAAGGCCAGAATAAGAGGTATGCCGAAAATAATAATAGCCGCTAAAGCCTGGTTGATTTCAGACGTCTTTACTACAACCTCTGTTCCGACCGGATACAATTGAGCATTACTGGTTTCAACAAAGATTTTTTGTCGCCTTGCCACTCCTCCACATCCCATGCATCCCGTTTTGTTACAGGATGGCTGTTCTTCGCACTCCTTAGACGCCACAATCCACAACTTTCCCTCCGAAGAAGCACTTACAATGCCCTCGATTTTCTTTTCATATACAATGTTTCTTAAAGAAACCACGAAATTCCCTAGTTAAATTTTAAAATATTTCACCTTTATTTATACCGATTATTTTATTATTTAATATATATATTCTTTCAATAGAGGTGCCGATGTTGCACAATACTTCATATCCTATTGTATTTCCATGGATTGCAACCTCATCGGCTGAGATCTGCTCATCCCCTTGGCTACCAATCACAACCGCTTCATCGCCGATCTTCATCTCAGGATGCTGCCCTGCATCCACCATTATATAATCCATAGTTACATTTCCCCTTATACGGTATCGTTTCCCTCCAATAAGGACATCCCCGCGGTTACTTAGATAACGGGGAATGCCGTGAGCGTAACCCATACCTATTGTGGCGATCCATGTCGGGGAAGAGGTTTTATAACGGCCGCAGTAGCTTACAGCCGTGTCGCCGGGAACTTTACGAAGCGAAACAACCGAGCCTTTTAAGGAAAGAACCGGTCTTAAATCAGCTTCGAAAGACTGGGCCGGATCCGGTTTGCATCCGTAAAGTGCAATTCCGGGTCGTATGTGGGTGCACCTTAGAGACGGGAAACGCATTACGGCGGCACTGTTTGAAATATGGATGTGCTCCGGACGGATACCCGCACACTCCAGCATTTCACAAGCGGATATAAAAAGAGAATACTGCCTCTCCACCGTTCGGGTGCCGGGAATGTCGGCACAGGCAAAATGAGTAAATACGCCTTTACAACTAAGGGAACGGGAGGATTTAAGAATATCGATAAATTCAGAGACTTCATCGGCCTGAATCCCCAGCCGCCGCATTCCGGTATCGATCTTGCAATGAAAGTTGACGGGAATACCGCTATCGATCCATCCGACCAGATCGTCCAGGTCGTTGCAGGTAAAAGTAATATTTTCATCTGTACCCCGACGCAACTGTTCTTCGTCGGCTTTTCCCAGAACCAATATATCGCCGCGAATCCCGAATGATCTCAGAGCAAAGGCCTCCTTAGCGTTAGCTACCGCAAAAAAGTCCACGTCGCCCTCTTTTTCGAGAGTTTTCGATACATATAAAGCTCCGCACCCGTAGGCGCAATCCTTGACTACTGCAATCAGTTTAACGTTAGAGGGAACGCGGGCCCTCAACTCACACACATTATGCAACAGATTGTCGAGCGATACTACTACCGATGGAGCGAAAGGATTCGACACATATTCTCCGTGCGTCTATGTTTCAATTTTTGAATCGATTATACGCCATTCGTTCTTATCGTACTTCCGGAAGAAACAACTGAAATAATTTTCATGGCATGCGGCCCCGGCCTGTTCCACTTTGAAAAGCAAAGCGTCTCCGTCGCAGTCGATGTATACTTCGCATACCTTCTGGATGTGTCCGGATGTTTGTCCCTTTAGCCACCTTTTGCGGCGCGAACGACTGAAGTATACCATCACCCCTTTTTCCAGAGTCTCGGCAAGAGTGTCGCGGTTCATATAGGCCACCATCAGAACCCTGCCGCTTGCATTGTCTTGCGCAACCGCCGTAACCAGTCCTTTGTCGTCGAACTTTACAAAATCCAGAATATTCATTTATTAATTCCTGCAAGAAAATATAAGGCTTTATTAAGGTTAAACTTGTGAAATTATATCTGAACTTTTAATTGTTTCAAAAGACAACTTTACACTTCGCCGACATTTAACTTCTAACCTGTCCATTGCCGTAGACCACCCATTTATAGGTGGTAAGATCGGCTACTCCCATGGGCCCTCGGGCGTGCAGCTTGTCGGTTGATATCCCCAGTTCGCAGCCCATACCGTACTGGCCGCCGTCTGAAAAACGTGTGGAAGCATTAACCATAACCGATGAGGAATCGACTTCCCTTACAAAAAGAGCGGCCTCCGCCTTCGAACCGGTGACTATGGCGTCGGTGTGATGAGAGCCGTATGTATTTATATGTTCTATAGCCTCGGCGCAATTTTTCACGGTTCTCACCGCAAGCCTCAAATCCAGATACTCCGCTTTCCAGTCTTCAACTGTTGCTTTTTTGATATACGGGGAGAGAGAGCATGAAGCCTTATCTCCAAACAGTTGAACATTATTCTTAAGAAGCGCGTCGATAACGGCCCGGCGCTTTACAAGAGACAGCCCGGCGTCGAGAAGAAGCGTTTCCATTGCATTGCACACGGCCGGCCGTTGCACTTTTGCATTCACTGCTATTTTTACAGCCATATCGATATCGGCAAACCGCGAAATAAAAACATGACAAACGCCTTTGTAATGTTTGATTACCGGAATGCGGGATTTTTCTACTACCATCCGGATCAGTTCTTCGCCCCCTCGCGGGACGATAAGATCGATCAGTTCGTCCTGCTGAAGCAAAATCTCTACAGCCCTGCGGTCGACGGTCGGGACAATCTGGACAGAATCTGGAGGCAGGCCGGCTTTGGTAATAGCCTTCCTGAACAGTTCTGCAAGGGCGATGTTGGATCGGAAAGCCTCGCTTCCTCCACGGAGAATGACTGCATTTTGCGATTTAAGGCAGATCGCAGCGGCGTCCACGGTAACGTTGGGCCGCGATTCGTAGATGATACCCACAACTCCGATCGGCACTCTTACTTTACATATAGAAAGTCCATTCGGTCTTACGCGGTGATCGTATTCGGCGCCGACCGGCGAGGTCAGCGAAGCCACTTCCCGAAGAGCGGAAATCATGTCTGATATTGCTTTGTCGGAAAGGGTTAAGCGGTCGATCATCGCCGAGGACAGTCTTTTTTTAGCGGCCTCCTCGACATCCCGACGGTTCTCCTTCTGCAGTAACGAGCGTTTCGATTCGAGCAGACCGGCCATATTCAGAAGCGCTGCGGAAATTTTCTTCTGCGGCACACTCTGGAGAAGGTAGGAGGCTTTTTTGGCACGAAGAGCCATTTGTTCAACATTTTTTTTAAGATCTTGCTGCATATTATTCTCCGGAATACTAAATTAATCTCAAATCATATTAAATCCGCCGAAAAAATAAATTACAACGTGGGGGTTTGAAGCTTCAATAAAAGAGATTTTTAATTAAATGACAGGTTATAAATTTTAAATATTCCTATATAACCGCCATATTATTTCTGTGAATAACTTCGTCGAAAGGTTTGCCGCCAAGTTTTTTGGCTATCTCGGAACTCTTGCAGTTACAGATAAGCCTTATCTCGTCGGCATTATAGTTTACAATACCGCGGGCCACAACCTGTCCTTTTTTAGAATTAACATCAACCATATCTCCGGCTTTAAAATTTCCCTCTACAGATATAATTCCGGCAGGGAGGAGGCTCTTACCCCGTTTGACCACTGCCGTCTCGGCGCCCTCGTCTATTATAAGTGATCCGCTGCTCTGGCCGGTGAAAGCTATCCACCGGTGACGTGAGGACATTTTCCGGTGGTGCGGCATAAAAAGCGTAGCGCAGCAAGGATCTGAAAGCACATCTCCGAGAGATTTCGAAAAGCCGTCGCCTATAAGCGCATATATTCCCGCACGGGTAACGATTTCGGCTGCCTTGAGTTTGGTAATCATGCCGCCTACGCTTATTTCTTTATCGCTCTCTCCAGCCATGCCCCGTAAAGAGGCGGAAATGGACGAAACGACCGGAATGTGACTTGCAGTTTTATCATTATGTGGATTGCGGTCGTAGAGCCCGGCTACGTCCGTAAGGTTTACGAACAGATCCGCCTGGCAAAGAAGCGCTATCTGGGCTCCCAGCATGTCGTTGTTTCCGAAACGGATCTCTTCCGTGCCCACCGAATCGTTTTCGTTGACAATAGGAATGACCTTAAGGTCAAGAAGCTCAAATAGCGTATTTCTGAGATTGAGATAGCGTTTCTTGCTGCGAAGATCGTCCCATGTAAGCAGCACCTGACCTATACGGATTCCGAAAGCGTCGAAAATACGTTCGTATTGCAGCATAAGACGATGCTGTCCGATCGCCGCGCAAGCCTGCTGCAGCGGAACCGAAGACGGCCTCTTTTCTCTGCCAAGTACTTCCATTCCGTGAGCAATTGCCCCCGAAGAAACGATAATTATACGGATACCCGATTTGTAAAGCGAAACGACGTCCTCGGCCAAACGGAACATTCTCTTTTCGTACCCTTCGGCCGTAAGAATACGACTTCCGATCTTAACGACAATTGTTAATAATTCGGGTAATTCTTTTCTGATCCGTAGAGGCATAAACATTGAAAAAAATATATTATTTAACTGCTTTTATGCACTCATTTTCCAGATCTAATATGGCTTTTTCCAGGTCTTTGTTTTTCTGGCTTAGAGAATCCTTCAAATGGTAACAGTTCCTTAACGATTCCGTCAGAATTTCTATATTGACTGTTGAGGGTTTTGTCTGGGTGGTTCCTGAAATAGCGGTTTGATCCTGCTGCTTCTTTTTCAACTCCTCAAGTTGACCCGATGTGCCTACATACTCCTTTTTGAAGGATTGCATGGCCACCAGTAATTTTATCCATGAGTTGACTTCGCTTACCCTGGCGTCGTCGGGGTAAAGGGATACGAACAACTTGAATTCGCGAAGCGCGGCCTCCCAGTTGGCGAAAGGATTCTCATAATAAACATTAATGAATCCAAGATAATACTGGGCGGTACGTGCGGCGGGAGAAGAAGGCTTGACGGTGCGGATCTTGTCGAATTTCACCTTGGCATATTCGTAGTTACCCGCCCGGAAGAGCGAATCGGCTTCGGCAAGAAGCTGCTGTTCATAGGTTACCACCTTTCCGCCGCAACCGTAAAGCAACAGAACAATAAAGGCTCCGAGAACCTCTGCTGCACCAAGATGTCGTTTGTCGCGTATCAGATTTCCACTTCCTTTCGACGCTCAGCTTGACGATTTATCAAGGTTTATCATTTGTTCACCGCTCGAAGTATATTCTTCGACAACAGGATTCTTAATCTCCCGGAGTTTACGTGTAACCCGGGAAATCCGCTCGGTTTCCTCGAGAATGGTCCGAACCCTCTCACGCATTTCTTCGGGATAATCTGTCATTGACATTTGCAAAAACTGCGCGTTTCCCGAAATGATCATAAGAGGGTTATTTATCTCATGGTTGACGGATGCTACCACCTCGCCGATGGCCGCAAGCCGTTTCGACCTGACCAGAGCCTCCTGGGCGTTTTTCAAATCGATCGACATCTGGAAAAACGCCGAAGCCAGGTCGCCGATTTCGTCGCGGGGATAGCCGTGAGGATCGACGTCGAAATCGCCCTTACCGATATTGCCGGCCGCCACCTTAAGCCGACGCAGAGAGTTGGTAATATACGACGAAAACCAGAAGCCGAAGGCCAGAGCAGTAATCATAACTCCTACAATAATGGATATCGTCATTGATCTTACGTTGCTTACCCTAAGTTCAACCTCTTTGATCCTTTGATCGGTCAGATAATCGAGAATGGTTTCCACGCTGTCCACCACACGGGTTAGTTTAATACCGGATTCATCCAGAATTTCCCGCCATACATCGGTCTTTTTTTTGGGCACACTGGCGCCGCGAGCATGGACGATGCTGTCGAACATCGTAGAATATAGATTATTATAAAGCCGTATCGTATTTATAGAGGATTTCAATGTCTGTGTAGCCGAGGAATAAGACGAAGGAAGGTTCTTCTTTGTAAAACCATCTATCATTTCGCCTATCGAATCGAGTCTTTCGTTTATGGTATCGCACAGGGCAAGAATCTCTTTCTGCGTTCTGGCGAAATTTTCCACCGACTCCTGTCTCCCGAGGCGTTCGAAACTTGTTACGCTCGGCGCCTGAACCCGATGGAGGGTTTTAAGCCGAAGCATAAGATTTTTAATGTTGTTCTGACGTTTCATAATATTAGCGATGGTATTGACGTTTTCCAAATTCGAAACGATTACGAAAAAGAATACGTTAAGGAAAATGATGACTACGAATCCAAAGAACAGTTTTAATGCAATCGGCAGGCGCATTATTCATCCGATACGATCAAAAGTTGAAAAATAATCTATACATTCCTGAAACCGGCTCCTCACTGACCGAAAAAATGATTATAAAATATATTATCATAATATAGAAAGAAACTGCAATAATAATCAAAAATCATATCCGCCCGAAAAATAAAAAAACTCCGTACGGGAAGAAACATAACGACTGCTGTTTTTTATAAGCCGGCCGTAAGAAAAACGAAACGGCCCCAACAGCGTCATGTACGACAACCCTATTCCCATACCCATAGGCGCATCGTCCATCAACTGCCGGTTGAAATCAACGGATGCGTCTGCGGCCGTTCCCCAGTCGAAAAACAGGTGAGTGAAAAGATTCTTCTTCACCTCACAACGATACTCTAAACGACAAATGCCGAAAATATCCCCGCTGATTGCGCGTGGCGGGAGTCCGTAAAAGGGAATATAATTATATACGCTCATCTCCTGATAACGCTCTTCCGAAAAAGCTCCGCCGATAAAAGGCCTCTCTACCTGAGGTAACGGATTATCCGCCCACGAAAAACTCACGCTCGGGAAAAAAGTATGATAGTTAAAAAAGGTAAAATATCCGCCGATACTTCCCCCACATTTGATAAATGTATACTTCCCGGCCAACAATTTATTCGAACCGCCAATTGAGAATATTTGTCTTATACCACTTTTGGGGTATGGATATTTATCCATGGAATCCATGGTCAGTTTGAGTGAAAAGTAAGGAAGGATCTCTTTCAACCTCATTCCTATAATATCTCTTAACATATCCGGGTCTTTTCTTTGTACATTAAATCTTTCCAGTCGGATACCTCCGCTTAAAAGCGAAAAACGTCCAAGCTGAGCTCCAAAATACATGCTTATTCCTGTTTTCCGAAGGGTTCGTTCCGTTAAAGATGTGGTGGAAACCATTGTTGCAGAGTCGCTGATGGTTGTATCTATCTGCTGAATTTTTTCTTTAGACGAATAAAGCTGCATCTGAATTACATTTGCAAAGTTACGTGAAAAGAGCTGATTGCTGTGAAGTTCGAACGTATATTTCTCTCTCCTAAGCCCATAATGAAGATGCATCAGGGCTACGATTCCGAGACCAAAACAGTTTTCGAATGCAGGTTCCGCATAGCCTTCGCCAAGGTGAAACTCATCGAACCTTAGTCCTGTCCTTAAACGCCAATATTTTTTCTCTTCTACCATTATCCTGCAGTTACCCGAAGAATCTAAGTCTACGTTTGTATTTTCGAAAAGGTCGGTCGCGTATAGTGAATTAATGGCATTCCTAACCAGTTCGGAAGAAAAAGTATCTCCGATTCCAATACCGGCTGCTTTCAAAAGGAGTCGGTCCGCAGTGCGTTTGTTTCCGATACATACTATTCCCTTTACTTCTGGTGTAACACCGGATGAATGTGAAAGATCCTTTATTGATAAAACGGTTTCATCTTTTTCAGCCTCCCGCCTCGAGTTCAGCATTATTGCAACCGTATCACAGAATCTCATACCTGTACGGTAGCCTATCTCTATTAGTGTGTCTATTGCATGGAAATCGGTCTTTTTTATGTTTCCGAGATCGGGTGAAATAATAAGATCGGCTTTGTTTTTTTCGGACTCTTTTCTATGTGCTATTCCTATTCCGATGATCTGATCCACCAGTTTAACAGGATTGTCGAGTTCCTCTTTTTTTGCAAAGGCGGATGTGGCGTCAACGACTGCGACGACTTCGGCACCCATCTCCTTTGCAGTTTCAACAGGAATATTGGCCGATACTCCGCCGTCGATAAGAAGCGTTCCGTTCATTTCCACCGGAGAGAATGCAAGCGGAACAGCGCAGGATGCACGTACGGCGGTGCAGATATTACCATTCGAAAAAACCACCCTCTTTCCCGACAACAGATCGGTTGCGATAATACGAAGGGGGATGGGTAAGGAATCGAAATCGAATCCTGCTTTCCATTGAGGTATCACAAGAAGAGGAGCAAGGAGTTCATAGAAAGATTGACCATAAGAAACTGACGTCGGAAGAATAGGCTTTAGATTGTAATCGAATCGTAGCTCAAGTAAAGCATTCGCGGGTTCCTTTTTCTGGCTGACAAAAAGCATTCTTCGGTGTGAGGTATTACTGAATATTTTATCCCAATCGACCATGCGAGCTAATGTTTCAATACTGTCAGCCGGAATTCCGGCTGCATACAGGGCTCCTATAATGGCTCCCATACTACTGGCGACAATCAGGTCAGGCCGGATTCCTTTCGATTCTATTGCCTTAAGCACGCCTATCTGACACAAACCTCTGGCTCCGCCGCCGCTTAAGACAAGAGCAAAACGTGGAGAAGAGGCATAACCACCCACATACAAAAGAAATAAAAACAAAACCGCTTTTAATTTAATAGATTTCAGAGAGAGAAAAGATTTGACCCTGAAGTATTGCGCAAAGGTATCTTTTAACATCAGCCGGTTTCCTATCGAAGCCTAAAATTCTTTTGGGTAGGTGTATAAATATAATAAATCAATTCTGATAGTTGTGTCGACAAAAACATAAAAAAATATATATGATTTTGATTTTTCAATTTTTCAATAAGATATTTCCTTTTTTTCAGGTGATTTTCATTCTGTTCGTCTATGCAGTCTTCGGATATACCCCTTCCGAACGGGAACTTCCCTCCGACGAAACAGAAGCACCGGTTCTGCTTGAAAACGGAGAGCTGGATTCGGTTTTATGGGCCAGGCTGCTTCCCTTTTATCAGAAACCGCTGATTGTTCCTTCCGGCGAGCTTTCGATATTGGAGGAATTGTTTCCGGAACTCTCGGACCGTCTGCCTGTCGAGCAATCCGATCTAGACCGCTACATTCCTTGGGGAGCAAAGGAGATAAACCGCTTTTTTGAAGACTATCCCGAACTTATCGCTTTCAGACCCTTCCTGCAATTCAATTATCCTCAATACCGGAGCACAGGCGCATTTTCAATGTATATGAATCGCAGCGGTTTTGATTCCTCGGCAACCCATGCAGGAAAATTAATATATAATCCTGCGGAAGTTATAAAATTCAACTGTACTTTCGATCTGACGTCTTATTATGCGAGGTGGGAAAGACGATACCTTGAATACAGGCCTTTCCGACGGATATCTTTGCGAATGGGGAATACGGTTCCGTTTCCTGATCGGGGATTGATATATGGTCATTTCCCGGCATACGATTCTTCAAAAACCGACGCTCTCGCCGACTGGCTTTACGGAGGGGCTCCATCATGGAACGGCTGCGGCCTTACCTGTCGAGGCTCAGATAAGATTTTTGGGTTGGCGCCGGAAATAACACTGTTTTCCCACGTGCGGCCTCTTGAGAATATTTACGGATGCAAACTATCCGTGACGTCGAAAAAAAAGATATCAGGAGCGATAGGGGTGTCACGTTTATCTGTTTCCGGTATGGAACAGAGAACTTTCTATTTACACGGTTCATTGCTGCTTAGGATGTCTGATTTAAAATCGGAGATTTCCTGCGGCGTTAATACCCTGAACTTCACGGGTATTCCTTTCTGGAGTAAAACCGTCTTCAACCGCAACGGCGGAATATCGGAAGTGGAAATGGTTCATCTTCCAGGGCACTTTTACGGGCCGCGAAGTTTACTTTTTCAGCGCTTTAAAAATGAAATGAAACTAAATGACACGCTTCGTTCGGCAATTACATTCATTAAGCTGTCTTTACGCAGGCAATCCTTTTACAGAATGTCAATAAAACCGGTTACAGAGCTCTGGTTCGACGCATTGAACGTCAGCCGCGGTCGTTTTTCGCTTCAGAGCGAAGGCTTTTGGAAAAGGCTGAAAGGCTGTTTCTCCATTTCCCACGAATTCGGAAATGACGAAGAATGCAGATTCCGGAATATCATTCTCGGTAAGCTGGAATACAACATTTCTTCTTTTTTTTCGGTAACAACCCGCTATCGGTTATCTTTTGTAAATGAAAGGAAATTTGTTTATAGCGGAACCGTTGCTCCCGTCTTATATATCTTTACGGTCGTAAGTATTTTGCCCGCGTTTACGATTCAGAGAAGAGAAAACGGCACAACCGGCATCTTTGCATCCGTCCGCCAGAAAATGACACTTTTCGATAAAACATTCACAGAGTTTATTTTTGAAAAAAACATTTCAGAACAGACCGAAAACAAAGGATTGCGTATTGAGGGAAAAGCATCGTTCTTTTTTTAGTATGTTTTATCTGCTTGCATTCGTTTTTGCGGCAGGATGCAACAACCCTATTCCGCCTTCTTCCGGAAGTGAAGTAATTTTTGAACTTATCGATGTGGGCCAGGGACTTTCGCAGGCGGTGGTTCAAAACAATATAGCTTTTCTTTTCGATATGGGGCCTATGGAAGCGGAGCTGAAATGGAAGGAAACATACCGCCTTTTGGGAAAACCGCAGATAGAAGCCATAATCATTTCGCATCGCGATCTCGATCACAGCGGCGGGCTCGGATTCCTCGATGCTTCGGTTTCCTGGTCGGGCAGACTTTTTACACATCGATGGGAAGACACTGCTTTTTTACGCTCCCTTTGCTCGAGATGGCATGGGAGTATTATCATCGGGACAATCGTTGAGGATAGTGTTTTGCGGTTATCCGGCGATTGCACGGCAGAATGTCTGTGGCCGCCTGCTGAAATTGATAATGAAGTTCCGGTACCTGACGAAAGAACCAATTTCTACAGTGTTGTCTGCAGAATATCTCACGGCAACAATAGTGTCATGGTTACAGGCGATATAGATTCGGTCGTTCAACATCTGTTATATCAAAAATATAACATCCGTCTACGCTCGAATATCGTAGTTGTACCTCATCACGGAAGCACTTCTTCGGTATACCCTCTGTTCTTTGGCTACCTGCGACCGGATGTTGCACTGATATCGTGCGGCAAAGACAACTCCTACGGTCATCCTTCGCAACAGCTTCTAGATGTTCTTGCCAGAAGCGGAATATTATATTATTACACTTCGACAGAGGGCTCTATCTGTTATATCAGTAACGGCTATTACTGGGAAAGCTGCGGGGCACAGACAGAATAGATTATGAAATGTTTTTACTGGCATGGTAAAATATCAAGACTTATTTTAAAATATTTTTCTTTTGTTATTAAACTACATTAAAGGAAAAAATATGAAAAAACTTTTATACATAATGACCATATGCCTGTTTGCCTCTGATCTCTATTCCGACATTGCGGTTACGGTTGATGCACGGAAAAATCTTATTCTTACGGTATACCGTGATTTCGGAATAGTAAAGGATATCCGTAAAGTAAATCTTCCCGAAGGCGTAAACAGAATCCGGTTCGAAGGCGTTGCAAGCCGTATAATAGTCGAGTCTGTCAATATTGAATGGAAGGGGGTAAGCGGTATCGAACTTCTGGGTCAGAGTTATGAGTTCGATCTTATGAGCCCTCTTAAACTTATGGAAAAATACGTGGGCCGGGAGGTTGAGATCGTCCCCGATAAGGATTTATGGCCCGATAGCGGCATTCAGTCGGCAGAACTCATCAGTATACACGGCAAAGAACCGGTTTTCCGTATAGGGACAAAAATAACCTTCGGTAACATAGGAAGGATTCTTTTTCCTTATATTCCCGATAATCTTTATACCAAACCGACCCTTTTATGGGACGTTAATATACCTAAACGTCAGGAAACCGAAATTGTGGCCGGATATATTACCGAGGGCTTCTCGTGGAAGGCGGCATATACTCTTCAACTTGACAGAAAGGAGGAAACCGCTTTTTTCGGCGGATGGATTACTGTTGCCAACGAATCGGGACTTGATTGCAGAAATGTACAGATGACATTCGTAGACGGAAACATTTTACGCATAAAAGACGAAAAAATATCGAACATCAATCTGCAACAAGCCTTGTACTCTTCCAGGTGTCTCGGAGAATACGATTTCTATTCAATAAGTCAGCGTGTTACCGTGTTGTCCAACCGTTCCAGCCATATTGAATGGATACCTAAAACACAGGTCAGGGTAAAACAATTGTATATTGCCGAATTGAACGCGGGTGAGGAAAGCCGCGGTTATTTATCAAAAGTATACGGAGCCATTGAAATAGAAAATGCCGAATCAAACGGTTTAGGAATTCCTCTTCCTCAGGGGACTGTAAGAATATATAAGCGCGACGCAAACGATGAAAACCGTTTTATAGGCGAATCCTTATTAGACAATACAAAGATTGGAAAACCTTTTTCTATAAAAATTAATATAGATGAGGGGATATCTATACTACAGAAAAAAAATCAGTCGGGAGATTTCGTAATCGAGGCGTCCAACAATAAAGACAGAGCGGTCATAATAAAACTCTGTATGAATACCGGCGGAAGTAATATCGCCGACATGTCGAGGAAACCCGTACATATCGACGACTCTTCCCTTGAATGGTCTTTTGTTGTAAAATCTCATGAAGTGGAGAAAATTTCGTACACATTGAGAAAAAATTAAAATAAACGGATAAAAAAGGTAATTACGACAAATGGCCTTTCAGACACAGAAACATTTTCTTGGAAAAGATCAGACTCTTCTGCATGCCGAAATCGAGTCGGAAAGGCTGATATCAATAGTACGTCTTTGCGGAGCAGCTCTATTTGGGGTTTCTGCTCTGTTCAGCTTTCTTCTGGGATCCACCGCTCTGAAACCCTTTCTTATCCAGGCTGGTGCATTGGTAATTGTTTTTATCTACAGCATCTATTTCCTTCTTAGACCTGAAAAACGGATTTTTCACGGATATTTTCTTTATATCGTACTTCTGCTTGACATTACGGTGATTACTGTCATTCTATGGTCTTATCGGCTGAACGGCGTCGGAACAGGTATTATCAGCAGCTCTGCCGCAAGCCTTTATTTCATAGTCATTATCTTTACCGCTTTTCACCATAAGACAAGCCTATCCATTTTCTGCGGGGTTCTTTCTATAGCGGCATATTCGATTCTTTATTTTATCTATATGAAAGGAACGACAACCCCACGTTTTTTCGGCGATTTTCCGCTACGAATAGTTCTGCTTATTACTGCAGCGTTTCTTGGCAGTATAGTATCGCGAAACAATTCCCGCACAATTCAGCAGGTGATTTCTTCCGAAACCCGTTATCATAGTCTTGTGCATAGGCTACCCGAGATGTTGTTTACCCTTGATAATCACGGTAATTTCATCTGGGCTAATACGGCCGCCTCAACAATTTTAGGGGTGCCATCTAAAACGCTTCCCGGGAGAAGCCTGCGGAGTTTCCTTTCGCATCCGGAAAGCTTTAAATTGGATTCCGGCGGCGTCCGCGGCACTTTCGGAATCACCGATTTTCAGGGAAACGAAAAATTTGTCGACTGCATAATACAGCCGGTTACCGAAGAAGACGGCAAAGCGGCTTTCGACGGAATAATGTCTGATGTTACCGACAGAGAACGGGCTATTAGTCAGCGTGAAGAGATGGTTCAGCGGCTGTTTCAGTACCAGAAAATGGAATCACTGGGAATGCTGGCAAGCGGAATGGCACATGACTTCAATAATATTCTTCAGACCGTAAACGACATATGTGCAATGATTCAGCGCGAAAGCAAGGAAGAAGATACACTGAAGCGAATAGAACTGATTAATGAAACAATGGCAGATGCAAAATTCCTGATCAACGAGTTATTCGCTCTCGGACGTAAAAAGCCGCTCGATTATCGTCGTATAAATCTCAACTCCCTTCTCGAACAGATAATACCCCAGTTCAGCAAACAACTCGGCCCAAATTTTCTTGTTACTCTCGAAACGCCTGAAGAGCCTCTGTATATAGAAGGAGACCCCGATCATCTGAAAAGAGTTTTCCAGAACCTTATCGGCAACGCACGTGACGCCATGCCCGAAGGAGGAAACATCACGGTTTCATGCGAAAAGGCGTTGAACGCTTCGAACGAGGGTATTGTAAACATACGCGTAATAGATACGGGCACCGGTATTCCTCCGGAACTGACCGAAAAAGTATTCGATCCTTTCTTTACAACAAAAAAACCCGGTAAGGGAACAGGGCTTGGGTTGGCGCTCGTCAGAAGAATCGTTATGCTGCACAACGGGACGATAACCATAGAAAAAACCGGATACGAGGGAACGGTTTTTCTGATCCAATTACCTATAAGCGATGAAAAATCACTCGACAGCGACACAAAAGCTTTTATGATGAACCGGCTTCCTACAACGGTACTGCTTCTCGATGACGATCGGAAGATACGCGAAGTGTTGAAGATCTTTCTCAAAGAGTTGAAATACTCGGTTCTCGAAGCTACAAATTGTGAAGAAGCGGTCGAAGTGCTGACTAAGAATATCGAGATCTGTCGGGTAATGATTATGGATTGGAAACTAGGAAACGAAGACCCCCATTATGTCATAAAAAGGCTCAGGTTGATAAGACCTGATCTTATAGTAATCGTTTTGTCGGGATACCCGGCTCAGCAAGAAAGCATCGAACGAATGCGCATCGCCCGCTGGGTGACAAAACCGTACGACAGCAAATTGCTCGATATAGAAATACAGCGGGCACTTCATAAAGCTCAGGCGAAAAAACAAGAACAAACCGAAAAGGAGAATACTGAATCGGTTATAAACAGTACACAGCAAAATACTTCCGGTACTTGATTACAAACCCTCACTTACAACGATTTATCCGAACTGTCAATTTGTTCGGCCTTTATATCCCTTATCATTGAGACAAGTTCGCTTATAGTTTCTATTTTATCGAATTTTTCCTCAGATATTTTTATGGAAAAACCTTTTTCGATCAGATTTACAAGTTCCAGCCTGTCGAGAGAATCCAGCCCCAGGTCGGCTTCAAGACTGGATCGCGGGTTGATTTTTTCCGGCTTTTTTCTTGATGCAAGATTGGTAATATAGCCGACCACGCGGCGATATTCATCCGTCTTCATCATAGCGGTCTCGATTACGGTTAATTCCCCGGTGAGATCGGGGCGTATATCTTGTCTTTTTTTTATTACATCGTAGATCAGGCGCACTTCGTTTTTTTTAAGCTTTCTTGTAGTAGTGCGGGGGAGCGGACTATACGAAACCACGAAATCGGATATTCTTCTGTAAGACGGAACTTTTTTGCCAAGCTTAAGCAGTTCTCCGTTGATAATTTCAGTCGCCTGATCTATGGTTTTTGTCTTTCGTATCGAGATTTGCGGTACGACTACAGCTGCTGCAATCTCCTTTTTATCGTCCTGGACGCCGAATATCCCTATTTCCTCTATAAGCGGTGAGGCGCCGTAATAATCTTCGAGTTCGTCAGGATAGATATTTTTCCCTGAGTCAAGAACAATGACGTCTTTTTTCCTTCCGCAAAGGAAAAGATATCCGTCTTTATCAACCCGTCCGAGATCACCGGAATGAAACCATCCGTCTGCGTCGAGGACTTCGTCGGTAAGCTCCTTATTACCGTAATATCCTCTGAATACACAGCTTCCACGGAGCCATACCTCCCCTACGCCGCTACAGTCGGCGTCAACGATACGAATCTCGTTTTCGGGAAGCGCCGGTCCTACCGAACCGAGTTTGGGCTTATCAGCCGGGCATACCGTAATTGGGCCGAACGTTTCGGTAAGGCCGTACCCTTCTACAATGTCAAACCCCAGACGCCTGAAACCGTTCCAGTATGTTTTACTCAGTGCTGCTCCGCCTGAAATGATAAGACGCAGTTTCCCGCCGAACCCCTTATGGACAGATGAAAACAGCTTCCTTCTGAAACCATTACCCAAAACCCCCCCCGCGGCAGCGGAAATTATTTGCATTATGTTAAAAAGAGTTTTCATAACCGGCCCCTTTTCCTCAACCTTACGGAGAATGTTGTCGTAGAAAAGCTGCAGCATTTTCGGAACCGCAGGCAGATAGGTGACTTTCTTTTCGTTCAAAGCCTCAAGAACCAGAGCGCCTTTAAGAACCGGCACAAAAACAATATCCATTCCGGCGATCAGAGGCCCTGCGATTGCGGCCGCAAAACCGAATACATGATGAAGCGGCAACACGGCGCATACGGTATCGTCGCTTGTAACTTTCATGCGGCGTACTGCATGTCGCCCCACAACCGTAAAATTTTTCTGGCAGAGGACGGCGCCTTTAGGCCTGCCCGTAGTACCAGAAGTAAATATTATTACAATCGGGTCGTCCGGGGCAGGTCTGTGCGAAAAAGCGTCGAAAGATTCGTCGCCCTCTGCAAGGAAATCGTAGAAAGCTCCTTCGGGCTCCTCCGTATGAGGCTCAAGAAGAATAATTCTATCCAGAAAAGAGTATTTATTTCTCAGAGATCTGAAAAGATCAAGATATATACCGGAACAAAAAACCAGCCTTGCTTCGGTTGCGGATAAAACCGATTCTATTTCCGAGGCTGGAAGATTAGGGTCTACAGGAACCGTGCATGAACCGCTCAGTATAATTCCATGGTATGCAATCGTCCATTCCGGAGAATTTTCGCCTATCACGACCGCATTCGAACCTTTAGTAAGGCCTTGTTTCATAAGCGCCGAAACGAGCCGGTTCAGATCACGGCGAAAATCATAATAAGTCCACGAGACGTAGCCTCCTTTACGTTTAATATGAAAGCACGGTAATGAGGCATGCTCCCTTATCGATTCATCGAGCAGATCGGTGTATACAAGATCGTTCATGGCGGGACCCCTTGTTGTTGTATCGGTAAAATTGGCTGTATGTTTCTAGTTTACAACAGAATCTGACTTTGGAATGCAACTACGTCTAATCCGTCTCGATAGGACAATCGGGTTGTATGTTAACTATTTTTTTCCGGTTGCGGTCTACATTTACTCTGTAACATGCACTGCTTGCCGATGAATAGATTCTGAAGTACATATACATTCCTTCCTCTTTGTATAATCTCGCGTCGTTGAACTCTTTGGTAACCGGCGCAAAACGTTCGTTGACCGCATTAATAAGTTCCGAATAGTCTTTTCCCTCGATTTTTGCAATATCAACCGGTATATAGGAAAAAGTAACGAGCTCCCTATGCGTTTCTTTAGGCATGCATGACAGGGCCGGAATCAACGCGACAATAATAAGTAATACTTTACACATAAAAACCTCCCTCAAGAGACGATTTTTAATTGTATTACGTGTCAATAACCAAAATTAATTCTGCGTCAGAAAAAAAACTCAGAATTAAAGATAAATAGTGCGTCTAGGGCAAGGGAATAAAAAGTATTGATTAATATGTGATTCGAAAGTCCGTCCGCATCGTTTTGCGTTATTTTTGATAATTAAGTTATATTATCCTATTTACGATTCATAAATTTATTAATTATAAAGGAAATATAAAATCCGGACGGAATTAATAGAATCATGAGTGAAATCAGATATGTATTGATTATTATTCCTACCTATAATGAACGGGATAATATCGTATCGATAATTCCCGAAACTAAAAAAATCCTTCCGCAGGCGCATATTCTTGTGGTTGATGATTCTTCTCCCGACGGGACGGCCGAATGTGTACGGGAGATGGAAAAAACCGTAAGAGGATTATTTCTTCTTTCGAGGCCCAAAAAGGACGGACTCGGTCGGGCATATATCAGCGGTTTTAAATGGGCGCTTGAGCGTGAGTATAAACTGATATTCGAAATGGACGCCGATTTTTCTCATGATCCAAAATATCTTCCTGATTTTCTTGCTGCAATCGAGGAGGCCGATCTTGTTCTGGGATCGCGCTACCTTACGGGAGTAAATGTAATAAACTGGCCTCTTTATCGGCTGCTTATATCGGTAAGCGGAAACTTATATGCAAGAATGGTTACAGGCTTGCCGGTTCGCGACTGTACGGGCGGCTTTAAATGTTTCAGACGTGAAGTTCTGGAATCAATAAACTTTGACAGGGTTTCCGCTTCAGGTTACTCTTTTCAGATAGAAATGAACTGGCTCGCATGGAAAAAAGGGTTCCGTATTAAGGAGATACCGATAGTTTTCGTAGACAGAAAACGGGGAATTTCTAAAATGTCAACTAAAATATTCCGTGAAGGGATGCTTCTTATGTGGCGCCTCAGGCTTGCTTCTTTTTTTTACCGAAGGCGGTGGTAGGTGCATACGGCCAACCCCCAGTCCCCAAAGTCGGCCCTTATTTCTATCGTAATAGTCAATTATAAGGTGCCTGAATATCTCCGCGAAACCATTCGATCCGTTTATCAGGCGGAATACAGTGATTCTACCGAAATAATAGTAGTCGACAACGCTTCCGGAGACCGGTCGAAAGAAGCAATAATGAGCGAATTCCCTGCGGTGCAGTGGATACAGCTTAAACTCAACATCGGATTCGGCAAGGCCTGCAATGTAGGGGCTCAGAAAGCCGGAGGAAAGTATTTACTGCTGCTCAATCCCGACACCATGATCGCAAAAGACACTCTCAAGACAGCTTTTACTTTTATGGAGTCGCACCCCGAAGTAGGATTAATGGGACCTAAGATACTCAACCCCGACGGTACTCTTCAGGCAAGCTGCAAGCGCGGCTTCCCTACACCCTCAAACACCATCTATCATTTTATGGGATTAAGCCGTCTGTTTCCCAAAAGCAAACGTTTCGGCGGATACAATCTCACCTATATCGAAGCCGATACTTCAACCGAGGTCGATGCGGTTTCCGGTTCTTTCATGTTCATGCCGAGGGATCTGTTTCTGAAAATAGGCGGCTTTGATGAAAGGTTTTTTATGTACGGCGAAGATCTGGATTTATGTTATAGGATAAAAGAGAGCGGAAAACTTATATGGTATTATCCGGGAACGCAGATTATACACCGTAAGGGAAAAAGTTCGGAAAAGAGTTTTTTCAGATCTCGTATTGCTTTTTACGAAGCAATGATCCTTTTTTCCCGTAAATACAGGAATGTGCATCAGGGCTTTTTCCCGGGTTGGCTGGTTTTCATCGGAATTCTTACCCTGTCGGCAATAAATATAAGCGTCAATATCATACGCCAATTTCATGCGGTCATCGTAGATTTACTTATAATAAACTTTATTCTCTTTGCAGCCATAATTCTTCGGTTCCCATCCGGCGAAAGTCCATATCATACAGCGGGAATACTTTATATGCTCCCGGTTCACTCTTTATTTTCACTCTGTTTCCTTTTTATGTTCGTATACAACGGCATTTATAAAAAGCGCCAGGTATCCTTTGCAAAATCTTTTTTTTCGGCTTTTCTGGCCGCATCAATCTTCAGCGCAGCTGTCTATTTTATCAAGCAATTCGCGTTTTCACGGATTTCTTTTGCGTTTTCTTCCGTTATCATTCCGTTTTTTCTGGCAGGCTGGCGGGAGGTAGCTCACCACTCCCGCACGTGGCTTTCCCACCTGGTCTCTCAGAAAGACGAAATAATAATAGTCGGCACCGGTCCCGTCACCGATAGAATAATCACCGGCATAGAGCAACAGCGTTCAGGCAGGATTGCAGGGATAGTATGGGATAATGATACTTCCCGGCCCGGAGATTACCAGGGATATCCTGTTCTTGGGAGTCTGGATGATTTAATTTCTCTGATCCCCCGCTACCGGGTCGACACGCTTATTATCGCGACCAATCAGCCATGGTATTCACAGATAATCAACCTCTTGTCGGTTGTAAAGATTAAAAATCTTACTATCAGATGGGTACCGCACGAACTAACCCTCCTCCCGGCCGACAAACTGCCCGCGGAAATCCCTTTAAAGGATTTTTCCGTATAGAGAGGAGGTCCTATATACCTCCTCAACTAATCTATACGTCTGAGCTCAACCCTCCGGTTTCTTTCTCTTCCTTCCGCCGTGCGGTTATCGGCAATCGGGAACTCTTCGCCGTATCCGACGGCCCGCAGCCTCTCGCTCGAGATTCCTTTCTTTACAAGGTATGCCTTTACCGCATCGGCACGCTGCTGCGAGAGTCTGAGGTTCGCGATCTTGTCTCCCAGATTATCGGTATGCCCCTGTATCTCAAGCTTTACTTCAGGCCATTCGACCAAAGATTCGTATACCTGATCCAGGATTGTATAGGAGTTGGTCGTTAAAACCGCCTTGCCCGGCTGAAAGGTAACTCCGCTGAGAATCAGTTTCCCCCTGGAAATTTCTTTTGTCTTCGGGCAGCCGTTATTTTCCGGCGACCCTTTAATATTGGGACATTTATCCTCCTTATCCAGAATACCGTCGGCGTCGTTGTCGAGGTCGGGACAGCCGTCTATATCTTCAAAACTATCGAGGTCTTCAGCTATATTGGGACAATTGTCCGCAAAATCAGCTACGCCGTCATTATCGTTGTCGTTGTCGGGACAGCCGTCGCTATCTTCGAAGCGGTCTACGTCTTCAGGGTCTTTAGGACATTTGTCAAGCGAATCGGGAATGCTGTCGTTATCGGTATCGTATACAGGACAGCCGCCGTCAGTACCTGCGACGTCCGGACAGCGATCCTGTGAATCGATAAAACCGTCGCCGTCATTGTCGGGATCCGGACAGCCGTCGTCGTCCTGAAAACCGTCCATATCTTCAGGCTCCTGAGGACACTTATCTTTTTTATCTATTATGCCGTCTCCATCCATATCGCTCTCCTTCAGGATTCCGTTCCATCCAAGTGAGAGCTGAACACCGTACCGCGGCACTGCTTTGGTAGAATAAGCGAAGTTATTACGCTCCAGAGTGGTCCGCGTCTCCGGAGCTGCATCGGAAAGCCCTATATCTCCGGCAATTGTCGCATAAAATCCTTTAGGAATGTTGAAACGGACACCCGGCGAGAGCCTGATAGGATCGTTGTTTACTGCCGCTGCTTCAAACGCTTCCGAATAGTTCTTTACACGCGATTCTCCGGAAACTTCCGTAAAAATCGTTACAAGTTCCACCGGTGAATACTCCAATGCTGCGGCCGCCAGAAAAGCGGTACTCCCTTTGCGGTATAAAGCCATTATCCCCCCGAAATTAAGATGCAGCTTCAACTGTGCCGATGAGGAAATCTTTCCGAAATCAAAAGTCCATAGAATCATAGGATTGAAGAAAAACGCCTCTGCAGTAAAAGGGGCGGATTTTTCTGTATCGTCCTTTAAATAGTAAGCATGTCTTGGAAAAAAGCCTCTATCCTGGCCTGTCGGGAAAACGACTCTAAGATAATATGACTGATTGTAAAAGGCATTCTCTTTCTGAAAAGGATTCGCCATTTTTAAAGCAAGTTGCAAATCACCGGCTCCCGCCATATCTTCGCCCCAGCCGGTCACATCGAAATAAAGAGGCATATCGAGGCTTATATCCAGAAAGCCGAAAAGACCATAGGCAAAGAATACGTCTCCGCTGTATAAAAATGGATTTTCCTGATTCTTTACAGGCGTCCTGTTCTGATTACCGCCTATCTCCAGAACACTGCCTTTTCCTTCCGGCCCTTTAACGTAATCCATTTCGGTTGCAAACCCGAATGTTCCGCCGGTATGCAGACCGGTTTTCCCAAGTGTATAGGAAGAATGCGCCCTTACAACTCCAAGTTGGCCTCCCGTATTCAGGTCATTGGCATTCAGAAAGGAAAAAAGAAATATCATCATGCATTGTATAAACGGCATGCGGGACAGTTGCATAATATCCCCCCGGTGAAAATTATAGTGGATTGTGTTTTAAAGATATTCAAATAATATACGATAAATTTTAAAATGATGGAAGAACTCTGTATATGAAAAAAATCAAAAAAGCTCACGGGCAATATAGTCGACGAAAAGCATACCCCGTTCAGTTGCATTCCACCACGGAGGATGATATTCAATCAACCCTTCGTCGATGAACCTTCCAAGCTGTTTTTTTTCTGCCCATGTTCTGAAGTCAATGCTGGTTTTTTCATGAAACACCGTTTCGTTTATTCCTTCTATGCGCCTCAGACCCAGAAAAACCATTTCACGGGCAAGGGTTTCGGCGTCAATATGCTCTTCATCTTCGATTGGAAATATTCCTTTGTTAACCATATAACAGTATTGTTCTATATTTCCTATGTTCCTGAAGCGCCTGGGATGGATATATGAATGAGCAGCGCAGCCAAGACCTAAATAAGGCCCATGATCCCAATAATTGCAGTTATGAGTGCATCTGAACCCTTTACGGCTGTAGTTGGAAATCTCGTATCGGAAAAAACCGAAATTCTTTGTTGCCGCCCCGACAATGTCGCTCACGGCCGTTAATGTTTCTTCTTCGGGAAGAGGCAAAAGCCTGCGATGCCTGGCGAATGGCGTATTATTAGCAATTGTCAATTCATATACCGAGATGTGCTTTATTATGGGTTTATTAAGCAATATTACAAAATTTTTTTCAAAAGACGAAATGCTCTCCCCCGGCAGTCCGTAAATCAGATCGACGCCTATAGATTGGAAACAATCCATGGAAGGATCATTTAAAATTCTTTCGGCCTGAATTGCCGAATGAAGCCTTCCGGCGACTCTAAGCGCTCTGTCGTCAAATGACTGAACACCTAGAACAAGCCGGTTTACTCCGATAGACGCAAGAAACCTTGCCTTTTCTGCCGACCAGGAATCGGGATTGCACTCTACCGTCCATTCAGCGGAGGTTACTATGGGCAACTTGCAAAGGAGAGTCTTCGAAAAACGCTCCCACTGTTCGGTACTTAGAAGCGACGGCGTTCCTCCGCCGATATATACTGTTGTAAATTCATAGGAACCGTTTTGCTCATACAACTTCCACTCTTCCGAAACGGCGTCGATATAGGCGTCGATCAGATCCTCTTTCCCTGCAAATGAGACGAAATCGCAGTACCTGCATTTTTTCCTGCAGAAAGGAATGTGTATATATAGCGAACACCGCACGAATGCATCCTTTCCCTTACGTCAAAGATGCACTTCCTTATAGGACAGGTTGCAGATTACGGATGAGATTAATTGCTTCACGCATCTTCTGAGGATTTTTTACTCCGGGTTTTATTTCTATGCCGCTGTTTATATCAACACCGTAGGGTCTTACTTCCCGAAGAGCGGTTTCGAGATTTGCGGGGCCCAGACCTCCGGCCAGAATTATTCTATCGTACCGCGCGGCGATTTTGCGTGCAAGGTTCCAGTCGCCTGCAATACCCGTTCCTCCCTGTAAACCATTGTTCCATGTATCAAGCAGAAATCCGGAAACCCTGTATTTTTCAAAAACAGCCATATCAAGAGTAGCATGAAGAGGGAGTGCTTTTATCACAGGATAAGGGATCTGCAGGCAGAATTCAGGATCTTCCTCCCCGTGAAGCTGAATAGTATCCAGAGATGCTGCTCTGGCAATCGAAATAATCGACTCAGCAGGCTCATTAACGAATACTCCGACCCTTGAGATAAACGGAGGGAGTTGGGATATAATTTCAGCGGCTTTTTCGGGCATAATATAACGGGGACTTCTACCGGCGAATATAAAGCCCACCGCATCAACTCCAAGCTGGGCTGCTGAAAGGGCATCCTCCAGCCGCGTAATGCCGCAGATCTTAATACGGATATACACAATTGATTCCTCTCTGTTGCTACAAATACTAAACCTAAATTCCGGAAGGCTGTAAGTCAATTATGATTATGATATATTCTTCGGCTTTTCTGATTTATTACTCTACAAACAAGCAGAAAATATATACAGTTACTTTTTGATTTTTGACTTTATAAAATTTTCGAGTTTTTCACGATCTGTGCTGATCGCATCGCCCGTTTTAACATAAGCCGGTTTTCCCTTTCCTCCTATGCCGAATGATTTATAATACATGGTCTTGTCACAATCACTGCTACGGCACAGACGAACGGTTTCTATCTGACTAAATCCCTGAGAAGCAAGGTGCGAAAGGTAGAGTTTGACGGCTGCGTCGGAAAGTCTGGAAATCATCACGCTGTCCGGACGTCCGTTCCGGATATAATAAAGTTTACCCGGATTGCATGAGTCGGTTACTTCGGAAACGATATATACGCCCTGATGGGTTGCCAATGGATATAGCAGACGCTTTTTTTCTCTATGAGGTTTCGGAGGTATCGTTTTTTCTGAGTCAATGACTGCCGGAAATGTTATATCGTTGTTTTTCTCTTTGGTCTTTGAAGTTGTTTTGCTTACAATAGCTCTTTTCTTTTTTTTAGGCTCTTCTGACCTCGAAGAATAAACCGATTTACCGGGAACTACCGGTATGGGTGATCTTTTTGAAAGAAGTGTGATGTTTTCCCGATTGGTTGTCTTTGATGTATATCCGCCCTTGTCCTGAGATGCTGTCTGTGCCGGAGGATTATAGGGAGTTCCGGCTGAATCTTCCGAACCTCTGTTGGCGGATCTGTCGTAGGAAGCCGATAATAAGGAAGCGGTATCAGGTATTGATCCGGTCTTATCGTCTAAAGCGAGATGATTTTTAATTGTCAATATTATTATGGCCATTATTGCAGCCCCCGCAGCCGATCCCGCAGCCGAAACAATACGCCACGGCTTTCTGACTACAGACTTCGACTCCATTATCGACCCGAAAGCTTTACGTTTGATAGCCGATTCGCTGATCAATTCATAAAATGCAGATTCGAAGGAACGGTAAAAAAACGGACGCCTCGTTTTAAACGCCTTGGCAAGAAAAGAGATGTCAGGCCATTTGCGGCTCACCGGGCTGGTCGACAAACTTCGGCGGGAGCAGTAATCGAGAAACCATGCTTTGTCAAGCACATAACGAAGGGTTTGCGCGCACGGTGTCGGATACAATATATCAGATAACGGCCCTATAAGCGGAAATGTTCGCCACAGACCGCCGGTCGCTCTGTTTATTTTACGCCACGGCTGAAACGCTTTTTCTGAAAAAGCAAGCCGCAAAAGGTTGACAATAGTAGCCGCGGTTTTACCGATAGAGACCACCGTTTTTTTTAACGATGAAAAATCCGAAAAGGAGAAGGAAAGCCCGTTATTACGGACGATCTCACCGATCACTGTCCGGATCGGACGCGGCGAATCGAGGCTAAACCTTTTTCCGTCAAGAGACTCTCCCGTCATGATACGATAACATACAAGTGTGAGGCAATAGACGTCGCGGCATTGCGGGCCGTAATCGGCAGTCGCTTTATCGGTCATAAGTTCGGTCGGAAGTATATCAGAAAGCATGCAGGAGGGAACACCGGAATAATTGGATAGAAACATGGGTTGATTGGAAGTGGGGAAAAAAATCGTCTTTTCCGAAATACAATCATGAAATATTCCGTTTTTATGGTGGAGCCGAGCTGTTTGCAGGATAAGATTGACGAATGCCGTTCGTTCTTTACGACTGATATGCGGAGGCGGCGGAAAAAGATATCTGAAAGCAGTAAAAGCCGTTTTGATGCGACTCAATTTGCCGGTCCGGCTATTGTTTCCGACTCTTTTCATAATGGCTGCAATCCAATCGGAATAGAACAGAAACGGTCTGTATGTATAAGGTTTCGGATATTTTTTTTCGCATACAGTCAGAATATCATCTAGTGAAAAGGCCGGCGCCGAACAAACCAGTATTGCAGTAAGATCCCCGGGATTTTTAAAACAGTACTTCGGAATCGGCGTAAGCGAAGACTCGAATGCACTGTATGCCCTTTTTTTAAGTGTGAGCGTTTCGGTTTCACGTGCCATCTCTTCCGCAGTACGATATGCCGCAACTTCGATAAAAAGAGAATCCGTACATATTTCCTCTGCACCTACATACAACGGCTGCTGGGCAGTCATCATGCCGTTGGCGAGAATCTTTTTTTCACGCAGCGGCAGGCTGTTGGATTCGAGTACCGATACGATATAATCCATGCCGTAATTACGAGAAATTGTACAGCAGCATTGATTGACATCTTCGATCATAAGAGCGCCTCTGCGGCAGTAAGGTGCCTTTTGTCCATACTGTACTGGTATAATCTTTCGAAAAGTTTCGAGAGAAACCTTCTCTCCTTTTCCACGCCATTTACGGCTCCGGCAATCCTGCCGACCTGTTTTTCGAGAGCTTTGATGAATTCCAGAAGCCGTTCAGTGCGTCTTAGTTTGTAAAGAAGCACTATTCGTCTGATATTATCGGGGTCGTCATAGAGGGTTGCGCTCCGGTAGGCGTTCTCCAGATTCGATAAAGTCAATAAAAAATCGTCCCCGAGCGTAACCCCGAAAAAAGTCTTCATGATTTCATCGATTTCTTTCGCACCGAATTTTTTTCCACCTGACCGTTTACCAATGACTTCGATATCCCTCTTTATTTCTTCGGCGCTCTCGTATGTGCTCGACATATCGGGATGCGATCCTTTGCTTATCATTTTCGAAAAACGCGACATCACGAACGGCGAGTGCAATATGTCGCTATGAACCCTTGAAGGATGTTCACGGCAAAAGGCCCTTAAGTTCAGTTTCTTCCCGGAAATTATGTCGTTTATGGCTACGGTAAGAGGAGAATTTCTGAAAGGATTATGCCTTGTAATGATCTCGAAAAGAATGGTCGAAGTAAGTACGCTCAGATCGATTTTTTTCCCTTTGTAAGGCATCTCGAAAAAACCGTCTATATTTTTAAATACCGGAACGCCCGTACGTTTATGGACATATTCTCCGTATCCGTTTTCCGACACTTCGTTTTCGTTTATTGGAATCTTTTCGAAGGAGTATCGAGACAGGTAATGAACAGTGCCCAGAACGAAAGTGTCTTCATTACGGGAATGAACGGTTACATTAAGGGCGGATTTCAGATCCTTGGAGATGCCGAAATCGGTGACTTTAAGCGTTGCCCTGTTTTCGTCGAAAAGTATATTCGAAGGCTTTATATCCCTGTGAACTATGTTGCGCCGGTGAATATCGTTTATCGCGTCTGCAATAAGCCACATCAGCGCACATATTTCACCTACATCGAAAGGACGCTGCCTTAACAATATAAGGTCTTCTAGGCTTAGTCCCGGGATATATTCCATGCTGTAAAAAGGCACACGGATTCCGCCTTTAATTTCGTATAACCCGCATTCGTATATTTTTACGCATCTCTCCGAAATCTCGCCTACCATTTTTGTGGTTCTTATTTCATTGAAAAAACGCTCTCTCATTATACGGGATTCCATATCTCCTCTGTCAAAAAGGAATTTCAGCGCCGCCGAATCCCCGTTTCTTCGTCTTGCCTTTATTATCACCCCTAGCCCGCCGGATCCGATAAGCGATTGCATTGTCAGAGTCTCGTATCCCAGCTCGATCCTTGCACCGGGCTCAAGGAGCCTGGAAATGAACCACGAAGGTACGCCATCCCTCTGGGTGTTATCGCTTATCGGTTGAGTATTCATCCCGATAATTATAAAATGCAGGCGCAGAACGATCAATCACGACGGATCCTTCCTTTCTTTAGTTCAGGCTATTCATTCCTGCACATCCTGGAATAATTTCCGAAATTAGTCGGTATTAATTGACCCAATAAACTGACGAAGCGTATCTTAAATATCGGCTTATTTTTTTAGAGATAGGGCTTAAAGATCGAAGGAGGCTTAAAATGCCGGAGGAGAGACGATCGGGATGGATGAAGATAGGGAAATGGGTTAGTATGTTTATACGCGGGCTTGGTTATCGGAAATGAAAAAATCCCTTTATTCCACAGCTAAGAAGAAAGGGTTGAACGGTGGAACGAATTTTATTGGTTATTTCTTCCTTAAAAATAAAAGAAGGAATTTAGAAAGTCACTTTAGGCGCGCTTTTCGCCTCGGGCGCAGCCTCGAAGTATGCGGCGGCCGGGAAACTTCCGGCAAAAAAACTGTAAGGAATTCTCCGTCTGGTTCCGTTAAAGGCATTCACCGCTTCGTTGTATCGTTTGCGTTCTACCGAAATTCTGTTTTCTGTGCCCGCGAGTTCATCCTGTAAAGCCATGAAATTCTGGTTGGCTTTGAGGTCGGGATATTTTTCAACCACCACCAGAAGTCTCGACAATGCCGACGTCAGCTGATTGTTGGCTTCGATCTTTTCCTGCGGCGTGCCGGCTCCTGCCACGCTTGCCCGCGCCTTGGTCACTTCGGTCAGCACCTTTTCCTCATGAGCCGCATATCCTTTTACCGTTTCGACCAGGTTGGGAATAAGATCCATTCTGCGCTGAAGTTGGTTGTCGACGTTCGCCCATGCCTTTTTTACCTCTTCGTCAAGAACCACAAGCTTATTCCGCCATCCTATCAGCTTACCGATAAAGACTATTACTACTAAGGCAGCAACACCTATACCTATAAGAATCTTTGTTTTTCCACTCATCATAATTCTCCCTTCTTTATTTGTTTTCTATTGCAATAGTTAAAGACTTGACTGCATTCATATAGTCAATAAAATACTGCTCCAGCCGTGGACTTTTCGATATAGATGATTCGGCGACAGCCTGAAAAGGTCTGCCGGCAATTGAATAGACACTCTCGACAGACAAAAACAATTCCTTCCTGTTGTATGGAATTGACGCTCCTTTTAGTTTCAGGAGGGCTCTTAAGACCGGAATAAGAGCTTTCAGCGAGCGCCGGGTAAGTTGCATAAGCAACTTTTTGTTTTTCTTTGCAACAGCGTATTCATGAATCAGATATAGCCATTTTCCCTTCAATTCCCGCTCTATCTGCAACCTCAGATGCTCAGGTTCAGGATTGACAGTCGCCAAAACATCCTCACCGAAAAGTACATTATAACAGCCTTTCATATCCAGAAACTCCATAGGATAGGAATCGCATGAGGCGTTTATATAAGCTTTATCCATAAAAAGAGGTCTTGCGAACCTCATACGAAACAGCTTCGCCTGAATATCGGCCGACCCTGCTATAAGAACCGGATCCATTTCCGAAAGTATAATAAGAAGATTAATGTCGGACTTTTTCGGATCGAAATCTCCCCCCGCGGCGCTTCCGTAAAGTATGATTGACAGTAAATCTGCACCGTAAAAAGAACGGTATTTTTCAACCGCGATTTTTGCATATTCGATAGGATTGTTTATAACCTTCATATCTTTTACTTTCCGTTAAAAAGACCTTGAAGCGCCTCCTCCACCGCTCCTTCCTCCGCCGAATCCTCCACCGAAACCTCCACCGAAACCGCTTCCGCCGAATCCTCCACCAAAACCTCTCCCTCCGAATCCGCTTCGTCTTCCTCCTGTCATCTCCGAAAGCAGCATCCACAAAAGAAACATTCTGCCGAAAGGCGTGCCGATAAGAACAATAAAAATAACAAACAGAAGAAAGATTGTTAAAGGAGAAAAGGAGGCCGGAACTTCATCATATTTGCCGATACGGCCGTCTGAAGGAAGGCTCAGTTCGATTTTCTTTTCCAATGCGACTATCTTCGCTATTTCAGTAGTTAAAGCAAGCATTCCACCGTAATAGTCTCCTGATCTGAAGTAAGGAACTCCGTACCTATCCAGCAATCTACCCGCCCTGGCGTCGTTTAAATACCCTTCCGCTCCGTAACCGACCTCTATCCTCACCCGTCTTGGATTGAGCGACAATAATATCAGCGCTCCTTCGTCTTTTTCTTTAGTTCCTATTCCCCATCTTTCGTACAGATTTACTGCATATTCCTCAATACTCTCATCACCTATAGAAGCGACGGTGGCGATTACAAGGCCGAATCCGGCCTTTTCCCAGAGCAGCTCACATATACTTGAGATCGACGCTTCCGACTTATCATCCAATATGCCTGCGAAATCGCCCACCGGTCCCTGCGGACGTGCCGGATAATTCGCGGCTTCCGCGGAAAAAGCGGTCAATAAAATCAATAAAATAAGTATTCTCTTCATAGCCGATCCCGTTTTTAAATATACTATTAATTCCATAAAAACAGTCCATACATTACTTTATCAATTATTATTTTATTCTCTATTCAGGAAAAGATTTTTAAAAGGTTGTCTGCTACATGTTGCCGGCATTCAAGACAAATGGTCGGAAAGGAAAAAATATCTGATAAACGGCAACTTCGAAATATTCTGTTGTAGTTTTTTCGTCTATGCATTTATAGGCTGGGTCATAGAGTCTGCCTATAAAACGATAGAGAACGGTAAGTTTATGAACAGCGGTTTCCTTTACGGACCGTGGGTTCCAATTTACGGCTTTGGCGCGGTATTAATACTTTCGATCGAAACCTATATTGAAGAATGGATTCCGTTTCCTCTCCGCATTCTCCTTTACACCTTTCTTGCATCTGTACTGGAATATTATACCGGCCTTATCTGTGAACAGATATTGGGCGTTAGACTTTGGGATTACAGCAATAAACCTTTCAATATCAAAGGAAGAATATGCCTTCAATATTCGATATACTGGCTTATTCTTATCTCATTATTTATTACAGTAATATATCCGTCGATTTCCGCTCTAATCTCCAGAATGTCTCTTGTATATTGTGCAATTGTCAACAGAACCCTCATTGCCTTGATACTTATAGATTTTGCTTTCTCAACAAAAACGTTTCAAAGTATTATCCGTTTTTTCGAGTCCCTCGACACCGACTACCTCTTGGTAACACGAGAGACATTTCTGAAATCAATAGATTCTTTTCGCCGGCTTTTGAATAGCTTCCCTGATGTAAAAACATATATAAGCAACAATATCCGTCAAAATCTTCTGAAAGACTTTAAGATGAACTTACGGGACATTCTCGGCAGAAACATTGTCCGTAGCTCTTCGGGAGCCGTATTAGTAAAGAACGATACTGAACTAGAGGCGGAATTCCATCAGATCGTTGACGATATACTTTGTAACGATTCCTTCAGGAGTCTTCAGAATTACCGCCACCATAACGGTTCTATCTTCGAGCATGTTAAATCGGTCGCGTATCTGACCTACAGGTTTTGCCGCAACAAAAAGCTGGATGTCCGCAGCGCCGCCCGCGGAGCTCTTCTCCATGATTTCTTTCTTTACGATTGGCGGACCGGAAAGGACGAGAACGGCGTTCATCACAAGGGACATATCTATCTTCATCCCAAAATGGCCGTTGCAAACGCGGAAAAACATTTCCGGATTAATAATATCGAACGAGACATTATTCTCAATCACATGTGGCCTCTTTCTCCTGCGATTCCGAAATATAAAGAAACATTCATTGTGAGCTTTATAGACAAATACATCTCAACCCGTGAGTTTTTCGAGGCTTTTAAAGGAGGATCCGACAGGAACGGCGATTGATTAGACCCCGGAACGCTTCGGACGTATACCTGTAGAAAATTTTTTTTATCAGTCCCTTATCGTGGATGATGAAGTGGATTTAAAGGGACACGATGACAATACCTTTTATACAAAGGAGAAGTGTAGAAAGAATAATCGAATTGATAAAACTTTATGATTGGAAAGCACTTACCCTGACCGATACGAGGATGTAATGTCGTTTTTTTTGTTTATATGGTGGATTTGCTGGGGTTTGTCGATTTTGACTATTCCCAGTATACTTGTACAAAAATCCGGGAAACCCACCTCTGCCCTTGTGTGGATTTTTGCGCTTTTGATACTTCCTCCTGTTGTTCTTGTGTGCTGGTGGTTAATAGGCAGAACGCATCTTAAGGTGCGAGGCAAACGGCGACGGTATTCGGAATCGGATTTTGAAAAAAGGCTTCTCGGGTGCGTGGAAAAAACCTCCCCATCGCTTAAGGCTGCAGATTCTTTACTTAATATAGTAAATCTTCCGATTGACTTACCCCACCGGGTGTTTCCTCCGACCTCCGGAAATTCAGTGCGACTTCTTTACGGAGCAATGCAAACGTATGAAGCCTGGAAAGAATCGATAGGCCGTGCATGCCGTCATATACATATGCTTTTCTATGAATGGATGGACGATTCGACCGGTATCTTTTTCAGGGATGCTTTGATCGAAGCTGTGAAAAGGGGCGTCGAAGTAAGGGTGCTTATTGACGCAATAGGCACCAAAGCTTCCAGACGGTTCTTTAATCCTCTCATAGAGGCAGGCGGAAAGTTCCGGTTATTCCTCCCATTACGCCTTCATTCAAGGCCTGCAACCGTCAACTTCAGAAATCATCGGAAACTCATTGTCGTGGATGGGAAAGAGGCTTTTATAGGGGGAATGAATGTAGGAGACAAATACCTTCAGTGGCTTGACCTTTGTATACAAATCGAGGGTCCTGGCGTAGATCAGGTTCAGGAAGTTTTTTGCGAAGACTGGTTTTTCACAACCGATGAAGATCTGCAGCTTAAAGATTATTTCGGTAACTGGAAAGAAATGAAACTTTCTGCCTCTCCATTCCATTACGAGTGCTCATGCGCAGTAGTTTCAGGCGGCCCGCATCAAACCCCAAATGCAATAAGCGAAACGACTCTTAATGCATTCAACGCTGCAAAACAGCGTATCTGGATTATGACACCTTATTTTATCCCCGATTCCGAGCTGTTACTAGTGTTGCGTATGGCAAGATATCGAGGTGTTGACGTACGGGTCATCTTGCCCGCAAAAAACAATCATCCATTGGTCAGGCGGGCTTCCCGTGCTTACTATCCCCTGCTTCTCAAATCAGGAGTACGAATCTTTGAATACGAAGGTATGATGCATGCAAAGGCAAGTATTATTGACGACCATATTCTTTGTATCGGAAGCGCAAATCTGGATCAAAGAAGTTTCCTTCTGAATTTCGAACTTAGTTGTTTTATCGAGTCAACCGGCCTTAACAGTGATTGCAGTAATATATATCTGAATACCCTGGAAAAATGCGTTGAAATAATCCCGGAGAACTTTGAAAAACTCCCTTGGGCGACAAAAGTAGTAGACTCAGCGCTGCATTTGTTTAGTCCGGTACTCTGAATTGAAACCAACCTTTAATCATATCAAACGATGCAAAAAGCCGGCTTATCTTACACCGACTTGTGAGCAGTACTTTTTTACCGGGCAATCGTTGCACAAAGGCCGTACTGGTTTACAGCGGTTCTGACCGAAAGATACGAAATAAGAGTTGAATGTGGTCCAATATCTTTTAGGCAGATGTTTTCGCAATTCCATTTCTGTAGCCAGAGGAGTTGTGGTTGTGAGGTATCCCAGACGGTTGAAGATGCGGTGAACATGAATATCCACACATACTGCAGGTTTACTGAAGGCTATGGCAACAACAAGATTTGCGGTTTTTCTACCGACTCCGGGCAGTTCCGTCAGTTCATCGACTGACTGTGGAATAATGTTACCGAATTTACTTTTTAATACTTCAGGCAGTTTCTTAAGATAACGTGCCTTTTCATGATAAAATCCTACAGGAAATATAAGATCCTCGATCTCTTTAATCGATAGCTGTTCCAGATCGGATGGCTTTGTCACACGTGAAAAAAGCCTCAGGGCGGCAGTTGTGGTAGTTCTGTCTTTGGTACGAGCGCTCAGTATGGTTGTCACAAGAACTTTAAACGGATCTTTCGTTTGCGCCTCTATAAGGTCTACTACCGGCATACGGTTTTTCTCATACTCTTTTTTTAAAATTCTGTAAACTATATTTACCGATTCGCTATACTTTTCCATAAATATTCATTTTCTCTGTTTTCGCATGATCGCAATTGACATTTCGAATCTGTTTGAGAGCCAGTAAAGCGGATGGGTCTTTCTGATATTAGAGGGATCAATAGTATTAAAGGCTACACGATCTCCTTTTTCGAAAAAGAAGCCGTACCCCTGGAGGCAATAGGCTATTGCAAAATCAGTAGCGCCGGTTGCGTTTATCTGTTTTAGCGTGTTGATCCCTAGACGCAGTGCAGCCGCACTGCCATGAAGAAAACGGCTCTCAGGCGAAACTATTTTGTCTCTTATAAGGCCAAAACGCACATCGGTTGACGGTGCTATTGCCTTACGCAGTATATTGCATGCTATAAAGGGAGCGATTTCAAATGCTGCACTTAAGTAACTTCTTTCTACGCCTTCTATAGAAAAGTATTCCCTGGGTATTAATCGTCCGTAGGATAAAGAGAAAAAAGCAGAAAGAATGTTCATCTGTTCTCTATAATCAACCTTACGTTCGGGTGAATCGGCTTTGGCAGTTATAGAGGCTGAAAACACTTTCCGCAGCCATGCTCCATATAGCGTAAATGAAAGACGGTCGTTCTCTCCAATGCGCACGAACGAAACAAAGAGCGGAAAAAACATCGTATATTGAGCCGGATTTTCCTTTACGGAGAAGGAGATGGGTATTGTATCGGCCGTCTGTTTTTGAGAGACGGTTGAAGTATCCGGAAGAATCCTGAACGAAGTGTCGAATAAACCCAGGCTGCCCAGAGAGTCGGGAAGAGAGTTTTCCCAAAGATCAAGTAATGTAAATCCGCCGAGAGACCATCCTAATCCGCCGGAAAAGTAGAATCCGTTTCGTATCTTCGAGGTATCGGCATGAAACGTATCGCCGGGATTTGACAACCGGCGTACAGACGTAAGAGAAGTTCTGCCGGATATTACCGTTTTTTTTGTTGTATCGGTCAAGACACTGCCGGGTGAGAAATGAGGTCGGGAAGAATCTGCCGCGGAATCGGCAGCGCCGGGTAAGGCGGGCTCCTGCAAACCGCCGGCAGATAGCTCCGGTGATATATCCCGGCGGGGTTTGGAAATTTTCTCTGAAGGTTCTTCAATTACTGTGGTTACGGTGCCTGTTGTATCCGAAACCGCGGCGGTCGTATACACCCTTAACATCAAAAAAAATATTATTATCGCAGGGAGCACTTTCATCTGACAGCCTCTATAACAATGAGGGTATAGTCGTCGTCGTATCTATATTCGCCGAGTTTCCGGCGTATTTCATACAAGAGTTTATTGAACGGAGTGTTTTTACATGAAGATAAAAGCGAGATGAAATTGTCGTATCCGAGCATCCGTCCTTCTTTTTCTCCTGCGATACTTTCGACCTCATAAATTCCATCGGTAAAAATAAAAAAGCGGTCTCCGGGTTGGTAGACTACGGACGCCTCTTCGAAAGGAGCGTTTGCAAGAATGCCTATGAATGTGCCCGGGGTACTGAGCTGAGTTATTGTACCGTCGCTTGACATTTTGATAGGCATCGGATGGCCTGCTCTGCAGTAGGTAAAGACGGCCTTTTCGAAATTGAAAATACCCCAGAAACAGGTAAGGTAATGGCCGGTATGAATGTTGTTGATCAGGTCTTCGTTTATCCGCGAAACAAGCTCGGCAACCGGTATTTCGGTTTTCGCGTGGTTGTAAAGCGACATTTTCGAAATTGTGCCGACAAATGCAGCAGACAAACCGTGACCTGATGCATCTCCTATAAAAATACCGAGGCTGTTTGGCGGATAAGAAATGAAATCGTATATATCTCCGCCTACTTCGGTAATCGGGTGATACATGTGGTCTATTTTGAGAAAAGGGGTTGAGGGTGCGGATGAAGGAAGAAGTCCTTGCTGCAGGTTGCGAGCCAGCTGCAGCTCGTCTTTAATGTTCTGCTGGGCGTGTTTAAGTTTGCGCATGGTTTGCGCCAGAGAACGGTTTTTCGTTTCGAGGTCGTATTTCAACTTTTCCAGAAGCGTAATATCACGGATATGTTCGATTACGCAAGATTCCTTTCCGGCAAGAACAAAAGGCGTAAATGTTATAGATATGGTACCTGAACCTGACGGATGAGCGGTCCGCTCGACGGTTAGCGGTTTATTCCCTGACAAACATCTGAGAAGGCGGCAGTCCCTGCAAGGTGTACTTTGCCTCCTGAAAAGTTCGAAGCACTTTTTACCGATAGTTTCCGAAAATGATTTATTTACAAGCGTTGTATATGCAAGATTAACTCTTAAAACTACAAAATCGCTGTTTATAACCGCCAGGGGATCGGTAATGCCGTCGAATACGTCCTGGAGACCAATTTTGCTTTTGTAAATCAGATGCATAGGAAAACGTCGGTAAAGCAATAGAAGAAGGGCGGCAACTAACGGCAAAACCAAAAAGATAAGAATAAGCAGACTGTGGCTTATATTCATATCATAACCTCTCACCCTACATCGTTATGATTATGCCCTTGTTCCATTAGAAATAATATCATAAACATCTAATCATCCATCTAAAGTATCGGATTAATTACTTCGACGTCCAGTGGCGAAGGTAATTGGGACGTATTGCCGTCGCATCAGTCCACATCGAATGATCGGCAAGTTTTTCCACCCCCTTTGCAGCGCAAATAAGGCCGCGATTAAAAGGATGATCTTCCACGAAGTGCAGACGATATTTGTCTTTAAGAGGAGAGAAAACCGTGCTTTTTTTATAACCTATTGTATCAATAACTATAATATCCTTTTTTGTAAGCATTGCAGCGAATGGTTCGAATGTTGTGACAGTATCGGGTGTGAGTCTTTCGATCCGCCCGCCGCAGGAATTGAATAAGGCCCAGTAGACTTCGTTATTCCTGGCGTCGACGGCAGCCGCAATCCGTCCCTCGTAATTGACGGCCGCGTGTGCCAGAATAAACAAAGAAGAGAGAGGAAGCGCCTTTATATCTTTTCCGATACAGAAACCTTTTACAAAAGCTATACCTATGCGAAGTCCCGTAAATGAACCCGGACCTGTTGAAATTGCGATATTACTGATTTCTGTCTCTGCAATACCGCTAGCGTCCAGAAGGTTTGTGATTGCTGAAACTATATGTTCTGCATGGGAATTTCCTAGAAATCGGCAGAAAAAGGCCAGCGGACGGTTTTCAATGTAAATACCGACGCTAAGGTCGGTTGACGAAGTATCGATACCCAGAACCACATTCATGCTTTTTCTTTGTTCCCGGTCCGTAACGCATGTTCGATAAGAAGATCTATCAAAGCAGTGAATGTGCCGCCAGCCGCGCAGTATGCTTTGGGAATAAGTGAGTTGGCTGTAAGCCCCGGCAGAGTGTTTGTTTCTAGAACGAAAAGTGTGTCGTCGCAGTAAATCATATCGGTGCGTGAAATTCCCCTGCATCCGATTATTTTGTGAACCGAAAGAGCAGTATTCCGGATCAGTTCGAGAAGCTTTGCATCTTGCGGCGCCGGTACTATTTCCTCCGAAGCTCCGGTCGTATATTTGGCAGTATAGTCGAAAAATACGGATTTCGGCCTTATTTCCACCGGCGGAAGAGCAAAAGGAGAGCCGGATGCGTCCTCGAGAACACCGCATGTAAATTCGATGCCGGAGATCGACTGCTCAACAAGAATCTGTGAAGAATAAGGCGTAAACTCCCGCAAAAGGGCTTCCAGTTCCACAAGATCCGAAGCGCGTCCCATAAGTTTACTCGACCCCGACTGCGGACATTTTACAAAGCACGGGAAGCCGCAGCGTCGCGATATTTCTTCGGCGGTATTCTGCGGAAAACCGTTCCCATAGATTAAAAAAGGCGGAACCGCGATTCCGTGTTGGATGAAAAGGTATTTGGAAGTAATTTTATTCATTGCCACAGCACTTGCCTGTATCCCCGAGCCGGTATACGGTATACCTATGGTTTCGAGATATCCCTGTATCACTCCGTCTTCGCCGAACGAACCGTGAAGTGCGAGAAAGGCCGCATCACACTTTTCCCATACTTCAGAACCCGACGCCGGAGAGAAAGGCCCTTTCATTACCGGTGTTTTATCGGGTTCCGTGAACTCATCCAACGAGGGAATGGCGTCCGATTCAGTATCGCAGTAGTATAAGTTTTTGCACTTGTCTATAACGACCGCGCGGGCCGACCATTTGTTTCTGTCAATATACCTTAATACCTCGACGCCGCTTTTAAGCGACACTTCGTATTCCGCCGACGGCCCTCCCATGATGACGTTTATGCGCCTTTTCATAAGGGTTTTCCGTTGAGTTTTTTGCTTATTACTTCGACTATTCGGCCGGAGGCCACGCGGAACTGTTCTCTTGTATCGCGTTCACGAACGGTTACAGTATCGTCTTGGAGCGTCTGCGTGTCGACAGTAATGCAGAACGGCGTGCCTGCCTCGTCCTGGCGTGCATACCGCCTGCCTATGGATGAATTATGGTCGTAAAAAGACCTTATGGAGTGGTCGAGAAGGTCGCGATAAATATTTTCGGCTTTTTCCGGCATACCGTCTTTCTTTACAAGAGGAAGAACGGCCGCTTTGATCGGAGCCAATGCCGGATGAATACGGAGAACCGTACGCGCTTCTTTACCCTCGCCTTCTACGGCATAGGAGTCTATGAGAAAAGCGAGTGTAGCTCTGTCGGCTCCCGCGGCCGGTTCGATTACGAATGGGAAGTAGTGGGTGTTGGAATCGTTGTCGAAATAAGCCAGGCTTTTTCCGCTGGCTTCGCTGTGACGCCTGAGATCGAAATCGGTCCGGTTGGCTATTCCTTCCAGTTCGCTCCATCCGAAGGGAAAGCGGTATTCAACGTCGGCGCATGCTTTGGCATAATGCGCGAGTTCATCGGGAGAATGGTCGCGAAGCCTAAGGTTCTCGGGCCTTATACCATATTCGATATACCACGACATTCTGGTCTTTTTCCAGTACTCGTACCAGTAACCGTCGTCCTTGGGAGGCACGAAGAATTCCATCTCCATCTGTTCGAATTCCCGTGTACGATAAGTAAAGTTTCCGGGGGTGATCTCGTTCCGGAAGCTTTTGCCTATCTGGGCGATTCCGAACGGAGGTTTCAGACGTGACGCCTGTTGGACGTTCAGAAAATTGACAAAAATACCCTGCGCGGTCTCCGGACGAAGATATACGGTGGCTGACTCGTCTTCGATCGGCCCCATAAAGGTCTTGAACATGAGATTGAATTTTCGTACGTCCGTCAGCTCGCCTCCGCATGAAGGACATTTCTCGAGATTATCCAGATGATCAGCCCTGAAACGGCTCTTGCATTTTTTGCAATCGACAAGCGGATCTGTGAAACCCGACAGATGCCCGGAAGCCTCCCAAACCTTTGGGTGCATAAGAATGGAAGCGTCTATTCCTACTATATCCCTGCGGTTGGTAACCATAGAACGCCACCAAGCCTCTTTTACGTTTCTTTTCAGCTCCACGCCCAGAGGGCCGTAATCCCAGCAGCTGTTAAGACCGCCGTAAATTTCGCTCGATTGAAAAATGAAGCCTCTCCGTTTGCACAGACTTACGATTGTACTCATGAGATCCTGGGCCGCTTCGGCCATTTTCTTCCTCCGGAATAAATTGTCGATATATATTGAATGTCACGAAACAAAAATTCTTAAAAAACCAGATAAAATATATTACGGGATATGCCGCCGTCTTAATCGGAACAAAAGCAAAAAAAATTTCATTACACAGCTATCCCGAAAGCTTTAAGATTACGAATCATACGGTCTTTTACAGGCTCTGATACATCGACCGAAAATTGACTTCCGGTAATCATTTCGTAAAGCCTTATATAGCGCGAAGAAAGTTCGACAATAAGATCGGTCGGGGCTTCGGGCAGAACCGGGTCTTTGTAGGGGTCGCAATGATCCCTGAACCATAGCCTCAGGAACTCCTTATCGATGTTATCGGGTTCTTCGCCCCTGCCGAAACGTTCTTCGTATGTCGCTTTTAGCCAATATCTCGAAGAATCCGGAGTGTGTATCTCGTCTATAAGCGTGATTTCTCCCTTTTCGTCGATACCGAGTTCATATTTCGTATCTACAAGTATAAGACCGTTTTTGGAGGCGATTTCGGTTCCACGTTTAAAAAGCGAAAAAACTATTGATTCGAGTTTCCGCCAAGTTGCTTCGTCTATAATACCCCTATCCACTATTTCTTCGGCACTTATAGGCTCGTCGTGTTTATCGGATTTGGTTGTCGGGGTAAGGATGGGCCGGTCGAACTTCTCGTTTTTAACCATACCGTCAGGGAGAAGATTGCCGCATATATTCCGTACTCCTTTTTTGTAAAGCATCCATGCCGATGTGTCGGTAGAACCGGTCAGATAGCCTCTCACCACAAATTCTATCGGAAACACGGAGCATTTCTTTGCAATTGTAACATTAGGATCCGGAACGGCAATTATATGATTCTTTACTATATCTTTTGTGTTCTCGAACCAAAACGCACTTACCTGATTCAGCACCCGACCCTTAAAAGGAATCAATGCCAGAATACGGTCGAATGCGCTCTGCCTGTCTGTGCAAACCAACAGAAGCTCTCTGCCAAGATCGAAAGTGTCGCGCACCTTTCCCCTGCAAAGACCGGGAAGATTAAGAAATGAAGCGTCTGCTATACAGTTTCCGAGATTTTTAATAATTTCGCTACGATCTATCATAATCTTTCCTTTCACATTACATCTAAAATAATATGTGGTGTTTACATCAAGAGGAGAATGTTCCGATACAGCCATTCTGTAATTTTTTTCTGTATCTATACCTGTTTTAAAAGGATTAAGAAGATATTGATTTTTGTCAGCAATCGGTTTATATACCGTTCCGGCGCTGTCGGGAAGTATATTTAATTTTAAACGATAGATTAGGCAATCCTTCCGGGGTGTAGCGCAGCCTGGAAGCGCACGTGGTTTGGGACCACGGTGTCGGGGGTTCAAATCCCTCCACCCCGAAAAAAAAAACAGAATGCGCCCTTAGCTCAGCTGGATAGAGCCACGGATTTCTAATCCGTTGGTCGCAGGTTCGAATCCTGCAGGGCGTATTTGCGTTTTTAGGCTGCATAAGTGCAGCCTTTTTGATTATTGGAGAAAGGATAGAAAAGCGGAAACCTTCTCCGCTATATTATTTTTTTTCTATTCATGCACTAAAGGTGCGAATTTTGCCATCAGTCTACGCCGTGTTCCGTCGTTGAACAGTACCGTTAATTTCATATCGTTTCCAAAACCGCTGATGTCTACTATTTTTCCGCGCCCGTAATTTTTATGTTTTATATACTGTCCCCTTCTGTATTCCACCACGTCCTGAGAAAACTCCTCATCGTACGAAGCCGCCTTCCTTTCGTCTCTTTTTTCCGGAATATCCGATCTTACAAACCGTACCGGTGCTTTTTCTTGTAGTTGAAAATAGTTGGGTTTTTCCTGATGTAAACCGAAATCTCCACGCTCGTCTTTCATATAATAAACCGAGGGATCCGTCTCGAGGATAAACCGAGAAGGCGACCTTACCTGTAGTTCCCCGAATCGGTAACGTCTGTCGACGAATGAGCAAAAAAGCTTTTCCTTTGCTCGTGTTACACCCACATAGAATAGTCTTCTTTCCTCTTCGATTTTCGCATCGTCGCCGGAATTCTGGTGAGCCGGAAGATTGCCCTCTTCACATCCGGCGATATAAACGATACGGAACTCGAGGCCTTTGGCGCTGTGAAGCGTCATAAGATTCACCGCGTCTTCACGCTGTACCCATCTATCGACGTCCGTCGCGAGGGTTGCCTCTTCGAGAAAAGCTTCCAATCCTTTCCCGGGATTTTCGTTGCTCCATATCCTGGTTGTATTGAGAAGTTCATTTATGTTTTCGAGTCTCGACTCCGATTCTTCGGTTTTTTGCGCCGAAAGTAAATCCATATAGCCTGAAATTTTCAGCGACTCTTCGAGCAGTTCATGCACTCTTGTCCCGCGTTCGGCCTCGTCTATAAGAAGTTCGAAAAGCTCTCTGAGTTCGGAAAAACCCTTTTTCCATCTGTCGTTAAATTGACCGGGGTCGGTTATTAATAGAGCATCGAGCAGAGACGTCTTTTTTTCGCTTGCTATTTGAGATAACGCTTCCAGAGCCTTTTCGCCAAGCCCGCGGGGCGGAGTGTTGTATATGCGTTCGAAACTGATATTGTCGGCCCTGTTTACAAGAAGCCTGATGTACGCAAGAGCATCCTTGACCTCGGAGCGTTCGTAGAAACTTATTCCGCCGACTATAATATATGGAATACGAAGTCTGATGAAGGTTTCTTCGAAAATTCTGGACTGTGCATTGGTTCTGAAAAGCACCGCAATTTCCCCGCCGCGTATATTCCCTTGACACAATTTTTTTATTGATTCGGCAATTGCGGAGGCTTCATGACGGTCGTCTCTGTAGCGGCTTACGGTAACCCGTTCTCCTCCGTCCCGGTCCGTCCAGAGTCTCTTAGCCGAGCGTCGGGAGTTTGAGGCGATTACCGAATTGGCAAAGGCGAGTATCGATCCGCTTGAACGGTAATTCTGTTCAAGTTTGAATATCTTTACTGAAGGGAAATCGTGTTCGAACGTCAGAATATTTTCTACCTGAGCTCCGCGCCATCCGTATATGCTCTGGTCGTCGTCGCCGACCGCAAATATACGACCGTGACGGCCTGCAAGAAGCTTCATAAGTAGAAGTTGAGCCCGGTTGGTGTCCTGGTACTCGTCGACAAGTATATATTCGAAATATGTCTGGTAAGCTTCCAGCAATGCCGGGTTTTCGCGAAGGAGAAGAACCGTGTTCATAAGAAGGTCGTCAAAATCCATTGCCTGAAGCTTATGCAGTTCCTCCTGATAGGCGGAATAAATTTCAATCAGTTCCTGCTCGTAAATTCCATACCTACTCCGTTGTACCTCGCCGGGAGGAATGCATCGGTTTTTATGTCCCGATATATATGACATGATAGTGCGGATGGAGACAGTGCTTTCGTTGGTGCCAGTCCGTTGCATTATTTTACGTAAGAGCATCGTTTGATCGTTGGAGTCGAAAATCGAGAAGCTGTTTTTAAAACCGATACGGCCGCATTCTTTGCGCAGTAGTCTTGCGCAGAGGGAATGGAACGTGCCGATCCACATGTTTTCGGCGGAACGGTTGAGGTAGTTCTCAACCCGGCTTTTCATTTCACGCGCGGCCTTATTTGTAAAGGTTGCCGCAAACAGGCGCGAAGGCGACGCTCCCCGGTCGACAATCCAGGCTATTTTCGCAGTAAGTACCCTTGTCTTGCCGGTTCCTGCGCCGGCGAAAACCAATTGAGGCCCTCCTTCGTATACTACGGCTTCCCTCTGGGCGCTGTTCAACACAAGGCGTCCGAGGATGCCGCTTTCTGTATCAATCATCCTGCGTGGCCCCCATTACCTGTTCGATTGTAGTCAACCCCTCAATAACCTTCCTTAAACCGTCTCGGCGAAGCGTATCGAAGTCCCCTTTTCTGAGCGCGTATTTTTTTATGACTTCAGCCGGTTGTCTCTGCAAAACCATTTTTGTAATTTCCGCATCCGGTAAAAGCAATTCATAAAGCCCCAGACGCCCTTTATATCCGGTATGGTTGCACGCAACGCAACCTTTGGCTCGGTAGACCGGCGTGCCCGGTTTTAGTCCGGCTCTGGCATAAACTTCCGGTTCCGGAGTATATAGTTCCCGGCATCGCTTGCATAAACGACGCACCAGCCGCTGTGCAAGGATCCCTATTATTGTCGAAGTAATGAGGTAGGGTTCCATACCCATATCGAGCAGCCTGGTATAGGCGCTTGCCGCGTCGTTCGTATGCAGGGTCGAAAACACCAGATGGCCGGTAAGAGCGGCCTGGATCGCCATCTGACAGGTCTCGCCGTCGCGCATCTCGCCTATCATGATGACGTCGGGGTCCTGTCTGAGGATAGCCCGCATGCCTTCGGCGAAAGTAAAGCCCGCCCTGGGCATGATCTGTCCCTGGCATATTCCGTCGATATGGAGTTCTACCGGATCTTCCATTGTAACAATATTGATCGAGATATCATATATCATCTGTAAAGCAGTATAAAGTGTGGAACTTTTTCCGCTGCCTGTAGGTCCGGTTACCAAAATGATGCCGTCGGGACGTTTGATCAGATTGCCGAACAATTCTTTCGTTTTCGGAAGAAAACCAAGTTCCTCGAGAGTGAGCTGTTTTGATTCCGGATCCAGAATCCTCATTACTATTTTTTCATTGACGCCTCTCTTGCGTGTCATTACCGGAAAAGACGAGACGCGCAGATCTATCTCTCGGCCTTCATGGCGTATCTGAAAACGGCCGTCCTGAGGCTTTCGCTTTTCGGCGATGTCCATTCCCGCCATTATTTTAATACGCGAAACAATCTGTGCCCGAAGCTGAAGAGGAATAGCACTTTTTTCTACAAGGTCTCCGTCGATGCGATAGCGCAGTCGTACATATTTTTCAAGAGGTTCGATATGAATATCGGAAGCGCCCTCCTCAATTGCCTTGTTGATTATAAGATTCACAAGTTTTACTACCTGCGCTCCTTCCTCGTCGGTCAACGTTTCAGACGTTTCCTCTACCGTTACTACATCGAGCTCCTCATTGCCTTTTATTTCTCCAAGAATCGAAGACATATCTTCGAGTTCTGATGAATAGTTCTTTTCTATGGCTGCTATTATACTTTTTTCGGTAGCAATTACCGGTTCGATATCCTTTCCGGTTTTGAATTTCAGATGGTCGATCGTACGTAGGTTGGTAGGATCGGCCATTGCCACCGTGATTACGCCGTCCTGTTCAAATAGCGGTATTACCTTATATTTGAGTGCCATCTCCTGCGGAATTACCTGTACGAGTTTTTTGGAGAAATTGAAATTTTCGAGAACTACGTGCTGGATGTCGAGTTGCGCGCTAAGAACATCTACAAGTTTTGTTTCGGAAATGTACCCGAGCTTTACCAGACACTTACCCAACTTCATACCGGTTTTTTGCTGTTCTTCGAGTCCTTTCTGGAGCTGGTGTTCGGTGATAAGCCCCTGTTCCAGAAGAACCTCGCCTATGCGTTTCCGCTGATTAAGTTGGATCTGCTGTCCCAGAACGCTCGTCAACTCCTCTTCGGTGATGTATCCCAGTTTGACAAGTACCATACCGAGGCTTAATCCGGTGCGTCTATGCTCCTGGAGAGCAAAGAGTAGCTGCTCTTCGTTGATTATTCCCTGAGCTATGAGTATTTCACCGAGTTTTTTACGACGACGTTCCAAACGCTTCAGCTCCTCCAATCAGCTAAAATAAAAAAGAAATATATTGTTTCATGTTCTGCAATCGATAAAAATAGCAGTCATTCAAAACTATCGCAAGAGGGTTTTCAGGTGATCAAAAGCCTTTGTCGGCAGAGCCGCTATTTTCCCGTTTTGTTCGATCGCTATCATATCTATCTTATCCGTACATTCTCCTATACATATAGGCGCTCGTTCACCCGGGGGTAGGTTAAGTTCTGCAGGATTGAAATCCTCTTCGGCAGAAAACAGCAGTTCATAGTCTTCTCCTCCGTGTAAAAACCACTGTTCCCAGGGCATATCGAGTTCCTGACTCAATTCTAACATTGACTGCGGTATCTGTGAAGGGATCGGGCGTATTATTATTCCGCAATTATTCTCATAGGCAAGCGTACGGCAATCTTTGGAGAGTCCATCCGATAGATCCATAACCGCATGAACTTTCTTTTTACCGGCAATACTGATACCCGTTTCTATTCTAGGGTGTGGCCTTATATGGGCATTTGCCAGCATAAGATACTTTTCGGGAATCGCCTTTCTCCCCCATTTCCGCAGAACGCACAAACCGGCGGCGCTGAGTCCGGGAATGCCGCTGACCCAGAGTCTGTCGCCGGGTTTCATACCTTTACGAAGAAGAACCCTTTTCCCACGCGCAACCCTTCCAAGCAGTGTTATGGCTATCACCCACTGCTTTCCAATCGAAAGATCGCCGCCTACAATGGGAAATCGCCACCGTATACAGGCCTCCCGGAATCCATGATAGAGTTCCTCTATTGATTTTTCGCAACCGATCGTATTTTCCGGAATGACCAGTTGAATAAGCGCCGCGTCGGGCAGAGCTCCCATTGCGGCGCAATCGCTCAGGTTGGAAACCATGGCCCGGTAACCTATTTCGCTCATACTCATATAAGCTAATGAGAAATGAACATTTTCTACAGAGATGTCGGAGGTAAGAATTATCCTGTTGCCTTGTTTGTCGCATCGTAGAGCGGCATCATCGCCGATACTTTGCGGATAATAATCCAGAAACTCTTTTCCCAGTATCGACTGAATTTTATAAATAAGCTCGTACTCGGACGAAGGAAAGCCCTTTCTGCGCATAACGTATTATTTCTTCAAAATGGATTTTTTATTGCAGAAAAATATCTTTTGGCCCGATACAATTTAATATTTTCAAGAATTATTTATTCATTCGGGAGAAAGAATTACATGGATATTCCATTCAAAACATCGCCTGAAAAGAGTAGAATAGCGGCAGTAGGTTCGGCCCTTGTTGATATTTGTCTTATGGAAGACGAGGACTTTCTAGCTTCCACAAATGCTCCGAAGGGCGGAATGACATTGACAACAAACGAACATATACAGGAAATAATCGCCACATCCGGAAAAAAACCGATAATAGTTCCTGGTGGTTCCGCATGTAATACTATTCTTGGGATAGGAAAATTAGGCCATCCGGCCAGGTTTATAGGAAAACGGGGTAACGACAATTTCGGATTGATTTTCGAGCAGGGACTTATTTCGCACGGTGTGGAGCCCGTATTACAGATAAGCGGCACTCCTACAGGAAATGTGCTTTCAATAATCACTCCCGACGCCCAAAGAACCATGTTCACTTTTCTCGGAGCTTCGGCCGAAACCGACAAAAACGCCTTAACGCCCGCCCTTTTCGAGGACGTCGCGCTTGTCCATGTAGAAGGGTATCTTCTTTTTAATCATGATTTGATAATGAGCGTACTGGAGAGCGCGAAAAAGGCCGGCGCGCTTATTTCTCTCGATCTGGCAAGTTTTACGGTGGTAAAATCTTCCAGGAACCTTCTCGAAGAAATCTGCAGACGTTTCGTCGATATACTTATTGCAAATGAAGACGAGGCCCGGGCCTTTACCGGGTTTACAGACGAAAACGAGGCGCTGAACGCGCTTTCGCAAAAATCCGACTGCGCAGTTCTTAAAGTGGGAAGCAGGGGAAGTTATATATTGCATAACGGTGAGAAAGTAAGCGTAGCACGCATGGGTGACGGCAGAGCCGTGGATACCACGGGAGCGGGCGACCTTTGGGCCGCGGGCTTCCTGTTCGGTCTTATAAACGGTTTTCCGCTTGAAATGTGCGGAACAATCGGTTCTGCATGCGGTTATGAAGTATGTCAGGTTGTCGGAGCGCATATTCCAGATGAGGGCTGGGAAAGAATAAAAAAAATATTTTGACGATTTTCCTTGCATTTTTGTGAGAAAACAAGTATTTACCATGAAAGTAACAAATGTTTTAAACTGTTAAATGGGATTTCCCCATCAGTTTTTAACTCGTCTGTAACGTTTCTCATGGAGGTTTTTTGTGGTGAGTAAGCTTTATGTCGGCAACATTGATTTCAACGCCACCGAAGAGGAGGTAAAAGAATTCTTTTCTACCGTAGGCGAAGTACAATCAGTCAAGATAATAACCGACCGCGACACCGGGCGCTCGAGAGGTTTCTGTTTTGTCGAAATGCAGAATGCCGACACTGCAATCTCCGAACTCAACGGCAAAGAATTAAACGGTCGCAAGATTACAGTAAGTGAAGCCCGCGACCGTGAACGCCGTCAGAACAACTACAGGAGAAGATTCAACCGGCGGTAATTTCATCGGACAATCATTTTAGATTAAAAAATAAAGAGCCGCGAAAGCGGCCTTTTTTATTGCTCCTTTTTCGCGCCAAATCAGAAGAAAATATTACTCACTATTCTCACCCGATCGCCTTCGGCGGACAGAGTCGCATACAGGTATAGCAGCCGATGCATCTGTCTTTGTCAAGAATGGCGGTTTTTCCCTTTTCCCATACGATTGCGTTCACGGGGCAGTTCTTAAAGCAGATGCCGCATTTTATGCATTTTTTACTATCCACTTCGAATTTCAGATTCTTATTGACGCAATATTCCGCACACCGTTTTTTTTCTATTGCCTCTGCTGTCCGCTCGACAAGTGCTATTATCCGTTTAGGGCATATTTTTACGCATAATCCGCAGCCCGTACATCTGTCGGCGTCTATGTGGGGGAGATTATTATGCATTTTAATTGCCTCAACGGGACAGGCCTTTACGCATGTTCCGTAACCTATGCAACCGCCGCTGCATATTTTTTCGGCGCCGTAGAGCATTACGGCGCTGCGGCAATCAGCCGGACCGCTTAAGTAGAATCTTGCACCAGCCTCGGCGGTATTGCGGCTGCAACAAACAAATGCAAGTTTCCGGTCTGTCGCTTCGGTATCTTTCCCTATTATCGAGGCAACTGCTTTAGTTACCTCGTCGGATCCTATGAGGCATACATCGGGCCCTGATTTTCCTTTGACAACAGCTTCGGCCGCGGCCGCACAGCCGCTGTAACCGCATGCTCCGCAGTTCGCTACCGGTAGAACCGCAAGAACCGCATCAGCACGGTTGTCGACGGGAACCGATAAAAAGCGTGCCGCAGCTATAAGCACCGCTGCCGCCGCGCTGCCCAGACAAGCCATGAAAATAACGGTTGCAGCAAACTGAGCCATAATACCTTTACCTCTTTACAAATGAAGTGAGAGCTTCGTCCACGCCGGAAAAACCGTAAAAAGCAAGGGCCATGATCCCCGCAATAACGAGCGTTATAGCGGTCCCGCGAAAGTTACGCGGCAGAGCTACAGTCTCCAGCCGCTCACGAATGCCGGCCATGCATAAAAGAGCGAAAAGAAACCCGACTGCAGAAGACATAGCAAAAAGTACCGAAAAAACAAAACCGTATCCTTTGTTTACCGCAAGAATCGCAACTCCCAGTATCGCGCAATTAGTGGTGATAAGAGGCAGATATATGCCGAGGGAACGGTAGAGGGAAGGAATCTTTTTCTGTAAAAAGAATTCAACAAGTTGAACAAGTGTCGCAATTACAAGTATAAAAACTATCGTCCGCATATATGCAAGGTTAAGAGGATTAAGAAAGAAATGATGTATAAACCAGGTTACTGCAGTGGCCAGCGTCATAACGAAAATCACGGCAATTCCCATACCTGTTGCTGAACTTATATTCTTCGATACCCCGCAGAAAGGACAGTTTCCGAGATACTGAGAAAGAAGAATATTGTTTACAAATACCGCACCGACAATCAGAATGATGATCTCAATCATCTCCGACTCCTTTTATTGAGCAGGCTGACGCTGTTCATAACAGCAAGAAAACAGCCAAGCGTGAGAAACGCGCCGGGCGCCTTTGACAATAGAGTAAACGGTAAAAAAGCATCTCCGAACACCGCTTTACCGGCTATTGTTCCGCTTCCGAGAAGCTCCCTGAAAGCACCTATAAAAGTAAGCGAAAGCGTAAATCCCAGCCCCATTCCCATACCGTCCGCAAACGATCGGACAACACCATGCCGCGAGGCAAACGCTTCGGCCCTGCCTAATATTATGCAATTGACAACAATAAGGGGAATGAATATTCCCAAAAGTTGATATACCGGATACGCCCATGCCTGTATTGCCATTTCGACAAAAACCACAAATGTGGCAATGACGACTATATATACGGCAATCCTTACCTTCGGGTGGATTAACGGCCGGAGCAGTGAAATAAGAACATTCGAGCACACAAGAACGAAAGTGGTGGAAATACCCATTCCCACTCCTCCTATTACGCTGGACGTTACCGCCAGTGTAGGACAGAGTCCAAGCACCAGACGAAACGGAGGAATCTGTTCCCATAGTCCTCTTGTAAAGTCACGGACCGCTGTCTTCATTCAAAAAGCTCCGGTTTTTCTTTTCTGATTTCTTCGAACAACCTCTGGGCTTCCGCAACCGCATTGCATACAGCACGCGAAGAGATAGTGGCTCCGGCTACTCCGTCAATCGTTCCTCCATCCTTACGGAGACGGGATTTTGTGGAAAGCGGAAGTTCTGAGAATGATTTTAGAAACTCTTTCGAAGCTACTCTGGAACCCACACCAGGCGTTTCACGCATTACGGCAATACGCACTGCTCTGCATAAACCGCTTTCCGGATCGAAACCTGCAATAATATCCACGGCGCCTGCGTACCCCTGGCCCCTGGTTCCAAGAGCGATACAGGCGATATTACCGTCTTTTTTCCCGGGAAATAAAACCATCTTCTTCCCGGAAATATAAATAACCCGGCGGTCGGCAATAGGATCGTTTTCCGCTTCGGCAAGCACCTCTTTTACGGCAGGCCCCTTGACGTAGCGTAATTCCTGCTCTTCTATACGGCTCTCGGTCAGATCATGAGCCGCGGCAAGCAGTATTCCGCATACCAGACTCACTCCCGAAAGTCCCGTAAACATCTTCACCGTATCTTTCATATTCTTATTACCTCCACAGACGGCTTCTTTTCAGGCGCCCTTCCGCGATCGAGAAGAGGTATTGTCATATTTACAATAAGTAAAGCAAACGGCAGGCCTTCGGGGAAACTGCTCCACATTCTGAAAAGTACCGTAAGAGCACCTACTGCTGCACCGTACCATATCATAACGACTTTCGACTGTGGACGGCTGGAAAAGTCTGAAGCGAGAAAAAAAGCTCCGATGCACGAAAATCCTGTAAGAATGTGAAATGCAGCAAACTGGTATGCGGACGCCTCGCCGGAAAACATTACCGCCGTAACAACCATCGCGCCGAGAAACGAAGCCGGAATTATCCATGGTATGCTCCCAATCAGAATGCCCGCACAACCTCCCATATAGAGTAGAATCGAAGCGCCTGTTCCGATGCATCCGGCCTGATTACCCATTAAAAGATACATTACAGGAAATTTTTCAAGCGACCCTGGCCCCAGGCGACGCAGTTCCGCCAACGGATATTCTATGTTTACAGGGAGAGAAAGACCCACTGAACCGAAAGTCGGATCAACCATATTCGGCCATGATACCATAACAACCGCCCATCCGAGACAAATCGCATTGAAAGGGGAGCCACCCGCTCCGCCGAAAAGCTGCTTGCCGAAAAACATCGTACAGCCTGAGGCTACAAGAATGATCCACCACGGCGTCTGGGGAGACATCAGCATTCCTAAAACCATGCCGGTCATTGCCGCGCTTCCGTCGTAAATACTCAAAGGGCGGCGGAACAGCTTCTCGAAAAACATATCCCACAGCATGCAAAAAAGGATTGACGCTCCAACCACACGCACCGCATAAAGGCCATATAAACCGATGCCATGAACAACGGCGGGCAGAAGCAGCAGAATCAGAATGTAATTTATTTGAGCGTAACCGATGCGGCTGTGTGCAAAAGGATGAAACGAGACTGAAAGCAGCGGCGGATTTTTTTTCATATTTCTGCACCAGCTGTTTTTACATGTGATAAACAGATGGTCTTTCCGAAAACCATCAGATGCGCAAGCGGCCTTCGTGCTATACAAACCCATCCGCAAAGTCCGCAATCTATACATGAGTCTATACCGAGGCGGATTGCCTCTTTACTTGCAGAAAACTCTATATTTTTACATATAAGATCTACCCTGAGCCCTGCGGGACAGACCCTGCTGCACCTGCCGCAATTTACGCACGGACGGTTTACGGTTCGGACAAGCTCTCTCTTGTCCAGCACAAGAACCGAATCCGTATCGAAAGTAAGAGGCTGGAGCAGGTTATCCAGCGCATTACCTCTCATCTCTCCTCCCGCAACAATCTGCATACCGTCGGCAGGCGTTATTCCGCATACCGACAGTAACTGCCCGATATTCATTCCTATCGTAACCTCGAAAAGCCGAACTTTGCCTTTACGTCCGACACGCAAAGAAACCGGCATTGTCGTCATCGGTTTTCCTGTCGAGAGCAGTGTGGATAAAGCCAGAAGCTTCCTGCAATCTATAACCGCCACTCTCTGTGATCCGCAGAGCAACGGATGGCGCCGTATTATAAGATCGCTCAGCGTATCCGGATAACGGTCGGGCACAACAATCACTTCGCCCCATTGCATACATCGATTGCGTTTTTCTGCGGGCAGCGATTCCGAAAGCGCAATTACGATTTTCCTGTCTCCGTACAGGCGGCGCAAGAGCTTAAGACCATCCAGCATCCTGTCGAACTGTTTCTCTGCCGACCATCTGTTTGTCACCCGGTCGACGTCTTCATCAACTGCGCTGAAAAGCAGAGGGGTATCGTCAGCCGGAAAATTAAAGCCGCCCGCTTCACAGCGATCACGAAGGGTTTCTACAGGAAGAGATGAAGGATCTTCTATAGGATCGAACAAACGATAAACGTCGCCATTAGCCTGACGTTCGATAATAACCGCAACAAACCTGCCCCGCGGCCCGGTCTCCCATGGCATAATCCTTGCTGTGCGGCCGGGAACCGAAGCGAATGTCCCAATGCGCGGCAGTCTGCAGAGCGGCGCCCCTTCCGCTACAATATCGCCTTCAGCAACGATCAGCCAGGCGTCAGGCGGTAAAAGTTGCGTAACGGTTTCAGGCGGAGCTATTCTTTCTGCTTCCGCCGGAACCGCAAGTTGTCTTAACCGAAGCGGCATACTGTTTGTAAACCATTCCCTCATCACTGTTGCTTCCTGTGACAGAAATTACACTCTTCGCCTTCATGGCATGTATTACAACGTCTTCCTATGCACCTTGGATGTGCTCCGCCGTCCGCGCAGGCGGCTTCGACTACATCGGCATTTTCGTAATGACAGTTCCGGCATCTCATCATGTCTGCGCTGTCGGGCTCCTCATCCAGTTTATGGTGGCATTCTATACATTCAAAAGCTCCGCCTTCTTTATGCGAATGGCGAAGATGGGGAAAAAGCACCGGGCCGCCGTTGGTCCTAAAAAGAACATGAGGTGGCTTGCCGGTTTTTATCGGAGGCTTGATAAAGTATCCGTAAATTGTCGCAATAAGGCAGACTGCAAGAATTAATAACGCCAAAAAAACTGATGGAGAAAAAGACTCTCCTCCGAACCTTTCTGAATTATCTGACGCATGCATGAGGATATGAGTGGCATTTATCACATTCAGTGCATTGTATAGTATCAAGCACTATATTGCGATGGGTAACGCTGTTGGTTGTAAAAGTTCTAAGCTGGAACCCGGGATGGCAGTTGAGGCATTCCGGGAACAGATCGGAATGGCTCTCCACCGAATGGATGGGCCCCTGAGATTTCAATACGTCAATATCATGGCAGAAGCTGCACCTCGACTGAAGCGACATCTCATCTTTTATAGCAACCGACTGCCTGCCTCCAAGCGTTGCTGCGCCGTGGCAGTAAAGGTTGTTGCAGGTCTGATTGAAAGGATTGTAAAAAGGCACACCGGCCATTCCCGGTTTCCTCTTGACGTTAAAAATAACGTCTTTCTCGCCGTTGTCATGAGTGGTTTCGAGATTGTAGCCGTTCTTAACAACCGGAAACTTCTTATTCTGAGGATCGTATCCTTTATGGCAAGTATCGCATCCGAAGCCCTGCCGGGTCACATGAACTTCATGTACTCTTTGTGAAGCAGGATTGGAAGGACTTTTGGGCGGGACGCCGTGACAATCGTCGCATCTGCGGTAATTATGACATAAGCGGCACTGTTTCGAAGTCGAATCGAGGTCCAACCGGCCGTTTCTGTGAAGCGAGTCATGTGTCCACACCATTACGGGATAAATTGTATCTTTGACGATCTTTGTCACCGTACCCTGCACTTCAACGGTGGATTTTACCATAATCGTGTCGCAATTGAGGTGGCAATTCCAGCACCTGAGGTTCTCGAATGTCAAATGATAGTAATGAACCATCATCTCCGACGCGGAATCGTTTGGAGGCATCTCGTGGCATACGGCGCACCTTTCCTCAACCGTCTGAGGGTGGTTTCTTGCCACCTCGCTGCAGCCGGCGTAAATCAAAAGAATCAAAGCCGAAATAACAGAAAAGTAACGTGACGAAAACATCATCTTGTCCTTACATGACATTTTGCGCAACCGTTCTCGAGGCTGTGACAGAAACCGCAGTTGACTTGCCGCTGCCGCGCGTCCATCCCGTGCGAGTACTTATACCCCGGCCTATGTACCTCGAAACTGCCCTGACCGCGATGACACACGCTGCACTCCCGATCAACATGACAATTGCGACATTGTCCCTGGTTGTATCTTGCGTCCAGACCATGCCCGTTCCGGAACACCCAGCGCGGGGAATGGGTTCTGGGTTTCAGCCTCGACGGATCTTCGTGGCAGACGCCACAATTCGCATTTGCTTTATGGTTGTTGTGACAGCCCGAGCATATAGTCATCGGCGGCGGGATTTTTATTTTCTTCAGTTCTCCGTAAATATCCTTATGACAGGTATTGCAATCTTCGGTATGATTGATATGTTTCGTATGTGAAAAAAGCGGCATGTGGGTTTTTACGTATTTTTTTTCATCCGAAAAGCCGACTATGACCTCAGCCGGAGCGTCGGCGCCGTTATGGCACTGGCTGCATATTTCCTTCATTGAAGGGCCTACCCTGTAGCCACGTACCGTTTCGGAAAAGAGCGTCTGATGACACTGAACACACTCGGCGCCCACATCCTTGAGATGCTTTTCATGCGAGAAATTAGGTATTTCCGGAGTTTCCTGAAGAGCGGCTATATTTATCCGCGGTGTTGTGCTTGATCTGACTCCGTCGTCTTTTGCCGACGGCTTTTGCACTGGTTTGCTTACCGCAGGCTCTTTTGTTTCCCGACGTTGTCCGTAATCCGAAGAACCGCCTGACTGATATTGATATGCAGGATGGCTTGTTTCATTATCGCCGGTTCCATCCGACGGAGCGGTTGCAGATTTCCGGAGAGTGTCTGGGATCGTGCTTTGGTGGGGCTGCTGGCCGGTTGACGGAGGTTTCGTAATTATCGGCTCATTGCCTATAAGCTCGTCAAGAAACGAATCGTCGGTTTTTTCGCTTCTACCCGACTGTCCGGCGTCCGATGAATTTTCATCGGAAAGTCCTTGCTCGTTTAACCCTTCATCCACCTGGGCGGAAGCAAAGCAGATCAGCAGTAAAAACATGAAAAGCCGTCTCACCGTGCCGCCCCCCAGAATTTATTGATAAGAAGGTTTGTCGTTAACAGCAAACGTATGTCTCTTGTATAGTAGCGGTTGGTAATGTACTCGGCGCGTGGAAAAATCGTAAGACCTATCTTACGTACAGCAATCTTCAAACCGCCTGAAAAAGTCAACAGATGGTATATGTTGTCCTTATCGGTCTCGTCTATATAGGAATACTCTCCGGCGCCCTGGAGAGTAAAGATTTTCAGAAAAGGAAGTCTGAAACCAGCGGAAGGCTTAAGGATTAAACCGTGAAAACCTGCGCCTAAAACAATACCTGCATTGAAGTAACGGTTTGCCGCATCGAATGAGAGGAAATGGTCAAGTCCTTCGTTGACAATGCCGGTTATATGATAATCGACGGAGAGAAAAGATTCTCCGCCGGGAAAAGCGTTAAGTGATATACCGAATTCGGTGATCTGCCTGTGAAACATAACCGAAAAGTAGTTGGTGGAATCTATACGGCCTTTCTCTCCGGTAATGTATGTTGAAAGTTCGACAGGTTTACCTCTAAATAATATCAGCCTGCCGTCGAACCGATCGATTCCCTTCTGTATAAGAGAGAATCTCATACTACCTTTAAATCTCAGTGCCCATACAGGCGATATATCTGCGCCCAGAGCCAGACGAAAATCCTCCTTCTCGTTACGGCTTGTTATGATTACGGAATCGGCCAGAGAATCGTAAGTAGCAAAATCGGTATGACGAACCTTGATTGTATCGAATCCGTAAACGGTTTTATCGAATGCCTTTGGTACTAACGACGCCGCAGCGGTAATTGTCGTAAAGGGTATAATCGAGAAAGAACCGTCGATAGAAAAGGCAGTGTTTTTTGCAGGATCGGATATGATATCGAATTTACGGATGACAGTATCGATAAGCGTATCTTTCAATACCGGTTGAATGATTCCGTCGATGATGGTATCGGACTGGTATCGGCGGGATTTAGTTGCATGTCTGAACACGCTGAACGGTGTAGGCACATACATTCCTACTGCAGCATTGACCGTAACTTTCTCCGTAGGCCTCACCCCGGCCCTCAATCCGTCTATATCGAATGTTTCAATGCTAAGATTGGTATACTGTTGACGACCGACACGGAAAAGTATCTTCCCTTCGGCACTGCGCCAGTCAATGTAACCGGTGTTCAACTGGTAAGGTAGACGCAAATCGGTCCGGCTCAGTCTGTCGAAAAAAACATTGGACGCCATCCAATCGGTAATAAGAGACAGGCCGCTTCCTCCGATGTTTTCCAGGCCGAAACCGAAATCGAACAAAAGATCAGTGCCGGTTTTCGAGGAATCGATAGGATCTTCGTACCTGTAGTAATCATTTCCCGCATAAACGGTTAAAGCGGTTCCGCCGACCGGAAAATGCATAAATAAGCCAAATAATATAAATGCAACAACGTGCTTCGTTATGGCATTGACGTATAATTTCATCTTTAAATAAGTACGGTTAAGCCATAAAAGGATTCCGTTATATCCCGAAAAATTTATTTGTTTTCAAGCTAATAATATAATCGAAGTTACGGAACATATCAAAAGAAATATAACAACCGGAAATAGAAAATTGGTAGTTAAAGCCATTTTACAAAGAAGGATTGATCTGATTTCATTCCCGAGCCTGCCGGGGGATGGTTCCCGAGTTTATATCGAGAGATGGTTTTACCGAACGGATATAACCAAACAAACAAATGACAGGTAAGATATTGACAATGATGGATTCCTGATTATAAGCCATTTCACTATTAGTGTCCCCTTCGGGGATGGTGGAAACCCCTCGCCTTCAGGCGAAGCTCATTCCCCGATGTCGCCATGCGACGAGGGAAATTTAGAATATCCTCCGGCTAAAGCCGAAGGGTTTATACGATGATCAAAAAATGGTTCCCGAACTTGTCGAACGACGTGTTTACAGAACAGATACATTTATTTAATACTCTCTGCAACCTTGACTTGTAACAGATGGTAATTCGGGGCACATTGGTACAACGCCGAATTCTTTTTTGCCAATTCCATAAACATTTTGAAATAATTGGAAACGTATTCAATATCCTGTTTTTTTAATTAAACGTATCCTATCAGGATACGAAAAATTCATTTTAAACCGCATTCACGGAACATTCAGAAAAACATCAGGACTATATTTTATCTATAAGAGATATTCAAAAAAAAATAAGCAAATAATAAAAAATAAAAAAAATGAAAAAATTTGTTTTAAGGAATTTTTTCGATATGGACAAAATAAATTTGGTTTCGTCATTAATTATTACCGGTTTCTTGCCTGTTTTTTCAATAACCGTATCGCTTGATGGTAAGGTTACAAACAACGCGGGAAGCGGAATTTTCGGAGCATTAGTCGGATTGGCCGGCGAAAATTCTCTTTCATCAATAACCGACGACCGGGGTGTTTTTTCAATAAAAGGCGAATTTGGTGTTGCAGCCGATTTACGTTTTCTGTCAAGGCCTTCACTGCCGCGGTTTAATCTTTCCGGCAATAAACTGATAATAGATCCCGCACCTTCATACGAACATAACCGAATCGACATTTTTTCCGGCAACGGCAGAAGTATCGCATCGGTAAAATTCAGCGGAAACAAATCGGAAAAACAAACCATCGTTTTGCCTAATTTTATTCCCGGAATCAACATAATAAAGATATCCATCGGTAATGAAACCTTCACGCAATTGCTGTTTCGGGCAGGCAACAGTATTTATCGTTTATCAAACGATGTTTTTGGAATATCCTCTGATTTCACAACGATTAAAAACTCTTCGGCTGCCGCGGTTGATACTCTTATTGTTTCCAAATCAGGGTATATATCGGTTAAAAAGCCTATCGATTCTTATGAAAAGCAGGGAATCGTTATTATAATGCAAGAGGAACAATCAATTGGGGAGATGCCGCTCGTGTATGACAAGGAATTTACAGGCGAGGATTGCCCGAAACCTAAGCTTGTAGACAACCCAACTACACTGCCGCCAATAGAATATCTGCCTGATCCTTTCCTTATGGCGGACGGTAAAAACCGTATGACTGCAATGTCGCAGTGGCGTTGCAGAAGAGCTGAAATTTTAGAAACGGTTATGAAATACGGAATAGGGCATAAACCGCCCAAACCTGAAAACTTTCAGGCAAGTTTATCTGGAAACACTATAAAAATAACTGTGGGTGTGGGAGGAAATGTAATAAACATGAGTGCGACAATAAGCCGACCTAGCAGCACGCCGAAAGATAAACCGATTCCGGCTATTATCAATAAGGGGAGCCTTCAATTTGATTTCGCAAGTAAAGGAATTGCGGTCATTTCTTATAAAGAAAGCGATGTTGTGAATAACTTTTTCGGCGGTGGATTTAAGGAAGGTAATTTTTATAAAATATATCCGAACACTGACGCCGGTTATATGGTTCGTGCCGCCTGGCTTATAAGTCGTATCATAGATGCTCTGGAGATGCTGCCTGAAGCTTACATAGATACCAAAAGACTTGCAGTAAGCGGCTGCTCGTATGGCGGGAAAATAGCACTATATTCCGGCGCTCTCGATGAACGTATAGCTCTTACTATTCCTCATGAGTCAGGAGGTGGAGGAACCGTTTCATGGCGATATGCTGAAATTCTCGACCAGCCGAATAACGAAGTTGAAGATCTTAATCATGCCCAGGGAGCGGCGTGGTATTCTGACGCCTTAAGAGTGTATCAACCGGAAAATGTTTCTCCCAATACACTGCCCTATGATCAACATGAAGTGATGGCATTATGCCTTCCACGGGCTCTTTTCTGCATAGAAAGTTCAATGATATACAGAATGGGAGCCGAGGCTGCCCGTGTCTCGGCACTTGCAACCCGAAAAACATATTCGGCTTTCGGAATCGGCGATAGATTCGGCGTAACGGAGGCTAATGTCAATCATTGCACATGGTCAAACACATATACCCCAGACCTTGAAGCTTTTGTGGATAAATTTTTATTGGGAAAAGAAACAAACACAAATATTCTTCGCTCTAAATTTACAAACATCGATACTGCCAAATGGATTCCATGGTCTGCACCCGATTTGAAATAAGAAAAAAAGAAAAAAGGCAGAAAAACGATGCCTTAATTATATATAATTATAATGTAGAGGATATTGAATCTATATTTGAAATTTAATAATAGACTTTATAATTTGGATTAAATCTCTTCTACCTTCAGGCCCCTTTAAAATTACAGGATAGAAAATATTTGGCGGTATCGATTCAGGGGCGGATGTATAGATTACTGCGTTTACTGAAGGATGTATGCACAATACTTCACCAAGAAATTTTATTCCGTTCATTTTCGGTAGGTCAACTTCGGTAATAATAAGATTGGGCAATTCGAAAAGATGTATTCTACGTAATGCTTGAATAGGATCTATGAAGGGGAGTATTTTAATATTTGATAAGTTTTCAAGATATGTTTTTGTAGTTTCAAGTGTTTCCTGGTTATTGTCAAGAAGCATGATGGTATATTCCATATTTTCTCCTTGTTGGTGTATGAAGGATAAGAGTATAGAAAGAAGTTGGTATAACTCCTTTTAGGAGTAATATACTACTATTTGGAGACGGTTGCAAGTTTTTACAAAAAAAATTTCAATAAAGTAAGGGATTGTGAGTCTTAGTGATTTAGGGTATAAAATAAGAACATTACGCCGGATTAAGGGGCTGACGCAGGCGGCACTTGGGAAATATCTAAATATTTCACAAAAAGAAATATCTCATTACGAAAACAACTATCGTACGCCTCCCCCGGAAATTCTTGCGGGAATTGCAAGAGTTCTGGAGACGTCGGTTGCAGATTTGTACGGTGAAGAGGAAAAACATATAAAAGAGCCGGTTTTAAAAAAATCGACCATATGGTTGATTGCGGAAAAACTGGAAGAGCTTAACGAATCGGAACGGAAACAGGTTTTAAAGCATATAAACGGAATAATTGCTTCTCGCAATAGAAAAAATATTAAAGAATAATTATTCTTATTATTTATAACGCCTTTGTCCGATATTATTTCTTTAAACTGAAAATTATAATTTCGATTTAATCCAGGGCTTCCTTTATATCATATAATATTCCCTGCGGTTTGCAGAAAGTTAAAAGCTTTTTTCTTCCTGCTTCCAAAAATTCACGATGTTTAACCGCAAGGATTATGCCGTCATACGATCCCGTTTCCGGAGGTTTGGAAAGAGGAGAGATTCCGTACTCATGAAGTACCTCCTCGGCGTCGGCGCATGGATCCCATACGTCAACTATAACACCGAAATCTTCAAGCTCTCTAATAATTGTAATAACTTTTGAATTACGTATGTCGGGACAGTCTTCCTTAAAAGTTATACCAAGGATAAGTATTCTTGAGTCTTTAATATTGACGTTGTTGTCAATAAGTTTTTTAATCATTTCACGGGCAAAATAGCGTCCCATGGCGTCGTTTATTCTCCGACCTGCCATAATAATCTGTGGGTGGTGGCCGATCTCTTCGGCTTTGTAGGCAAGGTAATACGGATCTACTCCTATACAATGTCCTCCAACCAATCCTGGTTCGAATGGAAGAAAATTCCATTTGGTGCGTGCCGCTTCAAGAACCTGACGGGTGGAAATACCCATCTTGTCGAAAATAATCCGCAATTCGTTCATAAGAGCAATGTTTATATCTCTTTGAGTATTTTCTATGACTTTGGCGGCTTCAGCAACCTTAATAGACGCTGCCCGATAGACGCCTGCTTTCACTGCAGTACCGTAGACATATGCGACTTTTTCGAGTGTCTCCGGCGTGTCTCCGGATACAATCTTTACAATATTACTAAACCTATGAATCTTATCTCCTGGATTTATTCGTTCCGGAGAATAACCGACGAAGAATTCCTTTTTCCATTTCAAACCCGAATACCGTTCCAGAATCGGGACACATTCGTCTTCAGTTACTCCGGGATATACTGTTGATTCATATACTACAACGGCGCCTTTTGTTAAGTTTCTTGAAACGGTCTCCGATGCACTTATCACTGGAGTAAGATCGGGAATATTATGTGAATCAACAGGCGTGGGTACAGCTACTATAATAAAATCAGCTTCCTTTATAACCGCAGAATCGTTTGAAAATTCGAGAGAAGTATTTCGAAGTACTTCCGATTCAACTTCTCTGTTCGGATCATTGCCGTTTATCAAAATTTCTATGCGCTTTTTATTTATATCATATCCGACTGTTTTAAAATATTTTGCCATTTCAACAGCCAGAGGCAATCCTACATAACCTAACCCTACAACGCATATCTTTGGATTGTACATAGATTATTCCTTTTTTATTTCAAATTATAAAATAAGAAGGGAGTTACCACTCATCTCAAGAGGTTTTTCGATTCCAAGCAGTTCAAGAACCGTAGGAGCAATGTCGCATAACCTGCCGCCGGCTTTCAGTGCCTTTGCTTCTTTACATCCGACAACCGTAAGCGGAACGGGATTGGTTGTATGTGCCGTCATGGGAGAGCCGTCGGGTAATTTGGTTTGTTCGGCATTACCGTGATCGGCTGTAATAATACATACTCCTCCCTGCCGTAATACTGCTTCCACTACATCATGAACACATGTATCAACAGTCTGAACGGCCTTGATAATTGCATCATATACACCGGTATGTCCTACCATATCACAATTTGCAAAATTACAAATAATAACATCATACCTATTACTATCTATAGCTTCCACGAGTTTATCTCGTACTTCAAAAGCGCTCATTTCCGGTTTTAGATCATAAGTGGGCACTTTCGGACTGCTTACAAGGATACGGTCCTCACCCGGAAAAGGTTCGTTAATCTGGCTGTTGAAGAAAAAGGTGACATGGGCATACTTTTCAGTCTCTGCACATCTAAGCTGTTTTAACCCATTATTGGCAAGAACCTCTCCTAAAATATTTTTATTCTGCATTTCAGGATAAGCTTCTTCAAAAGAACCATTATCGTAATAGTGCGTCATTGCAACAAAATTTTTGACCAAAAATGGCCTATTAAAATGGGAGAATTCCGGTTCCACCATTGCCTTTGTCAATTGTCTTGTACGGTCGAAACGAAAATTGAAAAAAACAAAAGAATCCTTAGGCATCAGTCCTTTGTAGTTTATACATCGCGGTTTTATAAACTCGTCTGTCTCACCCGCCGAATAAGCCTGTTCTATCGCCTCTGTCCAAGAAGAAACCTGGTTACCTTTACCTTCAATAATTGCTCTGTATGCAAGTTCGGTTCTGTCCCAACGGTTATCCCGGTCCATGGCAAAATAACGTCCAATAACCGTAGCAACACGGCCTATACCTGTTTTGTCGATACCTTTCTGCAAATAGGTTAAATGCTCAATAGCCGATTTGGGAGGGGTATCCCGGCCATCTGTTATGGCATGAATAAGTACATTCGAAAAACCCTCTTTTTTACAGAGTTCCAGAAGGGCTATGCAGTGTCTTGTAACGGCATGTACTCCTTCTTCCTGAATTAAACCCATTAAATGTAAAGTACCATTATTGGTGGCGGCTTTTTTGATTGCATTTATAAATGCGTTATTTGTAAAAAAATCGCCGTCGCTTATCGATTTATCTATCCTTGTAAGACTCTGATAGACAACTCTTCCTGCTCCTATATTAAGATGACCGACTTCACTGTTGCCCTGATAACCCTCCGGCAGGCCAGCGCTCAATCCGGAAGTTTGAATAAGTGTTGTTGGGTAATTAGATTCATAAAAATCAGTAAATGGAGTTGATGCACTGAAAATGGCATTTGATGGCTCATCGTTTCCTTTTCCCCAACCATCGCGAATAATAAGGCATACTGGCATTTTTTTCATTTGGATTATATCCTTTCATTAAACAAGTATTTTCAATAAGAATAATTAAACAAATATTTAATTTTAATTTATTTATTAAAATTGATATTTTGATCTTCGAATCTTTTAACAAGACATTTCCAGTCATCAGTCAACTTCGCCGTTCCTCCGCATGCCCAGCATTTTCCTGTGCCTTTACAATACGTGCATACACCGTTTCCTTTGCAATAGGGACAGGTTTCCCAATATTCGAATTTTTTGATTGATTCTTCCGAATAATTAGGACTTACATGGCGTCTTTTACCCATTCCTTTACAAAACATACACTTTTTTGAACCTTTGCAGAAAGAACAGGCGCCGTTGGTAATATTACTGCAAATAGGACATAAAGAAGAATCATAACGGACACCCCTTTTTTCCGAGCGAGCGCACGAAATAAACAAAAGAAAAATTAAAAAAATCGAATTAACAAATTTTATCATTTATTACTCCGGAAAAATTTGCCTATTACCGCAAAATTGGACTTAAAAAAGGATTTCGCTACGTAGAAAGCGGGCCACTGGTACGGTCGTCCTATCATGCTGAAAAACATATTTAAACATGATCGCAGAAAAAAACTTTAAGACTC
>FWPV01000971.1_pt1 | contig 84281 bp, 69 predicted proteins | sample 2228371 | NCBI WGS metagenome assembly FWPV01 (sample SAMEA103939776, study PRJEB20133) | metagenome
TGGGAGAGGGGGGCAGGGGGTGAGGGCCTCCTCCTGGGTCTGCCGGGGCTCTGCGGCTACGAGCCGCAACTACGGTGAATCCGGGTGTTTTTCTCCCCCTCTCCCAGCATTGGGAGAGGGGGTCAGGGGGTGAGGGCCTCCGCACCTACACAGAATCGTTGCAATCTAAAGGAGGAATTCGATGTTAAGCCAATCCATTCAAACGTTGCTCAATCAACAGCTTGTGAAAGAGTTGTACGCTTCCAATCTCTATCTGGCGATGTCGGCCCATTTCGCCGAGGCCAACCTGCTCGGCATGGCGCACTGGATGCGCGTGCAGAGCGAAGAGGAGCGCGGCCACGCCCTGCGCATCCTGGATTTCATCGTCGACCGCAACGGCCACGTGGAGATCGGCGCCGTCGACCAACCGCCCTCCGAATTCGGCGCGCCGGTTGAAATCTTCAAGCAGGCGCTGGAGCACGAACGCAAGGTGACCGCCTCGATCAACAACATCTACGCTCAGGCCGTTCGCGAAAATGACTACGCGACGCAGGTCTTCCTGCAATGGTTCGTCAACGAGCAGGTTGAGGAGGAGGCCAGCGCCACCGAAATGGTCGACCGCTTGACGATGGCGGGCAATGACGCCGCCGCAATCCTGATGCTCGACGCCGAGATGAAAGGCCGCAGCGAGGAGGAGGACGAGGACGAATAGCGCCATGAGCAGCAACCTGACGCCCTCCGCCAACGGCGAATACGCCAGCCGTCGCGAAGCGCTGTGGGCCAACGTTGTCAGTCCGGCCGGCTACGTGCTGGCGGTCTCCTATCCGATTCTGGCGATCTCGACCGGCGCGCGCGCCATTTATCAGCTCTTCTTTCGCGCCGACATCGACTATTACTTGCCGGTCTATCTCAGCGCCTTTGCTGCGCTCTGCTACCTGACGGCGACGCTCGGCTTCGCCTACCGACGGCGCTGGACATGGTGGCTTTCGGTGCTGGCGCTCGGCGTCGAGAGCTTCATGACCCTGGTGGTGGGAACCTGGAGCTTCATCGACCCTGACTTCATCGGGCGCACCGTATGGCGCCATTTCGGAGAGGATTACGGCTACTTTCCACTCTTTCAACCCTTGATTGGCCTGGTCTGGCTCTTCTGGCCGCTGACCATGGAGGCCTATGGCATTCGTAGAAAGCGCAGCTCATGATTCGACGCACCGCTCCGCCCAACCTGATGGTCGTCTTCGGCGCCTCGGGCGACCTTGCCAAGCGCAAATTGCTGCCCGCCCTCTTCCACTTGCACCAGCAGCAGCTGCTGCATGAGGGCTTCGTCGTGCTGGGCTACGCGCGCACGCGCATGACGGACGAGGAGTTTCGTCAGCAGATCCGCGAGGCGCTGCTCGAGCATCTGGCGGAAGAACAAAGCGCTCCTTTCGATGAAGGGCTTTGGGGAAATTTCTCGAAACGGCTCTTCTATCAAACTGGAGGCTACGACGATCGCAGCTCCTTTGAGGCGCTGGCCCAGCGCATCGCCGAGCTAGACGCCAAATTTCCGACCAAAGGCAACCACATCTTCTACCTGGCCACCCCGCCCAACGTCTTCGAGTCGATCACAACGCTGCTGGCCGAAGTTGGACTGGCCAACTCGCCCTGCGGCGGCTGGACGCGGCTGATCGTCGAAAAGCCCTTCGGCCACGATCTGGAGAGCGCACAGAAGCTCAACGACCATCTGCTCAAGCTCTTCCGCGAGGAGCAGGTCTACCGCATCGACCATTACCTGGGCAAAGAGACGGTGCAGAACATCCTGGTCTTCCGTTTCGGCAACGGCATCTTCGAGCCGATCTGGAATCGAAATTATGTCGACCATGTTCAGATTACGGTGGCCGAGAGCCTGGGCGTCGGTTCGCGTGGAGGCTATTATGACAAATCCGGCGCCATCCGTGACATGGTGCAGAATCACATGATGCAGCTCGTGGCGCTGACGGCCATGGAGCCGCCCGTCGCCTACGACGCCGAGTCGGTGCGCAATCAGAAGGTCAACGTGCTGCGCTCGATCCGCCCCATCGACCCGCTGGAGGTGAACAAATGGGTCGTGCGCGCCCAGTACTCCAGGGGCATGGTCGGCGGACGCGAGATTCCCGGCTACCTGGAGACGGAGGGCATCCCGCCCGACTCGACGACCGAGACCTACGTGGCGTGGAAGCTCGAAATTGACAACTGGCGCTGGAACGGCGTTCCCTTCTACATTCGCACCGGCAAGGCGCTGCCGGTCAAGGTGACCGACATCAACATCATGTTCCGCCGGCCGCCGCTGATGTACTTCAACAGCCGCGAGACGCGCAGCCAGCGCGTGCACAACAGCCTGACGCTGCGCATCCAGCCCGACGAAAGCATCATCCTGCGCTTCGACGCCAAGCGCCCTGGCCCGCAGCTCGACGTCGAACAGGTGAGCATGGACTTCAGCTACAGCCGCGCCTTCGGCGACGCCAGCATCTCCGACGCTTACGAGCGCCTGCTGCTCGACGCCATGCTGGGCGACAGCACGCTCTTCATCCGCCGCGACGAGACCGAGCTGGCCTGGGACCGCGTGACCAACGTGCTCGATGGGTGGGCGATCCAGGAGGAGCTTCTCCGTCGACGCGGCAAGAAGCTGACGCTGCCGCAATATCCCGCCGGCGCCTGGGGGCCGCTGGAAGCCGACGACCTGTTGGCGCGCGACGGCCATCAGTGGCTCGAGTCGATGCTGAACGAGGGGCGGTGATTCATGGAGTCGAAGGTGCTGGTGGAGGTGGCGCCAAGCGCCGAAGCGCTGGCGCACATCGCCTGCGAGCTGATCGCCGCAGCTGCAACCGCCTCGATCGGCCGGCGGCAGTTTTTCCGCGTTGCGCTGGCCGGCGGCTCCACCCCGCGCGCCGTCTATCGTCTGCTCGCCGAAGACCCCTACATGGACTTTCAGCGCTGGCAGATCTTCTGGAGCGATGAGCGCTGCGTGCCGCCGACCTCGCCGGAGAGCAACTATCGCATGGTGAAGGAGGAGCTGCTCGACCGCCTGGCCGAGCCGCCGGCGCTGGTCTTTCGCATGGCCGGCGAAGGCGAGCCGGATGCTGCGGCGCTGGCCTATGAGCGCGCCGTGCGCGAGCTGGTGCCGCCCAACCCGGCTGCAGGCACAGGCGACGCGCCCCGCTTCGACCTCATCTTGCTTGGCATGGGCGTCGATGGCCACACCGCCAGCCTTTTCCCCGGGACGCCGGCGCTGCACGAACGCGTGCGGTTGGTCGTGGCCAACCCGGCGCCCACCGGTCAGATGCGGTTGACCTTCACCTACCCGTTGATCAACGCGGCGCGGCGAGTCTTGATCCTGGTCAGCGGCGCAGAGAAAGCGGCGACGTTGCGAGCCGTGCTCACCGGACCGCACGAGCCAATGCGCTATCCCGTGCAGGGCGTGCGCCTGGTGCGGGGCAATTTGACGTGGCTGGTGGACAAGGCGGCGTATGGGGAGCTTGGCGCCGTTTCGTAGGCGCGGCTTGGGAATGGAGCCTTTCCAGCGCAACGAGAAGCGTTGGAGGCGGCCGCCAGCTGCGCGTCGCCTTCAGAGCCTGTTTACGCGCCAGATCGTCCAGCGTTGTGAGCAGCTTGACCTCACGGCCGAGGGTCAAGACGGCTGCTGTGGCGTTCACCCGATCCGCCGCGCCAGATATGCCTGCGTCAGCTCCGCCTGCGGCGCGCCGAAGAACTCCGCCGCCGGCGCTTGCTCGATCAGTTCGCCCATCCACATGAAGACCACGTAGTCCGCCAGGCGTCGCGCCTGGTCGATGTCGTGGGTGACCATGAGGATGGTGTAGTGGCTGCGCAGCGCAGCGAGCAGCTCCTCGATGCCGCGCGCCGAAAGGGGATCAAGCGAGGCGGTGGATTCGTCGCAGAGCAGGATTTCGGGGCGGACGGCAAGCGTGCGCGCCAGGCACAGGCGCTGCTGCTGCCCACCCGAGAGCCCGGTCGCCGGCGCTTTGAGACGATCCTTGACCTCCTCCCACAGTCCAACCGCGCGCAGCTGCGCCTCCACGACCTCCGCAATCTCGCGCTTGTTGCGCCCTTGCAGACGCAGACCATACGCCACGTTGTCGAAGATCGACATCGGTAACGGAAAGGGCTTCTGCGCCAGCAGCCCGATGCGGCTGCGCACTGCGACGACGTCGACGCCGGGGGCGTAAATGTTCTCGCCGTCGAGCAGGACGCGGCCTTCGATGCGCACCTGCTCATTCAGCTCGAGCAGACGGTTGAAACTTTTGAGCAAGGTGCTCTTGCCGCAGCCCGATGGCCCGATGATCGCCGAAATCCGTCGCTCGGGAAACGCTGCGTTGATGTTTTTCAGCGCCTGCTGTTTGCCATACCAGACGTTGAGGTTCTGCACGCTGAGCGAAACCATGGCTCCCCCTAGCGGACTACATGCTTGCCCAACCGACGCATCGATAGATGCGCAGCGAGGCTGATGACCAGGATCATGACGGTGAGCACGAGGGCCGAGGCGTAGGCGCGCTCCTGGACGGACGGAAACGGCGCGCTCAGCTGGAAAAAGACCGCCAGCGGCAGCGACGCCACCGGCGAAAAGAGGCCGCCGGGCAGGTTGTCGGTGTAGCCTGCGGTGAAGAGCACCGAGGCGGCGTCGCCGATCCCGCGGCCAAACGCCAACAAGAGCGCCGTGAACAAGCCCGGCAGCGCCTGTCGCAGCAGCAGCCCGGCCACCTCCAGCCGCGTAGCGCCGAGCGCAAAGCCGGTCTCCAGCAGTTGAGGCGGGGCCATGCGCAGCACCTCGTCCAACGTGCGCGCCAGGATCGGCAGCACGACGAGGCTAAGGGTGAGCACGCCGGCCAGCAGCGAGGCGCGCAGCCCCAGGAAGACCATCAACGAGAAGCCGAACGCGCCGTAGACGATGCTGGGAATGCCCCACAGCACGTCCAGCGTCAGCCGCACCCAGGCTGCGAGGCGGCTGCGCCGCGCATAGGCGTGCAGATAGAGCGCGAGCGGCGCAGCCAGACAGAACGCCGCCGCCGTTGCGCCGGAAGCCAGCAAGATTGAACCGGCGATCGCATTGGCGATGCCGCCGCCTCCGCCGAGATAGAAATTGCCGCGCGGCGGCTGCGTGAGCATCTCGACGCTCAAGGCGCCGACCCCGCGCCAGAAGATCACCGCCAGGATCAGGCCCAACGCCGCTGCAGCGCCGAGCATGCACAGCCGCATCAACGCAAGAAAGACGCTCTCCTCAAAACGCCGGCGCTTGAGGTGCAGCGACTGCGCCGGACGAACGGAAGCTTGTAGGATCGAATCAGAGAGGTGTTTGCTCATGGCTGTCCGGTCAGACGGTGAATCACAAGGCGCGCCACTGCGTTGAAGCAGAGGACGACAACGAGCAAGATCAGCGCAGCCGCCATCAGGGCCGAGTCATAGAGCGGCACGGACATCATTTCGCTGTAGTTGTTGGCGATCAGCGCGGGCAGCGGATAGGCGGCGTCGAAGAGCGAGGTCGGCGCACGCGGCGCGTTGCCGACCACCATCATCACCGCCAGCGTCTCGCCGAACGCCCGCGAGAAGCCGAGCACCACTGCAGCCATCACGCCCGGCAGCGCAGCGTGGCGCACGATGCACTTCGTCGTCTCCCAGCGCGTGGCTCCGAGCGCCAGCAGCGTCTCGCGCATCTGCTGAGGCGCGCTGCGCATCACCTCCTCGGTGACGGCGACAATGAGCGGGAAGGTCATCAGCGCCAGCACAACCCCGGCCGCCAATACGCCATAGCCGCTCGGATTGGTCTGACGAAAGAACGGCGACATCGGCCCGAGCGCAGCGTCAACCGCCGGGCCGATCCGGTCGCGGATCAGCGGCACCACGAAGAGAACGCCCCACAGACCGTAGACGACGGAAGGGATGCCGACCAGCAGATCGATCAACGGCTTGAGCCAGGCGCGTGTGCGCGCCGATGTATATTCGGCCATGTAGACGCCGCAGAAGATGGCAGGGATCACCGCGATCGCCATGGCGACGACGGTGACCGCAATGCTGCCGGCGATGAACGGCGCCAGGCCGAAGCGACCCGCCATCGGATGCCAGGCATGGCTGCGCAACAGTTCGAGCGCGCCCACCTGTCGGAGGATCGGCAGGCTGCGCATCAGCAGCGTCACCGTCATCACCAGCAACAACAAGATGACCAGCCACTGCATCGTGCGCATGCCGGCGTCGGCGACGGCGTCGAGCAGCCGGCGTCGCCACATTGTGGCTCCACGCTTCACAGCGCCGGCTTGGGTGAGCAAGGTCAGGCTTTCTTCACGCGTCATTCGCTTATCCTGCAACTTAACTCTGCAACAATTCTCTACTGCAGCTTTGCCAACGCGGCGTCGATCTGCTCCTGCGTCAGCGGCGCATACCCTGCCTGGGCGACGTATTGCTGGCCGTCGGTCAGAATCCACCGATAGAACGCCTTGATCGTCGGACCCGGCTCGCCTTTGGTCACCAGATAAAGCTCACGCGCCGGCGGGAAGGGATAGACGCGACGTCGGATGGCGTCTATGATTGTGGCTTTGTTGGCGTAAAAGTCTTCATCAGGGCGAATGGCGCCGTCGCCGTCGAGATCGAGGGGGATCACGCGCAGCCCCGGCGTCGGCTCCCCCGTCGCCGGGTTATAGGCGAAAGCAATGTTGTTGTAACCGACGCCGAGGCGATCCTGGCGCACGGCTTCGGCCAGCCCCGGATCGCCGTTGACGCCGATGCCCTGCAGCTCCTCTTGAGTGGCTCCGCCTGCGAAGCGCGCCCACATCTCGCCGGCGCCCGATGCGTCGGCGCGCGTGTAGACGGTGATCGGATCGTCGCCGCCGACGCCGAGCCACTGTCCGTAGGTCGTCACCGTGCGCTCGATCCAAATTGCTCGCGCCAGCTCCGGGGTCAAACCGACGGCGAGAATGGCCGACAAGTGGGGATTGTCGGCGTTGACCACGCCCACGACCGCATCGATCACGACAGGAACAAGTGTGGCGCCTCTCGCCGTCTCTTCGGCGCGCGCCTCGCGCGAGAGCATGGCGATATCCACTGCGCCGCTGAGCACGTCGGTCATGCCTTTGCCGGCGCCGCCGCCTTGAATGTCAAAGCGCACGTTCGGGTTGAGCGCCTGATACTGCTCCGCCCAGAGGCTGACCATCGGCAACAGGGCGAAGGCGCCGGAGATGCTGATCGTTTCCTGTCGCGGCGCATCGCCTGCTGAGCCAGAGGGAGCGCCGCAGCCGAATAGCAGCGTGATGATCACGAGAAGGGACGCCGTTCGGCGCAACTGCCTTCTTGTTCTTTCAGTCACGATGCAATCTCCTTTTGGTTGTGCGGAGGGGTTTGAGCGGCGCGCTGAAACGGCTCGGCTTGCAGATGAGCAGCGCCCGCAGGTCAACGGGCAGCGCAGCAAGCTCGCGCAGGACGGCGGCCGCAAATTCTCCCCAGCTTTCGGCGCAGAGCGCCACCATGTCATACCGTTGCGTGGCCGCCTCATCAACGATCTGGCGAATCGGCTCGCCCTGCCGAATGCGCAACGTCGGTTCAATCCCTTTCGCCGTCGCCAGCCGCGTCACGGCGACGAGATGACGTCCGATGGCGGTTTCTGGGTCGAGCAAAGCATGCAAATCGCATCCGCTCGTCTCGTTCAACACGAGCAGCGCCAATTTAGCTGCTTCGGCCCTGGCGATCGCTGCGGCCCAGGGCAGCGCCTGCATGTCTGCGCCATGGCCGCGCAAGACCACCAGAATCTGCTTCAGCCGGGGCGAGTCGGTGGCCGCCATCAACAACGAAGTGCTCGAACGCAGCGCAACGTCTCCCCACTCCGCCGGTTTGGGCAACGGCAAGAGGCATAGTCGACACCGGGAGACGCTCGCCGTCGTGAGCGCAGCCGCCGCCGGCACCTCAGGCGAATCCAGGCGAGTGCATGGGCGCGCTTCCTCATCGGCGAGCGTCTGCGCCAAACGGAGCAACAGCGCGCCCTCCGGCACGTCAGGGGCGTACAACAGCAGTTGCGGCGGCTCTGACGAAGGAGATGCGGCGAAAAGCAGCGACAGGCGCTCGAACGTCTCCTGCAACAGCGCTGCGTCGGTCTGCACAGGCACAATCTCGGCCTCGAGCAGTTCTGCAAGCATCGCGCATGCGGCGGCGTTGTGTGGGTAGACCATCGCCACGCTGACGCGGCTGTCTTCGCGCGCCAGCGGCAGCGCCTGGTGATACCGGCACAGCTCCAAAGGAACGCGTTCGAGCAGCTCAGGGTCCAGTTCGATGTGTGTGAGATCCAGGATGGTCGCCATCGGTTGCACCTCGTCCTGATTTCAATCTAGCAGGACAAGGTCACAGCCGGCGTCGCGCGGGGGTCACAATCTGGTAACAAATCTGACCTTTCGGTGCAACTACGCCCTGAAGGCATAGCCGACGCCGGGCGCCGTCTCGATGACGTCGCCCCCGCCGAGCGCCTCCAGCTTGGCGCGCAGTCGATAGACAAGCTGTTTGAGCATGGCGCGGCTGGCGCCCTCCACGCCCCACACCGCCTGGATCAACGCATCGGCCGTCAGCACATGGCCGGCGTTGAGCATCAGGGCTTCGAGCAGCTTCGCCTCCAGCGGGGTCAGATGCAACCATGCTCCTTCCCGCCATCGCACTTCGTGGCGCAGAGGATCGAGCGTCCAGCCGTTGTGTGCGAGTTGACCCGCGGCGACGCCGGTCCCTGCGCGGCGCAACACTGCGCGCACGCGCGCCACCAGTTGGGCCGGACTGAAAGGTTTGACGATGTAATCGTCGGCGCCCAGCTCTAGCGCCTGCACGACGGCGTCGTCGCCGCTGCGCACGCTGAGGATGATGATCGGCGTCTGGCTCTGGCTGCGAATGGCGCGGCAGACGGTGAAGCCGTCTTGTTTGGGCAGGTTCAGATCGAGCACAACCAGCGCAGGCTGCGTTGTTTCCCAGGCAGCCATGGCCGCCGCGCCATCGTACGCCGGAATCACTTCAAAGCCGGCGCGGCGCAACGTAAAACTCACTACGTCGGACAGCGCAAGATCGTCTTCTACAAGCAAAATTTTCATAGTGCGTTCAACTCAAACCAGAAAAGCGCGCCGCCGCCAGGCCGACTCTCCACGTCGATGCGTCCGCCATGCGCAAGGATGGTGGTTTTGGCGACGTACAGCCCCAACCCGACGCCGTACTGCTCGCGTTCGCTGTCGTGGCCGCGCACAAAGCGGCGGAAAATTTCGCTGCGCAACGCAGGATCGACGCCCGGCCCCCTGTCGGCGACGGCGACGCGCACAATTTTCTGCCGTGCGCCTTTTTCGCCCTTGTCTTCCTTCACCCGCACGGCGACGGTCGCCTCCACGGCGCTGCCGACAGGGCTGTATTTGCTCGCATTGATGAGGAGATTGAGCACGACCTGGGTCAACTGCGCTCCGTCGCCATGCACGAGCGCAGGCGCAGCCGGCAGCTCCACGATCAACGGCTGTTGGCGGCGTTCCAGCAACGGCGTCGCCACGCGCACGGCGTCCGCCAGGATCACCCGCATATCCACCTCGGCCAGATGCAACGAGAAACGCCCCGCCTCGATTGCGCTGCTGATCAGCAGGTTGTCGATCAGCGTCTGTAAACCGACCAAACTGAGATGGGCGGCGCGCAACACCTGTCGCGCCTCCGCCGGATCGAGTGGATTTTCCTCGTTGACCAGCAGCTCCAGCGACGCACGCAGCGCGCTGAGAGGCGTGCGAAACTCATGCGAGATGTTTGCCAGAAAATAGGATCGCAAGCGCTGATGCGCCTCCTCTTCGGTGACCTTGCGCGCCAGATAGGCGTTGAAGTTTTCCGATTCGTCCTGGACTGCGTTGACGGCGTCCTCGCTGCGACGCAGCGCGTCGACGACCGGGGCATTGCGGCGGCGAACGCCGCGCACGGCAAGCGCGATCAGGATGACAGCCGCAATGAGGCCCAAAATTATTAGCAGCGCCAGAACCAGAATACATCGCTCCGCTGCAACTAGATCGGAAATAGGCGATGCGCTTTCGAGCAACAAGGCCGACGCTCCTACAATGTAAAGGGACACTCCGGAAAGCTCGAAGAAGCATTTATGGTTGCCCATCTTCAATTATACTGTACTCCATGAAAACGGAGATTTACGGCGCTGCGGCGTTTTCCCTTTTCTTTCACTTTCGTTATACAATAAACGGCTATGCAAATGGATGCGTTTATTCGCTACCTCATCGCCAAGCGCACCGTCGACGATCGCGCGCTCAATCGCGTCGTTTGGTCGCAGCTTGTCGATGCCGTGCGGGCGCGACAGCGCCGCCTTTCGCGTCCGCTGCGCGTGCTGGAAGTGGGCGCCGGCGTCGGCGCAATGGTGGAGCGCGTTCTCGACTGGCGCCTTTTCGACCCGGACGCCGACGGCGTCGAGTATACGCTGCTCGACGGTGAACCGGCGTTGCTGGCCGTGGCGCAGGAGCGGCTGAGCGAGCCGCCCGCCTGGCTCCGGCTGGCCTACGCGCCGATCAATGTGTTCGAGTATGTCGAACAGAGGGCGAAATATCCAACGGCGCCTCGCTATGACCTGCTGCTCGCCCACGCCTTTCTCGATTTGCTGGATCTGTCCACCGCCCTGCCCTTGCTGCGCTCGCTGCTGACAGACGATGGACTTTTCTATTTCACCATCAACTTCGACGGCGCCACGCTGCTCGAACCGACCATCGACCCGGCCTTCGACGCTGCGGTCGAAGCGGCCTATCATCGCACTATGGACGAGCGCATCATCGACGGCAGGCCTTCCGGCGACAGCCGCACCGGCCGTCATCTCTTCACGCAGCTGCCTAACGCTGGCTTCGAGATTCGCAGCGCCGGCGCGTCGGACTGGGTGGTGCATGGAGTGAATGGGAAATATCCGGCGGAGGAGGCGCACTTTCTCCAGGCCATCGTGGACACGATGCATGCGGCGTTGCGCAATGACCCGACGCTCGATCCATCCCGCTTTGAGGCGTGGATCGCACAGCGGCGCGCCCAAATCGAACGCGGAGAACTGGTCTACATCGCCCATCAGCTCGACTTTTTCGGCGTCGCCACGTCCACACCCACCCCACGGCGCCTCGCAAGCCCTGGCTCCCGCACGACGTAGCACGCAGCACGCACCATTCTGCGCAACCATGAATCTTTCAGGAGTGTCTTAGCATGCAAACCACCCTCGCCCGTCAGCGCATCTCCAACGGGACGCTGCTCGTCGTCATCATCGCCTATCTGATGTTCATTGTGCTCGGCTTCCCCGACGGCATGCTCGGCGTGGCCTGGCCGTCGATGATGCGCGACTTTCGCGTGCAGAACGCCCAAATGGGGACGCTGCTGTTGGCCGCCACGATCGGCTTTCTGTTGACCAGTTTCAACACCGGTCGCCTGATTCGCTGGTTCGACGTCTCCAATCTGCTCGTGATCGGCAGCCTGGTGCGCGGGGCCGGACTGCTCGGCATGGCTTTTGCGCCGCAGTGGCTATGGCTGGTGGCGGCTTCCTTTGTCTTTGGCCTGGGCAGCGGCGCCATCGACGGCGGCATGAACACCTATTTTGCCATGCGCATCCGCAGCGCCCGCTTGATGAACTGGCTGCACGCCAGCTTCGGTCTGGGCGCCACGATTGCGCCGATCCTGCTCACAGCGCTCTTCAGCCTGGGGATCATCTGGCGATGGGGGTATGCGCTGGTGGCGGCGCTGCAGGTCGCGGTGGGGCTGGCCGTCTTCCTGCGCGTCAGCGAGTGGCGAATGCGCAGCGAGGCGATGGAAGCAGAGACGCATGCAAGCCATCGCAGCACGCGTGCGACGCTGGCGCGCCCGATCGTCTGGGTCAATATTGCGCTCTTCTTCGTCTATGCGGGTATGGAAGTCACGGCGGGCAACTGGAGCTACTCCCTCTTCACAGAGGCGCGCGGGGTGGCCCCGGAGGTCGCCGGTTTGTGGGCCGGCCTTTATTGGGGCAGCTTCACCGTTGGGCGCTTCTTCTTCGGCGTGGTCGCCAACCGCTTCGCCGTCATCCCGACGGTGCGCGCTGCGTCGTTCACCGCCATCGCCGCCGCGGCGCTGCTGTGGTGGAATCCGACCAACTGGGTCGGTTTTCTCGGCCTGCTCATCCTGGGCTTTGCGATGGCTCCGATCTTTCCGCTGCTGGTGACGGCCACGCCGCTGCGCCTGGGGGCCGCCGACGCAGGCAACGCCATCGGCTTCCAGGTGGCGGCGGCCAGCTTTGGCATCGGCGTGCTGCCCGGCCTCGCCGGCGCGCTCGCCGACCGCATGAGCCTGGAGGTGGTCGGCCCCTTCCTGGTGACGTGGCTGATCGTGATGGCCGTGCTGCACGAGGTTGCAGTGCGCCACCATGGGGCTAAACGGGTCAAGTCGGCTGGCTCTTCATAAAACTTCTCACCACGGCGACGGCGCGTTCGACGCCCTTTTCGGCGCGAATCGCAGCCCCTACCTGTTCGCTGCGGCGACGAAAACTCGGCTCATACAGCGCCTGTATGATTGCAGCGGCAAGTCTGTCCGGCGTTAGCCGGTTGCGCGAAAGCGGGCGGGGCGTCACTTTTTGACGATAGGCCATCTCCGCCCATAGCGGCTGGTCGGCGCCGAAAGGGACGAGCACCTGGGGGATGCCTGCGCGCAGCGCTGCAGCCGTCGTTCCGGCGCCGGCGTGATGCACCGCCAATGCCACGTGTGGGAAAAGCCAGGCGTGCGGCGCATGGTCGAGCAGGAAGAAGTCCGGATGGCGGCGCTCCATGTGCAGCCCGCGCCAGCCAGACGCCAGGATGCCGCGTCGTCCACTGCGGTGGAGCGCCTCCACCACGATATGCGCCGTCTCCTCAGGCTGGCGGTCGCTCATGCTGCCGAAGCCGACATAGACCGGCGGCGGGCCGTCGGCAAGAAAAGCCTCCAGCCCAGGGGGAGGCTCCCAGTCGTTCACCTCTTCCAAAAACCAGAAGCCTGTCAGATGAACAGATGGTCCATAGTCCGCCGGACGAGGCAGCAAATGCTCGCTGAAGCCGTAGATAACGGGTGTGCGCTGTGCGATCAGGTCGCCGAACACATCTGTGTAGCGGAGCGCAGGCAGTCCGGTCAGCTCGCGACGGTGACGATTGACGAGGCGGGCCGAAGTGAATTGCAGCAGCCGAAAGGCGGCGTGATGGGTCAGACGATGGTAGGCTCGGCTGCCTGGGAAAGAAGGACGTAGAGGAGGCAGCAGCGCGCAGGGAAAGGCCGACGTGGGCGTGAAGGGCTGCAGGCCGGCCAGCATCAGCGGGATGCGGTGGACGTGGCTGGCGGTGACGGCGTTGGGATAGGCGAGCGTCGAGGCCAGAATGAGATCGGCGTCCCGGGCGGCCTCGATGACGTCGATCATGACCTGTCGCAGCAGGGGCGCTGCGAGCAAGTGAAGCCGACGCACCGCCGCCAGAGGGTTGCGTTGCGTCAAGAGCCTGCGTCCGTCGTCACTCGCCAGCAAGGCGCGTATGTCGCCGGCCAGCGGCGCAAAGGCGACGCCATGCTTTTCAACAAATTGCCGGTGCGTTGCGTGTGTGCAGAGGACAACGGCGTCGCCGGCGGACTGTAAGCCATGCGCCAGCGCAACGTAGGGGCGCACATCGCCGTGGGTGCCAATAGTGACGATCAAGATGCGCATGAAGACAGTGTACGGGGATGGGAGTGGGGGAACAGCGAGCTTGCATCCCGAAGATCAAGGGCAGAGACGCAGAGGGCGCTGAGCTCTCAAAAGATCTCTGCGTTCTCTACGCCTCCGCAGTGAGCATTCCCTACGCTCAGGAGACCCGTTCGACGTATTCGCCCGTGCGCGTGTCGATCTTGATGAGGTCGCCTTCCTTGACAAAGTCCGGCACTTGCACCTCGGCGCCGGTCTCCACCTTCGCCCGTTTCATAACCCGGCCGGAGGTGTCGCCGCGCACCGCGACGTCGGCTTCGGTGACGCGCAGGGTGACGAAGGTGGGAATCTCGACGGAGAGCACCTTGCCGTCATCCTGGAGCAGGAGGGTGACCATGTCGTTTTCCTTCATCCAGATCATGGTGTCTTCGAAATCTTCTTTGGGCAACGCGATCTGGTCGAAGGTCTCATTGTCCATGAAGTGATACGACGTTCCGTCGTCATACAGATATTGCGCCTCGCGCGATTGCGTCGTCACGACGTCGATCTCGGAGCCGGCGCGCACGCGATCTTCGATGATTTTGCCGGTCTCGAAGTTTTTCAACTTCATGCGCACCATGGCGCGCCAGTTGCCCGGCGCAATGTGCTGATATTCGATGACGCGATGAATGGCTCCGTTGTAACGGATCAGCATGCCTTTGCGGAGATCAGATGTTGTCGCCATACCCTGCACTCTTTGAAAATCGTTCTGGTGTCGTAGTCTATTTGAAATTTACAATTTGATTTATCGTATCATTTATCGACGTCTTCACCAAACCTAATCGAGGTTTATCGGCAATTCCTCAGGCCAGGGCTATCTCTAGCGTGGCAGAAGGCGGCCGGTGCGTTGCATAAAGATCAAAATCATCAAGGCGGCCGTGAGTTATGCTACAATTAGGCGTTATATGAGTCGGGCGTCCAAAGCAACCCTGTACGCCGCTGCGCTGATCGGAGCGGCCGCATTGATCTGGCTGGCCTGGCAGTACTATCCGGCTAACCCGCTCCCAAGACTGACCTGTCAGCCACATTGTGCGCAGGTGAACCTGGACGGTCAAGATCTGGCGCGCGCCGATCTGAATCGAGTGAATTTCACAGGGGCGAGCCTGAACCAGGCGAACCTGCACCGCGCCACCCTGTTGATGGCGCTTCTTTCGGGCGCGCAGCTGCGCGAGGCCAATTTGTACGAGGCGGATTTATCCAGCGCTGTGCTCGATCAGGCCGACTTGCGCTACGCTATGCTCGAGCGCGCCATCCTGCGCAGCGCCACCTTGCGAGGGGCGGACCTGCGCGACGCCAATCTGGCCGGCGCCGACCTGCGCGTGGCAGATTTCAGCGGCGCCCAAATGGAACGGGCGATTCTCACCGGCGCATCCCTGGTGGACGCCAATTTGACCAACGCCGTGCTGCGCCGCGCCGACCTGCGCAACGCCAATCTGCGCAACGCAGTTTTGCGCTACGCCGATCTGCGCGGGGCCGATCTCACCGGCGCCGATCTAATGGGCGCCGACCTGATGGGCGCGCGCCTGCCGCATGACCTGTTCTTGAACTCGCTTGATGACGTGACAAGGCTTTTGAATGGCGGATTCTCTGCAGCAGGTGGTTTCGATCGTCAATGCCATGCCGGCGATCTCGCTGGATGAGATCAAGGCGCTGTCATTGCTCGACCGCCTCGATGTCAAGTTCATCCTACACGAACAACAATTGATCCAGATTCTGGAGCGCATCCGCGACCGTTACCGCGTGCTCGAGATCAACGGCGTGCGCCCGGGCCGCTACTACACGACCTATTTCGACACGCCGGACTTTTTCTTGTTTCATTCCCACCATAACGGTCTGCGCGTGCGCCACAAGGTGCGCTGGCGCTGGTACATCGACAGTCAGCTCGTCTTTCTGGAAGTCAAGGAAAAGAACAACCGCGAACGCACCGTCAAAACGCGCACCATCCTCTCAGAGCCGATCACCCGCCTGGTCGATGCGCCTCCAGGCTGGATGCCGCCAAGCCTCACCGTGGACCCCGCTCACCTGCAACCGGTCGTCTGGAATCGCTTTCGCCGTATGACGCTGGCGGACTTCGAGCGCCAGGAGCGCATCACCGTCGATATCGGCATCGAATTTGGGCGCGAAGATCAGGTTATCCCGATGCCCGGACTGGTTATCGTTGAGGTGAAGCAACGCAAATTCTCGTTAAGCTCGCCTATCGGGCGCGAGTTGCATCGGCTGCATCTCACGCCTACGCACATCAGCAAGTATTGCGTGTCCATGGCCATGCTCTACCCAGAGCTGCGCCACAACCGTTTCAAACCGATTTTGCGCCGGCTCTCCACCCTTTGCAAAGGATTCATACGATGAACGTCTTGACCGAAGTCATGCCTGGCTTTGCCTTGACGCTGGCGACCGGCCTGATTATCTTTGGCCTGGGCTACACCGCCTCGCGGCGCAGCCGACCCGAATATTTCTTCACCTATCTCAGCTTCAGCCTCATGGCCTACCTGGTCACCAGTCTGCTGCGCGACGTGCAGTTGACGCTTGGTTTCAGCTTCGGGTTGCTCGCCGTCTTCACCATCCTGCGCTTTCGCTCCATCAACATTGCGGTGCGCGAGATGACCTACCTCTATCTGGCGATCATGCTGCCCTTCGCCAATGCGCTCTTCGTCGCCACGCGCGTCAGCTTCTCCGACGTCCTGATTATCAACGCAGGACTGGCGGTCTTTGTGGTCACCATCGATCGCATCCAGCTAGCTTATTTCGGCTCATCGCAGATCGTTCACTACGAGAAAATCGACCTCATTCAGGCCAACAACGAGCGCGCGCTGTTGGACGACCTCAGCCGGCGCACCGGCCGGCGCGTCAAGCGCTACATCGTGGAAGAGATCGACTTTCTGCGCGACACAGCGCTGTTGACCGTCTATTTCGAGGAAAAGCCTAGGATTCATGCTTCGAGAACGCGGTAGACGCCTTCGTCTCTATACAACCATAGGCGCTCTCTGGATCCTCTGCAGCGCAGTAGCTGCAACGGTGGCTGCGCCGCAGAGGGGCGTCAACGCTGTGACGGCCAGGAGCGGCGCGCCGGAGACAATTGTCATCAATGAGATCCTCGCTCATTCCGACGTCTCCGACGCCGTCGAGCTGCTGAACATCGGCGAGGCGCCGGTCGACATCTCCGGCTGGATGCTGACCGACGACCTGACGAAGGCGCAGAGCCTGTGGGCGCGCATCCCACCTGGAACCGTCCTGGCGCCCGGCGCCTACTATGTCTCCTGGCAAGTCGATCGATACCATGGCAACTGGAGCTTTGGCCTGAGCGAAGCGGGCGAGACCGTCCACCTCCTGCGCCCTGATCCGGCGGGCGGACCGCCCCTGCCGGTGCAACAGGTCTCTTTCGGCGCTTCTCCCAACGATATCTCCTTCATTCGTTACGTCGACTCCACCGGTCGCATCCACTATCCGCTTCAGGCGGGAAGACCCACGCTCGGCGCGCCCAACCGTGGGCCGCGGCTGAGCCTGGTCGTCATCGAAGAGGTCATGCATCACCCGCCCGGCGGTGAAGAGGAGTACGTCGTCATCGCCAACGTCAGCGGCCTATCGGTTCCGCTCTATGACCCTAACTTTCCCGGCAACGCCTGGAAGTTCGTCGGACAGGACCAAAATGGGCGGAGCCATGACATGCTGGTTTTCCCGACTTCTTTCCAGCTCATCCCTTACGAGCGGATCATTTTGAGCGAGGGCGATCCGGCTGCGCTCCGACAAAGATATGGGATTCCAGAGACGACCCGTATTTTTCGGTGGGAGCGAGGAGGATTGAACAACCGTCGAGAACGCATTGCGCTCATGGAGCCGCAGCCGCCGGAGGCTGACGGCGTCACCGTGCACTATGTGGTCGCCGACGCCGTTGAGTATAACTACGACCCTGACAACGGTTTGCCTCTCTGGCCAGACGCCTCCGGCAATGGATTGGCGCTCGGCCGCGTCGACGGCTGGGCCTTCGGCGACGACCCCGCCAACTGGCGCGCCGTCGCCCCGCTGCGCAAGGCGGCGCCTCGTCTCTATCTGCCGTGGGTGGGTGTAGACGTCGTCAGCGCTGAATCTGAATAAAGGGGAGTGGCGTGCATCTATAAAAAATGGTGCGTATTGCGTATTGCGTGAAAACACGAAACACGCATCACGAAGCACGCATCACGAAACACCGTATCACCGCAACACCCGCACATCCCCCTCGCGACGCGTGAGGCGCCGTGCGTCCATCTCCTCCAACACTGCCTGAGCGTATTTGCGACTTGTCTGAAAACGGTCGCGCACCTCGGCGAGCGTGATGGCTCCCTGCGCGCGCAGATGGGCCGTAATCTCTTCCACCATGGCGTTGAAATCTTCTGCGCGCAACAGCACGTCCCCTCCCAACCGCACCAACACGCCCTGGTCGGTCAGGTATTCAAGCAATTCTGTATTTTCATCAAGTATTCGCAATGTATCTTGCAGGTTGGGCGGGGCGTAAGGACTCGCAGCAAATGCAGCCAGCACGCGCTCGATGGAGCGCTGCTGGGCGGGCGTAGGGGTCGGCGCAAAATCCGGCAGGCGCACGCAGGCGTCGTCCGCATACAGAAGACCTTGTTGCGCCAGTGCGTCGATCAGGGCGTTGAAATGGCGCACGCTGAGGACGACGCCGGGCAGCAGCGCCTGCATCCGGCTGCGCGCCTCGCTGCGCGGCAGGCCGCGGCGCAAGGGAAATTGACGATGATGCTCGGCGACGCGGGCCGCAAAGCCGTCGGCGAGCCGACGCCATGCGCTCAAGCTGAGCAGAAGGCTTTCCTCGCCGGCTGCAATTTCAACTAGCGCCCGCTGACGGCGCAGCTCATCGAGCGCCGCTGCGCCCGTCGCTGCATCGAGTTCGACGTGGGTCAGCAACGCTTTGGGCGTCGTCAGGCGAAGGCGCTCCAGCGTCTCGAGCAAAATCTCATCGGGTCGACCGCGCGCCAGCGTCTGCAACCGCGTCAGCACATTAGGATCGAAGCGACGCCAGCGCCGCTGAGGCGATGGACTCAGCACGACGCCGCCGCCTAACGTTTGGCTAGGGCTGGGCTGGCGCAGAATGAAACGGTCGCCTGCCGCCACGACGGCGGGGCGGGCGAGCCGCAATTGCAGCCACCCCTCCTCGCCGGGCTTCAACGTCTCGGCGCCTAACAGCCGCACCACGCCGGGAATCTCCGCCGCTCCGACGAAAAAGTCGACCGTCTGGTTGTGTCTGAGCGGTCGCGGCGCGTCGGCGAGCAGGCGAAAGCGCACGTCGATGAGCGTGGTCGGCGTCAACGTGTTCAGATGGACCACCACGTCCCCGCGGCGCAGCTCGTCGGCGCCGACGCCGGTCAGATTGATGGCGACGCGGCTGCCGGGCTGCGCCGTCTGCACCGGTCGGCGATGCGTTTGCAGGGAGCGAATGCGCGCTGTGCGCCGGGCAGGCAAGATTTCCACGGCGTCGCCGACGTTGAACTCGCCGTCGAGCAGCGTGCCGGTGACGACTGTGCCAAAGCCGCTGAGCGTGAAGACGCGATCGATCGGCAGCCGCGGCCGTCCTCGATTGCGGCGGGGGGGCAGGTCGGTCAGCACCGTCGCCAGCGTGCGCTTGAGTTTCTCCAGGCCGGCGCCGGTGACGGCGCTGACGGGGACGATCGGCGCGCCCGCCAGATGCGTGGAGGCGAGCAGCTCGGCTGCGTCGAGCATCACCAATTCCAGCCATTCGGGGTCGTCGACCAGGTCAATTTTGGTGAGCGCAACTACGGCGGCGGGAATGGCCAGCAGGTCGAGGATGGCGAGATGTTCGCGCGTCTGCGGCATTACGCCTTCGTCGGCGGCGACGACCAGAAGCGCAGCGTCGATCCCGCCGACGCCTGCTAGCATATTTTTGATGAAGTCGATGTGGCCGGGCACGTCGACGACGCCCACGCTTTCCACTTCGCCGTCGAGGCGCGGCAGGTCGAGCCAGGCGAAGCCCAGGTCGATGGTCATGCCGCGCGCTTTTTCTTCCTTGAGGCGGTCCGGGTCAATGCCTGTCAGGGCGTGAACAAGGGTGGACTTGCCGTGATCGACGTGACCGGCGGTGCCGATGACGCGCATTTAGCTCTGTTGACCGTTGCCGGGAGGCTCGCCGGTGATGATGCCCGGCGTGCGACGTTGCTGTCCCTGGGCGGCGAAAAGCTCTGCGTTGCGGCGCTGGCGTTGCCAGGCTTCCTCCATGGCCCGCAGCTTCTCGTCGCGATCCTTGACCGCCCGTTGTATGCCCTGGAGCCAAGCGTCGGCCATGGTGGTGAAATACGCGCTGTAGCTCTCCTGGAGCTTCCACAACTGATCGACCAGCGCCTCCAGCATCTTGAGGTCATGTTGGAGGGGCGGGAAGCGATCGAGAATTTCTTTGTTGTGTTTCTCTTGCTCGCTCCAGCGATGCTCCTCGCGCAGCTCGCTCTTGCGTCGTCGGCGCTCGAAGTCCTCGCGGAAGTCATCCATTTCGCGGCGCAGGCGCTCTTCGGCCAGGCGTTGCAGCTCCGCCACCTGCGCCTGTTCGCGCAGAATCAGGTCTTTGAACTCCTGCATTTCGGCCACGGCGCGGCGACCGATCTCGATCTGTTGGGCGAAGTTCTGGATGCGCTCGTAGGCCTGGGCGACGAGGGCCTTCTGCTCATCGATGACTTCCTGCCAGCGATTGAGCACCTGCTCTCGCTCCGCCACCAGCACGCGCGTGCGTTCCATAAATTTCACCTGGTCGTCGCGCAGTTGGTCGATCAGCGGGGGCAATTTTTCCATTTCCGCCGCCGTTTTGCGGATGCTTTCTTCCAGAAGCGGGAGGCGACCGGCTGTGGCTTCGGTGCGTTTGAACAGCTCGACCGTCTCCTGCTGCAGCTGGGCGATGCGCTTGGTGTCGCTGGTGCGCTGTTCAACCAGGAAGGGAATCTGCCGCGTGCGCTCCTCGATCTCTTTGGCGAGGCTGCCGATCTGATTGCGCATGCTCATGATCAGCTCGCCGAGGCGCTCATCTTCGGCAATGCGCACCTGGATCGCCTCCTCCAGCCGGCTGATGCGCGGCAGCTCGCGACGCACTTCGCTGATCTCGCGGCTCAGCATCTCGCGATCGCTCATGCGCGCGCGCTCCAGCTCGCGCTGACCGGCGACGCGCTCTTCATAGGCGCGCTCCACCAGGCCGACCAGCTCGGTCTTGGTGTTTTGAATCGCCTGTTCGACCTGATTGAAACGGCTCAGTTGCGCCTGCGTCTGCGCAAGACGCCCTTCCAGTTCCTGGATGCGCCGCGCCTGTTCGATGATGTCGCTCGACTGCGCCTCGATGCGCTGCTGAAGCCTGGCGATCTCTGCGCGATCGCGGCGGTGCTCTTCGTCGAGCCAGGTGACCATTTGGGCGAGTTGTGCTAAGTCCATAGAGCTTCCAGTTTGGTTTCTAAATGCCGCTCCTCACCAGCGGCCTGTGGTTTCATGCGGTCACGCAAGCGATCGGAATCTTTGAACGCCCTGGTCTGGGTTGATAGGAATGATGGCAATATAAACGACATAAATGACCGCCTTTTTCTACGCAGAGTATACCATCATCCAGGTCGAACTCCAATCTATTCAGAAAAAGGGGAGATTTCAATCCGACGTCTCAGGCGCAGCGCCCTGAAAGAAGCGTCGCCTTGCAGCGCGCGGTTTTGGCCGATGATCGTGGGCGCTGCTACAATAATGTAAGTTTTCTCGACCTTGTGGACTGAGGTTTTGAAAATGGGCGGCAAGCGGGTGGTTTCTCTTGGATTTCCCCGTTGAGTGCATATGCGAATTGGCGTCGATACGCGGTTGATGCACTATCAGCCAGCGGGAATTAGTCGGTACACCGGACATTTATTACAGGCGCTGGCCGAACTCAACAAAGAGGATGAGTTCATCATCTTCCAGCATCCCAAACATCGCTCCCCTCTGATCCAACAGGCGAATTTTCGGCGTGCAACGCTCTTTGCTCCGGTTCATCATCGCTTTGAACAGATTTTTCTGGCGGCTGAGCTGCTGCGTTTCCGGCTCGATCTGATCCACAGCACCGATTTTATCCCGCCGCTCTATTCGCCGGTCGCAGCGGTGATCACGGTGCACGACCTGGCGTTTTTGCATTATCCCCACTTTTTGACGGCGGAGAGCGCCGCCTATTATGGTCAGATCGATAAAGCGGTCGTCAAGGCGGCGCACATCATCGTGCCGAGCGAGTATACGCGTCAGGACCTGATCGCGCAACTCGGCGTCCCCGCTCAGAAAGTGACCGTCATTCATGAAGCAGCCAACCCGATTTTCAAACCGCTGCCCTATCAGGAGACGCTGGCCGCGGTGCAGAAACGTCACGGCTTGAGCGAGCGCTTCGTGCTCTGCGTTGGAACGATCGAGCCGCGCAAGAACATCAACGGCCTACTGCAGGCCTTCGCCCATCTGCGCAACAAATACCGCCAGAACGATGTGATGTTGGCGATCGCAGGCGGGAAGGGGTGGCTCTACGACGAAACGCTCGAACTGGTGAAGACACTGAACCTGAAGCCCTGGGTGCGCTTCCTGGGTCGCGTCTCCGATGAGGAGCTGCATCAACTGTACGTCGCCGCGCGCTGTCACGTGCACCCTGCGCATTACGAAGGGTTCGGGCTGCCGCCGCTGGAAGCCATGGCCTGCGGCACGCCCACCATCGTGAGCAACGTCAGCAGCTTGCCGGAAGTGGTGGGTGACGCTGCGTTGCTCGTCAACCCGCTCGACGTCGAAGAGATCGCAGTCGCCATGCAGCGCCTGCTCACCGACGACGACCTGCATGCAGAACTGCGCCAGAAGGGATTGCGCCGTGCGCGCGTCTTCAGCTGGGATCGCGCGGCGCGCCGCACGCTGGACGTCTACCGCCAGGTGGCCGAACCGCATCGCGCCGCGTCGCAACAACCCGCCGCCACGACGCCGGAAAAAGGGCTGTGAGGATTCTCTTCATCACCCCCCAGGCGCCCTATCCACCTCGTCAGGGCGCCACCATGCGCAACTACTATTTCATCCGCGGATTGGCCCGCAATCACGCCGTCGATCTGCTCACCTTTCTGGCGCCCGGCGACCAGATCGCCGACGACAGCCCGCTGAAGACGCTTTGCATGCGCATCGCCGCAGTGGAGCAGCCCATGCGCACGGCGTTGCAGCGCGTCCACTCCACCTTAACCACCCTGACGCCGGATATGGGGCTGCGCCTGGAGAGCGAAGCCATGCACCGTCTGGCGCGTCAATGGCTCGCCGAAACACACTACGACGTCGTGCAGATCGAGGGCATCGAACTGGCGCAGTACGCCCGTCCTCTTTTAGAGCGGCGCCGCGACCCGGAGCGCCCCGCCCTGGTCTTCGACGACCATAACTGCGAATATCTGCTTCAGAAACGCAACGCCTTCACCGATCTGCGCCATCCTCAGCGCTGGCCTGCCGCAGCCTACAGCCTGGTGCAGTGGCGAAAATTGCGTCGCTACGAGGCCGCCATCGTGCGCAGCGCCGACGCCGTCGTCGCCGTCAGCGAAGCGGATCGTCGGGCGCTGCTTGACCTCGGCGCGCCCACGCCGATTGTTGTTGCGCCCAACGGCATCGACCTGGAGACGTATCGTCCGCCGGAGACAGTCTCCCCTTTGCGCACGATCGTCTTCACCGGAAAGATGGACTACCGACCGAACATTGACGCCGTGCTATGGTTTGCACAGAACGTGCTGCCGCGCGTGCTGGCGAAGGCGCCCGACGTGCGCTTCCAAATTGTGGGGATGAATCCTCATCCTCGGCTCAATGCTTTGCGCGGCCATCCGGCCATCGAGATCACGGGCGCCGTGCCGGACACGCGGCCCTACATTCACCAGGCCGGCGCGTATGTGATTCCGATGCGCGTTGGCGGCGGCACGCGCTTTAAGGCGTTAGAGGCGCTGGCGTGCGCTGCGCCGGTCGTCAGCACAACGTTGGGCGTAGAGGGCGTGGACGTGCGCGATGGACAGGAGCTGCTCATCGCCGACGAACCCGAAGCTTTCGCCGCTGCGGTCTTGCGTCTGTTGGAAGATGCGCAAAAAGGCGGTGCGCTGCGTCGCCGGCTTGGCCTGCAAGGACGACGGTTTGTCGAGCAGCATTACGGTTGGGAGCAGATTCTACCCAAACTCGAAGAAGCGCTGATCCTCGCGCAGCAAAAGAAGTTGCGCAGTTGAATTTGCAATAGAGGTGGGTGCGGCTCCCAGCCGCACGTGCTCGGTGAACTGCATGGTTTAAAGAATTCACCGTTGCGCAACGCACGACAGACCTCGAGGAGCGTTATGCCGAAAATCGCGTCGTTTCAGAGCCAGCTCACCACGCGTCTGTTGGCGTGGGGGCTTTTCAACGTCATCATTGGCGCCTTGTTGCAAGGGACGTCTTCGCCGTTCTGGCGCGCCTTTGGACAGCAGTCGATCGGATGGGGCGTCATCAATACAGCCCTGGCCATCTTTGGCCGTCATGGACTCCGGCGCAAGCTGGCGCGCGGCTACCCGACGGAAGAGGCGCAGCGCGACGCCCACAACCTGCGGCGCATCCTCTGGATCAACACCGGGCTGGATGTGCTCTACGTCGCCGGCGGGTGGCAGCTGGCGCGCAGTCGCGGCGGCGTCGATGCGAAGGCCTGCGGCCACGGCGTCGGCGTCGTCGTGCAGGGCGCCTTTCTCTTTGTCTTTGATCTGCTCCATGCTATCCGGCTACCACAGGCAAGCAGTTCTGAAGGGAGATGAATATGGCGGAAGCGGCAAACAACGAGATTCACAAAACGGACATCTTGATCGTCGGCGCCGGCGTCTGCGGGTTGATGGCGGCCACCGTGCTGACGGCGCACAAACGCAATGTCACTTTGCTCGACAAAGGGCGCAGCGTTGGCGGGCGCATGGCCACGCGGCGCATCGACAAAGGTTGCGCAGATCACGGCGCGCAGTTTTTCACGGTGCGCGATGAGCGCTTCGGTCGTTTCGTCGAGCAGTGGCTCAGCGAAGGAATCATCTTCGTCTGGTCGCATGGCTGGAGCGACGGCAGTCTGGCGGACGCGCCGTCGGACGGCCATCCACGCTACGCCGTGCACGGCGGCATGAACCGCTTGACCCAACATATCGCAGCGCAGGTGGAGGCGCAGGGCGGGGTCATTCACACCGGCGTGCGCGTCGAAGCGGTGACGCCGGAAGAAGATGGCTGGCGCGTCTCCGCCGAAAACGGCGTTGCATTTCGAGCGCAGAGCGTCGTGTTGACGATGCCTGCCCCGCAGGCGTTAGCGCTTCTCGACGCAGGAAACACGCCTCTTGCGCCGGGAGACCGTGCAGCGCTGGAGCGCATTCGCTATGCTCCCTGTCTCTGTGGACTCTTCGTCATCGACGGCGAGGTGCATCTGCCTGCGCCCGGCGCCGTGCAGCGGCCGGAGCACGACTTTCCCTGGATCGCCGACAATCAGCGCAAGGGCATCTCCCCGCGCGTCCCAATCGTCACCGTCCACGCAGGCCCCGCCTGGAGCGAGGCGCACTTTGAAGACCCCGACGATGTTCTCTGCGAGGCGTTTGAGCGCGCCATGCGTCCATGGCTGGCGCCGGACGCCTGGATCCTGGAAGAGCAGGTGAAGCGCTGGCGCTATGCCACGCCAACTGTCCTGCATCCAGAGCGCATGTTGAAGATTGACGCCCACGCGCCGCTCTACATTGGAGGAGACGCCTTCGGTGCGCCGCGCGTGGAGGGCGCGGCGCTGTCCGGTCTGGAGATCGGCGAAGCGCTGCTCGGGTGAAACGAGGGGCCCTCACCCCCGGCCCCTCTCCCAAGACTGGGAGAGGGGAGACGGCCCTCACCCCCTGCCCCTCTCCCAAGGCTGGGAGAGGGGAGACGGCCCTCACCCCCGGCCCCTCTCCCAAGGCTGGGAGAGGAGGAGAAGACACGCCGCAGATGGATTCACCGTAGCTGCGGCTCTCAGCCGCAGGTCCTCGGCAGACCCGCAGCCGTGGGGAAAGCCCTCACCCCCGGCCCCTCTCCCAAGGCTGGGAGAGGGGGAGAAGACACGCCGCAGATGGATTCACCGTAGCTGCGACTCTCAGCCGCAGGTCCTCGGCAGACCCGCAGCCGTGGGGAAATCGAGGAGGCGAAGCTGTTGCGTGACAGGTTTGCCATCAAGCAGGAGGAAGGGGCTGGCCTTTTCCACATCGCGCAGGCCAAGCGCAACTAGATGACCGATCTCGCGGATGCGCCCTCGACGCCGCGCGGCCAGGATGGCATCGGCGAGCTTAGGGCCAACGCCCGGGATGCGCAACAGCTCGCAACGCTCGGCGCGGTTGACGTCAACCGGCCGTTCGAGCAGATGCTCTCGCGCCCACGCCAGCTTGGGATCGACGTCGAGCGGCAGGTTGCCGTCGCGCAGGAAGGGCAGGTCTTCGACGCTCCAGCCGTAATCGCGCAGCAGAAAACTCGCTTGATAGAGGCGAAATTCGCGCTGCGGGGAAACCGGGGGGAGCGACTCGAAGGGCGTCTGGATCACCGGATGAAAGGCCATGAAATAGGTGCGACGCAGGCCGAGCCGGCTGTACAGATGCTCGCTCACCTGCAGAAGCTCCAGATCGGTGTCCCCGACGGCGCCGACGACGAACTGCGTCACGATGCTGGCGCGCAGCCCCTCTTTCCGACGCAGCTCGCTCATCCATTGCAGGCGTGGGAAGAGTTCATTCCAGTAGTCCTTCTTAGGAGCCAGCGCCGCCAACCGTTCGGCCGTGGCGCCTTCCAGGTTGATCGAAACGCGGTCGGCGAGCTGCATCGCCCGTCGCACCTGGTCATATTCGGCGCCCGGCATGATCTTGAGATGAATGTAGCCGCGATAATGGTAGCGTTTGCGCAGAATCTCCGCCGTATCGATCAACTTGTCCTGCGTGGAGACGCCGCCTTTGATGATGCCTGACGAGAGAAAGAGGCCATCCACCAATCCGGCGCGGTGGATGGTATCATAGGTGCGCGCCATTTCGTCGGGCGTATAGGTGATGCGCTGCGTCTGGCTGCGACCGGCGCGGAAGGGGCAATAAAAGCAGTCGCGCTCGCACGCCGTCGTCATCATCGCCTTCAAGATCGGCTTCTTGCCGGTCGGCGTCGTCACCTCCGAGATGCAGGGCAGCGGCTTGGGTGCGCGCGGCGACGCGCTGCGCTCCGCCATCGGTTGGTCGCCGGCGGGCTCGAAGCGCAAGGCGTCGTCCAAGAGCGAAAGTTTCTGGATCGAATCGGGCGCTATCCGAAAATTCATACTATCCATTATACGAACGTTTGTTCGATTTGTAAAGTGAGGAAAAACCTGTTTATGCGAGCTGTGATTCAGCGGGTCTGTTCGGCGAGCGTGCGCGTGAACGGCAGTGAAATTGGCCGAATTGGACGTGGGTTTGTGGTGTTGGTGGGCGTCGCGCACAGCGACGGCGAGGCGGAGGCGCGTCTCCTGGCGCGCAAAATCGCCGGCCTGCGCGTCTTTGAGGACAATGATGGTAAAATGAACTTGAGCCTGAGCGACGTCGGCGGCGCAGTGCTGGCGATCAGCCAGTTTACACTCTACGCCGACGTGCGCAAGGGGCGACGTCCCAGCTTCACCGACGCGGCGCGGCCGGAGCAGGCGGAGCCGCTCTATCAACGCTTTTGCGAGCTGTTGAGGGCGGAAGGCGTCCCGGTGCAGCAGGGCGTCTTTCAGGCCCATATGGAGGTCGAGCTGGTCAACGACGGGCCTGTGACCATCTGGATGGACACAGCAACGCTTTGAATCCGCATCATCAACCAAACGCAAACCAAAAATGCACCAACCAAACACACAAAAGAGGGTTTCCGATGAAATATCGACCATTGGGAAGAACGGGCTATCAGGTCTCTGAGATCAGCTTTGGCGCGTGGGCGATCGGTGGCAGTTGGGGCAAGGTGGACGATGAAGAGTCGATGGCGGCGTTGCACAAAGCCGTCGACCTGGGCGTCAACTTTTTTGACACAGCCGATGTGTATGGCGACGGCCGCAGCGAGCGACTGCTGGCGCGGTTGAAGCGCGAGCGGCCGGGCGAGCAGATCCTCATCGCCACCAAGGCGGGACGACGGTTGGATCCGCACACGGCGGAAGGCTACACCTACGAGAACCTGTGCGCCTTTGTTGAGCGCAGCCTGCGGAACCTGGAGACCGATTGTCTCGACCTGCTGCAGCTTCACTGTCCGCCCACCGAAGTCTATCACCGTCCGGAAGTTTTCGCTGCGCTGGATCGTCTCGTTCAGGAAGGCAAGATTCGATATTATGGCGTCAGCGTCGAAAAGGTGAGCGAAGCTTTCAAAGCCATCGAATATTCCAATGTGCAGACCGTGCAGATCATCTTCAATATCTTTCGGCAGAAGCCGGCGGAGGCGTTCTTCCGCACCGCCAAGGCCAAGCGGGTGGGCATTCTGGCGCGCGTCCCGCTGGCCAGCGGGCTGCTGACCGGAAAGATTACGCCCGGCGCCACCTTTCCGCCTGACGATCATCGCAATTTCAATCTCTACGGGGAAGCGTTCGACGTCGGCGAGACCTTCAGCGGCGTTCCTCTGCACGCCGCGTTCGCTGCGGTGGAGGCGTTGAGGCCACTCGTGCCGCCGGGCATGACCATGACGCAATTTGCTCTGCGCTGGATCTTGATGTTCGACGCCGTGAGCTGCGCAATCCCCGGCGCCAAACGGCCGGAGCAGGTGATTGAAAACTGCTCCGCCTCTGACCTGCCGCCGCTTGAAGAGCGCGTGATGGAGGCCGTGCGGGTCGTGTACGACACCTACATCCGCCCGCATGTGCATCATCGCTGGTGAAAGGAGAAAGCCGATGCAAGAGGGAAGTTATGTGTTGGCCGAAGCGCCGGAGATCGACCTGGCCGTGCTGGAGGCGGAAGTCGCCGAGCTGGAGGAGTACATCGTCAAAGGCGACATTTATCGCACAGTGCGCGTGCAGACGCCGTCCGGCGTGCGCATGGTGCAAATGTCCGGCGGCGATCTGCTGACGCGACTCTATCGGCTCGAACAGGAACGGGCTTCGTTGACGCCCGAACAGAGAATACGCGTCGATGATTTGGGGAAACAGGCGCGTGCGACCATCTACAGTCTGCGCACGCGCTTCCATGATCTGTTGAAGCGCGAGATCAAGGCGCGGCTGGACAGCCTCAACTGGTTCCTCGACGATGTGGTGGGCGATCCCAAACGGGCGCGCGCCGAGTACCCCTTCGAGATCCGCAATCGCCAGCGCATCGAGCTGATGGTGGAGGAGCTGGCGGAAGATTTCACGCCTGAGTTGCAAAAACAGATCAGCCGGATCGACGACCGCATTCGTCTGATCGTGCAGCCCGGCGGATTCGTCTGGGACAAACGTCTGGAGCCCATCTTCCCTCGCGAGCGCTTCTGGTATCTGTACGTCTCTCCGTGAAAGAAAACCGGCGCGAGAGATTGTCGTCTACGAGCGATCTGCGCCCGTCGATGCAGGGGAGGCGGGCGCCAGATAAATTTCCCCAAAGGTGACGTCTTGCATCACCTCCACCTCCTGCAGTTTGACCAGCTCCAGCACGGCCAGGAAGGTCACGATCACCTCCAGCCGGGTCACGCTGCGGCTGAGCAGCGCCTCGAAAGGAACGCCGCGCAGATGAGCGTGTCCGTTTGAAGCAAAGGCGTTGCGCAGATATGCACGCACGTTCTCCAGTTGTTCGGCCACCGTGATCGGATAGGTCTTGACGCTCGGAAGGGGAGGCTCGGCGGGCATGCGCTGCAACACTCGTTGCAGCGCGCGACGCAGCGCTTCCAAGCTCACGTTGCTGAGGTCCAAACGTCGTTCGACCTCTGGCAAAGGGGCGACGCGCACATAGACGCGCAGACCCGCCTCTTCTCTAGCGCGCAGCGTCGCCGCCGCTTCTTTGAACTGGCGATATTCCATCAGCTGACGCATTAACGCGTCGCCGCTGGCTTCTTCTTCATCCTCGACCGGCGGTCGCGGCTTGGGCAGCAGGTGATAGGACTTGATATAGAGCAACCGCGAGGCGACGACCAGAAAATCGGCCAGCGCGCCTGGCTCGATCTCTTCCAGCTCGTTGAGCGTCTTCAGATACTGGTCGGTGACGGCCATGAGACTGACGACGCTGATATCCAGCTCTTGCGCCTCGATCATGTGCAGCAACAGATCGAGCGGCCCCTCGAAGACCGGTAGGTGCACCGGATAGCCGGCGCCGAGCGGTTGTGGTCGAGTCAGGGTCATTGTCAGAAGTTCACCTCAAACGAGCGGAAGCGGCGCCCAACGCGCACCAGTTCCGCCAACATCTGACCTAGCTCGGCGTCTGTGCGCCCGACGATGCGCTCGACTTTGCAGCCTGCTTCGACGAGTTGTTGCTCGCTCGCTGCGCTGACGCCGGCCTCTGACCCCAGGATGGTGACGTACTCGGCGTTGCGCGCCTCTTCGACGTGCGAACCGACCGTCGGTCGATAGCGGGCGATGTAAACCATGGCGTCGTCAAACAGGTCCGCCGACCCAGGGCCATCGGGGAGGAGAAGATAATGGCGGATCGTCTTCAGCCCGGCGCCGCGTTGAATCTGACCGATCTGCTCAAAGAGGAGGTCTCGCCAACGGTTGCCCTGCGTCCACTCGCTGCCGGGGCAGACGGTCATGTTGTCGGGAAACTCGCGGTGACCCCAGACGCGCGCTAGCGGAATGTTCAGCTCCTGCATCAGCCACGCCACCAGGTGCGCGCCGGCGCGCAGCTGCGCCGACGTGGGAATCTTGCCATTCATAAAGCTGCCGGCGAAGACGACGCCCACCGAGTAGCTGCTGTGCCGCGTTACGTGATACGAGACGGTCTCCAGGTCGTTTGTCTGCTCGATGCAGCCATCTTCATGGATGAAGTAATGGTAGCCGATGCCCGGCCACGCCTCTTTGCCGCGCACCGGATCGGATGCGATGTGGAGCTCCGCAATGCGCGCCGGGCCAATGCGAGGCGGCGCCGCCGTATGGTGAATGGCGATATGCGTGATCTGACTCAACGGGCGCCGTTCATAGCGCAGCCGCGCGTGTTTGGGCAGTTGGTCGGAGATGTCCCGAATCGGCGGCGGCGGCACGACAAAGCCCGCGACGGTGGCAGTCCGGGTCGCCAGTTCTTCGCGCAGCCGTCGGATCTCCGTCTCGTGTGCAACGCGTTCCTCCTCGAGCGCAGCTTGGGCCGAACGCAAACTTGCCAGCTCATTCTCCAGCCGAGCGATCTCCAGACGCAAGGCGCCGTCGTCGGCGTCCTCCGCCATGCCGGCCGCCCGACGCGCTGCTGCGAGCAGATGCGCCTTCCATGTCGCCCATTCGACGCCGGGCGACGGCGTGGCGATGTACTCTCCGATCCCCTTCACTGCGTCGAGCGTCAGATGCGGAAAGCGCTTCAGCAGCCAGGCGATCAGGGCGCCGCCTGCTGCGAGCTGATCGGGAGTGGGCATGCCGCCGCTGTGCAGGTCTCCCGCAAAGGCGATGCTGACGGCGTTGCGGATGTACGGCTCCGGCGTCTCCGGCGTCTGGTCGAGCGGCTGCGTCTGGTGCACACTCCCATCGGCCATGATCACAAAATCGTAGAGGATGCCGGGCCAGTCTTGGCGATGTTGATCGGCCAGGGCCTCCAGCGGCGTGTCGGCGGATGCCCCGGTGTCGTAGATCACCAGCGCCTGCACCTCATCCGCCCTGCGCGCAACGTAGCGATGGCGATCGCGCGGCAGCCGCTCAACGCTTTTGTGCAGGCGGAGGCCTCCTTCCACGACGGTGGATTGCTCTTCGAGCAGCCTGCGCAGCTTCTTCACTTCGGCGGCCAGCCGCTGCGCCTCGCTCTGCGCTTCTCGTTCTCTGGACTCGGCCTCGGCCAGACGCGCCGCCAGCGCCTGGTTCTGCGTTTGCAAAGACTGAATGCGCTGCTCGACGTCGGCGCTTTGCGCGCTTTCTTGCGCGCCGTTGCTCAATGCGGCCAAATGCAGGCGCACCTGCCGCGCCAGCACCTCTTTCCAACGCGGGCCGGTGTAAAACGTCGCGCCCGGGCTATCGCTGGGGATCAGCTCGCCCAGCCCAACGATGGCGTCGGCGTCCAGGCCCATGTTCTGAGCCAACCAGGCGCAGAGGCGTCCGGCGGCGTCGAGTTGGGGCAGCGAAGGCGGCTCGACGTCAAAGCGGCCTGCCAGACAGATGTTGACGCCCTGCTCTGACCAGACCTTGTCCGGCTGCGCCACATCCTCCAGATCCTTCACCTTGAGAATCTCGCCCGCAGCGTCGATCACAAAATCGTAGGCGATGCCCGGATAGCCTGCCTTGATGTGAGCGCGCGCCACCCGCTCCAGGCTGAGCAACGGATGCGCGCCGGTTTGATTGACGACGATGTAGCGAATCTGATTGAGGTTGCGGCGGGCATAGGGTGCGCCGCTGCGCGGCAGCCGACGGCTGACGTCGGTGAAGAGGCGCACCGGCAAGAGAATGTTGCGCTCTTCGCCGCCTTCGACCCGACTCAGCTGCGGCGCCTCCACGGTGAGCCAGCGCGTCAGGACCGGCGAACCTTTTTCTTTGAACCAGGCGACCCCTTCATGCACCAGATCGAGCTCGAGCGTGTAATTGCCCGGTTCATCGGGCAGAGCGATGCGCACCTGCACGGTGGCGATTTGCCCGGGTTCAACGTCGTCGGGGATGTCGGTGCGCAGGTCTTTGGCAGGAGGGAGCTTCAACGGCCGACGATTGCGATAGTACCGATACCCGATGCGAAACGGGTTCCCACCGCCCCACTGCCAGGTGAGCGAGCCGGCGTTGCGCAGCGTCACCAACGCCGTGACAACCTGACCGGCGTACAGTTGGGCAGGGAAGTCGTCGGATATCCACTCTACGGAATAGGCAGGGAGTTCCATGCGCTTGCGGGGACGACCTTCGCTGCGCGCCTCCGAGACGACGGCGACCGGCCTGATGGCATCTTTGCCAGCGGCCGCCGGCGCCTCCACTGGCGGCGCATACTCTCCGGAGTGGCGTTCAAGCGATTGGGGAGGTGCAGCCGCCTCGACGGCCTCGTCTTCCAGCGGTTCATCCTGTACAACGCCGCGCCACCGATAGTCGTGCGTGAGCGCCGCTTGAAAGTCCTCGATGACTCCCTTTTTGCCCTCGATGTGCCAGCGATCCAGCGCCGGCCATCGGTAGAGGATGGCTGCGCGAATCTGCTGGGCGCCCGGCTGGCGATTCCACAGGTCGATCTCGCTGTACATCGCCTGCACCCACCCGCTGTTCTGATCGACCCACGGCTGCACCTGCCCCACTTCAGTCAGAAACGCCGCCAGATGGCGCATCGAGGCGGGCACGGCGTTCATGAAGTCCATGTAGGCGCGGAATTGCAGGTGGCGATTTTGAAAAGGCGGCACCATTTTGGCCGAGCTGGAGATCAACGCAGGGCTGGCTCCATGGGTGTAGGCATGCAACGCAAAGCCATCGCAGCCATCCGGTCCCAGAAGCGTCAATATATCCTGAAAATATTGAACCCAATCGCCATTGGGATTGCCTGGATAGATGGTCTGCGTGTTCCAGGGCGCCACAGCGCCGACGAGCACCAGGTCGTCCTCATGGCCCGGCAGGCGGTGAATGGCGTCGCGGCAGAGGCGGTAGCAGCGCGCATACAGTTCGGGCGTGATCACCTCGCCGGGGCTGATCATCGCCCCGCGCGTGGTGCGAATTTCATTTGAGTGGTCGGGCAGCGTGTTGAAACGAATGGCCAACCCGCGGCGCATGGGGTCTGCGACCTCCGGTGGGCCTTCGCGCCGCGTGTTGTGACGCGACCAGTCGATCTTGACGCCCGGGCGCTCGACGGCGTAGTTCATCTCGTTGCCGATGACCCAGATATGCGCGCCGCGGCTGATGCCGACAAAGTTGGCGACGCGGCGTGCAAAGGCTTCGTATTGGCTGCTGTGAGGAATGGTGCCTTCCGGCTCGTGGCCGTGGTTCAGGCGAACGATGACGCCGAAGCCCTGGTTGGCGTAGGTGCTGTAGTCGACGCCGCTCAAATCGTTCGGGTCATGGCCAAGCACTTCAGAAAAGAGGATCCAACCCGGCTTGCGCGCAGCCAACATCAGGTGCTCCCCGCCGGGTTCATGAATTCCGAAAATATACGGCGAATCGAACAACGGTCGCGGCATGAATGCTCCACTCGAAATCGATCAATCGATGTGAAGTATAGCATAAAGACGCAACAACGGGTTTGAACGGGAGCAAATTGTCCGCTGGATGCGTGCTGCGTCCGCTCCTATCTGAATCCGTTGTTCAGGGGCGTTCGTGGCTGGGGACGGCGCCCATCCCGGAAGGCGCCAAGCGCACGAAGGCTTCCTCCGGCGCTGCGGACGCCATGGCAAAGGCGGGCGAGGGATCGAGGATGTACGGAGGCAGTCGGTAGGCGGTCGGCGGCAGATAGGGGAGCGGATCGCTGAAGCCGCCCCAGCCGTCTCCGCGCGTGTAGGGATGGATGCGGATGGCGAAATGCAGATGTGGGCCGGTGCTGGCGCCTGTGTTGCCGGAGCGGCCGATGAGCTGGCCGCGCGTGACCGTCTGGCCGACGCTCACCTCAAAGGCAGAGAGATGCGCGTAGATCGACTCTCCCCAGCTGTGACCAAGCAGGACGAAGTTGCCAAAGCCGCCCGCCTCGAAGTCGGCGCGCAGCACCACGCCGTCATCGACGGCGCGCAGCGCCACCCCGACGGGAGTGGAAAAGTCCACGCCATTGTGTCCTAACAGCGGGACGCCGTCGTAGCTGTAGCGCGCGTAGAAGGCGCTGTTTTCTCCCCAAAGCTGGCCGATGGTGTAGACGCCATCGAACGGAGGATGGAGGTAGACGCCGTCCGCCGGATTCGGGATGTTTGTTCCGGGCAAAACCGGCGCGCGCACCAGCAGATCGCCGACGCCCGCCAGGGCCGCAGCCATCCAGCCGCGCACGACAACGCCCGGCGGCGTGAGGATGGCGCCTCCTCGCCACCAGGTCACCCCATCCACCTGGCGCGGACCGTCGAGCAGCGCCACCGTCGTGCGCGGTCGCAGCGCGCCCTGCACATCATCCGGCGGCTTGTTGACGACGCCGGGCGTGCGGCGCACATTGAGAAAGTCGGTGGTCTGCACCAGATCGCCGACGCGTAAGGCAGGGGGCGGCGGGGGCGCGCTAATTTTTTGCAGCAAAACTTCTCCATCCGCAGTGGCTTCGGCCATCCAGCCGGCGAAAATCGCACCATCTCTGGCGACGATCTGGACCTGCCACCAGATCAGCCCATCCTTTTCCGAGGGGCCGGCGACGATGACGCCCTCGATGGCCGGCGCAATGTCGGCGACGATGTCCTCCGGCCCTTTGCCGAGGTGTCCCGGAGAGCGGCGCAGACGCACCAGCGTGGTCGTGCGGAAGCGATCGCCCGGCGTGAACGTGTAGCGAGGGGGAGAGGGCTGCGGCGGCTCAATGGCGGGGGGAGCGGGCGGCTCCGGCAGCGCCAGCTCTAGCAGCGCCTCGCCGGAGGGAAGGCTGCGCGCCATCCATCCCTCGACGCGGCCCAGGTCAGGGAGCGCGCCGCGCACGCGCCACCACTCCATGTCATCGACGCGGCGCGGCCCCTCCAGCAGCGTCAAAGTTGCGCCGGCGGGAACCAGCGCAATTGTGTCGCCGGCGGGCTTGTTGGTCACGCCCGGCGTGCGTCGCATCCGCACCAGCGTGCGCGTGCGCACCTCCACCCCCGGCGCAAAGGTCGGCGCCGCAGTGACGCTTGCCAACGCACCCTCCGGCAGGGCGCCCGGCAGGTGAAGCTCGAGCAAATTGACGCCGCCCTGCGTATATTGCGCCACCCAACCATCCACGGGCGCGCCGTTCAGCTCCCCGCGCACCGACCACCACGGCACGCCGGTCGCCATCACAAAAATGGGATCGAGGACGGTCAGCACGGCGTTGCGCGGGAGCTGTCCGAGCACCGGGCCGGCGGGCTGGCTGCGGAAGTTGATCACCTCCAGCGTGCGCACCTTGTCGCCCGCTTTGTAGGACGCAGGCCGCAGGTTGCCGAACGTCTCCGGCATCAGCAGGGGCAGGCCATCCAGCGTGTATTGAGCCAGCCAGCCGTTGCGCGGCTGACCGTTGAAGAGCACGCGCACCGCCCAAAAGGGGAGACCGCCGCTCATCGCATGGGGCGCGCTGCGAATCGTCGCCTGCGTTCCGGGCGGCAACACGCCGAGAATCTGACCGGACGGCGCGGCGCGGAGATTGATGGCGGCCAGGGTGCGCACCACGTCTCCCACCTGGTAGCGCGCCGGTTTCGGCGGCGGCTCCTTCCAGCGATAGTCATTGGCGAGCGCAGCGCGGAAGTCGGCGATGACGCCGTTCTTACCGTCGATGTGCCATTGATCGTAGCGCTGCCAGCGGTAAAGCAGCAGACAGCGAATCTGTTGCGCGCCCGGCTGACGATTCCAGCGGTCGATCTCGGCGTAGGCGGCCTGCACCCAGCCGTTGTTGGCGTCCAACCATGGCGCGTCCTGATTGGTCTCGGTGATGAAAACGGGCAGGCTGCGCATGGTGGAAGGGATGGCGTCCATGAAGTTGCGATACGCCTGAAAATTGAAAAAACGATGCTGAAACGGCGGATTCATCGTGGAGCGATCGAGGATGAGCGCCGGATCGGGGCCGTGGGTGTAGGTGTGCAGCGCGATGCCGTCCAGCCCATCGGCGCCCAGCCCCTCCAGGATGTGGCGGAAGTACAGGACCCAGTCCCCCGTGGGGTTGGCGGGATAGGTCAACTGCGCGTTCCAGGGCGCCACCGCCCCGATGACGACGAGATCGTCGCCGTGGCCGGGCAGGGAGCGAATGGCCTCGCGACACAGGCGAAAACAGCGCACGTAGTCTTCCGGCAAAATCGGGCGCGGGCCGCGGTGATCCACCGGCCATTCCTGCGGATGATTGGTCTCGTTGCCGATGATCCAGATGTGACAGCCGGGGCTGGCGGCCACGAAATTGGCGACGCGGCGCGCGAAGCTGGCGTATTGTTCCGGCGTAGGGATCGTGCCGACGGCGCCGTAGCCGTTGTTGATGCGCACGATCACGCCGAAATCCTGTTCGCTGTAGGGACGATAGTCGGCGCCGCTGCGATCGTTCGGATCGCTGCCGACGGCCTCCGTGAACAGAATCCACCCACGGCGCCCTGCCTGCGCCATGATCCATTCTCCGCCCGGATCGTGGAGGCCGAAAATGTACGGTGAATCAAGCAGCGGTCGCGGCATAGGGCGATCTCCTGGCTTTAAAACGTGCGGCGAAGGACGACGGTTTCACTGCTCGGGGAGAGCAGCCAAGGCGCTATCCGCCCAAATAGGCTTCGCGCACCTGGGGGCTGGCGAGCACCTGGGCGGCCGGGCCTTCGAGCACGATGACGCCTGTCTCCATCACATAGGCGCGGTGTGCAATCGAGAGCGCCACATGCGCGTTCTGCTCGACCAGCAAAATGGTCGTCCCTTGTTCGTTGATGTTGCGGATGATGCGGAAGATCTGGTCGACCAGCAGCGGCGCCAGCCCCATCGAAGGCTCGTCGAGCAGCAGGAGGCGTGGGCGGCTCATCAGCGCGCGGCCGATGGCCAGCATCTGCTGCTCGCCGCCGGAGAGCGTGCCCCCGCGCTGGTTCAGACGCTCGCGCAACCGCGGGAAGAGCTCCATCACGCGCTCCATGTCCTCGCGGATGGCGGCCCTGTCGGTGCGCGTGAACGCGCCTAACTCCAGGTTTTCGCGCACGGTGAGGCGGGCGAAAATCTTGCGCCCCTCCGGCGATTGGGAAATGCCGAGCCGCGTGATCTCGTGTGCAGGGAGATGGTCGATCGGCTGGCCCTCGAAATAGATCGACCCCATGCGCGGGTGCAGCAGCCCGCTGATCGTGCGCAGCGTGGTCGTCTTGCCGGCGCCGTTGGAGCCGATCAGGGTGACGATTTCGCCTTTGTCGACGGTGAGCGAGACGCCCTTCAGGGCATGGATGCGGTCGTAGTAGGTGTGAATCTGGTCAAGCACCAGCATAGGTGCAATTCTCCTCTATGGATGCGTCTCCGCCAGGATGCCTGGGCCGAGGTAGGCTTCAATCACTCTGGGGTCGTTGCGCACTTCTTCAGGTCGACCTTCGGCGATCTTCTTGCCGTAGTCGAGCACGGTGACGCGGTCGGAAATCGACATGACCACCTTCATGTCGTGCTCGATGAGCAGGATGGTGATGCCGAGCTCGTTGCGCAAACGATGAATGAGATGCATCATGGCTTCGGTTTCGCGCGGGTTCATGCCGGCGGCCGGCTCGTCGAGGAGCAGCAGCTTGGGGTCGCTGGCCAGCGCGCGCGCCACCTCGAGCAGACGCTGGTCGCCGTACGGAAGATTCTTGGCCAGCATATCGCCCTTGCCGGTGAGGCCGACGAAGGCGAGCAGCTCGCGCGCCCGCTTCTCCGCGCGTTGTTCCTCGCGTCGCGTAAACGGCGTCTGCAAGATGGCGCCGAGCGGCGTCGAGCGCAGCCGCACGTGTTGGCCGACCAGAATATTCTCGATGGCGGTCATGCTGCCGAAGAGCCGGATGTTCTGATAGGTGCGCGCAATGCCGAGCGCAGTGATCTGATCAGGGCGCAGCCCGACAATCGAACGTCCATCGAAGAGGATGTCGCCTTCTTCGGGCTTGTACAAACCGGTGAGACAGTTGAAGAACGTCGTTTTGCCGGCGCCGTTGGGGCCGATCAAGCTTGCGATCATGCGCTCTTCGATCGTGAGATCGACCTGGCTGACCGCCACCAGGCCGCCGAACACTTTGGTGACGCCGCGCGCCTCAAGCAACGCCATTTTATTTTTTACCTCCATCCGGGTTGTCTGATTTCAGCTCAGGCGCAAGCCGCTCCAGCACGGAGGGGACGTCTTCACCGACCACGGGCTCCTCCTCTTCATGTAGCTCGCGGCGCCGTCGCGTCGAGGGGATGATGCCCTCCGGTCGCACGATCATCATGGTCACCAACAGCGCCGCAAAGGTGACGATGCGATACTCATCGACCCCGCGCAGCACCTCCGGCAGACCTTTCAACGCCAGGGCGCCGAGCACCACGCCGGGGATGCTGCCCATGCCGCCGACGATCACGAGCGAGAGCGCATCGATCGACACGAAGAGCGAGAAATTTTCCGGGAAGATGTTCGTCTGGCGGGCGGCATAGAGCTGGCCGGCGAGCGCTGCAAAGAGCGCGCCGATGGCAAACGCCAGCAGCTTGGTGCGCACGAGGTTGACGCCGGTCGCCTGCGCCACGTCCTGGTCTTCGCGCATGGCGATCCAGGCGCGGCCCAAACGCGAGTTGTCGAGACGATAGGCGGAAAAGGCAATGACGCCCGAGCCGATTAGACCCAAAATAAAGATATCGCGCGGGTTGCCGAGGTTATATCCGAACAGATAAGGAGGGGCGATATTGAGCAGACCGCGCGGGCCGTTTGTCAGCTCCGCCAGGTTGAGCATGAACAGGCGGATAATCTCGCCGAAGCCAAGCGTAACGATCGCCAGGTAGTCCCCGCGCAGCCGCAACACCGGAATGCCTAACAGCACGCCGCCGATCCAACCGGCGAGCATCGTGATCGGCAGCGCCATCCAGAAGCTGAGCAGCGGCGCATTGGCCGGAATGCCCAGACTTTGCAGCTGCGCAGACAGCCAGGGCGAGGAAAACGGCGCCGAAAGGAAGGCGTACATGTACGCGCCGATGGCGAAAAAGGCGACGTAGCCCAGGTCGAGCAGCCCGGCGAAGCCGACGACGATGTTCAAGCCAAGCCCCATCATCACAAAGATGAAGACAATGCCGAGCACCGAGTTTTGAAATTGGTCAAGCGTAAACGGAAGGTATGCGGCCCCGGCTAAATAAAGCAACGAAAGGAGCTGTCGTTCTCGCCCCGGATGCGCCGCGCGCAGCGCCAGGATGCCGGCGCCGATCGTCACCATGGCGGCAAGCAGACGGATCGTGCCCCGATTGTTGCCGCCGAAGGTCACTCCCGGCATGCCCAGCCAGAGCACGAAGAGAAAGAGCGCAATGGGCAGAAGCAGCGGGATCCAACGCAGCGCCGAGATGCGCGGCGCCGGACGGCCGCGAGCCCAACGCTCCACTAACACCAGCGCAGCGCCCACGCCGCCGGCGACGGTCAACAGCAGCGCCTGTTGCAGCCAGGCCAGCGGCGAAAGCTCGCCGCCGACAATTGCACCGGGGGCGACGCCGTAGAGCGCCGCCAGATTTGGCGGCGTCATTTTATCAAAGATGGGCTGAAGGCGAACCCCGCTGCTCGTAAGATTGACGAACACGGCGAGCAACGCCGCAATCAGCAATCCCGCAGTCAGCCCTCCGCTCAGGCCTGCCGTGAAGAGCGGCGCAGGCTGTCGGTTGAACACATCCTGCTTGCTCTTTCCCCCGCGCAACGCCAGCCAGAAAAAAAGCGCCATGACACCTGCTAAAATGGGAAGGGCAAGGTCGCCGAGACGCAACGGCAGCCCCACCAGAACGAGATAGGTCAGAATTGCGAACGCAATGGCGCCGATGCGAAGGCCTCTCTGTACGGATGGAAGCAGCATACTCCTCACGCCCTTTTCTCGCTCACCACCTCGCCAAGCAGGCCGGAGGGACGGAAGATCAGAATCAACACCAGCACGGTGAAGGCGATGATGTCTTTGTATTCGGTGGGGATGCCCAGTGCGCTCGGCCCGATGGCCTCGATCACGCCGAGCAACAGCGCGCCGACCATGGCGCCGGGGATGTTGCCGATGCCGCCGAGCACTGCGGCGGTGAAGGCCTTCAAACCTGGGATGAAGCCGCTGTTGAACTTGACCACCGTGTTGTGAAAACCCAGCATCACGCCGGCGGCGCCCGCCAGCGCAGAGCCGAGGATGAAGGTGAAGACGATCACGCGGTCGACGTCGATGCCCATCAACGCCGCCGTGCCCTTATCTTCGGCGACGGCGCGCATGGCGCGCCCCAGCTTGGTGCGTTGGACGATCAAGTACAGCATCAACATCAAAAAGAGCGAGGTCACAAAGATAATGAGCCCTGTATAAGGAACAAAGACCCCGCCGGCGCGGAAGCCGCCTTCGATCAAAGCAGGCTTTTGGTAGACGCGCGGGCTGACGCCGAAAATGAGCAAGACCGAATATTGCAGGAAGAGCGATGCGCCGATGGCGCTGATCAGCGGCACCAGACGCGGCGCTCCCCGCAGCGGCCGATAGGCGACCCGCTCCAGGGTGACGCCGGTCAATACGGAGCCGAACATGCCCGCAGCCACGATCAAGATCAGCGCAAGCGCAACCAGCGCCGCCGGCCCCTGCAGCCAACCCAACGCCATGAAAAATTGCAGGGCGAAAAAGCCGGTGAAGCCGCCGATCATCATGACGTCGCCGTGGGCGAAGTTGATCATCAGCAAAATGCCGTAGACCAGCGTGTAGCCCAGCGCGACCAGCGCATAGACGCCGCCCAGCACCAGCCCGTTGATCAGCTGCGACATCCAGAAAGTGGCCGGATAACCCTCAGCGAGGCCCACGGTGACGACGCGCCAGGCCACCAGTGCGAGGATCAGCACGCCCAGCCCGCGCACCAGCCAACGGGTGGTCGTTTTTTGTCGAAAGCGAACAGAGGTGGATGAATACGTTGTAACCGCCACGATATTTTGAGTTCTTTTTCGGTTGAATGAGGATTCTCTGTAGCTGCTGCACAGCAGCGTTGGAACAGCCTCGCTGCGGAAGCCGTCTCAACGCTGCTGCGCAGACAGGACAAATCGTCCGAAGCGTTGGCCTTACATGCCGAAGCCGGCGATCTGCTTAAACTGGCCGTTTTCGACGATGAAAATCTGCACGCCGCCGGCGCCGCATTCGCCGATTTCATTGCAGGTCAGCGTGCCGGTGATGCCCTGCAGCCCCTTGGTCGCCCGGATGGCCTTGATCAGCTCCTCGCGGTCGATCACCAGGTTGCCGTTGTCATCGACTTTGGCCACGCGCTTGATGGCCTCGCCGATCAGGATGACCGAGTCGTAGGACTGGCCATGGAACGGGCCAAGCTGGCTCGGCTCGACGCCAAACTTGGCGACGTACTTCTCGGTGAACTCCGCCAGTTTGTCGGCCTGGGCGTCGCCGGCCACAAAGGACATGTAGGTGCCTTCTGCGGCTGCGCCGGCCGCCTGCAGGTACTGCTGCGTGTAGGCGCCGTCGTCGCTCATGAATTTGGCGTTCTCGAGGCCGGCCGTCTCCTTCATCTGCTGCGCGATCAGCGCCGCCTCGGTCGAGTAGCCGCCGAAGAAGATCAGCTCCGGCTGGTTGGCGCCGATCTTGGCGAGCACGGCGCGGAAGTCGGTGTCGCCCACCTGGACGCCCTCGAAGTTGGTGACTTCGCCGCCCAGCCTGATGAAGGCGTTTTGGAAGATCTCCGCCAGGCCTTTGCCGTAGTCGGAATTGTCGTGCATCACCGCGACCTTGCGCAGGCCGAGCTGGTTGTAGACAAAGTCGGCGTCCACTTCGCCCTGCAGCGCATCGCTGAGCGCCACGCGGTTGCAGACGTCGCACTCCGGATCGGTGATGGCGGGGTTGGTGGCGCTGGGGGAGACGAAGGGAATGCGAGCGCGCTGCAGAATCGGCTTCAGGCCGAAGGTCTCGCCGGAGCAGGTGCCGCCCGTGACGGCGACGATCGTGGGATCGGCCGCAAATTTGTTGCCGACCACCGTGCCCTGGTCGCCGGAGCAGGCGCCGTCCTCGGCGACCAGCTCAAAGAGGAAGCCTTCGACGCCGCCGGCGGCGTTGAGGTCGTCGATGGCGATTTCAGCCGCCTGGCGGATGTCCTTGCCGGGGTCTGGGATAGGGCCGGTCAGCGCAAACGAACCGCCGATGCGGATGGTTTGGCCTGGGGCGATCACGACCTGACCGCCGGTGGGCTGAGGCTGCGCTTCAGCCGGCGCCGGTTGCGCAGCAGGGGCCGCCGGCGCACCCGCCGGCGCAGGAGCGACGCAGGCCGTCAAAAGCGCAATCAGCGCAGCAAACAAGAGAAGAAAACGAGCATTGCGCATGTGCACCTTCCTTTCTTCGTGGTGATAATGTTTGAACTGGAAAAGCAAATTGTAAAACCAAGTAGAATGCAGCGGTGCAGAGCTACACCGCGAGCTTCGGTCGATGACGCCGGGCGACTCAAATCCTGTCGACCCAGTTGTCGATTGTAGCTTCCGACCGAAGATAGTGCAGAAATTATAGAAGCAGCAGCGGCGCTTTTCCAAATCGAGATTTTCTTGCAAAAGCCCTCCGTCGCTGCAACGGAGGATGCAGGCGCCGGAAAGGATTCGCCTCAGCCCTCCAGCGCCCAGTCCAGCAGCCGATTGGCCTCGCGCACCCGTTCATACTCATTGCGCGCCTGGACGAGCACATCGCCCAGCCTGGCAAGGCGACTGCGCAGATCCTCTTCGCTGGCGGCGCTTTCCCACGCCTCGCGTAGCAGCTCCTCGAAGGATTTGGCGCCGTCGATGTGGCCGAGAATCATGTCCAGCTCGCCGATCACCAGCTCGAACATGCGAATCTTGCGCGCCAGCAGATCGAGCACGTGCGCTTCGATGGTGTCGTTGCAGCTCAGGTTGAAGATGGTGACGTCGTGCTCCTGGCCCAGGCGATGGAGCCGACCGATGCGCTGCTCGACGCGCATGGGGTTCCAGGGCAGGTCGTAGTTGATGAGCTGGTGGCAGAATTGTAGGTTGCGCCCCTCCGCGCCGCTCTCCGTGCTCACCAGCACGCGAGCGCCGCCTTCTGCGTCCGGTTTGCGAAAAAGGGCCACCGCCGCCTCTTTCTGGTGAATATCCATCCCGCCGTGAAAGCCGACCGCCTGGACGCCTCGTCGATGCAACGCGTGCAGGATACTCTCCTGCGTCTGGCGATATTCGGTGAAGATCAGGAACTTGCCCGGAAAGCGGTCGAGAATCTCGAACACCGCCCGCATCTTGCGGCTCTCGGGAATCGCTTCGGCCAGTTCCAGGAAGCGCTGCAGCTCGCTGCGCACCTTTTCGCCGTGCGCCGGGTCGGCGAGCATCCTGCGCAGGGTGTGGGCGAGCGCCTGGGGGCTGCTGCTCAGCTCCTTCTGCAGGGTCAGCAGCGTCAGGCGCAGATGTTTGGCGCTGTCGCCGTCGCGAAAGCGCCGACGAATGTACTCGGTCACCTCGCGATAGAGGGTCCACTCCGCCTCGCTCAGCTCCAGGTGGTAGATGGCGGCTTGGCGGCGAGGGAAATGCACGTTGACCTTGCTGCGCCGGTTGCGGATCATCACGTCGTTGAGAAGGCGGCGCAGCGAGGCGGCGTTGCGCGGCTGCCGCGGGTCATAGCTGTCGAGGAAGTGGCGACGGAAGGCGCGCACCGTGCCCAACTGCCCCGGCGCCAGGATGGTGATGAGGCTGTAGAGCTCCATCAGATCGTTCTGCACCGGCGTGGCGGTCAACATCAGCACGTAGCGCTTGCGAATCTGATTGACGAACTCCCAGGCCAGCGTGCTGCGATTCTTGAGCTTGTGCGCCTCGTCCACGATGAGCAGATCGTAGTCGCGGCTGAGGATGGCCTCGCGCTGATGCGCCAGCTTGGCGCGGTCGAGGCTGGCGATCCAGCGCCCATGTTCGGCCTGCGCCGCCGCCCGCCACGCCGAGGGCTGCTCCATCACGGTGAAGGTTTCTCCAAACTTGGTCTCCAGCTCCTCGCGCCACTGCTCGGTGAGCGAGGCGGGCGTCAACACCAGCACGGTGCGCACCAACCCGCGATGGATCAGCTCTTTCATGACGATGCCGGCTTCGATCGTCTTGCCGAGGCCGACCTCGTCCGCAAGCAGCGCGCGGCCGCGCATCTCGCGCAGCGCGCGCAGCGCTGCGTCGAGCTGATGTTCGTAATGCTCCACGACAATCTCATCGAGGCAGAGCAGGCGGTCGAAGCCCCGGCTCAGGCGCAGCGCCTCCGCCTGCACGCGCAGCTGATGCACCGTCGGCGACTCCGGCGGCCGCGCGCGCCCGTGAATGCGGAAGAAATTCTCCAGGTTCTGTCTGGTTTCGATCACGCGCGGCGGCAGCCGGACGCCGAGCTGGGCGATGCGCTCGGCCATGGAGTGATCGACGTTGTAGCGGTAGCCGCAGCGAAAACAGCTCAGCGCCGTCTCCTCATCCAGCCAGCCGCACTGCGGGCAACGCTTGCCCACCCTCGCCTCGGCGGGCGGTTTCGACTTCTTCGCAGGCGTCGTGGGCTGCTCAGGAATTTCGAGCCACTCGAAGCGTTCGTATGCCATGGGAAAATCGTAGCGGGAGGCGAGGAGATGCGCAAGTTTGAAATTCGTCTACCGAATTTCTTCCACCGCCCAATGATCTCCCATGGTGCGACGTCCTTTTGCAAGCCCTTCACCATCTGAAACTTTGTAAGTCAGGTCAGAACGGTGAAGCGCCTCTTCACGCAGAGACACGCCCAAACCTGGACCTTCTGGAATGGGCAAATGACCGTCGCACACGGTGACTTCCAGTGTGCTCAAAATCGGAAAATAAGTTTTATAAAATGCGCGGACCGACTCCACAAAAAAGAGATTGGGGATATGGGCGCCCAGATGCATACACGCTGCATGACAGATCGGACCGGCGACGTTGTTGTTTACACCACCGCCACCACATTTCGTAAAGTTCCCACATCCTCGATGGTGATCTGCACCTCATCACCAGCGGTCAACGTGAAGGTGTCCTCAGGTACGATGCCGGTTCCGCTCATTAACGCCACGCCATCAGGAAACTTCAGAGCGCGTCCCAGATAAGCGACTAATTCGTCTGGTCGACGGCGAATTTTACCGGTGTGGGTCTCACCGCTGAACACTACAGCACCGTTGCGGACAATCTGCATTGCAATGCGCTTCGCTGGCCACACATTATCCACTTTGCCAAGAGCAATGGCCGGTCCTAAAGCGCAAGAACGCGTGTAGATTTTGGCCTGGGGCAGATAGAGAGGGTTCTCGCCTTCGATATCGCGGCTGCTCATATCGCTGCCGATGGTGAAACCAACGATCTCTAGTGCCGGATTGATTATGAGCACCAGCTCAGGCTCCGGCACATTCCAGGTTGCATCATGGCGGATGCCCACCCGATCATATGGGCCGACCACCCACGGGCCGCGCGCCTTAAAGAAGAGTTCGGGACGCTCGGCCACATAGACGCGTGCATAGACGTCGCCGCCATCTTTTGCTTCCTCCTGACGGGCGATACGGCTGCGCTCGTAAGTAACGCCAGCAGCCCACACGTCTTGTGCATCGACAGGCGGCAACCAGTGCAGGCGATCTGGTGCGGGCTCATGGTTGAGTGCGTCTGCGGGAACAGTATAGGGCGAGGAATGAACGGCCTGGCGTAGATCGGCGATGGCGGCGTCGACGCGGCCTGCGCTTGCGCGCAGCCACATCGCCACAGAACCAACCGCCTCTGTGACATCGTGGACAGTAGCGCCAATTTGCACCCCTACACGGGAGCCCAGGGCGGGATCGTGAAAACGGACAAGGAAAAGTTGCGTCATGTTGGCCTCCAAATAATGAATCCGTCTGCATTGCGTTCTGTGCGGAGAAGACCGCGCTTGGTTAAACTGTCCAAATTGCCCACCATGCCGTAACTGAAATCTTGATTGGCGGTCATGGGCCAGCGCCCCAGCGTCGGGCCGAGCCGATTAACAGCCTCTCGCAGAGTGAAACCGCCTGTTGTCTGCGCGAAGTCCAGCAACTTACGTTCGACCAACAGACAGTAATTGCGGCTTTCGCTGATGAATTCAGCCACCGCACGCGAGCCAGAGCAATCAAGGCGCCTTTACGCCAGTCCAGGTAGACCGATGACGCCTGTAACGCTTGCCATATGAAATAATACTCCCTTGCCGTCGTTCCAACATTTGTGGGATCACAGCGCGGCTGACGAGATAGGTTCCCCGCAGATTGACGGCGATGCAGCGGTCAAAATCTGTGGGGGATGTTTCGTGCAAACGCCCCGCCGGCATCACCGCCGCATTGTTCTTCGTCGTGCGCACCCATAAGGACTACTTCCCTCACCTTACGGACATTGCCGACACTCACCTCCCCATCATTGTAGCGCTGCGCACACACGACGTCGAAAATGCAGCGCGGTTGATCCAAGAACACATCATGCTTATATGGAAGCTGTTTGGCGTAGATCACAAAAAGAGTGGCTGAACAACGTCAAATCTGTGGCCAAACAACGAATTCCTGAATTTCACGAGGTGCAACCAGAGGCGCGCAGGAGGAGAAAGGTCACCGCTGGACGGCGGGAAGATAGAGCCAGTTGTTGATGGCGAGCCAAGCTTCTTCGGCTGCGGCGCCGCCGAAGTCGTCGAAGCGCGCCGGCGGTCTGGTGGCGCCAGGCGCCGATGCGCCCGCCGCGGTTGACGAAGAAGCTCGTCGTCGGCCCGGCGCCGATCAGCACGCCGTTCTTGTAGACGCCCACTGAGACCCAGTGGCTGCCCGGCGCCTCACTCACCGTATACCCGCCGGGGACGAGCGGGCCAAAGCTTAGCGTTCCGCCCCTGGCGCTCTGGCGGAAGGGCGTCGGATAAGAGGGGCCGGTGATGCAGATATTGCTGACAAATGCGATGGGCGAATCAGGGGAGAAGGCTTGTTCAGTAGCTGGGCACGCGCGTGCGCTGGACCACTGCGCGTTGAATCTCGAGCAGCGCCGGAACGTCGAGCAGCGCCTGGAGCAGATTGGCGGCGGCCGGTCGCGCCGGATCGGCGACCAGCACGGCCTCGCCGAGCGCCGGCAGCATCGGATCGTCGTCCGTCGTCAATGGCGTCATCGCCACATGGTCGAGTGCGGCGGGCGTTTCCGGGTTCGTCCACACCACGGCGTCGATGGCGCCGGCGGCGAGCAAGTCCAGCGCCTGGTCATACTGGATGCTTATCAGCTCGACGCGTCGCCCTCGGCTCACCGCCCGCGAAATATAGGTATGGTCTGAAGAGAGGAAGTCGACGCCCAGGCGATCGCCGTCGCGCAAGCCCGTAGCCGAGGGATCCCGCAGCAGGAGCACATGGCCCGCCAGATAGGTGTATTCGCCCAACGCCACGACCGTCGTCACCGTAAACCCGTGCGCCGTTGCCGTCTCGGCGGCGAACCTCGACAGCAGCGCCCAGTCGACTGTTCCCTGCGCCAGGGCCTGCAGGCGCTGCGATGAGCCGCGCATGAAGCGCAAGGTCAGCTCTACGCCAGCTTCGGCGAATTGAGCGTGCAGCGCCGTCGCCAGCCCTTCCACGTGGCGAGAATAAGGCAATGGCAAAGCGCCGACCATTGGCCGCTGATAGCCGAGCCGCCACAGGCGGATGTAATCCAGCATCGCAATGGATGTTCCCAGCCGACCGCGCGCCTCGAGCTGCGCTGCGCCGCTGTCCTGAAGATAGTCCAGAGCATTCTGCACGGTGCCCGCGCCGACGTGAAAGAGTTCGGCGTACTCCTGCACCGGCAGAAGGCGATCGCCGGGTTTCATCTCGACCAACACGCGCGCCAGCTCAACGACGATCCGCCCCTGTCGCGTCATGAACGCCTGCGCCGTGATGCGGTGATCCTGGTTTCCCGCCAGCGTCGTCATGAGCCTCCCCGTTTTTGACGCCATCGTGCATAAAATTCAAAATATTGAACGCTCTCTTGTTCAAGAGTAACATGTCGCCGAGGGAATGTCAATGCCCCCGTATTTTGTTGCGCAACTCATCCCTTTCCTTCTCCGATAATCAGGCGCTATAAAATATTCTATTATTTGTATAAATTGCGTGAAACCTCCTTGACAAACGCCCAAAAATCGACTAGAGTATATTCAAAATACAGAACAAATTTCTAACAAGGAAGATTCCTCATGCAATTCCCGGTCTTCGACAGCGCCGAAGTCGTCGTGCTGGGCGCAGGGTGCGCAGGATGCACGGCCGCCATCGCCGCAGCACGCGCCGGCGCCGACACGTTGCTTGTGGAGCGTTACGGCTTTCTCGGCGGCACCTCCACCATGGTGCTGGATTCGTTTTACGGTTTCTACATTCCCGGCAACGATGCGCGGCGCGTCGTGGGCGGCATTCCATGGGAGATTGTCGAGCGGCTGCGACGCTACGGCATGGTCATCGAGCGCCCCAGCAGCTACGGCGCAGGGCAGGCCGTCACCTACGACCCGCCCACCCTGCAGGTGGTGTGGGAGCAGACGGCGCTGGAGGCGGGCGTGCGCCTGCGTCTGCACACCTTCTGCGTCGATGTGCGCAAGGAGGGCGAGTGCGTGACGGGCCTGCTGGTGGCGGGCAAGAGCGGGCTGGGCTGGATCACCGGCAAGGTCTTCATCGACGCGTCAGGGGACGCCGACCTCTGCTTTCGCGCTGGCGCGCCCTTCCAGCTGGCGGGCGAAGATGGGCCCGCCCAGTCGCTCACCACGACCTTCCGGCTCGGCAACGTCGACGAAGAGCGCGCCCTCAAGGTCAAACGCGCAGACCTGGTGCGGCTGATGAAGGAGGCCAACCTCAGCGGCGAATACCGGTTGCCCCGCGAGGAGGGCAGCGTCCACCGCACGCCGCTGCGCGGCGTCGTCGCCACCAACATGACGCGCGTCGCCTACGTCGACGCCACCGACCCGGTCGAGCTGACCAAGGCCGAGGTCGAAGGCCGCAAGCAGGCGATGGAGTACGTGCGCTTCCTGCGCGAGCGCATCCCCGGCTACGAAAACGCCTACCTGATCAATTTCAGCACACAGATCGGCGTGCGCGAGACGCGCCGCGTTTACGGCGACTATCGCCTGACGCGCGAGGATGTGCTCAACGCCCGCCATTTTCCCGACGCCATCGCCCAGTGCGGCGCGCCCATCGAGGACCACCACCCCGGCAGCGACACGCGCTGGGAGTATCTGCCCCCCGGCGCAACGTACGACATTCCTTTCCGCAGCCTGCTCCCGCAGACGCTCGCCAACGTGCTGGTCGCCGGCCGCTGTCTTTCGGCGACGCACGACGCCCACGCCTCGGTGCGCAGCATGGGGCAGTGCATGGCGATGGGACAGGCCGCCGGAACGGCGGCGGCGATGGCGCTGCAAAACGAGGGCCTCGTGCGCAATGTGCCGATCGCTCGGCTGCAACAACAGCTGCGCGCAGACGGCGCGCTCTTCTCCGGCGCGGAGTAGCGAGGATGATCCTGGCGGGCGTTGACCTCGGCGGCACCAAGATCGCCGTGACGATTCTCGAACACGAAAGCGGATGCACGCTGGCGCGCGCCGCCGCGCCGACCGATTCTCACGAAGGGCCGGAGGCGGTGCTGCGACGCATGGCGACGCTGGTGGAAAGAACCTGCGCTGACGCCGGCCTTGTAGTGGCGGAACTTGCCGCCATCGGACTCGGCGTGCCCGGCGTCTATGACCTGAAGACCGGCTACACGCACTTCTTGCCCAACCTGGCGGGCGCTTGGCGCAACGTGCCGGCGGGGCCGTTCCTGCAGGAGGCGTTGGGGCGGCCCGTGTGGCTGATCAACGATGCACGCGCCTTCGTGTTGGCGGAGACGCTGCTCGGCGCGGGCCGCGGCGCGCAGACGGTGGTCGGCTTCACGCTAGGCACGGGCGTCGGCGGCGGCATCGCCATCAACGGACGGCTCTTCTGGGGCATCGACGGCACAGCGGGCGAGATCGGCCACCTGACCATGGATCCCGATGGGCCGCTGTGCACGTGCGGCAACCGCGGCTGCCTGGAGACCTACGCCAGCGGCGTGGCCATTCAGAAGCTGGCGGTGCAGCGGTTGGCGGAGACGCCGGACAGTCTGTTGCTGCAGCTCGCCGACGGCGATCCCGCCCGCGTGACCCCTGCGCTGGTCGGACAGGCCGCCGCGATGGGCGACGCCACTGCGCAGTCGATCCTGGCGCACGTGACGAAATATCTGGGCGCCGGCGTGGCGAACATGGTCACGGCGCTCAGTCCCGACTGCGTGATTCTCGGCGGCAGCGTGGCCAATCTCGGCGAGCAGCTGCTGGTGCCCGTGCGCGCCATCGTGCGCGAGCGCTGCCGCGCCATCCCGGTCGACCGCGTGCGCATCGTGCAGGCCGCGCTGGGCCCGGACGCCGGCGCCATCGGCGCGGCGCTCTGGGCGGCGGAGCGGGCGTCGGGGAAAGAATTGTTTGCGACGACGTAGGGGGAGGCGTTATGGTTTGGGACGCGTCCCTCCTGAGAAGAATCAAGAAAATACATAAGGATATTGACGCCATGAGTGAAATCGTGGAAAAGTCTTCGACCTCGCCGGCGCTGCGCTATCTAGAGGCGGCGCAGCGCATCCTGACGCAAATCCGTGAGACGCAGACGCCCGCCATCGAGGCTGCGGCCCGCATCTGCGCCGACTCGATTGCGGCCGGCGGGCTGGTGCATCTCTTCGGCACGGGCCACTCGCGCATTCCTGTCGAAGAGATGTTTCCGCGGCACGGGAGCTTTCCCGGCTTTCATCCGATTGTGGAGCTTTCGCTCACCAACCACACGCAGGTCGTCGGCGCCAACGGCCAGCGCCAGGCGATGTTTCTGGAAAAGCTGGAAGGCTTCGGCGAGGTCATCCTGCGCAACTTTGTCTTTCATGCGCACGACAGCATGATCGTCTTCTCCAACGGCGGCGTCAACGGCGTCGTGATCGACGTGGCGCTGGGGGCCAAGCGCCGCGGCCTGCCGGTGATCGCCGTGGTCTCGCTGGCGCACAGCCTGGCTTCTCCGGTGCGCCACTCCTCTGGAAAACGACTCTCTGACATCGCCGACGTCACCATCGACAACTGTTCGCCGGTGGGGGACGCCATGGTGACCATCGAAGGTCTGGAGACGCCGGTGGGGCCGGGCTCGTCGATCGGCTACGTGGCGGTGGTGAATATGCTCAAATGCCTGGTGGCGGAGGAGCTGGTGAAGCGAGGCCAGCCGCCGCTGGTGTTGACGAGCGCGGCGTTGATCGGCGCCGAAGCCTCCGCCGATCTGTTCGAGCGCACCTACGACGACTATCGGGCGCGCGTGGCGCAGGTCTACGGCTGCCCGCCCGGAGGTGCACGGTGACGGGACGGCTGGCGGACAAGGTCGTGCTGGTCACCGGCGCGGCGAGCGGCATCGGTCGAGCCACAGCGCTGCGTTGTGCAGCGGAAGGCGCGCGCGTGGCGCTTTTCGACGTCGCCGCCGACGGCTTGCAGGAGACATGCAGCCGCCTCGCCGCCGACCAGGCGCTGCCCGTGACCGTCGACCTCACGCAGCCGGCTGCGGTGGAGGCGGCGGTGGCGCAGATCATGGAGCGCTGGAGACGCCTGGACGGCCTTTTCAACGCTGCAGGCGGCAGCGGACGCGCGCACGGCGACGGGCCGGTTGACCGTTGCACGCTCGAGGGCTGGCGTTGGACGCTCGATCTCAACCTGACCACCGTCTTCCTGGTCTGCAAGTATGCGACGCCTGCGCTGCTCGCCAGCCGCGGGGCCGTCGTCAACCTGGCCTCGGTGCTGGGGCTGGTGGGCGGCGACGAAGACTTCGCCACGCACGCCTACGCGGCCAGCAAAGCCGGAATCATCGGCTTGTCTCGAGCGATGGCGTCCTACTATGCGCCGCAGGGGCTGCGCGTCAACGTGATTGCGCCGGGGCTGATCGCCACGCCGATGAGCCGTCGCGCCCAGCAAGACCCGGCGATCCTGGCGCAGCTGACGCAGCTCCAGCCCCTCACCGGCGCCATGGGCATGCCGGAAGATGTGGCAAGTGCGGCGGTCTTTCTGCTGTCGGACGAGGCGCGCTTTATCACCGGCGCAGTGTTGACGGTCGACGGCGGTTGGACGGTGAGATGAGCAAGGAAGGGAAAAGAGAATGGGCAAAATTCGCACGGTGCTGGGCGACATCGAACCGACAGCCTTGGGCCTCACCTACATGCACGAGCATGTCATCACGCATCCGCCCGCCGACGTCGCCGATCGCGATCTCGCCATGGAGAGCATCGCAGCTGCGACGCGGGAGCTGACCAGTTTCTTTCTGGCCGGCGGGCGGGCGCTGGTGGAGATGACCCCGCGCGATTACGGCCGTGACCCGCAGGCGCTGCGCGAAATTTCGGCGGCGACCGGCGTGCACATCATCTGCACGACCGGCTGGCTCAAGGACAAATTCTGTCGCCGCTGGGTGGAGGAGCGCACGGTGAACGAGCTGGCGGATGAGATGATCCGCGAGATCGAGGAAGGAATCGACGGCGCCGGCGTGCGTGCAGGCGTGATCAAGGCCGGCTCCAGCCTGAACGCCATCACGCCGGCGGAGGAGAAGGTCTTTCGGGCGGCGGGCCGCGCCCATCGCGAGACCGGCGCGCTGATCAGCACGCACACGGAGAAGGGCACGATGGCGCTCGAGCAAATCGAGCTGCTGCGCCGCGAGGGCGTGTCCCCGGAGCGCATCCTGGTCGGCCATCTTGACCATAAGCCGGAGTTGGACTATTGGCGCAGCGTGGCCCAAACCGGCGCCAATTTGGGCGTTGACCAGATCGGCAAGGAAAAATATCTGCCGGACAGCCGGCGCATCGAGCTGATCCTCGCCATGGTGGCCGAAGGCTACGGCGATCAACTCTGCCTCTCCGGTGACCTGGCGCGCGCTTCCTACTGGCCCGCCTACGGCGGCTGGGGCGGCCCTGGGTTGACCTACATCCTGTGGCGTTTTCTGCCCTGGCTGCGCGAGCGCGGGCTGGATAGTTCGCAGATTGAGGCGATGATGGTGAAGACGCCGGCGCGGCTGTTGCAATTGGGCGTAGCTTGAAAGCGCTCTTTGTTTACGTTTTCGCAAGATGACAGAATTTTGATGCTCTGGTAGACTTTTTTAGAATTCCTGTACTTTCATCAATTTGAGCTTCCGTAGGGCTTGCGAGACGCTAAAGCCGCCCGAGATTTTACAACCGTTTTGTAGCTCTACCCAGACAATCTGTGCACTCACATCAGGGGCGCTCCCCTATCGTCGGCGTAACAACCCCTGATGGCAACATTTTCTAAACAACGCATAGAAAGGAAACAGGAGGAAAACGTATGAAGCGACGCAATCGAATCTATCTGATCGGGAGTGTGCTGGTGCTGTTGGCCCTGTTGGTGGGCGGCTGCGTAGCGCCGGCGCCTGGGGCGGCGCCGGCTGCTCCAACCGCGCCTGCGGCGGAAGCGCCCGCTAAAGAGGGTGGCTTTGTGCTGGGCGTCAGCAACACGCTCGTCGGCAACGCCTGGCGCGAGCAGATGATCTGCTCCATCAAGGCGCAGGCTCGGGCCAGCGGCCTGGTGGATCGCCTCATCATCGCCAACCGCAACGCCGGCCCCACCGAGCAGATCGCCGACCTGGAGAACCTGATCTCGCAGGGCGTGGACGCCATCATCCTCAACCCGAGCGACCGCGATGCGTTGAACGCCGTGCTTGAGGCTGCCATCGCCCAGGGCATCGTCGTCGTGGCGGTGGATCAGGCAGTCAGCGCAGAAGGGGCCTATATCGCGACCAACGACCAGACCGCCTACGGTCGCATCGGCGCCGAGTGGCTCTTTGAGACGCTGGGCGGCAAGGGGAAAGTCGTGGAGATGCGCGGCATCGACGGCGTGCCGGCGGACACCGACCGTCACAACGGCTTCCTGGAGGCGCTGGCCAAGTACCCGGAGATTGAAGTCGTGGCCGAAACCTTCACCAACTGGGATCCCTCGACCGGCGCACAGCAGGCGCTCGATCTGATCACGACCATCGAGATCGACGGCATCTGGACTTCGGGCATCGACTACACCGTCGTGGAGCAGTTCCAGGCCGCCAACGTGCCCTTCGTCCCGATCGTCGGCGCAGACAACAACGGCTTCGTCAAGCAACTGATTGAACTCAAGGATCAAGGGCTGATCGGCGCGGCCGTCACCAACCCGCCGGCCATCGGCGCCGTCGGCACGGCGATTGCTCTCGACGCTCTCACCGGCAAGAATCCGGAACGCGTCACCCTCTTGACGCCTAGACTCTTCGACAATGTCAACAACCTGGAAGAGCTGAAAGCGATCTACGCGCCGGATGAACAACCCGGCTGGAGCACCTACGTCGACATCGAGCCGTACACCCTCTACAACGGCAGCGCCGACGTCTCTGCGTGCAAAGGCCCGGGCGAGTAAAGAATGAGATAGGCTGCGCGGTGCGTGTTGTGTGATGGATTGACGCAACACGCACCACGCAACACGCAACCCATGCTACGCAACCACTCATGAATCAATCGCAAGTGTTGCTCGCCACGCAGGGCGTCGCCAAAGCCTATGGGCCGGTGGTGGCGCTGCGCGGCGTCGATATGACGGTGCGCCGGGGTGAGATTCATGCTCTCCTCGGCGCCAATGGCGCAGGCAAAAGCACGCTCGTGAAAATCCTTGCCGGCGTTCAGCCTGCCGACGCCGGCAAGGTGTATGTCGAGGGTCGGGCGGTGCAGTTCCATACGCCCGCCGACGCCATCGCCGCCGGCATTGCGACCGTGTTTCAGGACCCAGCGCTGATCCCAGACCTCACCGTGGCGCACAACTTGCGCCTGAGCCGGATCGATAACGCCAAATTTCACGCCTGGCTCGAGCGATTCGGCCTTGGCAAACTCGATTTGGGCGCGCTGGTGCGGGAGCTTCCGCTGGAGACGCTGCGCATCGTAGACCTGGCGCGCGCAGCGGCGCGCGACCCTCATGTGCTGCTGCTCGACGAAATCACGGCGGCCTTGACGGCGGATCAGGCGGAGCGCGTCTTCGACCTGCTGGCCGAGTGGCGGGCGCAGGGCAAATCGGCGGTGTTGATCACCCATCGTCTGGCCGAGGTGATGCGCATCTGCGATCAGGCCACGATCCTGCGCGACGGTCGCAACGTGGCCGAACTGGTCACGGCGGAGGTCGACGAACATCAACTGGTTGAGGCAATGCTCGGCGCCTCGGTGGAGCCTATGCTGAAAACAACCCAGGACGCGGCAGCGACCCGTCGCTTCGGCGAGACGGCGCTGGAGGTGCGGGGACTGGCCGACCGCCATCACGTGCGCGGGGTTTCGTTTGCAGTGCGCTCCGGTGAGATTCTCGGCCTGGTGGCGCTGGAAGGACAGGGGCAGGATCGGCTGTTCGATCTACTCTCGGGCGCTCGACGACCAGTTGCAGGCGAAATTCTGGTCGCCGGCAAGCCCTGTCGTTTCCATTCCCCCTACGACGCAGTGCGACGAGGCGTGGTGCTGGTGCCGGGCGACCGGCTGATTGCGCTGTTGCCCAATCAGTCCGTCCATCACAACCTTGCCTTGCCGCTTTTCAACCATCTGCGCCGTTGGCTGCGCATCCCGGCGGACGAGCGTCCACGTGTGCAGCGCGCCATTGAGCGGCTGTCGATCGACGTGCGCGCGGCGTCGCAGGTGCGCAGGCTCTCCGGAGGCAACCAGCAAAAGGTCGTGCTTGGTCGCTGGTTGGTCAGCGGTTTTCGCACGCTGCTCTGCTTCGATCCGACGCGCGGCATCGACATCCAGACCAAACGCGAGATTTACGCCCTGCTGCGCGAACTGGCGGCCCAAGGCGCAGCCATCGTGCTCTACACCAGCGAGCTGGCTGAGATCGGCCTGGTGTGCGACCGGGCGCTGGTCATGCACGATGGTCGCATTGTCGATGAACAGGACGCCGCAACGGCTACGGAGTCTTCTCTTTTAAAGGCTGCCCATGGATTGGAGGTTGGGGTGTAATGGCGTTTAGTGTGGCTATGCGAAATCCAGCGCTGCGCATCCTGTTTCGCAACAGCTGGGCGCTAGGCGTCTGGCTGTTGCTCGGCGCACTGGTGCTCTGGTACAGCACGCTGATCCCTGTGTTCGGCCCCTTTCAAATTACATCGATCACCAAGAACAGCCTGCCGCTCGTCTACCTGGCCATCGGCCAGGCGATCATCGTGATCTCCGGCGGCATCGACCTCTCCCTGGGCGCCCTGCTGTTGCTGAGCAATGTGATCGCCGCCCGCTTCATGGCAGGCCAGCCGCTGCCCACTGTCGTGTTGATTGCACTGGGAATCGTCGCCGGCCTGGCTCTACTCAACGCGCTCGTCGGCTTTGTCATCACCCTCTCCGGCGTGCCGGACATCGTCGTCACCCTGGCGACGGGTTATATCTGGTCCGGACTCGCACTGTGGATTCTACCCTCTCCAGGCGGCGGCACCGCGCCGGAGATGCGCTGGCTCTTCACCGGCTCGCCCAGCGGCGTGGGCGGCTCCTACTGGCCGCCGCTCCTGATGCTGTTGATCCCTGGCGCGTTGGTGGCGATCTGGTCGCGCACGACGCGGGTCGGCCTTTCGCTGTACGCCGTAGGCAGCAATAAGACGGCGGCGCAACTGGCCGGCCTCGACGTGCGACGGGCGAAGATCGTCGCCTATGGCATCGGCGGCGCCATGGCCGGCCTGGCCGGACTCGCCATGGTGGCGCTCACGGGCACGGGCGACCCTCGCTTCGCAATTGGCGCCAACGCCACGCTGAACAGCGTGGCCGCAGTCGTGTTGGGCGGCGTCGCCTTGACCGGCGGCGTCGGCAACGTCTTCGGCGTGGTGGCGACCGGGGTGACGCTAATTATGTTAAATCCAATCCTGATCGCCATGCGCGTCGACTCCAACAATGCGCAGGTCATTCAGGGCGTCCTGATCGCAGGCGTGATGATGTTCGGCGGCCTGGTCGCCTTCTTGCGGGAGCGGAGATCATGAGCAGTGAATCGCGCGTAGTTCAAGGCCGCGCCGGCAAAGAACGATCCTTTCAGCGGTGGGCGGAGGAGAATCCGTTGGCGGTGCTGGCCGGCGTCTTCGTGCTTCTGTTTCTGGTGACGAGCGCCATTCAGCCTGGCTTTTTCTCGGTGAGCGGCGTTCGCAACACGTTGTTGCAGGCCGCCCCACTGGGCATCCTGGCGGCGGCGCAGACGGTGCTGATGCTCACGGGCGGCATCGACCTTTCGGTGACGATGATCGCCACAGGCGCGGCCTACGTGGCCGCCAATCAATCGCCCAACGGCGCGGCCATCGCCATCCTGATGGGGCTGCTGGTGGGGCTGATCGTCGGCAGCATGAACGGCGTCGGCGTAGCGATCTTCCGCGTCAATCCGCTGATCATGACGCTGGCGATGTCGAGCATCTTGCTAGGGCTCTTCACGGCCTGGACGCAGACGGTGCTGGCCGGCTCGACGCAGGTGGCGCCCTTCATCCGGCTGCTGGGGGGCGGCTCGTGGATGGGCAGCGTCCCCTACAGCGTGCTGGTGTGGGGCGGCGTCGCTATCGCACTGATCTGGCTGCTGCGCCGCTCCGGCTGGGGCAGGCTGATCTACGCCATCGGCGACAACGAGACGGCGGCGCGGCTGGCGGGCGTGCGCGTCTGGCAGGTGCGCCTCAGCGCCTACATGCTCTCCGGCGTCCTCTCGGCGATTGCGGGCATCCTGCTGGCGGGGCGCACCGGCGCCGTCGACCTGCAGTTGGCCGGCGCGTTTTTGCTGCCTTCGGTGGCCGCCGCCGTGATCGGCGGCACCTCGATCTTCGGCGGCATGGGCGGCTACAGCGGCACGATTCTCGGCGCGCTGATCCTCAGCGTGTTGAACTCGTTGTTGACCTTCCTCAACGTAGGCCAGGCCATCCAGCAGATGGTCTACGGCTCCATCGTGCTGGCGCTGGCGTGGGGCTACGCCAGCCTGACGCGGCGCAGCTAGCGCAGAGAAAGAACGGTGTGCGATGCAGATCAGCGTGCTAGGCGGCGGACTGGTGGGAGGAGCGATCGTCAAAGACCTGGCGCAGACGCCTGATTTTCACGTGACCGTCGTCGACCGCGATCCCGGTGCAGTGCAACGACTCGAGAGCGAAGCGAAGGTGCGAGGGTGCGTCGTCGACCTGAACGCGCTCGAGGATTTCTCCAAACTGCTGGCCGACGCCGATCTGGTGGTGTGCGCCGTGCCGGGCTTCATGGGCTTCTCCACGCTCCAGAAAGTGATCGCCGCCGGCAAAAACGTCGTCGATATATCCTTCTTCGCCGAAGACCCCTTTCTGCTCGACGACCTGGCGCGGCAGCGCGGCGTCACCGCCGTGGTCGATTGCGGCGTGGCGCCCGGCCTGAGCAACCTTCTGCTGGGCGACCTGACGCGGCGGCTGGAGCGCATCGAGCGCTACGAGTGCTACGTCGGCGGGCTGCCGGAGGTGCGTCGCTGGCCCTTCGAATATAAGGCGGTCTTTTCTCCGCTCGACGTGCTCGAGGAGTACACGCGTCCGGCGCGCCTCGTCGAATGGGGTCGCGAAGTGGTGCGGCCGGCGCTCTCCGATGTAGAGCTGCGCGACTTTCCCCCCATCGGGACGCTGGAGGCGTTCAACACCGACGGCTTGCGCACGCTGATGCGCACAATGCAGATTTCTTTCATGAAAGAGAAGACGCTGCGCTACCCCGGCCACGCCAACCTGATGGCAGCGCTGCGCGAGAGCGGCTTTCTGAGCAAGGAGCCGCTCGAGATAGGAGATGCGCGCGTGGCGCCGATCCAGCTCACGGCGAAGCTGCTCTTCAAACAGTGGCGATTGCAGCCCGGCGAACGCGATTTGACCGTGATGCAGGTGATGGTTGAAGGCGTTGAGGCGGGGCGCGGCGTGCGCTACATCTACGACCTCTTCGACCGCTACGACGACGTCGCCGGCGTCACCTCCATGGCGCGCACGACCGGCTACACCTGCACCGCCGTCGTCCGCTTGGTGGCGAGCGGCGCGTTTCGTCGCGCCGGCGTCTGCCCGCCGGAGTTCGTAGGGCAGACGCCCGGCTGTTGCGAGGCTGTGCTGAGCGATTTGGCGGCGCGTGGAATTCGTCTGCAAGAGCGGCGAGAATTGTTGTAAATCTGCGCGCCAGCAGTCCACACGCCATCCCGGAGCACCTGCAGAGACGAAGTCATATTGGCCTGACAAGCCGCCCCAACGGCCGACGATTTTGCATTCTATCCATCTTTTTCCGCAAAATCCTCCGTAAAGAATAAAATCAAATTCAGTGTAGGAGCCTTCCATGAACCGTCAGGACATTTTGTTGTTGCAGCAAATCTCAGGTTACCCCGTCGTCACCATCACCATGCCGACGCATCGCACCTCGCCGGAGAACAAGCAGGACCCGATCCGGCTGCGCAACCTGGTCAAGCAGGCCACCGAGCGTCTGCTGAGCGAGTTCAACAAGCGCGAGGTGGAGCCGATCCTGGGGCGGCTTGAACATCTGGCCTCAAGCGTCGATTTTCGGCACGCACTCGATGGGCTGGCGCTCTTCGTCCATCGAGATTTTGCGCGCTCGATCACGCTGCCGTTCACGCTGAAAGAGCGAGTGGTGATCGACGAAACCTTTTTCACGCGCGATCTGGTCTTCGCCATGAATCGCACCCCGCGCTATTGGGTGCTCGTGCTCAGTGAGAAGCCGACGCGGCTGTTCGAGGCGACGCGCGATGACCTGCTCGAAATTCAGGACGGCGGCTTTCCGATGGTGCACGAAGGGCCAGGGGGCGAAGCGCCGCTGCCCGGCGGGTTCGGCGTCAAACGCTCGCACATCCGCGACGAGGCGCATCGCCAGTTCTTCCGCAAGATCGATGAGGCGCTCAAGCCCTTCATGAACGGCGACCCGCTGCCCCTGGCGGTCGTGGGCGTGGATCGGTATCTGGCCTTCTTCGACGAAGTCTCCAGCCGCAAGGACGCCATCATCGCCAGGGTGCAGGGCAGCCATGATAAGACCTCGGCGCATGAGCTGGGCAAGCTCGTCTGGCCGGCGGTGAAAGAGGCGCTGGCCGAAGAGCGCCGGAAGGTCCTGGAGGAGCTGGACAAAGCCGTTGGTGAGCAGAAGTACGTCTCGACGATCGGCGAGGTGTGGCGGCTGGCGCAGGAGGGTCGCGGCCGTCTCCTCCTGGTCGAAGAGGATTTCCACTATCCGGCCGTCGTAGATGAGAGCGGAATGATTCTTTCTCCGGCGGAAGACCCGGAGGCGCCCGGCGTTATCGACGACGCCGTAGATGAGATCATCGAAACGGTGCTGGCCAAACAGGGGCGGGTGGTCTTCGTCGAAAACGGTCAGCTCGCCGAGCACCAGCGCATTGCGTTGATTCTGCGCTACTGATCGAGGGGCGCAGGCGCGATTCGGACATCCGTGAACTGGATGTCGTCGTAAGTGAAGCGACGGTCCTGGATCAGCGGCGGCGCATGAGCGATGGCGACGACGATGCGGTTCAGGCCAGGCTGCAAGAATTCGGCGGGCACGCGCCATGAATGCATCACCCACGTGCGGCTAAAATCTTCGATGGGCATCGGCGCCGGCAGGGGATGGCCGTTGATCCAAATACGGTTCGACCAGAAGTTGCTTTGCATGATGCGCAGGGACAATCGCCATTCCCTCGAACCCGGATCGTCCAGGTAAAAGACGCCCTCCCAGCGCGGGCTGCGGCGCAAGCCTCGATACAGCGGAACCCACGGATCGGGCAGGTCTTTGTCGCCGAGGTGGATGACGACATCCTCCGCCACGATCTGCACGCGCTGCGGCGAGGCAAAACGCGGATGCGCGGCAGGGGGGCGGCGTCCGGCAAGGCGTTCTTGCAGCGCGTGATAGACCGGACGCGGCTCGCCCTCCGGCGTCAGCAAGCTGTAACCGCCCCATTCTGGATGCGTCTCCCCACCGAGGTTCCAGATCGCCGCCAGCTCCAACCAGGGCCAGCGCGCCTCGGCCAGGTCAAGCGCCCGGATGAGATAATCGGCCTGTTGCGCGGGCGTCACCTCCTGCCAGGCCGAATGCGCCACCGCCTCCACCGTCCAGCCCATCTCGGTGATGTAGACCGGCTTGCGCGCGTCGCCGTTGCGCTCCATAATGGCGCGCAGGGCGACGAGGCGCTGGAAGACCAGGCCATCCAGTCCGTCCCCGGCCCTATTGACCTCTGAAAACGGCGCCTCAGGCGGACGACCGAAGCCGTAGGCGTGCGCAGCGAGCACATCGAAAAAACGGCCTGCGCCATGACGATATATCTCCTCTAGAAAACGGCGGTCATCCATCGCTCGGGCGTCGTTGGTGTTGGTGGGCGCAAGCCCTGCGCTGATCACCTTCGCCGCCGGGTCGCCCGCCTTGACGCCCCGGCGCCCGGCCTGCAACAGCGCTGCATAGCCGGCCGGGTCCGGCGGGCGGTCGTTCCATTCCAGCGCCAGGTTCGGTTCATTCCAAATAATGTAGCCGGCGACCCTGCCTCGATAGCGGGCGGCGACGCTGCGCACGAAGCGCTCATAGGCGGCGAGGTCCACAGGCGGCTCGCCGACGTTCGCCGCCTCTCTCAGCGCCCACTCCGGCGGCTGGTCGAGGCGCACGAGCAGTTCTAATCCGTAATGGGTTGCGCCCGCCACAGCCTCGTCCGCCATTTGCCAGAAGAAATAGCCTTGCGTCGGCTCGACCTCGCGCCAGGGGAAGAGCAGCACGACCGTGTCTACGCCTAGCTCCGCCGCTTGCGTCAGCACGTCGGCGTCGGGACGAATCATGTGCACGCCAACGCGCAACGACTTGCGTTCGGCCTGGTGCATGCCGACGAGCAGAGCGAACAGCAGCGCGCTGAGGAGGGTGGAGATGAAGAGCAGGAGAGGATGAGAGCGGGAGAGCGGGAGAGGAAGAGAGCTAAAGAGTGGGAGAGGACGAGAGCGGGAGAGCGGGAGAGGAAGAGAGCTAAAGAGTGGGAGAGGATGAGAGCGGGAGAGCGGGAGAGCAGAGGATCGGCGACTGTCTGACAAGCGCAGACCAGGCCTGCAACCCCAGCCCCTCAAAGAGCCGACAGCGAGTCGATATAGATGCAACGGCCCAAACCCGTGAAAATCCGTCATACCCGTGCCAATCCGCGTCCCCTAATTAATTCGACCCAATCCTCTGGAGCTTCAGACATCTCCGTGCAAATCCGTCATATCCGTACAAATCCGCGTCCTCTCATTCCCGCAGAAGGCCGGCGCGCCAGACGCCGTGCGTCGTCGCAGCGTAAAGCCAACGACCGTCGGCGGAGAGGAGCAAGGCGTTGACCGACTCGTCCTGCGCAGCTTCATCGAAAGGCGCCCGCTCCCAGGTGCGACCGTCATCCAGGCTGCGCCACAGGCCCTGGTATTTCGTCCCGGCGTAGAGCAGGTGCGGCTGGCGTGCGCTCCAGGCCAGCGCCGTCACCGTGACGTCTTGCAGCCCAATGCGCTCCCAGGTTTCGCCCCGATCTTCGCTGCGATAAAGGCCGTCGGTGGCGCCGACGTACACGCGCTGTGGCTGCGCCGGATCGACGACAACGGTGAAAAGGCTGCGCCCCGCCAGCGCAGGGACGCTGCGCCAGCGTTCAGCGCGGTCGTCGCTGATGTACAGCCCTCGCGCTGCGCCTGCATAGAGCCGCCGGGGATTGCCCGGCTCCATCGCCAGCGCCAGCACCTCGGCGCTGATCGGCATGCCTTCCCAACGCGCGTCCCAGGTCAAAGCGTCGCCGAGCGCCTCATCCGTGCTGTAGACGCGCTCAAAGGCGATATGCACATCAAGACGGTTCGGAGCGTCCAGGTCGAAAAGCAGCCCGTTGACGCCGTTCTGCGGCCAGCCGACGAGCCACCAGCTTGCGCCGGCGTCGAGCGAACGATAGAGGCCGGCGTCAGTTCCCGCGAAAAGGATGGAAGGATTCGCCGGCGACGCCGCCAGCGCCCGCACCTGGCGCAGAGGCAGCCCTTCGCCGACGCGCCGCCAGCGGCGCGTTGTTTCTTCCCAGCGATAGACTCCGTCCTCGGCGCCCAAAAAGAGCGCGCCGCCCGCTTCAAGCAGGGTCAAGCCGCGACGTTCGCCGACGTTTTCCACCGGCCGCCATGTGCGCCCGGCGTCAAGGCTGGAATACAGGCCGTGCTGCGTTCCGGCGAGGATGCGATCGGCGTTCAGAGGATCGATCGCCAGCGCATAAAAGAGGCCGTCGCGGTCGAGCGCCGACCAGAGGCGCCAGCTTGCGCCGGCGTCGTCGCTGCGTAAAATCTCGCCGCCGCCCATGCCGAGATACAGGCTCCCGTCCGGCGCGGTTGCGAGGGCGTCCGGTCGGCCCTCCAGCGGTAGATTGACTCTTTGCCAGGTTGCGCCGACGTCCACGGAGCGAAATAACCCTTTGCGCGTGCGCGCCAACAGCAGCGCGCCATCGGGAGACGCCCAGAGGCCGGCGACATGCGTTTCGCCAATTTCTTCGACGAGGCGCCAGGAGAAATCGTCGTCGGCGATGACGCCGCCGCTCACGTAGAGGCCAAAGCCGTCGGTTCCGGCGAAGAGACGCCCATCCACGGCTGCGAGGGTGAGCGCGGCGCTATCGGCCGGCGTAGGCAATGATGTAAGGGGCTGCCAGCTTTCGCCGTCGAGACTGCGCCAGATCGTCGGCGCTTCACCCCAGCGAGAGACGCCCGCTGCGTAGCGAATCCCTTCAGGCGACTGGGTCACCGTAAAGGCGGCGTGGTCGGCGGGCCAGCCGATCGCCGCCCGCCAGCGCCACCCTTCGCTGTGCAGCTCCACCCGCCAGACGCCATGCGCGCCGGCCACCCAGAGAACGCCGGATAGAATCTGGTCAAAATGAACCGCATGCACCGCTTCGGCAAGGCTATGGTCTTTGCGCCACTCTTCGCCCCCGTCCTCGCTGAGCAGCAGACCGGTCGGCGCGTACAGTCCAAGCGCTATGCGGCGGGGCTGATGGGGGTCGAAAGCAATCGAGGCGACGGGTGCATGAGGTCGCAGGCCGTCATGCACCGGCTCCCACCGAAGCGGCGGTGCAGATTGAGCCGCAGCGGGCGAAAGACGAGCCTCACACGCCGTAGCCAGCATAGGGGAGAGAAGAAAGAGAAATGAGAAGAGGAGAAGGGCAAGGAGCCTCCGGTTTTTCCCTTCCTTTCCTTTGCGCTTGCTTCTCACTATCGGGAGATGCGACGTTACCCCCTTCGCCATGCCAGATAGCATAGCAGAGCATCCTGAGCAGCAATGTAGGGACGCCCCTGGTCAAGAGCCTTTTCCAAGGCGCGTTTTTTGGCAACTCCAGAATCCTAAATCACTCGATTTCAATGCGTAGGGAAGGGTCTGTCTCGGTGCGCTCAACTGCAGCGTTGTAATGACGTAAAATCTGCTGAACCACTTCGAAGAAGCGTCGGCCATCGCCCTGCGCCATCTCTAAAATGTTGGAGGCCAGGAAGTCTTCGATGGCGAGGAAGGTGATGCGACGAAAGGATTGCGGGGCGACGGTCTCGGCAATGGTTTTGGCGCGTTCCAGGACAGGACGCGGAGTCAGCAGCACAGGGTATTGACCACTCTGCAGATTGCGTTCGCATTTTTCAATCACGGATGCAGTGGGCGCTGCGGTGACATGAACTCCCCTGTCGCCGACCACAATGTCGCCGGCGCGGCCAGTCTGCACATCCCCCGCAAAAGCAGCATGTTCACTCGTCACCAGGTCTGGATGTCGCGTCTTGAGCTTAGACCAGACCAAATGTTGCTCTACGCGACCCTGACTGCGGTCTCTAGCCGCACCCAGCATCTCTTCGACCCAGGTCAGCGGGGAAAGCTGGCGATCGAGTCGGATGATGAGATGCTGACGCTCAAAATGAGCGTTGATGGCGTTAAGGATCGGTTGAGCGAGAACGCGCACGGCCTCTTCACGCTCAACCCGAGTCCATCCACTTAGGGGCGCTCCCCATTCAATTGCATTCGCCAGACGTTCAAATTTCTTCGTGGAACGAGTTGTAACTCCATCTTTCAAAAATTCACGCCTTTCTCCATACCAAAACAGAGTTGCTTTCAGAGCTGAGCCGCGACCACCATTCAGTTGACCGCCTCTCGTAAAAAGATCTTCTGGCAAAAAAGGAGCGCGGCGACGCGCAGCATCTATTGTCACGATGGCGCCAGCTAATGTGCTTCGCGCTTGACCTTCGTCTCGCAGCCACTCGTTAACTTTTATCTGAAGACGCTCCACCACTTCCAGCTTTTCTTTAGTCAGCATGGCTGACCAATCCTTTTATATAGGCTTGCGAAGACGATTCTCTCTCGAGCAACCTGAGTTGCAATCCATCATTTTTTACAGAATAAAGTTGCTCATTCACATATTCATGGGCTAAAGCAGGAATCAGGATTGTTTGAGACAACCATGTAACCGCCGGAACAACTAGCCCATCGCCCATTAAGTGGTACGCGTCATTATAACGCTCTGGCAGAATATAAGAATCGTCAACGCCCATCAATCTCGCTGTTTCTCTTGGCGATAGAAGTCGCGAACGTATTCTTTCGCCTTCTATAATCATCAAGAACTGTTTGCTTGAACCGCCGCTTCCGGTTCGCAAGCATCCACTTAAGTCATCGATCCGAATTTCGGCTCGCTGGCGTTTTTCTCCACCAGCGATTCGAATACGCCGATAAATGGTGCCAACAACTCGTCTTCCGGATTTTTGTGCTGCTTTTACTCTTTCAAGATGCACAGGGCTCATGAGTTCGAGCAGCCGATTCGTCTCTTCAGGAGAGTGCCATCTTACTCCGATAGGCTCTTCTTCGATGACATCTATCAGAGATAACTTTCTTGGCGGTGGATAAGGCATATTCCACCACACCCAATGTTCTTTAATTCTGGCTGACATTCGCTTAAAAGCCTTGACAATGCTCTGCGGGTGCCAGCGAGGGTCAGGATACGCTTGCACTAACAGATGCAATAGCTCAACGGAATGGTGAACAGCTACGATGAACAAGCGCGGCCTGGATTGCGGGACAAAATATTGAGCATCAATAATCATTGGCCCCACCATATAACCCGCATCTATAAGCGCATTTAAAAGCAAGATAAAGTCTTGACCTTTATTTGCTGTAATGGTTCCCACAACATTTTCCAGAACGATTAAAGGGACAGGTCTCCCTTCATCAACTAGTTCCCGCATTAATCGCCAAAATCCCCAGAATGAGCCGCTGCGCGCGCCATTTAATCCTGTCCCTGGGCCCGCCAACGACAGGTCTTGACACGGAAACGAAGCCCAAGCTAGCTGAGCGCCGAGAGGTAAATCTTCTATCGAAAGTTCAAAAACATCTGCTTGCACAAACTCGGTGGCGGGGGGAAAATTCCGGCGATAGCTTTCCGCCTTTTTGGGCGAAAAATCGTTAGCAAACAAACATTGCCACTGCGCCCCAAGCCCCAGACGCGCCATCCCTCCACCAGCAAAAAATTCATAAAACCCATAGCGGCTCGACATTATTTGTCATCTCCCAAAAACGCTACAATCTTTTCCTGTAGAGAATTTAAGTCTTTTATTTCACACTCCCAAATGACTAGATACTGCCAGCCCATCTCAGCTAGTTTTTGATAGTTCAATAAATCGCGTTGTTTATTTCGTTCAAGTTTTGTTATCCAGTAGTCAATATTAGTTTTTGGACGTTTAGCTCCCGCCTTGCAAGAATGTCCATGCCAAAAACATCCATGCACAAAAATCACCTTTTTCCTGCTCACAAATACAATGTCGGGTTTCCCCGGCAAGTCTTTTCGATTTAATCTGTAGCGGAAGCCCAAGGAATGGATTACTCGCCTCACAATGCGCTCAGGCCCTGTATCTTGGCTCCGCACACTTCGCATTGTACGAGACCTATCTTCAACAGATAGGTTGTCTGTTCGTGACATAGGATATCATTTTGAATTGGAAATTTTTTGCTACAGCAGTTCAAAATTATTATGCCAAATTATTATGCCATATGTATTTCTTTCCCGAAAGCCTGTTCTATTGAGTTTCCAAGGCATTCAATATCACATAATTGATATAACATCGGTTTGATGATTACGTCTTTCTGGTGCGTTGCTTAATTGCATGTCGCTTTTTCATTTTTAGAAGATTCTCGACTTGAAGTTATCCAATCCACCGAAGGAGCATCCAATCTCATGACTGCATCGCAACCCTTTCTTCACCCCGACCGTTGCTTCAGCCCGGAGCCGACGCAGCGCGAAGCCGCGCGACGGCTTTACGCGCTCGTGGCCGACCTGCCGCTCATCTGTCCGCATGGGCACGTCGATCCGCGCCTCTTCGCCGATCCGGAGTACGCCTTCGGCTCGCCGGCCGAGCTGTTCATCATCCCCGATCACTACATCTTCCGCATGCTTTACTCGCAAGGAATCCCTTTGGAGGCGCTCGGCGTTCCGCGCCGCGACGGCGGCCCGGTCGAGCGCGACCATCGCCGCATCTGGCAGATCTTCGCCGAACACTATCATCTGTTTCGCGGCACGCCGACAGGCTACTGGCTGCGCGACGAACTGGCGAACGTCTTCGGCGTCCAGGAGCCGTTGACGCCTCAGAACGCGCAGGCCATCTACGACGCCATCGACGCCCGGCTGCGCACGCCCGCATATCGCCCGCGCGCCCTCTATGACCGCTTCAACATCGAGGTGCTCTGCACCACCGACCCGGCGACCTCGCAGCTGGAGCACCACCAGGAAATTCGAGCTTCCGGCTGGCATGGCCGCATTCTGCCCACCTTCCGCCCCGACGGCGTCATCAATATCGACGCGCCGGATTGGCTCCAGCAGATCGCCGCGCTGAGCGAGGTTTCCGGCGTGGACGTCGGCGACTATCGCAGCTACATTGCTGCGCTGGAGCAGCGTCGCGCCTTTTTCAAGCAGATGGGCGCAGTGGCAACCGACCACGCCGCGCTCTCTGCGTACACTGAGCAACTCTCTCCCACCGAGGCGGAGGCGATCTTCCAGCGCGCGCGACGGGGCGCAGCCAGCGCCGACGACGCCGCGCGCTTCACGGCGCATATGCTGATGGAGATGGCGCGCATGAGCGTGGAGGACGGCCTGGTGATGCAGCTCCATATCGGCTCGCTTCGCAACCATAACGCCGACCTTTACGAACGCTTCGGCCCGGACATGGGCGCCGACATTCCGGTGGCGAGCGAGTTTACGCGCAACCTGCGCCCTCTGCTCAACCGTTTCGGCAGCCATCCCAACTTCACGCTCATCCTCTTCAACCTGGACGAGAGCACTTACAGCCGCGAGCTTGCGCCGCTGGCCGGCCACTATCCGGCCGTCAAGCTGGGGCCGCCCTGGTGGTTCTTCGACAGCCTCAACGGCATGCGCCGCTTCTTCGACGCAGTCATGGAGACCGCAGGCGTCTACAACACCGCCGGCTTCAACGACGACACGCGCGCCTATCCCTCGATTCCGGCGCGGCACGACCTCTGGCGACGCGCGGCGGCGGACTGGGTCGCCGGCCTGCTCGTGCGCCATCTGATCGACGAGGCGGACGCCCAGGCGATGGTGCGGGCGCTCGCTTATGACCTGGCGAAAAACGCATATCGACTGCAATAAATCAAAAAGGAGACATGGAATGAGCATCACTCCCTTTTCCATGAACGCCCTGCGCGTCGTGCAGGTGGAGGACGCCGTTTATACACTGGGGCGTTCGTCGAGCGACGGCGCGCTCCATCTTCTCGTGCGCGGGAATTCGGCGACGTTCCACGGCGAGCGATGGGACGATGCGTTGATCTGCCCCCTGGACGCGGAGAACGCGCGCGCCTTGCAAGAACGGCTTCCCTGGCTCAAGCCACAGCCGCTAGGCAGCCGCCTCTCCTTCGGTTTCGGCGACCGCATCGGCCTGGCCACCCCCGGCCACATCGATGCGCTGCGCAATACCGATCCAGCGGGTCGCATTGCGCCGATCTTTGCACAACAATCCGTGCGCGAAAATGAACGCCTGCACCGCACGCCTGAAGAGGTGATGACAGCCGCCATCTGGAGCCTTTTCGCCGAAGATTGGCGCCTGCCCTGGGGCGCCGACGCCGATCACGTCAAGGAGCCAGAGCACGTCGCTCCGTTCGTCGCCGCCGGCTACACCTTTTTCACCATCGATCCCAGCGATTATGTGGACAACGCAGCGCAAACAAATGATTTGACCGTGTTGCGTATGAAGTGTGAGGCTTTGCCTTGGGATGTTTTGGAGACAACCTATTTATCACTATACGAAAAATATTGCGGTCACACCATCGCACTTGACGGGGAGACGCTCCACTTCGACGAAGAGACGCTGCTGCGCAGCCTCGCCAAATACGGCCGCGCGCTCGCTCACACCGTGCGCATCGCAGCCACACTGCGCGCCGCCTTCGGCGGAACTCCGTTTGATTTGGAAATGTCCGTCGATGAAACCGATGCGCCAACCTCGGCGCATGAACATTTCTTTATCGCCAATGAGCTGCTTCGCCGCAATATCCCGCTCGTCAGCCTCGCCCCTCGCTTCGTGGGCAAGTTCCAGAAAGGCGTCGATTACATGGGCGATCCGGCGGAATTCGAGGCGGAGCTGACGCGCCATGTCGCTGTGATGCGTTATTTCCATCGTTATAAGCTGAGCGTTCACACCGGCTCGGACAAGTTCAGCATCTACCCCATCCTGGCGCAACGCGCAGGCGATAGCGTGCACATTAAAACCGCCGGCACCAGTTATCTGGAGGCGCTGCGCGTCGCCGCCGTGCGCGCGCCCAACCTCTTTCGTCAGATGCTGGAAACGGGCCGCGCACACTATGAAAAAGATAAGAAGACCTACTTTCTCGACTGTCGACCGGAGCGCGTGCCGCCGGCGTCATCGCTCGCCGACGCCGACCTCCCCGCCCTGCTCGACCAGTTCGACGCCAGACAGTTGCTGCACGTCACCTTTGGCTCGATCCTCACGACGCATGGCGCAGCGCTGCGCACTCTGCTGACGAAATATCCCGACGACTATCGCTCGGCGCTGCGTCGCCACTTTGCGCGCCACCTCCAGCCGTTTGTCGAAATGTAAACGCAATTTTCATGTCTATGCGAAACATCGCCCTCAATTTCTCAAGAGATCGAGGGCGATGCCCCCTTCTCCAATCGCTTTCCCCAGCCGCAACGGAACTGGAGCGAACGGCAAAGACATTGTATGATTGAAAGATTGTGAGATGCATAGAATCGCTTCACGAGGAATGTGCACGAGCGTGACCGGGATGATATAACAACGCCATGGTGGTCGTGTTCCAGATCATTGCGACATATGCGCCGTATATCTACCTGATCTGTGGCCTCACGGCGCTCTATCAACTCTATCGGCTCTGGCAGGTGCGCGAGGAGCGGCGCCAGGCCATCTTCATGCTGGAACGCGAGCGCGCCGTGCGCGAGCTAAGCGGCATCTTCAGCGTGGCGATGCTGTTGCTCGTGATCATGGGCTTCACCTATTTCGCCAGCCGCACCATTCCGCAGGCCATTGTGGCTGCGCCGGAGGCGGAGCCAACGCTGCCGCCGCAGTTTGCGCTTGTCATCACCCCCACCAACACGCCGCTGCCGGTCACGCCCTCGCCCACGCCGACCGAAACGGCGACGCCGACCCCAGAGCCGCCGACGCCCGAGCCGGGCCAACCACAACCGATTGAATCGCCGCCGACGCCGACGCCCGAGCCTGCTCCGATTGCGCAGGCGGGATCGCCGCCAGCCTGCCCCGATGCGCGCGCCGTCATCGCATCACCGGGAAACGGCGCCACCGTGAGCGGCGTCTTCACGTTGATCGGCACTGCGACGCATGAACAATTCAGCTATTACAAGGTGGAGTTTGCCCCAGGCGCCAATGCGCAGAACGGCTTCACCTATCTCGCCGACGGTCGCGGTCCAGTCTTCAACGGCGCGCTGGCGAGCATCAACTCCCGCGGCTTCGCCAATGGCCCCTGGACGTTTCAATTGACCGTCGTCGACCTGACGGGCAATTACCCTGAGCCCTGTCGGGTGACGCTCTACATCGAAAATTAGCCGAACGAGGAAGAGAGTGCATCGCATCGCTCGCTTGTGGCAACAGCTTGACCCAAAACAACGCAGACAGGCGCAAATTGCAACCGCTTCATTGATCGGGCTGCTCTTGGTGATGCTGGTCGCCGCCATGGCTTTTCAGGTCGGTCAGTCTATGGGGCTGGCTCGCGCCCAAGAAGCGGCCGCCACCGCCGAAGCAATGCGCAACGCGCTGGGGTTCTCACTGACGCCGCTCCCTTCGGCCACGCCCACCGAGACGCTGGAGCCGACGTTCACGCCGACCTTGACGCCAACGCCCACGGCGACGCCGGCCAGCCCGGCGGAGTGGGCCGAGCGCTATTTCATTCTGGCCCTGCAAGGGCTGAACACCCTCGCCGCCCTTGATTTCACGCCCGAGCGCGCCGCCGCCCTGACCGAGCGGCTTGCCCACGAGCAAGGGTTGATTTTCGTGCCGGCCAGCTATCGCCAAATCTCCGAAGACCCCTGGATGGCCTTTGCAGCCCCACGCACGCCGGATGGCGCGCCGCTGCCGATGTTCTTCTGGCGCAGCGCGGAAGCCGGCAACGCCGTCGAAGGTCAGCTTCTCCTCGACATTGCCGCCGCCTTGAGCGACCGCAGCGCCGGATACGTCGCGCTCGCTGCAGGCATCGGAGAGGCAGCGCTCGGCGTTGACGCCCAGGGAGTGCGCCACCTCCTGACCCTGGAGCGCCCGGAAGCGCGCGCTCTCCTCACCGCCTACCTCTGGAGGCAGCCATCCCCGGGTGCGGCGTTTGAGGTGCTCTGGCGCAGCGACGACGAGCCACAGTGGCGTTTCGATTCGGCCAGCAGCGAGGTGCGCTTTGAATTCAACGAAGGCGAGCCTTTGCCCGACATTGTGATCTCCGGCCCCCTACCCGCCGACAGCCCCATTCGCACAGAAGAAGGCGCCACCGGCGTGTTCATCGAACAGCCGCCGTTTGCCCAACAACGACTACAGACGCGATGGCGTCCCTTGCTGGCCAGCGAGCTAGACGCCAATGCGCCGCCGCGCATCATCGGTTACCGGCTGGCGCAGGCGGAAGTCGAGCCGACCCCCCTCAGCACACTGGCGACCATCCTGGCGCGGCTCCAGAGCGGACAGATCAGCCGTGCACAGTCGCTGGTCAAACGCATCGACCTGCTCAACGAAATGTTCGACCTGGGACTGGCGACGCCCGGCGACTGGATGGCTGTTTATGTCAATGAGATGGATCGGGAAATTCAGGATGGCTCCACGTCGCTGCGCTTGCGCTTTTTTGACAACGCCGACCGCAACCGCAGCTTCGAGGCCGCCTTCGAGGAGGATTTTGCAACGGGGCGCTACATTCTCACCTCGATCGGCCGGGTGGTGTTGGCCAGCAGCGCAGGGTTGGTGACGCCTGCGCCGCCGCGCCCCACGGCGACGCCGACGGTGGTCGCCGTCGCGGCGGCGCCGATCGCTGACCTGGGAGAATTCACGATCACGCTGCCCATCGAGGACGAAAGCGCGGCGCTTAACCCAACGCTTGAGCCGACGCCAACCCCGACGCCGACCTTCACGCCCACGCCAACCGATACGCCGACGGCGACGCCAACGCCGACAGACACGCCGACGCCGACCGACACCCCCACGGCAACGCCGTCGCCGACCGAGACGCCCACGCCCACCCCGACCGAAAAACCGCTTCCGATCCCGAACATTCCGGCGGATGCAACGCCCCCGCTCACCGGCTACATGTTGCTCTCCGAAACCGGTCGGCTGCGCGGCGGCCCGGGCACCGACTACATTGTCATCGCCGGCCTGGAAAACGGCACGCCCGTTGACATCTTCGGCGTCACCGAGGCCGGCGACTGGCTGCTCATCCGCGCTGCGGCCGTCAACGACGGCCGCACCAACGTCGTCGGCTGGGTGGCGACGCAACTGGTGATTCCTTATGGCGACTATAGCGCCGTCCCGCGCTATCGCGCCGACGGCGCGCCCGTGGATGCGCCGCTGTGGGAAGAGTCTTCCAATACGGACGCTTCACTCCTGGCGGCGCTGCCCACCGCCACGCCAACGCCGACGCCGCTGGTCACGCCGGTGATTCGTCTGCCGACTGTGGCGACGCCGCCCACAGGCAGCATCCCTGCGCCAGAGGCGGATGAGCAGGTGGTCACGATGGGGGGCGGCGCCATCCCCGCCGATCCGATGACGCCGCTTATGGCGACGAACGCCGCCGGCGCTCCGGTCCAGATCGACGTGCGCGAGGCCGTCGTCGAAGTCTGGAGCACTGTGCTCGGCGCTCCAGAAGGACAATGGACGCCGGCCAACGCGGCGTTGTTATGGCCCGGCGCAGTCGTCTACATGAAGGGACAGCCGGACGCGCTACGCAACGACGGGGGGGCGGAGCGTTGGCGCGCGCTGCGCATGCGCATCGTGGCTGCCCCGCCTATCGAGCGCGTCAAGGAGCTGTCCCTGCCCGAAATCGCCACTGCGACGACGGCCAACCAGGCGATTGCGCTGCTAGGGGGAAGCGCAATGTCCGGTCTTTTTCTGCTGCAGCGAGAGGGCCAGGCGCGCCAGGTGTGGCAATACGAAACGTCCGCCCGCTGGCTCAACAGCGACCCGAACGCCGGCTTCATTGTGACGGAGCCGCCGGCTTCAGGCGGCCTGAACACCTTCAGCTGGGTGCGCAACGACGGAACCGGTCTGCAGATCACCGCCCAACCGTTCCGCACGATCCGCGGGGTCGCAGGCGACGCCTATGGCGGGTTGTGGTGGATCGAAACGCCGAACGCAGCGCTGGATCTCTGGCAGCTCTGGCACTATGACCCGGCGACCGCCCAAATTGCGCTGCGGCTGCAGGGCGATGGCGAAATGTTTGGCCTGGCCGGCGGACCGAGAAACATTTCATTGAGGCCGACGCTGGTGGCCGTGCAGCCGGTGACGCCGGGCGATCCCTCGGCCATCTATCTGTTCGTCGACACGGAGGACGCCGTTTCACAACAGCCGTTCGCCGGCTTCTTCCGTCTGCGCGTGGAGACAAATGCAGAGGGCCGCGGCGTCGTCACAGAAGGGCCGCAACAGCTCCTCGAAAAGGGCGCCTACCGCGGTCCCCTTGCGCTCAGCCCCGATCTCTCGCGTCTGGCGTTTTTCGCCTACGACGCCAATCAGCCCAGCCTCACCTCCGGCGTGGTGCGCCCGGCCAATGCACTCAACGTCCTGACGCTCTCCGGGCGCGGGGCCAGCATCATCCGCACAGCCTACGTCACCGAGACGCGCTTCGAGTTCCTGGGATCCGCAGCTGTGTGGCAGGGGACGGATCGAGTGATTCTGGCGCGCAGTCGTTTTGCGCCTGGGTCAGGTGAACAGGAAGATTGGTTTGGGCTGGTGCAGGTCGAATTGCCGCCTCCAGGCGCATCACCCGCCGACCCGATCACTGCTCGCTCATATCTGCTGCCCCGGCAGCAGTCCGCCCTGACCTTTGCATCCTGTCTGGATGGCGTCTCGGTGCTGGTGCTGACGCGCGAACGCAGCGGCGCCCAACAATTGATGCGCTGGGAAGGGGGCGACCAGGTCTTTCCCCTGTTCGGCATTCCTGCGCCGTTGGACCGCCTGTATCTTTGCTGGCGACCGTGAACATGCAACAGAGCACGCTGCTTGAGGGATGGAGCTATTTCGCCGACTGGAACGATCTGGTGCTGGCCGTCGGCGGCCTGCTGGCGGTGGCGCTTGCCCTCGTCTGGTGGAGCCAGCAGACTCGTCACTGGCACCGCATCGCCCTGTTGAGTTTTCTGGCGGCGTTTGGGCTGGCGTTTGCGAGCATCTACATCTTCTGGGTGCCGCCTTACTATGCAGGCTGTCCATCCGGCTGCATGGGTTGGCGCGGGTATCCGCTGCCCGTAGCGCGCATCACCTTTGAGGGGCAGACGCAGATCGGCATGCTCGACATGCTGCTCAACACCTTGCTGCTATGGCTGTTGATCCTGGTCGCCAGCCTGGTGGGGCGCATCGGCGCCGTCCTGTTCGACTGGGAGCGATGGTCGTGGCGCACGCGCATCCTGGTCATCCTCCTGTTTGTGCTGATGCCCTGGGCGTTTCTCCCGCGCTATCTGCCTCCGCCGCAGCCGGCCACAACCGGCGAAGAGCTGCGGCTGGTGACGAATGCGCGCCGCGCAGCCGAGATCACCTATGGCGTCACCGGCCTCTGGGTGCATCGCCTGGCCCTGGAAGATTTGCGTCAGCTCAGCCCCAATCCCCTGGGAGAAACCACCCCAGACTTGACCGCCGTGCGCAGCCAGGTCTGTCTGCGCGGCTACACCTACTTCTATCTGCCGTGGCGCCGCTACCGCGTCAGTTTGGAGCCAACGGGCGTCAACGCGCTTTCGATCGTGGAGTTGCCGCTCGAAGGGCCGTGCTGGACCGAAGAAGCGGCGAGGTGAGCGCCCTCGCCGCTTCCGCAGTTGTTGTGTGGGGGCAAGAATGGGCGGCTATTTTCGGCGTCCACCCTTCAATTGCGCTTGAAGCGCTTTCAACGCCTCCATGTCGCCTTTTGCAGCAAGAGCCGCCTGCTCAGGCCAGGTCGTCGGGTCGGTGACGGCGAAGCGTCGCCCCGCTGCCAGCAACATCTTGCGCAGGTCCTCCGGAGAGGCGGCGGCGAGATCGGCGAAGGTGGTGATGCCGTTCTGCGCCAGCAGCTCCGCAATTTTGGGGCCGATGCCCTCAATGATTTGCAGATTGTCTGCGGCGGGTTTGTCGGTTGAGGGCGCCTCTTCGGCGCTGACGGGGGCTGCCGCCGGCGCCTTCTTGCTCTTCTTGCCTGCTCGCTTGCGCTCTTGCTGACTCTCTTGGGGGGGCGCTGCAGGCGCTTCCTCAATCTGTTTTGGACTTTCTTGTTTGCTCTCCTGGGGAAGACTTGCCGGTGCAACCGACGTCTCGATCAGTTGCGTCTGAGGCGCCGTCTCCACCGTCATAGGCAGGGGCCGCGTGAGGATGCCGATGGCGTCGATGTACCAGTCGGCGCGGCCAAAGAAGCCGACAACCTCGCTCCCCTCCGGCGCCAGGAGGGTGAACTCCACCTCGCCGCCTTCCCCGCCGAAGGCGGGCGAAACGCGCTTGTTAGTGTGAAAGCGAATGCTGTCTACATAGGCGCCGCTGCGGCCGCTGACGCCGACAAGATATTCATCTGGGTCGAGGATCAAGAGGTGTTCGCGCTCGCCGTGGCCTCCGATCCCCGGCAATGCCTGGAGGTTGCCGTCCGCATCGGCGTAGGCGACCTGGACGGAATCGACGAACCATCCGTATGTCACGCGAATCTGTCGGATGCGCGCGCCGGCCGGGATTTCGTACCCTTCGATGGGCAGGCCGCCCTCGCCGCCGCTGGGCCCAACTTTTGCTTTGCTCATACGATGTCTGCTCCTTTTGATTTGATGATCTTGGCGCTACGATTTCATCACCGGCCGCAACTTGAGTGCAAGCTGCAAGGCAAACCGTGCTTCGGGGTCATCCAGGTCGAGCTGCGTAATCTGTGCAATCTGCTCAAGTCGGTAGGTCAACGTATTGCGGTGGATGTGCAACTTTGCTGCGGTCTGGCTCAGATTGCCGTGGCAGGCGAAAAAGGCGTCCAGGGTTTGCACCAGCTCGGCGTTGCGACTGTCGTCGTGGCTGATCAACTTGCCGAGCGTCTTGCGAAAGAAGCGCGCCGCCTCTGGATTATTGCCGAGGTCCGTAAGCAATTGATACAACCCCAAATCGCCGAAATAGGTGACGGGCGAAGCGCCCCATTCCTTGCCCAAACGCCAGCTTTCGCGCGCCTGCATCTGGCTCTGCCGCCAGTTGGCCGGCCCAACGCCGGGCCGACCGATGCCGATCACGACGCGTGCGCCTTTGTACGCGTTCTCGATGCGCATTGCCAGCTCAGAGGCGACAGGTTTGAGCGCGCGGCCGCTCTTCGGATCGTCGACCGGCCAGAAGACCAGAAGGCCCTCTTCTCGCCTGGCGTGAAGCGCGGTGACGTTGCGCTGTTCGATGAAACGCAGCAGCGGCGTCGGCCAGCCGGGGACATTCGTCGCCTCGATCAGCATAGCGACGTGCGGTCGGGTCAGGTCATAGCCCAGCGAGGCGCCGCGCTGGATCCACGCCTGTTCATCCGCAATCTCGGCGGCGAGGAGCTCGTCAAGAAAGGCGGCGCGCATGCGCTCCTCGGCGACGCCGATGGCGTTCTGCCGCGCCCATTCAAGTGCGGCGGCGGATGCGCCCTCGAGCGCCGCGATCTCTTCGACCGCCGAGAGCGCCTGTCCGGCCACCGAGCCGTTGCGCAACAGGAGACAATAGCCGCGCACGGCGTCGCCGACGCAGACGGCGGAGACGAGCGACTCTTGAAAAGCAGAGAGCGCCCCATCTTGCGCCAGTGGAAGCACGCCGACCGCCTGAGACAGAGCGTCCGGCGCCTGCACGGCGATCCAGCTGCGCAATGTGGCAAGATTGGGCAACTGGCTTAATACAGAACCCAGGTTGTAGCCGTTTTCCTCGAATCCAGCCGTTGCATTGATGCGCCCATCTTCCCCCAGAAAGACGACCGGCCGTTGGACGAAGGTGTGGAGGCGTTGGGCAATCTGAGCCAGCCCGCCTCCATCCAAGGCGGCGCGGTTGAGATCGCGCTGCAGCTCCGCAGAGCGCTGTGCGATGTAACCGGAACGATCGACGATCAGGCGAATGATGGAGCGTTCGATATGGGTGAGTGAAACGGATGGGGGCAGCTCAAAAAGGGCGATGCCGGACTCGATCGCCGCAGCCACAGCCGCCTCGGAGACTCCCCCCAGAACGGCGACGCCGGATACGCCGGCCACGCGCAAGCTGGAGATGACGCGCTCAAGTCTCCCTCTTGGATCAAGGCGTCGCAGGTCTTCCATGTCTACGAGCGCCAGCTCATTCCCATCGAGCTTCGGGAAGGCAGGGGGGCTTGGCCGCAGGCTGCACGCCCAGCTCACCGGGCGACTAAGGAATTCGACGCCCACTACGAGCCGGGTGGCCGGCGGGAGCGCCAGATGATACACATCGCTGAGTGTGGCAGTGCTCTTATACATAAAATTTGCGCTGGCCCTTTTCAAAAAAGGCGCTGAAACAAATTATAGAAGGGTTTTTATGCAATGCAAAGTGGACGAAGGGTTTGCATTTGTTCAAACCGCACAATTGCCGGAAACCCGTCGGAAGAACCGAGGTCTCCAGAGTGCATGCAGGGCGAGGCGAAAAAGAAAGGGCGACGGCTTTGAAGCCATCGCCCGCAACGATTCTTTGGAAGTTTCTGGTCAGTCTCGCACAGCAGAAGTCATAAAAGCGGCCACAGCGCCGCCCCACAGCGCCCAGAGCATCGACCAACCGAAGCCAACCCATGCAGGGTCTTGACCGATGAAATAACCGATCACAAAGAAGCCGATGAAGCCCAGGACAATGCCTATCAGACTCCCCAGCCATAATTTGCCGAAAGCAAAGCTTCGATTGAACGCCCAGACCAGCAGCGGCCACAGGATGACTTGGGAAATCAACGGCAAAATGAAGCCGATAACGCCGCCGAGCAAGGTTTTCCAGTCCTGCCCCAGTTTGCCGGAAGCCAACTGATAGCCGAGCACAGGGCCGACGCCGATCAACAAGAAGGCGAGGATATACAGCACCGGGATGTTCGTGCCCAACAACAAAGCCGAAGCGGCGGCGATCAGGCCGGTTGCAACTCCGCCGTACAACGAAGCCATCCATGGATTGATGGCGGCGCGAGCGCCAGAACTCGAAATTGCTGTGGTCAATATGATCATCGTAACGACTCCTTGACGCTGGAGATTGAGGCGATTGATACAGGTGTGCACATGATAGACGAAAAGCTGACAATACGCAACCCGAAAAAAAGACGATCGCCCATTCAGGCAGCCTATTCAGGCAACTCGTCCCATTCCGCCAGCAGCCAGGCGGCGACGGCTAGGTAGACTGTTTCTCCTGCCGGCGTCGAAAGGATCAGGATCAGGCTATCCGCCTCGTCCACTGCAACGTCGCTGAGCTGCGCCTGCGCCTTCACCATGTTGACAAGCCTGTTGGCGCTCTCCGCAAAATCTGACCACGGTTCAGCCTCCAGGTCATCGAAGCAGGAGACGCCGTACAGCTCAAAGTAGACGCCATCCTCGAGGTAGAGATCGATGTCGAAGGCAGGTAGGTCTGAAAGTTCGCCTGTGCGCTCCGCCAGCGCAATGCTCAGGGAATCCTCCCAAAGTCCGACATGGACAATGCGTTGACCAACGAGCGCCATCAGCTCCTCATAGGTTTCGTCGTCGACCGCCATCATCAGAGGAAGTTCTTTGTCGCTGCGGCGCATAGTTTACTCCTTCGTTTGGGCTGATCCTTCAGGCGTCGAGACGATCATGCGCGTAGGGATCGTCGTCAGGCGCTCAAACCACTGACCGCCTGCCTCAAAATGGCTGAAGCGCGCCGGCAATCCTCGATCGATAAAAGGATGCGGCCCTTCGGCAAGATGAAAATGCAGGTGCGGCCCTGGCGACATGCCGCTGTTGCCGACGCGGCCCAGCAAGGCGCCGCGTCGCACGACCTGTCCTTCGTTGACCGCCAGGCTGGCCTGTTGAAGGCAGCCATAGAAGCTGAACTCGCCGTTGCCGTGGCTGATGGCGACAGAGTTGCCTAGCAGCCGCCGGGGATCGTTGCGAAAGATGCGCTCATCGGGCAGTGCGCCAGGTGGAAGGTCCGGCATGTCGAAGGTGACGGCGGCCACCTTGCCGCCCGCCGTGGCATAGACGGGTTGGTCCCAGCTGTAGTGCTCTTCAAGCGTTAGACCCGTCCCTCGAAAGAAACGATTTTCCGGACCCAGCCGCACGAAATCCATCGCGTAGGGCTGGCTATAGACTTCTTGCTTGTGCCGATCGCTCCAATCTGAACCCTGAATCAGCCACCAGGCGCCGCGCAGCGGAAAGTGCAGGTCGGTCTTTTGTTCGTAAAACTCCACGGGGATCTGCAAGGAGTGCTGAGCGTCCACCTCGCTGCCCTCGCGGCGTGCAATCACGATGGCCTGCAGATGCGTCAGGCGCACATAAGCGGGCGCCAAAAAGTGCAACGAGCGCAGCGCCAGGCCGGTGTGCGGCGCAATGGTCAGATCGTCGCAGCCAGTGCGCTTGGCGATCATTTGCGCAGGCCAGCGCTGCTCGAAAAGCAGTTGGTGGCCGCTGTAGCCTTGGATGACCACGCCGCGCAGGTCAAGAGCATGGTCGGTGGCGGTCACGCCCAGGTCGAAGACAACCTCCTGCATTGGATGCAAAATTGGGAAAGGCATTTCGGTGTAGGTGGCCGCGATCAACGTTGGCGGCCAGCTTTGCACAATCATATCGTTCTCCGAACGAGCTGCATGCCCCGTGGGGTTGCGATGAAAGAATGAACTCCCTGTTTATTTTAGCGCCCCTGACGAATTTGGTGACTCAATGGAGGCCGGTCGGCGATCAACGTCAGCATCCAATTGCGCTGGGCGCTGCGTTCGTGGCGACGCGCCGGATGCTCGGCGCCCACGACGTTGTCGATCACGGCCAACGTCTCCAACGCCTCGGCGGGCGCAAGGCGATAGAAACGCTCTTCCGTCTCCAGGCTTTCGGTGCGTTCCCAACGGTCGATCCAATCGTTGAGATAGTAGGTGTAGCAGGTGCGGCAGCGCCATACGCTGAAAGTCTGCTTGTCACCTTCCGGCGTCGCCGCTGTCAAGGCGCCGAGATTGGCGATCTTGCCCTGGCAGGCGAAACAAGGCTCGACGCCGGCGCCGACCCCGCTGCGCTCTAAGAGACGCTCCTCCCAGGGAAGTTCAGCGGGTGGAGTTGTCGGCTCCGACGATCGACGCAGCCAGCGTCGGAGGCGGCCAAGCCATGTCCAGCGTTCATCGCTTTCCTGTTCGGCGCGCTTGCGAATTGGAGCGATCGTCTCACTCGGAAGCGGCTCCGCCGCCTTCGCTTCCAGAGTTGTCCGCATAGTCGTCTCCGGCCGCCAGTGGACGCAATCCAGGGCGAGCATCGACTGGGCGTTCAATTGAGTGGCGACAGTCGAAGAAAAAGAATTCTGCGCTACGGGATTTTGCCAAACGCAACGTCCAGCCGGGATGCCGTCCTCGGTGCGAGCATGCAGTGGGCGCCAATGTGCACATGCGCCGCACGTCACAAGCCGCCAACCGGTCGCAGCCAGTGCTTCCCGAAGGTGTAGGGCAAAATGCTCTGGGTCTGGGTTGGGAATGCGCAGCAACGGAATTGGCCGATCTTCTCCTTTACCGCTGCGCCGCGCTTCTAACTCGACGACACAAGAAGGTGGATTCTCATACCAGAGAATGCGCGCCCAGCGCACCGGCTGCTGGCGCTGGGCTTCTGCGTCTGAAGGAGGGTCGAGCGGCGCCAGTCGCACGCGTTGATAGACCCTGGTGCGAACGCCAGGGAAAACCCCCGACATCGTTTCCAGGTTAAAGCGCTCAAACGGTTCGCTCATTTGCCATTGGCGTCGTTGATCAACGCAGCTGTTTCGATGACTGTAGCAAGCGGATCGGCGTCGCCATCCACGACCTTGAGGAACATATCGCCGCCGTAGCCCCATGCCTGCGCCATTTCTGGGAGCGAAGGCAGCGGCTGAGCGTTCACTGCCTGGCGTGCGAATCCTTGCAGCAACGGATCGTCGCCCAACGCCGCGTCGCGGCTCGCCGGCAATCGCCTGCCGAGCGCCGCCATCTGTGCACCGCTTTCAGCCGTCGTCAGAAAGCGGGCGAGGGAAAGCGCCATCTGTTGTTGTCCGCCGGTGCGATTAGGATTGAGCATCACCCCTTCTGCGCTGAGCCACGGCTGCGCCGGACCGAAGGGGCCGGCCGGCAAAAGCGCCACAGCCAAATTTTCGCCAAGCGCGCCGCGCAGTTCATCGATGGCCCACGGGCCGTCTACGAAATAGGCGAACTCACCTTTGCGAAAGCGATCCTTGAGCATCCCATAGTCCGGATCGACGTAGCTGCCGGGCGTCTGACTGAGCGTGCGCAGCCAGCGCAGAAAACCGGGGGCGTCGCCTTGTCGATCGACGACGGCGACGCCATTTTCATCGAACAGACGAGCGCCATAGGCGGGCAATCCCCAGGCCAAATGATAGAGATTGTTGTACAGGCCGATTCCTAACGACGGCGACTGCTGCGCCTGCGCCAGCCACGCGTCCAACGTAGCGGGCATGGCGGTAGGGTCTGCCAGGCCGCGGTTGACAAAGACGCTCACAAGCTCGTAGTGGGTGGGAAGGCCATAGAGCCGGCCTTGCCAACGGAAATTTTCCAGCGCCGCCGGCCAATAAGAGGCCGCCTCCGCAGGGGAGAGCAGGTCGTCGAGCGGCTGCACAACGCCTGCGCCCACCAGTCCATCCATCCACCACACCGGCGCCAGCACCAGATCGGGCCCTTCTCCGGCGGCGACGGCGTCGGCGTACGCCTGCGCCAGATCGGGATAAGCGACGTAGAGTGTATCGACGGTCACGCCTGGCTGTATGCGACGATACATCTCTAGAATTGCGGCGAGCGCGTCGCCGTCGCCCTCCGCCCAACTGTGCCAAAGAACGATGCGTCCGGACAGAGGAGTGGGCGTCGGCGTGGCCGTCGGCAATCCACGCTGCGCCGGGTCGCCTGACGATTGAGCAGCGGATGCAGCGGCGTTCTGCGTGGATTGCTCGACAACCGGTTCACCAGAGGGAGAAGAACGATCGCACCCCGCCAACAACAAGAACGCCAGGAAGACCGTGAGGGAAACAAGCGCCCATCTGGGCATCCTCGTGAGAATCTGTTGCATTATGCGCGATCCTGGAGATAGTCAAGCAGCGCCTGCAGCCCTAGCAAGTAACTGCGCCAGCCGAAGCCGGAAATTTGTCCGATGCACACGGGCGCAATCACCGAGATGTGACGAAAGGGCTCGCGGGCGTGAATGTTGCTCAAGTGGACTTCTACAGCGGGCAATTTGACGCCGGCAATTGCGTCACGGAGCGCATAGGAATAGTGAGTGAAGGCGCCTGGATTGATAAGCAGGCCATCCGCCCAGGCGCGCGCCTCGTGAATGAAGTCGATCAGCGCGCCTTCATGGTTGCTTTGAAAACAGCGAACCTCATGTTCCGGCGCAGCCGCTGCGATCACGGCGGCGTCGATGTCGGCCAAGGTGTGCACGCCGTAGATGTGCGTCTCGCGTGCGCCGAGTAGATTCAGATTCGGACCATGCACAAGGGCAATCTGCGCCATATTTTGTCTACGCCGCCGCCAACGCGCGTTCCCAGTTTTGTTTCGTCCCGTTTTGTACAAGAAGCACAGCAGCTTCTTGCGCCGCCAGCAAGGCGCCTTCTGTGACATCCTCCCCGGCCACGGCGGGCACAACGCGGAAGCCTGCTTTTCGCAGCAGCGCAGCGCGTTCCTGTGCGCGCTTCACGTCGTTCTCATCGATCACGGCCGAGACTTCCACCGCCACATAAACTTTATCAGTGGGGGCGGCGCCGGTGCGCACCTGTCCTTCGACCAGCAAATCCAGAGGCAACAACGCGTTGAACTCCGCTTCGCTTAGGTGCTCCTCGAGTGCAGGTTCAAGCTCCTGCAGCGAAACCACTTTCACCTTGCGAAGAAGAGAGCCAAAGTAGGCGTACGCCTTGTCTCGATAGTCGAGCTCAAGCAGCTTGCCTGTGTTTTTGCCGACGCGAATCACCAGTTTCTGCACGACTTCCTCGGTGCGTTTCTGCGCCTGCGCCAACTCCTCGACTCGCTGCTCGGTGCGCTTCTGCGCCTGCGCCAACTCCTCGACGACGCGCTCCAGCCGGGTCAGCCGCTCCTCCGACCGTTTCTGCGCCTGCGCCAACTCCTCGACG